>JGI24742J22300_10000024_pt1 | contig 25383 bp, 24 predicted proteins | sample KBSMiscanthusM1_FD_22300 | JGI IMG/M metagenome (IMG submission 22300)
CGGATGTCGTGTTTTGTAAGGGTGGGTTTGTTGGCGTGCCGGTTGGATTGGCGGCGGCGCTGCGCCACATTCCTTATGTGACCCATGATTCCGATGCGCTTCCCGGTCTGGCCAATCGCATCATCGCCCGTTGGGCCAAAGCGCATGCCGTGGCGTTACCGGCCGAACTCTATGCGTACCCCAAGGCCAGCACATTCGACGTCGGTGTGCCGGTTTCCCATCAGTTTCAGTTTGTCACCCCGGCGCTGCAGGCACAGTACAAGCGCGAGCTCGGTTTAGAAAAGTTTGACCAGGTGTTGTTTGTCACGGGTGGCGGTTTGGGCGCCGGCCGTATCAACACCGCTATGTTGGAAAGCGCCCGCGAGTTGCTGACTGCTTTCCCGAAGTTATGTATCGTGCAGACGGCTGGGCATCAGCACGAGGCGGCCGTGAACGCGGCATACACCAAACAATTATCACCGGAGTTGCGCGAACGGGTAAAAGTATATGGCTACGTGAACGACTTATACCGCTACAGCGGCGCCGCCGATGTGGTCGTGGCGCGGGGCGGGGCGACCAATTTGGCGGAACTCGCCGTACAGGGCAAAGCGTGCATTATCATACCGGCAACGCAGCTTGTGGCTGACCATCAGACGAAGAACGCCCTGGCTTACGCCGACCGGAACGCCATCGTGTATATGCATGAAAAACGTTTAGAAACCAAGCCGGCCGAGCTTGGCGAGGCGGTACATGATTTGCTGCGACACCCGGCGAAACGGGCGGCGCTCACGAAGCATTTCCAGGCTTTCGTGCGGCCGAACGCCACGCACGATCTCGCGGCACTAATTCTCGACAGCGCCAAATAACAGTACTTTACAAATTCACATCCAATTCACAGCTGGTTGGCATTATGGAGCGTGTAAGGAGTACGATATGCTCGACATTCCACGTAATGCCGGTACGGTTACCGGCTGGAAAACCATACCGATAGAGGACAATTTTGAACCGTTGGTGCCGATCGGCCCGTTTGCATCCGATGCGAACGCCATCCTGACATCGTCGGTGTATTTTGGTGAACATGATAACTCGCCGTATACCGGCAAGCAGCAGTTGGCCGGGTCACTGCGTACGATTTTTGCCCGTAAAGGGGTGGCAAAACGCCTGGAAAAAGCGCAGCAGCTGTTGCCTGAAGGGTATCGACTGCTCGTGTTTGATGCGTATCGCCCGCTGAAAGTGCAGCAATCGCTGTTTCGTTTTTACCGCGATCAGTTGCGCGCGCAGCATCCCGAGATGAGCATGGACGCGTGTAACGAGGCGACGCAAACATACGTTTCGATCCCGTCGTCGGACCCGACGCGGCCTTCACCGCATAATACGGGCGGCTCGGTTGATCTGGTCATTGTAAAATTACCACTCGAACAAGCAGCGGTGCTACAGAGCATCGACGAACAATTAGCGCGTGACCATATGGGTCCGGACGAGCGGTTGGACCTCGAAATGCAGCGGTCGGCGATCGTGCGGCAGCATGCCGAAATGCTCAATTTTGGTACGGCGTTCGACCATGGCGGCGCGCGTGCGGCTGTCGCGTATTTCGAAGAGCAGCTTGCCGCGGGACATACACTGTCGAAAGCAGACACAGAGGCGGCCGAGAATCGCCGCTTGCTCTACCAAGTAATGACCGAAGCGGGCATGCAAGCATATGCCGCCGAATGGTGGCACTTTAACGCGCCGGAGTCGCAAATGGGCGCCAAGGCAAGCGGAAAGACCAGCGCAACATACGGTGCAGCGACGTTCGCGGCCAAAAATCTTGCCCATGAAAAGTTCAGGCAAAACGCATACGACCAAATGACACAGGTACAAAACGCGCATGACCTACGAGTAGTTGCAAAGCCGTGGCCGATAGAAGTCATGACGCCGCACTAGCCGGCGCTCGTCCGCTTATTTGAAATACTTGACGATCGCTTTAGGGATCGAAGCCGGGGCGCTCAGCCGATGCGGCGAGAAAAGTTCCAGCCCGCGTGGGTCATTGTTCGCAATTGCTTCCGCGAGGATGTTCGCTGCCACCATGCTCAGGTTTAAACCCCATTTTTTAAAGCCACCGACGACGTAAGCATGTTTAGACCAGGGGTATAGCTTGCCTATCAGGGGTAAACTGTCGTAGGCCAGGTAGTCCATGGCCTTCCATCGGTACAATATCTCGGTAATGCCGAAGTGTTTTTGGGCGTACTCGGCTAACTTTTGCTGGTTTGGTAACGACCGCTTGATACCCGGTAGATGGCTTTCTCCGCCGACCAACAATAACCGGCCATCAGCGGTGTCGATGGGGAGTAATGAGTAATGTGATTTGTCCGGTGATATATACATGCCGTCCAGCTTGCCGCTGTACTTTCCGGCCACTATATAGGAGGTGACCGGGTACTCGTAACCGGCATACGTGAAACGGCCGATCAAGGGTGCTGCCGGTACCTTTGTGGCTACGATCAGCGTAGTGGCGGTAACGGTGCCGTGCGCTGTTTTTACGCGGCACAGCTGGTTTTCATCAATTTTGATGGCTTCGCTGTTCTCAAATACAAAGCTGCCATTGCCGTCGACGATGTCCGCAAGTGCCCGCACGTATTTCGCCGCGTTAAAATACGCCTGGCCGGCAAATTTGACCGCTCCTTGTATGGCAAACGGCAACGCCCCGGTGGTTACGAATGAAGCGGGCAAACCGAGCGCCCCCGCCACTGCCGCCTCGTGCTGGAGCTTGGCTACTGTTTTCTGCTCGGCGGTGTACACATAATTGTCGGCGATATGCCAATCGCACGCAATATTTTCCCTGGTAACCAGCGCCCGGATGTCATTAAACGCTTGCTGGCTACGGGTTGCGTACTGCTGCGTAAGGGTATGGCCAAAGCGTTTGGAAAGTTCGGCGTATATTAAACCATGTTGCGTCGTAACTTTGCCTGTCGTACCTCCGGTGGTGCCGCTCGCAATCGTATGCTTTTCGAGTACCACCACTTTCAAACCGGCTTTTTTAAGTTTGTAAGCCGCACTCAGCCCGGCGATGCCGCCACCAATAATAACCACATCGCAGGATACGTCGCCCCGTAAAGTAGGAAGCTGTAATGCTTCGCTCGCATCGAGCCAATAAGCATGCTGCTTTGAAGGTAAGGTCATGAGGTATGTACGGCTGCTCCTGATAACTACAAACAATTATAGGAGTTTGGCGCCGCTTCGGCTATAAGATAATTCACCTTCCGGTCGGGTAGGATATTGCCGCAAGGAGACGCACCTGGTTTAATATGCAAATGCTGAAAATGCCCGTCATCGGCGAAACCATTACGCCTTTCCCCGACCAGGTTACCTACGACTGCCTCAGTGGAGCCCTCAACCACGAGATCAAAGACGCCATGACGCTGCTTTTTTATAGCAACTATGACCAGGAGCAAAGCGGGCTTTCGATTGCGCGCGCCCTTGTTAAGGCGCAGGGCGCCGAACCGGCCTGGGAAGGTTTTCACGTTTCGGGCCAGATGAAACAATTTTGTGAAATATCTTTGGAACCGCTCGCGCATGTTGTAACCGGCTCAAAGGAAGCCGGTTGGCAAGCCAGCCGGGACGAGCCGATCGGTAAGTTGGCGCTGGCAGGATTCGTTGCCGATTGGAGTTTACGGTATCCGGATTGGTCGGTACAAGCGCTATTTGGCAGAGCGAATAAGTATGCCGCAGTAAAAGCACCAGAAGTGAGGTACCAGGTATACAAGACTTTGCTCGAAACGAATAATCTGTCTATCATCAAGCTCGCTGCGGCCATTCCCGGCGTTAAGTCTGAAAGTATGCACACCCAACTGGCACCCATGTATGAACAAGGTATTCTTGAGAAGCAATCGGTAATCGGCAATAACCCGCATTTAAAGATTGTCCGCACGGAAATCCCCGTCGAAGCGTCCGCCGAGCTTATGACTCGCGAGGTCAGGGCATTATACGACGCCATGCAGCAGCTTGGCGTTGGGACAGTGATTGCGATGAATGATTTGGTTGATAAAGCGTTAGAGCAGGATGATACGATCGACGGTGTTCTTTTGCGCGATAGGCTGCATGGTGGCCCTTCGAGCGGATGGCTGACTGCCGTGCAGTTCGTGGACCACGACCTCAAAAGCCGTGACGAGCGATCGGCCATTTCTATAACCGAGGCTGCGCGTGGGCCGGTGAAAGATCTATGCAAAGGCATTGCGGCTATTCAGGATGGCCATGATGGGATGACCAGAGATGCCGTCGAGCGAGCCAAAGATATCCTTGGTACACCCGAGGACTTTCGGGCGCTTATTGCTAAGGGGCGGAGCTCATCGCTGAATACTAAACGGCTGAGCCCGGCCGAGAACCATCGCCAACTCTTATCCATTGTAGCAGACTTAGGGAGCGTCAATGCCGAAGGGCTGCGTGCCGCTCTCGGCAACCGGCTGCTCACGCCAGTCATTAAAACACTGATGAAGGCGCTCATTGAAGCCGGCAAAGTGGAGGTTGAGCAACGCCCGCGCCGTCCGCACTCGCGATCAATGGAAACGTTTTATCGGATCAAAGAAGCAAGTAGTCAGGGAGCTTGAGCATAACATCGATTTCGGACAAATGCCCTGACCCTGTTATGCTGTCTGCATATGAAAGTGCAAAAATTCCGCTGGTCTAAAGTGTACGAGTCTACCGAAGAAGAATTGGTAGGTTTACTGGAAGCCAAAAACACCGCAGCTACGCGGCAGGAAGCCGAAGCTTTTTCGGAGCGGAGCGAGCAAACACGCGCAGAGGGCAACACGTTCTGGTGTGCTGAAGGTTCATGCACATTGAGTGTGAGCGGCCAGCGTTTCTCAATGCAACCCGGTGACGCCCTACGCGTGCCGGCGCAAACCATGTATCAGGTTGCGGCCGGGCTGACCGGCTGCGCCTGGTACACGACGTAGTGCACAGCAGGTAAGTGACTGATATCACCGTAGTTTCTACGCATTCGCACTATACTCCGAATATAAAGGGAGACTGCCATGGGGAATATCGCAAAACGAGTCGCTGCAATTGCAGGCGGCGTATTGGTCATAGGGGCAATTGCATCAGGCTCGGGAAATCACCAGAAACAAGCCAATACTACACCGGCCAAGCCTGCCACGGCGCAAGCTATTCCGGTTGAGCCTGCCACGCCGCCGCAAAGCGTACCGGTAACACCGACGCCAACCCCGGCGCCGGCAGCTGCCACGCCACCGGCGCCGAGTACCTCAAGTGGTCTCAGTAACACAAATACTTACACCAACTCCAGCGGTAATACGGTGCATTCGCCTGCCTACAGCACGAACGATGCCGTACCCGAAGGGGCAACTGCAAAATGCTCCGACGGAACATATAGCTTCAGTCAGCATCGGAGCGGCACTTGTTCGCACCACGGTGGCGTGGCCACGTGGTTGTAGGTTCGTTAGCCAAGCGTCGCTTGAGGCAAGGAAACCGGTCGGGATCGCAAGGCCCGTTGGGCGGCTGTGCCAATCAAGAGCTAACAGTATAAAATAAAACTATGACCCAAAAACATACGAGCCGTTTATCAAAGAGTCCATTAATCGACCGCATATGGCATACGGAAAACATCACGGACGGCGTATACATTGCAACACCGGATTGCGCCTGGGACTTGCTCGCGTTAAAACTACCGGACGGCTCGCGGATAATGCTGCTTGCAGGCCAGCAGACAAAATATCTCGAAGTACCCTATGCGGCTGGCACCAGTGCCGTGGTTATTTCGTTTGCGGCAAGCGCCTACCTGGCTGGTTACAAGGGTGACGAGCTCGTTGATACGACTACCGTGCTGCCCAACGATGACCCGGGCCATTTTATTTTGCTCGGACACACGTTTGCTTTTCCTGAATATGAGACTGCCGAAGCGCTCATACAATCGATGGTGAACGCCAATATCTTGCAGCAGGATGATACGGTAGCTTCGGTACTCGAGGGTCGCCCCAAAGCGATGTCGAACCGCACAATGCAGCGGCACTTTCACGAAGTAACCGGGATTAGCCGCAAAACGCTCAACAAAATACGTCGGGCACAAGACGCCGTCAGAATGTTGCAAGCAGGCACGGCAACCGCGCAGGTTGCTGCCGAGGTAGGTTATACCGACCAATCCCATCTTACAAAAGACCTCAAGAAAATTATGGGGTCGGGAACGGTAGCAACGGACCACATCCATAAGCTGTAACGTTGTCGTTTTTTTACAAAACTTGTCCTGCTCGCGGATGTTTAAATATAACCATCAATAAAGATATGAGGAGAAGCGATATGAAAATGAAACTAGAACTTGTACCAGTACCGGTAACCGACGTAGATCGGGCGATCGATTTTTATGTCAATAAAGTGGGGTTTAATCTTGACCACGACCACCGCGTCAATGATACTCTCCGGTTCGTACAGTTAACGCCCGAGGGTTCGGCTTGCTCGATCGTGATTGGCGAGGGCATTACCGAAATGAAGCCGGGTAGCCAACAGGGTCTGCAAGTGGTAGTCGAGGATACCCGGGCCGTACATAACGCCCTAAAGGAAAAAGGTATCGAAGCTTCTGACGTACAAGAAATGCCTTGGGGAATCTTTACAACCTTTAACGATCCAGACGGCAATATGTGGTCGGTGCAACAGATCGTAAAACGTTAGGTTGTAGGGTGTAGTATCTGTATTGCCATCGAACGAAAAGAGTCCGGACGCGCGGACTCTTTTCGTGGTCGGTTGTACCGACAGGTGCGGCTATTCCATCGCTGGTTCTGCGGCTGCCTTTTTAGGCATGAGCGCAATGACGGGCAGGCTGAGCACGGTAAGGGCCAGCACAACGATAAGTGCGACCTTCATAGCGTGGATGAATCCAGTGGTTGCCGCTCCAAAGAATACCGACGCAACCGCCGCCGAACCGATCGCCGAAGAAAGCTGCTGGATCGAGCTGAACGCACCGCTGGCGCTACCCGCTTCTTCGGGCTTTGCATCGCCCAGTGCCATGGTAGGAATCGTGGCAAAGCTAAGCCCGATGCCCACGCCAATGACAAAGAATGCCGGAGCCAATGCCCAGAGGTTAAGGCTAATTCCAAAGTGGCTAATCAGTGCTAACACCAAGCCACAGCCCACAATATTGATAGCCAGCCCAATAAATACCAGCTTGCGGCCAAGCTTGGTAACCAAGCCACCCATGGCGGCAAACCCGGCGGCAACGAGCCCCAGGGTAAGCGGCATCATGCTGAGCGAGGTGGTTTTTGCGCTCACGTGCAACCCTTCCTGAAGGAACAGTGAAAGCACAAAGAGCAGCCCTGTACCGGCGGCGACTGCCACCAAACACACCAGTAGTCCCGAAACGAAACCGCGGTTATGAAAGAGCGAAGGCGTAATGAGCGGTGAAGCTCCGGTGCGCTGTCGATATGCGAAGGCGCCAAAGAACAAAATACCGACAATGATCGAAATAATCGGCACCGCACCCCAACCGTTAGTCGAGCCTTCGATCAACCCGTACAACAATCCGAACATCGTGACCGCCAACGTGCCCGAAGCCCAGCTGTCGATAACGATGGAGCGGTCGCCTTTGTGGTCACGCGGCAGGAGCTTGGCAGCCATGATCAGGCCGACGGTACCGAGTAGAAGATTGATCAGGAAGATCGGTCGCCAAGACAAACCGAACCAGTTGCCACTAATAATGAACCCGGCCAGAACCGGCCCAATAACGCTCGAGAGCCCCAGCACCGGCCCGAACAATCCGAAAGCTTTACCAAGCATTTCTTTGTCGAACGTTTTGGTCATGATGGCCATACCTTGCGGAATGAGCAGCGCACCAAATGCGCCTTGGGCGATCCGGGCACCGATCAGCAGCGCAGGATCAGGCGAAAACCCGGCAATTGCCGAAGCCAGCGTGAACCCGCCCATGCCGATCAGGAACAGTTTGCGCTGGCCAAACTTGTCGCCCAGCCGTCCGCCGACTACCAGCAACACGCCCATGGCGAGCATGTAGGCCGGCCCCAGCCATTTGATCAGGCTCACGCCACCGCCTAAGTTGTGCGCGATCGTCGGCGCGGCGATGTTCGTAATCGTGCTGTCGATCACATCCAATGCGTCAGCAAGTATTACCAACGCCAGGATCGCCCACAGCCTCTTTTGTGAAAATGTACGTTCTACTTCTTTCATGTCTCATTCCTTTTTTTGATTCCGAGAACGTATAGCTTTTTGTCGCCGAACGTTCCCGTTTTAAACTCGCCGGACCTTTCGTAATTGGCGATGACGATGCCATTGGACAAGGCACCGGTTTCTATTAATTCATACGACGCAGGGATGGTTCCCTCGGCAAACAAACGTTTGCCCGTGCCGATGGTGATAGGGAAGGTCCGCAGCCGTAGCTCGTCAATGAGGTCATTTTTTAGCAACGTCTGTACGAGCTTGCCACTGCCCCATACTTGTAACATTGGGCCGTCAGCCTTTTTTAGTGCGGTGATTTTGGCCACGACATCACCATCGATGACTATCGATTTTTCCCAGTTCAAATCCATCGGCTTATCGGATACGACGTACTTCGTGGCCTTGTTAAACGCATCGGCTATCTTACCGGTTTGCGTGGGCCAAGACGGGGCGAAAATATCGCGGTACGTTTTGGCGCCAAGCAACAAGTCGAATGGCTGGTCTACTTCTTGGTCGACGATGTCCCGCAATGATCCATCGGCAAACGGCGGAGTCCAGCCGCCGTAGATAAAGCCCTCGGAATCGTCTTCCGTGGGGCTGCCGGGTGACTGCATCACACCGTCGAGAGTGAGCATAGTAAATACGACTATCTTTCTCATTAATGTCCTTTCTGAAGTGTTACGATAGCAACTATACTGAACCGCGACCCGTAATTATTGGATATTTAGGACACGTTTTTCGGGTCTTGTGGCAAATCGAAGAGCTCTTTGGGCGTATGTCCGAGGAATTGTTTGGCTGCGCGGTTGAGGTGCGCTTGGTCGACAAACCCTAAATCGGCGGCAACGGTGGTCGCCGGTACGCCTTGTTTGATCAAACGAAGTGCTTGGTGTATGCGCTGTAATTGATGGAGTTTATAAGGCGAAAGGCCGGTGTTACGTTTGACCAGCCTCGAATAACTTTTGGATGAAAGGCCTTGCCGGGGGTTTTCTGCGGTGTCTATGGCCCTTCCACTTATGAGGCCGTGGGTTTGCATCTGTTCGATCAGCAGCTCGGCGTTATCGAAGCTCGGAAATTGTAACGTCACGCCCTCGAAGGTAAACTGTGCATCACTGCTTGATGGCAACGTGCGGAAGCTGTCGGCCAACGCTTGTGCGCGGAAATTTTTTAGGCGGATACCTGGCTGCAAACGGATAGCTGTCCAGGTATAGCCCGGTATGAGCATTTCATCCCGAGGCTTGGTTTCGGGCCCGCGCAGGAGCACTTCTGTGCTGTCGGCGCCCTGTACTAAAATAATAGAGATACAAGGGTCGGCCAGGACGGTGCGTGCCGTTACCTCGGATGCATTGCATGTCCACACCGAAGCGATCGCCGCTACCTTCGAGGTGCGTTCCCGCCAGACAAGCTCCGTATCGTTCATGTAAGTATTATAGCGCTTTTTACGCGCCGGCTGCATCGGCGATGGCGTTGGTGATTTCGTAGGTGAGGTTGTCGAGTGCCTCGTCGCGCAAGCGTTTTTTACGCGCTTCCGGATTATTGATCGCCCGGGCGGCAGCTACGAGCCGCGCATAAAACCCAACCATGTCTGCGCGAGGCGCCAAGAGGGCCATACCTACCGAAACAAAACCACGTTCATGGGTGATGTCGGCGCCCTTGACCAGTTGGAGGTTTACAGGGATTTGTGTGTCGTAGGTGTCGTTCGTGCCGTCATCGTAAACCAGCGGGAAAATAGTAAGGTCCATCTCGCCCCGTTTGCCACTCCTGCGCGGTGATGCCGGCAGTACCAGGTCGCGTCCTACTTCATCCGAGGAGTTCATTACCAGCAAACTGAGTCCTGCCATGAGCGCAGCCAAGTCGACTGCATCCTGTTGGTTGGGGTTACGTTGTAGCTTAAAATAAGCGGCACGAAGGGGGTCATATAACTGTATGAGATCCTGCCTGTAGGTAGCGACGGCATCGGTAACCACTTCGGCAGACGCTTCGGTAAAGAGCGCTTTGTATACCGGAACAGACGCGGCATTTAAACGCATCTCAAACGCCTCGCCAAGATGGGTTGTGCCGGTCGCCTCGGCCGCAGCGGTGAATGTCTGCTCTGCGACATCAAAACATGCTTGTGCCTGTTCCATGAGTTGTTCTGCTGCAGCTTCGGCCGCTTCGGCGGCTGCGATAAATGGCGGGGCGTCGGCGCGTGATATGCGCGCGGCTTGTGTCCGTGCTTGTACGGCTTCACGCCGTTTTGTTTGCACCTGGTCGGTGAGCGCACGGGCATAGTCGAGTTGCATCCAGCCGAGCAGGTACTGTTCATAATATTTGAGTTCACCCTTTTCCTGCTGATCAACCATGTTGATTATATTAATGCGAAGCGTGGCAGGGTTGAGCCCTCTGAAATCCTCTGCTGGCTGTGCAAGATACCAAACCATTTCGGGGCGGAGTTTGGCGCCGGCTTCGCTGCCCGGGCCGACTTCATGCACAACCTGAGACGCTTGCTTGTCTTCTTCGACGTTCATACGCTGAAGGTAATCGCTTGCAATGTTACCAAAGATGGTAGGCTGACGTTTTGCATTTAAAAGCTGCAATACTCCAGGCTTAAGTTGGAGGTATTCGCGTAATGTACGGTGTGGCTCGACCGTTCCGTCTTCGTTCCAGCACGCATCACCGAGGAATGTGCCCGGGACGGCCATGACGCCCTCTGCAGCCGTTTCGCTAATGGAAATGCGCGCCAATTTACTGTGCCTGCGGTTGATAACATTAATGTCCCACCATTGCCGTGATGGTGTTGGCAAAAACCAGGAATCATGTATGAGATATTCGGTCATGAGGGCGATTGATGCCATGGAATAGAGCAGTTTATCATCTTCGGGAGTAAAACCGTCTTTTGATAGCAGGAGTTCGGCGGCCTTTTGAATGCCAAGCCCGTAGTTAAGATCGGCTTTAAGCTTATTATGATACGGCAAACGAATGGCCATCTCGTGCTGCACCGCAACGCTTGCGAGCCCCAAGCCAGCTGCCGCACGGAGGCTTATCGGGAAATCTTCGTTGCGAAGCACCGTGCGAAATCCGGTTTGTGCATTTTGTTTCGCAGCAGCAAGTTCTTTGCGTCCGAAGGGCTTGTTGGTCTCTGGATGCGGGCTATGCGTCATGGCGAGCGACAGCTCCAAACCAAGCCATGCGGCATCCAGTTGTGTCGCAGGATCGTCATTCTGGGCGGCGGCAGACGCCTGTAAGTCTTTACATTGGGTGAACGAAACGTGGCCTACGTGCACACCCCGGTTGATCGCCCGATACTCAGCAATTCCACTACCAAATTCTTGTCCGACAGTAGCCATAATACCCATCTCTTACGCGTTAATCTTTTCTATTCTACACGATTGTCTTAGCCAAACAATGTCGACAATAGCTATGTATTTAAGGATTTTTATATATTGCAAGAGCTATACTGATTATGTCGTAAGCGCGTACGATTCATAAGGTTAATCACAAAAAGGTGGGTATTTTGAAAAAATTTATACAAGCTGTCGTTGCATTTGCAATGCTTATTATTCCGTTAGTCGGTGTTGCTTCGCCGGTACAGGCGGCAAGCCCGAACACGATGCATCCAAACATTGTTGGCGGCACAAACGCCACGCAACAATATGGCGCTGTCTCTATATGGAACCTCAATCGTAATCGCTGTACGGCTGCCCTCATTGACCGATATTGGGCGCTTACTACGGCGCACTGCACAGACTTATTAGCCCCTGATCAAGTTACCGAAATCCGCGCCGCATCACCCAATAACACGAGTGGTTACCAAGAGGTTGGAATTGCTGCGTTCTACACGCATCCGAACTACGATCCCAGTCTGCTTAAAGACGATCTGGCGTTGATCAAGTTCAAACGCCCGGTTGTAAACAATCCGAGTAACAACTACGGCAAACCGCTGGCGCTGTATGGCAGGACGCCAACCGCCACCACACCGCTTAAGATGGCCGGCTGGGGCTGGGTTTGCGAAGACACGACTAATCCAAATTGCGCGCACCCCGTCAATATTTTGCAGGAACTCAACATGAAGCTCGCTCCAGCTTCGAGCTGTCCTGCAATGTGGGATCCAGCAAAAGAACTGTGCGCAGTCGCGGCAGACGGCACGCACGCCAACGGCTGTTACGGTGACTCCGGCGCCCCGTTGGTAGCCAAAGACTACGACAACCAGTGGAAGCTCGCCGGCATTACCTCGTACGATGGTGATGATTGGGACACGAGGTCCGGCTGCGGCAATAGCCCAAGTGGCGGCCCTGGCTCTGGCGTTTTTGTGAACGTCTCCAAATACATACCCTGGATTATCCAAACAATCTGCAATAACTAAAATTGCGTAATACATAATCTGAAAGGCTTCTGCGTAACTGTGCGCAGGAGCCTTTTGCTAGCGCAGGAATTGGTAATCAGTAAAATACATCGTACAATGTCATTTTTGGAACATAAGTTGGGATAAACTGATGAACATAGCACGTTATAATCTAGTACGATATCGGGGAACAGAGATGGAAGCTGCATACGGCGTCGTGACCGACGATGGCACGAGAGCCTGGCGTATCACCGCGGCCGATTATAGTGGCGTTACCTATATTGAAACGATCGAAGGCTATGAAGGGGAAAACCTGGCATTTACCGGACGGGCAATTAACGATGCCAGTACGCCACAGAGAACCAAAGACCCTGAAGGCCGAGAGTGTAAACTTGTATTCGAGGTCATGCCGCCCATCAGCGACGCCGAGAAACGCCAGGAAGTAGTGGCAGCATATGCCGGGGCAGTCCTAAAGCTCGAACAAGAAGGCGTTTTGCAAGTTGACACATCGGCGATACCTGGCACGCTGCATATTTCTATGGAGGCGACTCCTGCGGCCCAATAGCGCTCGGCTATTTTTAGCAATAATGCCAGTACATATTTAGATAGGCCTTGCCATATCGGCATAAAGGTGTACCATATTTTATGGATCATTTGTGACTGAATGCGTTTTTGCCTTTTAGTACATTCTCTTCCGAAAGTCCACATGTAAAAAATGGTCAAACAGCACAGGGGCAGCAGCCCTTTGCTCATTATTGAGGTTAAAATGTTCCCCGGAGCCTACACAAAGCTAGGTTTTTGACCATGATAAAGGAGTGCCATGAGGTCTTCATTAGTTACTGATGACAAAAAGAACATTGTTCTGTATGTCAACGATTTTTACCCCGAATTCGCCAGCGCTTTTACCAAGCTTTCCAAAAGGCTCGGCCGGCCGCTGCGTGGCATCATGCTGATCGACGCCGAGCGCAAAGCGAGCGGCAAATACTTGCCCGACGCCGACAAGGTTTTCGAAGAAATCGTGGTTGATTTTTCCGATGACGCCGCACTCCGCAAAGCACTGCGCCCCTTGCAAGAGAACCTATTGCTGGTAAGTTGCGACTCGGAACGCAGCCAGCTGTATTTTAAAAGAGTCATTCCGCATGTGCCGTATGTGAACACACCGACGGAGCGCTCCATCGAGTGGTCGACCAACAAGGGTCAGATGCGCGAAATGCTGAGCAGTTATGATTCGACCACCTCACCCAAATCCATGGTAGTGCACGACGATAGCCCCGAGACGGCTGCCCGCATCAGTGCGGAACTCGAGTTCCCGCTCATCATAAAACCAACCGGTTTGAGCGCCTCCATTTTGGTAAACAAAGTCGAAACCGAGCAGCAGCTGCAGCAGACATTGACGAGCAGTTTTACTGCGCTCAAAAAGGTCTACGCCAAGCACCGCGGCCTCGGTGACGAGACCATAGTGGTCGAAGAATTTATTGAGGGTGATATTTATTCTACCGATGCGTATATTGATGCCGACGGCAAAACCTACATCTTGCCGTTTATTTATTGCAAAAACGGCTCGATGGTCGGCATGGAAGGCTACCAAATCTACCAAAGCGAAACGCACCACGACCTCACCGAAGAAGAGATCGAAGCCGGGAAAAAAGTTGCCGAAAAAGCGATGCACGCCATCGGGCTGCGCTCCAGTGTGGCGCACATTGAGTTGTTTCATACGGCAAACGGCTGGAAGGTGATCGAGCTTGGCGCCCGCCCCGGTGGTTGGCGCCAGGAAACGTACGACGTTTCGTATGGCATCGACCACGCGCTCAACGAATTACTGATCAAAATCGGTTTGCCACCCGAGATGCCAACTGGGTTACAAGAGCATAGCGCAACGTTTCGCATCCATGCACCGAAAGCCGGCGTGGTGACGGCCATAACCGGACTTGAAGCGGCACAAGCGCATCCGCACATGCACACCATGCACGTCGAGACCAAGCCGGGCGACGCCGTGTTGCCGAGCGCACACGGTGGCAGCATGCTCATCGGCGGGCTTATGCATCACCGCGACCAAGCGCGGCTGATGAAACATATCGATGAAGTCCGCTCCGGTATCACGGTACACATTAGGTAGGAGTTGCGTTGATTATGAAAGATATTATTATTTTTGTTAATGCCATTCGCCCCAAGACGTTTCAGGCGCTTGCAGATTACGAGGCTGAATCGGGCCGTCGTTTTACACCGGTCGTGTTGGTTGACCAGACAATCAAAGATTCTATTTTTACCTGCAATGGCCAGAATAATTTACCGGAAAAAATCACCGTAATTACGGCAGACTTTAGCTCCGCGGCGTCGCTGCGTAAGGCGCTTCGGCCGTACCAGGAACGCATTTTTGCCGTGACCTCGCAGTACGAAAACTGCATCCAGGAGCTTCGCCAGCTGTTGCCATATCTGCCATACATTCCGACGCCGACCGAAAAATCGCTCACCTGGGCTACCGAGAAAAAACACATGCGCAAACTGCTCGAAGCACATGATCCAAAGCTGGTTCCGCGCTACATGGAAGTGTCCGACGCGGAGCCCGAAACCATTGCCCGCATCGAAGCCAGTGTGACGTATCCGCTCGTGGTCAAACCGTCGGGGTTGGAAGGCAGTTTATTAGTCAGCTACGTTGCTAATACGGGGGAGTTGCGCGCAACGCTCGAACGCATCTTCGTCGCCATTCAAGCCGCCTACGACACCTGGATAAAACGCCAAAAACCGGCGGTTTTGATCGAGGAATTCATGGTGGGTGACAAATACACCATCGACGTGTATGTCGATGCCGAAGGTACCTGCCGCTTCGCGCCGATGGTGGGCGATGTGGTGGCGCGAAATGTCGGCTACGACGATTTCTTCGGCTACCATGCATTTTTGCCCTCGGGCCTGAGCGATGAGGAAAACCAAAAAGGCCAAGCTGCAGCCGCCGAAGCCTGCCGGGCACTTAGCTTGCGCTCTACCACGGCCCATGTCGAGCTTATGCACACGGCGAACGGCTGGAAAATCATCGAGCTCGGTCCGCGCATCGGTGGCTACCGGCACGAGCTGTACGACCAAGCGTTCGGCGTTAACCACATCATGAACGATATCCGTAACCGCGCCAACGAAGTGCCCGATATTCCTACTAAGCTGCAAAAATATGCGTCGGTTTTTAACATCTACCCGCGCGAGGAGGGCATATTACAGGCGGTGCGCGGACTGGACGAGTTGCGACAACTCCAGTCGTTTACGTATGTCACCCAAAAAACCGCCGTGGGCGAACCGGCGTTGTTCGCTAAAAACGGCGGCGATGTGGTGCTGAATGTCATGTTGAGCCACCCTGACAAAACGCAGCTCGAGGCCGATATAGCTGCCATGGAAGCCGCCATCGTGCTCGAGACCAAACCCGCGCAGTAGCTCGTAGCGTCATAGTTTCTGCGAGGAGGACGGTTAGTTACCAGTATTCCCGCCGCCGCTAGTTGGCAGCCATTGCATTGTTTGCAAGAGTATGAACTTTTGCGCCTCGATAATTTCGTACGGATGGCGATCGTTTTTAAAAAGCTGCCGGTCGAGCGGGTCGTCCGGGTCACCGCCCCGCCATAGCCGCCAGCAATCGGCGTCGATGGTATCACCCAAAAGCACGACCCCATTACTGTCTATGCCGCATTCAAACTTAATGTCAACGAGTGTCGCGTTGCCGATTTCCCACGCTTTTTTGAGTGCCGAGGCTGCTGCAAGCACGGAGGCTTTGGCTTCATCCCAGTGGTCCAGCATCAGGTGGCCGAGCTTATGAAACGGCTGCTCTTCGATGAGGCTGTTTTTTGCCTGCGGTCGGTCGGGCACGTAACGGCTGACCGTCTCACGTTCATAATTTACTACCAGCCAAGGATCTTTACGTGCATCGTCTTTCTCGAAAACTTCTACGACCGGTTCGGAAAACGTTTCGATACCGGCGAGATCGGGATACCGTGCGAGATACGAACCGTACGGTTTAAACCGGACCACGAACTCAAGCGGCAGCATGTTGAGCTTGCGCGCCCAAAACATATGCTGGTAATTCTCTCGTGATTCAGCCCAGGTATAATGGTTCCATATGTCGTTCTGGTGCAAAAATCTAAAACAAATGTTTGAAATTTGCGTAGCGTACCAACCCTTTTTGTATATGGTGGTTTGTTTAAGTCCGTTATAAGCGGTCAGACGGTCGGTGTTTTCGATCACCACCAAATCGATGTCAGGACTGTGCCAGACCCGCTTCGTTTTACCCTCTGTGAGTAAGCTGAATGAATAGGGATTCTCCTTGCGGGGATCCTGGAACTCGTACATGAACAACCCACTGTACTCGACATGGTAATAAGGGTCAATGAAATATCTAATTGATAACAAGATGTACAGATTTTGTATAATACATCGAATGGGCTACGAGAGAGAGTTTGACGCTATCCCCCGTCGGGAATTCGGCCTGATCGACCGGATAGTCACCGAAACACTACATGACTTTGTACCTGACGACCAGTACATGATGCGTGACGTCATACTGACCGACCAGGGCGTGCCGCGCGTAGTCGAAAGAGAAAAAGGTCGGCAGACGCCCATAACGCGGGATGTACAGTACCGCGAGATCCGCGAACGCCAGCCTTTGCAAGACATCAAAATTCATGAGCCGATACCGCGAAGTCTAGGCCTATCGCGTTGGTTCAACTCGGCCATGGAAGCGGTATGCACCTCGAGTATAAGCTGCGTGCGGGCCAGACAAACCCGACAAAAAGACTGCGTATCCGGCGACCCTGACCGGATATATTGCCCGAAGGACTTCGACGATGAGAGTGATTGCGCGTTTATGCAGACGCCAGCGCTCATAGACGTAGTACAAAACGACCTCGACGGCGGCGAGTTCAGCTTTTTTGTGCCGCGTGAGCCAACTTTAAAAGACCAGGAACAGTTCGATGAGCGATACCAGGACCATATATTGTCGTACGTCTACTACCGGCTGTACCATACGGCGGAAGGCAATACGTATGGCCTGACATTCTCGACGCCGAATTTTAGAATGATTTATCAACTCCGCAGAGCAGCGCTTACGCAGGCGGCGACGGCATTTGCCTTTGATCCGGATCTGCATCTTGCCAACCGAGGCATCGACCCGAAAGATATGACATACGCTCAAATGGAAGAGCTGGATGAACTTTATGACATACTTAAAACAAAGCGACAGCTCGAGAAAAAAGAAGGCCGAGAAGTTGCCATGAGCGAAGCAGTACGCGAATATGGCGAATTGAAAGGCATAAAACGAAGTACCGAAAGGCAGTCTATAGGCACCATCGTTTTACAAGAGCCGGCGACCTGGGTGCGCGCCCGGCAACTTTTATGTGCGTATATCGACGAACTGCCACGCCCGGTGTGACGCGAATCCGGTTGGCTGCTGGTGTTATGTGCGCGCCCGGGACGCCCGCACGGAAGTCATGAGCAGGGCGATTTTTTTCGCATTACTTCTATTCTTACGGGTTAGTTCTACGGCGTATTGCCAGGACTTTTGTCGCCAGGCTTCGGCCTTCGGATCCGGCTTGACGAGGTTTCGTTTTATATCTACCAGCTCCTGTATAAATGCCCGGTACTCGTCGTTCAAAGTGTAGCGTACTAGTTCGCTTTGGGTATTTGCCGGCGAAAGTAATGACCGGTGCTTAAAGCACCACTGCCTAAAAATCGTATTTACTTCTTGCTGGTCGAAATCTGGCTGGGCGGCCATGATGTGGTTGATGATCTCTTCTCCGGTAAGTTCCTTGGTACCCGCGGCCTGTAAGCGCACCAATGTCTCAACAATAACTTTGGCATGAGGGGTTGTTGCCCGGATGGCCTTTCGTTGTGTGAGCTCGGGCAGCAATTTGAATGGCCGATTCCCACCATAATCTTGATGCTTCGTGATAAGGTTCAGCTCCATGAGCCGTGCCATGAGCCGCACCGTCGCTGGACTTGTTATATTGGCGCGGGCCTGTAATTCACCATGAGCAACGCCCGCAGGATTGTCGAGCAGACTTTCAAAAACCGCGAATCTTGTTGGTGCGCCTTGCACGCCGTTCTTGGTTAACATGGTTCTTCCTATCGCAACAGGCAGGGGGAGGCGTTTATTGGCTTCATCTCCTTTCTGGGTGAGCGTCCGTAATTCTACGGCAGTTAGCGCACCAACAACGCCCATGCCAAGGGTGAGCCCTTTTTCATTGAGACGCATTGCCGTCTTGTACTTGCGGCCTTCTGCCACGTCAGTGCCTTGGTTAGCGTATTCGATGAGTTTTGTCGGCAAGAACGCATCTTCACAGTAGCTCTCTATGAGCGTCGTGTGCGGCTGCCAGGTCTCCTGCGCACCTTCTTGCATTTGCCCGATGCGCTGTTTGAGCGCGTACGAGGTACCGGGGCGCTCCCCAAGACTGTAAAAAGCAAGCAAAGTTACCATTTTCCCCGCATTCCCCAAAAGGTACATTGCCGCATGTTCAGGTGGGATAGGTCCTGCGCCTGAGCTATAGAGGGGTACTGCCGCCTGCTCTACCGGGGGCTGCCTGAGTGGTTCTTGCGGTACGGTTTCTTGCGCGGACATTATTAGATCACTATATCTTGTGTATAGAGAAAAAGTGAAATAAATGTGATGCTGTTTTGTCATGGTGGCATGCATACCATTTCCCAACCCTTTACGGCATATAACTCACCGACAATGACACGCCGGGCACTATTTGACGTACGGATATTTTATGGTATTTTAATTTTCCGGTTCCGGGAGTAAAATACGTGTATGAGATATGCAGAGCAGGTTGATGCTCTCGGATCAAACCGGCACCAGCTCTCGCGCGCGCAGGTGGAAAATGCCGTTGCGGTGTGTGCGGGCGAAGCGGTGCTCGACCGCGAACTCTTCTATCCGGCACCGGCACGTGGCGAAGAGACTGCTGTAGAGGTAGACGGCAACATGACGGTCATTAAAGATACGATTGGCGCGTTCGCTATTGGTTTTTATGCGCAAAGCTATGGCCCGGCGAGCAGCAACAATCGCGTTAAAGAAGGCGCGATGGTGAAAGATTCATTGATCCGATGGAATAATGGCGTAAGCGATGCTTTACGGGCAAAAGTTGGCCGTGCTGCATTTGGGAAAATCTTCTTTGAAGGTGGGTTGTGGCACGTGTTTATTAACCAATTTGACGATAAAAAGGGGACACTCCGCAGTGCCCTCGAAGAAACAACTGATTTCCGTGCGCTTAGAAAGCAAAAATATTTGCAACAAATAGCAGAAGTGATTCGTCCGCATTTCGCTCGAATTCCACCTGCACTTGAACCTTCGCATGAGGGTTCGCATCCCGACGCTGCTCGGTTCGCAAACACCGTGCTCGACATTGGTGAGAAAGAATTTGGCATAAAACATGATGACGACCGAGAAGCACTCCTGGATAGCAGTTTACCGGAGCTGAGCCGCCCGGCGACGCGGTATGATTTGGAGGGCGTCAACACCTCGATCAGCGATTTTTGTATTGACCCACAAACGCTGCTTTTTAAGAGGAAATTTATAACAATCGCCGACCGGCCGCACGTCGGGTTTAATATGGAGGCGATCGAAGAGCACCTTCAAAAAATCATGCCCGGCGTAACCAGTCACAATCACCGCGGCTGCCCGGCTATCTACCAAAAGACGCCATATAAAGGCAAAAAAGTTCCTATTTTTACGGCCATGAACAGAACGCTCACAGACATCTATCGTGAGAGCGGTGCGTTGAGCCAGCCGGGCTTGCGTCCTATCCCGACAAAAAAATTGTCCGATCTTACTTACTTTGCCATGCTGCAATAGCTACGGCTAATGGCGATTCATGGTTGGCCTGTAGTCATACGGGCCGTATAATAAGTGCTAATGGCAATACGACACGAGTGGGAACAAACTAATGCACGGTGATGCGTTCGCGCAGCTCAGTGTCGTAATCGTGCTGGCCACAGGGGTGGCGCTGGTTATGCGTGTACTCAAACAGCCGCTGTTGATCGGCCATATTATCACGGGTATTATTGTGGGGCCATCGGTATTCTCGTTGGTGGACGACCACAATTTGTTCCAGGTCTATAGCGATATCGGCATTGCGCTGCTGCTGTTCATCATTGGTTTGGAATTAAACGCCGCCGTAATCCGCCGTCTCGGCAAAGTGGTCATTTTTACGGCCATCGCGCTGTTGATAACAGTGGGCAGTTTGGGTTTTATCGCCGCTGACCTTACGGGGTTTACCCGCGGCGAAGGTATTATTATCGGGTTATCTTTGTTCTTTAGCAGTACGATTATTATTGCTAAAGTTTTGAGCGACAAACGGGAGCTGACACGGTTGCACGGCCAATTGGCGATCGGCATCATATTGATCGACGACATCGTGGCGACGTTCGCGCTCTTGTTTGTGGCCGCCGGCGGTGGGCACTCCTTGGCCGCCGGCGAGGTCGGTACGCTGGTGCTCAAAGGAGTGGGGCTGGCGACATTGGGGATTGTGATCGGCGCGAAAGTATTGCCAAAGCTCAGCAAGTTCATCGCCGCCTCGCAGGAGTTATTGTTTTTGTTCGCCATCGCCTGGGGTTTTGGTGTTGCGACCATCGTGAGCAAGGCCGGCTTTTCCATCGAAATCGGTGCGTTGTTTGCCGGGGTGATGCTCGCCCATTTGCCGTATGCGGCCGAGATCGGCGCGCGGCTCAAACCGCTGCGCGACTTTTTCATCGTGTTGTTTTTCGTGGTGCTCGGCGAGGGTTTGGCGTTTTCAGATTTCTCGGCGGTCATCGTACCGGCACTGATCTTTTCAGCGATCGTTATTTTGGTGAAACCACTGGTGGTTATGACATCGCTGGGCGCAATGCGCTACACCAAGCGCACCAGTTTTAAGACGGCCATTAATTTGTCGCAGGTGAGCGAGTTCTCGATCGTCCTCGTGGTGCTCGCCACCAGCACCGGTATGATCGATCCGAAAGTCAGCGTGGCGGTTACGCTCGTGGCACTGATCACCATCGCGCTTTCCACGTATCTCATGAAATACGACAACCAGATTTACACCAAGCTGGAGCGCTTTTTACAGATATTCGAACAGCCCATCACGCGCGAACGCGAAAACAAAGTCAGAACCTACCCGCTCATATTATTCGGCTACAAAAAGGGCGGCCATGAGTTTGTGAAAACCTTTCGCAACATGAAAAAGCCGTTCGTCGTGGTAGATTACAGCCCGGATGTGATCGAATTCTTGACGCGCCAACACATTGAATGTTTGTACGGGGACGCCACGGATAATGAATTGCTCCAGGAGTTGCACATGGCGAAGGCGCAGCTCGTGGTAAGCACCATCACCGACCAGCCGATAAACATGTCGCTGCTCAAGTACGTGATGCACCACAACAAGCACGCCAGTTTTATTTGCCACGCCGATGATTACAATCAGGCGGCTGAGCTATACAATCACGGCGCGGCGTATGTGATTTTGCCGCACTTCATCGGGAGCGAGCGCATGAGCAATTTCCTGAACCGCAACGGCCTCAGCAAAAAGAGTTTTGAGCGGCACCGCCAAAAACACCTTATGGCGCTCGGGCAGGCCGCGATCGACCACAGCTAGTGGCAAACTTCCAGTTGGCATACAGGTTTTGTGTGCTACAATACGAAGCGTTAACAATTTAAAAGTATACAGAGTGCAGGGAGAGATCTAGCTTGTCGATCTGCCAGCAACCTACGTTTTATCGCGCAAGGTGCTCCATCTAGCCCGTCCGTTTGGCGGGGAAGATATTTTATCTCCCAAGATATCCTCTCTGTCGTGACGGAACAGAAAGGATATTTTTTATGCCCCAAATAACTACCGACGACGAGACCGACATTGTCATAACCAAACGGGTCCGACTATTTACGAGTGAGTCGGTTTGTGCCGGTCACCCCGACAAGGTTTGTGATGCGATCAGTGATGCGATTGTGGACGCTGCACTTGCGCAGGATCCGAAATCACGAACCGGTATCGAGACCGTTGCGGGTGCCAATCAGATCAACATATATGGCGAAATCAAAACGCTTGCTAAAATTGATTACGAAAAAATTGTTCGCGATACTGTCAAAAAACTCGGTTACAACGAACCGAAATGGGGCTTCTCACAGGAATCAAGCTTTAGCAACGATGTGCATGAGCAGTCACCGGAAATCGCCTTGGGCGTTGACCAAGACGGTGCCGGTGACCAAGGCATGATGTTTGGCTATGCCTGCGACGAGACGCCCGAACTGATGCCGCTGCCAATTGCGTTGGCACATGCCTTGGCGCGCCGCATCGACCAAGTCCGCGAAGACGGCACGCTCAAGTGGTTACGCCCTGACGGCAAAGCCCAGGTAACCGTCCGTTACGAAGATGACAAGCCAGTGGCCATCGAGAAAGTTGTTGCCGCCGTTGCGCACAGCGAAGAAACTTCGGCAGAACAAGTCCGCGCCGATGTCATCACGCACATCATCAAGCCGGTGCTTGAAAAGTACGAATTCGCGATTCCCGCCGACGAAGACATCATCATAAACGGTACTGGTTTGTGGCACATCCCGGGCCCGGAATCGGACGCTGGCCTTACCGGACGCAAAATCGTGGTCGACACCTACGGCGGTTACGCTCGCGTTGGCGGCGGCGCATTCAGCGGTAAAGATCCGAGTAAAGTCGACCGCTCCGGTGCGTACGCGGCACGCTTCATCGCCAAAAACATCGTGGCTGCGGGCCTCGCAACCAAGTGTGAAGTCGGTTTGGCGTACGTTATCGGTCAACCGCGCCCGCTCATGCAAACCATCGATACCTTCGGCACGGCCACGGTGAGTGACGAAGAGCTACATGCCTTCAAAGATAAGCTCATCGATACCTCGGTGAAAGGCATCATTGAGCGGCTTAACCTGGCTCGGCCAATTTACTCGCAGACCTCAGCCTACGGCCACTTTGGTAAGGATGGCTTGCCATGGGAAGAAGTGGTGAGCGTTTCGTAGATCACCAGAACTTTAGGCACCAAAAAAGCGCTCAGTTATATGAGCGCTTTTTTATCTGATATTTGGTGAGCGTCCGGCTATCTAATCTCCGTGCTCAAACACTGCGGACAAGATACCGCAAACTGCGCGCGTTGAGATCAGATAGCCCGAACACTCACCGCCCGAGGTATTTGCAGCGTTGAGATTAGGTTGGTGCTATGTTCTTCTATATTTACTGATGTTTAATGCGCAATTTTATCGCGCTCGTACCGGGCATTTTGGATTTGCTGGTCCATGTCTTGCAGTTTACGCGTGATGTCTTGTAGTTGGCTATTGAGTGAGTTGGTTTGATTAGGGTCGCGTGTGCTACTGATCTGCCCTTCGACCGCGTGCAAGCGGTTCTGCCAATCCTGCCGGGCTTGCTCCAAGTTCTTAATCGTTTGTTCTTGACTATGGAGGCGTGATTCCACATCACGAGCTTGGCGTTCGACGGAATCGGCTTCTCGGCGAAGCTGTTCGGCTTGGCGACGTAGTGCATCGGGGTTTGGCATAATTGCCTCCTTTCAATGTTATGCGTTGATCTGGAAAGGTTCCACTCTAATTATAGCAGTTTAAAGTCGCGAAGTTCAGGCGGTAAAAAGCCTTTCTCGTGCTGAAAGTCAGCTTCCCACTTGTAATCTTTTTGGTAACCGAGGTCTTTCATAAGTTTGGTCGGTGCGTTTCGAATATGTAACGGCACGGGCAAGTCCGGAAATTCGCGCGCGGCGGTTTGGGCGGCATGCATGGCGCTGGCGGCGTCGCGCGACTTTTGGCATTTGGCGAGCGTGAGCGCGCAGTGGTACAAGTTGTATTGGCATTCCGGCATGCCGATGCGCTCTACGGCTTGGAACGTCGAAACGGCCAGCGTGAGTGCGGCGGGTGAGGCCAAGCCAATGTCTTCGGACGCAAAAATCACCATGCGGCGGGCGATAAATTTCGGGTCTTCACCGGCTTGCAAAATACGCGCCATATAATACAGCGCCGCGTTCGGTTCGCTGCCGCGCATTGATTTGATAAACGCGCTGATCAGGTTGTAATGGTTTTCGCCGTTTTTGTCGTAACCCGGCACGCGTTTTTGGGCGGCGGTATTGACGACCTCGGTGGTTATGGTGCCTTTGGAAAGTTGCAATGCCAGCTCCAAATTGCCGAGCGCCACCCGGGCGTCCCCACCGGAAAGTTCGGCCAGAAGGTCGATGCTTTTGGCTGGCAAACGCTTGGCAGGGAGTTTCTCGGCTTTGGCTGCTTTTTTGAGGATGGAAACAATTTCGTCCTTGGTGAGTGGCTCCAAAACGAGCACGCGGCTGCGGCTGAGCAACGGCGTGATGACTTCGAAACTGGGGTTCTCGGTGGTGGCGCCGATCAAAACAATCGTGCCGTCTTCGACGTACGGCAAAAACGCATCCTGCTGGGCTTTATTGAAGCGGTGGATTTCGTCGACGAACAAAATGGTGCGCATGCCGAGCCGCCGGTTGGCTGCAGCCTGATCGATGACCCGCATCACATCGGCTTTGCCGGCGCGCACCGCGCTGAGTTCGATAAACTCGGCGTCGGTTTCTTCGGCGATTATCCGGGCAAGCGTTGTTTTGCCGCTGCCCGGCGGACCCCATAAAATAAGGCTCGTCGGTTGTTTTTTACTGATTATTTCGCGCACGATCTGGCCTTGTTCGACAAGATGTTTTTGTCCGACGACATCGGCCAAAACTCGTGGGCGCATTCTCTCCGCAAGTGGTTGCATAGTTTTATTATACGTCTGATACAATAGAACGATAAGAGGGAGTTTCATGAAACGAAAATTTGCGCTGATTGCGGGCTTATGTGGCATATTTTTTGCACTAATGGGAGTCGGTGTCGCTCACGCGCAGACATTTACTATGAACGTCCCCAAAGACAAGGTGATTGATGGTTCGGTGTACAGCGTGGGCCGCAACGTAAACATCGAAGG
>JGI24742J22300_10000025_pt1 | contig 24761 bp, 23 predicted proteins | sample KBSMiscanthusM1_FD_22300 | JGI IMG/M metagenome (IMG submission 22300)
TGAACATGATTGCGGTCGGGCCGGTGGGGCTATTGCTTTCGGCGGGTGTTCTGGCGGGTGTTTGTTATCTCTCGAACCAGTTGTTCGCATGGGCGTGGAAAGCAACTACTAACGCCGAATCCTGGTTTATCACGGCGATGATTCTGGTATTTTTGCTACCGCCGATCGATAGCCTGCATCGCGCACTCATGGTAGCGCTGTGCGGTGTTATTGCTATGGCTTCCAAGTTTGTGTTGGTGCTCCGCGGCACGCATGTGTTAAACCCCGCTGCCCTTGCCGTATTTGTGATGAGCGTTGCGGAATTATTGCCGGCAACGTGGTGGGTGGCGACACCCCCTTTGGCGCCCTTCACGGCAATCTTGGCGCTGATCGTGCTGCGCAAACAACGACAGTTCGCGGTATTTTTTGCCTTTGCGGTGGCTGCTGGATTGCTGCTGATATATATCAACACCGGGCTGCATGGTCTTGCGCTTGGTGACACGATTAAGGCTGGGATTGTCTCGTGGCCGATCATATTTATGGGCAGTATTATGCTTACCGAACCCAGCACCTTGCCGCCGACGCGCTATTACCAGTTGTTGGTCGCGGTGTTGGTCGGGGTGGTGTTTTCTTCGCAGTTGCACTGGGGCCGGCTTTCGGCCACGCCGCAGGCTGCGCTCTTGGTGGGTAATATTGCTACGGTGTTATTGGCGCCGGCCATGGGCGCGGTACTCCGGCTGAAACGAATCACCGCTATTGGGCCGAACCAGTACGACCTGGCGTTCACCCGTCCGCCACATGTTTCGTTTGCGCCTGGGCAATATCTGGAATGGACGCTCAAACACCGTCATACCGACGTGCGTGGCAACCGTCGCATGTTCAGCATTACGTCGTCACCGTTGGAACCGGAGGTGCACATTGGTATCAAAACGTACGAGCCAAGCAGTAGTTTCAAAAAGGCGTTGCTGGCGCTGCAGCCGGGCGGTGCTATACGGGTGGCACATATGGCTGGCGGTTTTATGATGCCAGCTGAAACCGACCGACCACTGGTATTCATCGCGGGTGGCATTGGCATCACACCGTTTCATAGCATGATCCAATATTTGGTCGATAAGAAAGAAGCGCGGGACATCACGCTGTTTTATCTGGCGAATACGGCCGCGGATTTCGTGTACAAAGATACCTTGGCGACGGCCGAAAGCGTTGGGGTGAAAACGCGCTATGTAACCGGTCGGCTCGAGGAGCAGACCTTGCGTGACAACCTGGAGCATTTCAAACAGAGCTTAGTGTACATTTCGGGGCCGAACGCACTCGTCACGCATTACAAGCAGGCGCTCGTTGCGCTCGGTGTGCCGCGCGCTCACATTAAAACGGATCATTTCACCGGATATTAGCGACTGTTAGGTTCCGGCGCAAATTTGCTATACTGCGGAAATGAAGATTATCCTTGCCAGCAAATCCCCGCGCCGCCGTGAACTGCTCGCCCACATGCAGGTGGATTTCGAAGCGATTACCAGTAACTTTGCCGAACGGCTCGACGATACCCGCTCGCCTGAAACGGTGGCCACGGAGTTGGCGCTGGGCAAAGCGCTCGATGTTGCCGAGAAATATCCCGACGCGCTGGTGATCGGCTCGGACACGATCGTGACCATCGACGGCAAGCAGCTCGAAAAAGCGCGTGACCAACAAGAGGCACACGACATGCTGAAACTGCTGGCCGGCAAAACCAACCTCGTGTCAACCGGTGTTGCAATCGTACGAAAATCAGATGGATTGCAGATTACGGGCGTGGATACGACACGGGTCATGTTCAAACCTTATGACGAAGCGGCGGTTAAAACGTATTTGGTCACCAAAGATTGGGCCGACAAGGCTGGCGGGTATGGCATCCAAAGTGGCGCGGCGCCACTCATCAAAGAAATCAGCGGTCACTATGACACGGTTGTCGGTTTGCCAACGACGCTGCTTTCGATGATGCTTGAAACGGCTGGGGTTGTCGCCAAGCCCATCGAGCTCACGCCGCCTGTTCCGCAGAATATGCAATACGCTCGCACAAAACTGTTCATCAAAAACCGTGAAGGCAAAAAACTCAGTGTGGTCGTGGAAGGTGCGCCAAAGCCTGGCAGATTGGCGTTTGTCATGCATGGATTGAGTGGTCGGAAAACCGAAAAACACATCCGCGCTATGATCGAAGCCTTCCTCGAAAACCATTACACCGTGGTTAGTTTCGACACCTCGCACACCTTTGGCGAAAGCGAGGGCACCGAGGATTACCCTGACGCCACCATTACCAATTACTATGCCGACCTCGAAGACGTTATTGCTTGGGCCAAAGAGCAAGCCTGGTACAGCGAGCCATTTGTGCTTTGCGGCCACAGTTTGGGTAGTATCTCGGTCGCGCTGTTTGCCGAGAAATATCCGGAGCGCGTCAAAGCTTTGGCGCCGATTTCGACGGTGGTTTCCGGCCATCTTAATGTCGATACCTACGGCCGCGAAACGCTCGAAAAATGGAAAAAAGATGGCATCAAGATTATGTACAGTCGTGACGGCAAGATTGAAAAACGCCTCAAATGGTCGCACATCGAAGACCGGCTCAAATACGACTTACTGCCGAAAGTCGACCGCCTCACCATGCCCGTTATTTTGATCGCTGGCACCAAAGACATTCCGACGCCGCCGGTGCATCAGCAGATCCTGTTTGACAAACTGCCGGGCAAAAAAGAAATTCACACCATTGCCGGCGCCGAGCACACGTTTGTCGAACCCCACGAACGCGCCGAGCTCAAAAAACTCCTCAAAACCTGGATCGCGTCACTTGACTAATAAACCTTAAGCAAACGTAGTACACTAAGCGGTATGAAGACGTATCTGGCGTTACTTCGCGGCGTGAATGTTGGCGGCAAAGGGATTATCAAAATGGCCGAACTGCGCATGGCACTCGAAACAGCGGGCTTTATGAATGTCCGCACCTATATCCAAAGCGGCAATGTGTTTTTTGATGCCGAAGAACAGGATGTTGCGGAACTTTCCAAGCAGGTCGAGCATGTACTGGAACACGATTTCAAGCTTCCCGTCGGTGTCGCGGTGTTCAGCGAAGCCATGTGGCGCGACGTTATTGCCAAGGCGCCCAAAACCTGGGGCCAGGACAGCACCTGGAAACACAATCTGATCATTTTACTCCGACCCTTTACTGCCGAAGAAGCGCTGCAAGCGGTGGGCGAGCTCAAGCCCGACATCGAGGCGCTGGCACCGGGAACGGGCGTGCTCTACCAATCGTTATCGTGGGATAAATTCAGCCGCACTACCGGGGGAAAACTGGCAAGCAACCCGGCATACAAGCGTATGACCGTCAGAAGTTTCAGCACGGCAACCAAGCTACTGCCCTTATTCACGCCAAAAACGGTATAAAAGCTGCCTCGCCACACAAGGGACGTTGACAAGCAAGGCACTTACCCTTATGCTTAAACTTTGTGCAACACACAATGTATGTAACTCACGATGTGACTTTTGGCTGAAAATGTGTTGCAGCTGGAAGATACTCGCAGAATAAGGAGTTTTAATGGTTCGGCTACCCAATCCCGGCGGCGATGACGACGCCTGGGGTGATATTCTGAATGCCTTTTTACTGGTTGAACACGACAAAAACGGCCAATTACGCGCCGACGGTTCTCTGGCGAAAAAATACGAGCTGCCTGTGGGCGGTATTCCTAAGGCCGACCTGTCGCCGCAGTTAAAAGCCGCCATCCAGAATGCCGAAACTTTTACGAACACCCTGGCCGGTCTGAATGATGTCGCGGTAGATGCCGTGCAGGATGCGCAAGTGCTGAGTTACCATGCACACAGCAATACCTGGCGGCCGATCAGTCCGGTTACGAGCGCACAGATGCAGAGCATGAGCTCGGATTATGTGCACGTGACGGGTGATGAAACGATTGCCGGCATCAAGACGTTCGCCGCCCCGCCAGCGGTGCCGAGCGGCGCGTTTCCCGAAAGCGCAATTGCCGGGCTTGCCGCTGACTTGTCCGCCCGGTTGCTTAAAGCCGGTGACACCATGGCAGGCACGCTTACCATAAATCCTGGAACCGGCAACAGCGGCCTGGTAGTCAAAACGCAGTTCGGTTCAAGCGCCGTTACGATTGACATGAATGGCAACACTACCGCGTACCAGAAGCTTTCGGTCGGTGGTGCCACGGCAACGTCGACGCATACGGTGAACGGCTCGTTCGGGTTTGGCTCGGCACGCAGTGTTGGCAGCGCCACGACACTCAGCGCGACCGACGGCGTAGTTTTTGCCAATAGCGCGGGCGGCGCATTCACTATCACGCTTCCGAGTTATAGCGGCCTCGGCGTTCGGCTATACATCATCAAAAAAGTCGATAGCACGACCAACGCAGTGACCATCGCAACGACCAGTGCACAGCCAATCGACGTGAACCAAACTTCACTGGTTCTTAATAATCAGAATGATTTTGCAGTGCTTATGAGTGACACGGTTTCCGGCTGGAAAGTCCTCGGCAGCAGTGTAACGGCAACCAGCAAGCGTGTCGCCGCCCTTACCGATGCAGCAACAATCACGCCTAAGGCAACTACAACAGATCTGGGAATCATTACTTTGGGTGGCAATCGCACTATTGCCAACCCGAGCGGTGTGGCGGCGTCCGGCCAAGAATTACTCCTGCGGCTCAAGCAAGACGTCACCGGATCACGCACCGTTACCTGGGACACGAAGTACCGTTTTTCTACCGATGTCCCGCGTCCCACGCTCAGCACTGCGGCCGGCAAAATCGATTACATTAGGTTCATCTATAACGCCGAAGACGACAAGTGGGATTGCCTGCGTGTCGTCCGGGGCTTCTAGGTAAATACGCATACTATACACCGGTATTTCGTCATCAAAATTGCAACATTTCAATATTGCAGGGCTGAATTTTTGTTTGCTACACTGAGCTTAGTGATACGAACAGAGCATTGACAAAATAGCATAAGTTGTATATAATTATCAATGTTGTGATCACAAAACAAACACGTTAAAAACTAAAAATCAAAAGGGGAAGCCAATGAGTTTTTTCACCAAAAGCGGCCTTGCGTTCGAATTAGCTCCGACCAAGGACAAGAAAATTCTACGGATCGACCGAGTACTTAACTCGTAATAGTTCCAAAGAAGTTATCAAGCTCTAGCTAGAGTGGTCAGTCATAAAGAAGCCTTGTCAATCGCGACGAGGCTTCTTTTTTGCTGGCGCTTTGCTGTAGATAGGCGATGATCCCAAAAAGTCGGCTGGTATAATCGAAGTATGAAAAAATTCTTATATATTGTTATTTTGCTGGCTATTGTGGTGGGCGCCGGCACATTTGTTATTAAGCGCGACCATACGACCTCGAATACGCAGAATGGCAACCAAGCTGCGCAAAAGCAAAACGGTGACCGCTTTCATAAAGCGCAGTATTCGACCACTGACCCGACAAGCATTTGGGTTATTGTGAACAAGCAGCACCCGCTCAACCCTAAAAACTATGCGCCAGCCGATTTGACCTTCCCGAATGTTCCCCTGCGCGTACCGGGCAATGAGTCGATGCAGGTGCGGAAGCAAACGGCGGCCGCGCTGGAAACTATGTTTGCCGATGCCAAAACCGCCGGGCTTAAGCTGATGCTTTCAAGCGGCTATCGTTCGTACACATATCAGGTTAATTTGTACAATGGCTATGTACAAACCCAAGGCCAGGCGATGGCCGACACGCAAAGTGCGCGGCCCGGATACAGCGAGCATCAAACCGGCCTTGCCGCCGACATCGAACCGAGCACGCAAAAGTGTGAACTTGAGCAATGTTTTGCCGACACACCCGAAGGCAAATGGCTGGCCGCCAATGCGTACAAATACGGCTTCATCATTCGCTACACTGCCGACAAAGTTGCCACCACCGGGTACGAATACGAGCCGTGGCACGTACGCTACGTCGGTACGGAGCTTGCGACCGAAATGCACAACAAAGGCATTGCAACGCTCGAAGAATTCTTTGGTGTATCAGGCGGGAAAAACTACTAGCTAGAGTTTATCGGCGGTGATGAGCGGAATTTGTAAACCGTAAGCGCCGAGTGTGCTGGTGATGCGCTGTTTTTGCGCGCTGATCGTGGTTTTGAGTTGCTGTTGGTTGATCATATCCTGGGTGGCGTTTTCGAGTAGGTAGATCTGTACGTTTTTGCGGGCGTTGGTGTCGTCGGCGGCCGCCTGCGCAGCAGTCCAGGTGTAATGCATGTAGGTTGGCAGGAACTGCATGGTGGTGATTTGCTTGGTTTTGATGTCGATGTCAAGAATCGGCAAGCCGTTGAACAACGTTTCCGGCGGCTCCTGGGTGTTTAAAAAGTTGCCGATGCTGTACCAGACGGTGGTTTTGTTGCCGCCGGCACCGGCGAGTTGCTGTACTGGCTGTAATTCATGGGAGCCATGGCCGAGCACCAAGCTCACCCCTTGGTCGGCTAAGAACTGCGCATCTTTCTGCTGTTCAGCATCGACGGTCGTTGAGTACTCGGTGCCCCAGCGCATGCTGGCGATGATGATCTGCGCGCCTTGCCGCTTGGCTTCGGCGATTTGCTTGCTTGCAAAATCCTGGCTGAATACGTTGACGCCATAATTGTTTTGGGCGGGTGCGTCGGTATTTTGGTAGGTAGTGTAGGCGAGATAGGCAAACTTCACACCCTTCATGGTAAAGGTATGCACCGCGCCGTGCTCGGCCTCTGAGCGGTTTTCACCGGCAACGGCGAGCATGTTCGGTACCTTACTCCAGGCATCTACCGATGCGGTGATAGCGCCTTGGGATTTATCGAAGCTGTGGTTGGAGGCGGTATTCACCAGGTTGCAGCCCAATTTGCCCATGTCGGTTACAAAATCGGTGGGCGAGTTGAACTTGGGGTAGCCCGAGATGCCGTACTGCGCACCGCCATTCAAAATCGGATCGTTACAAAAGCGAATGTCGGCCTTTTTGAAAATCGGCTGAAAGTCTTTCATGAGCGGCAAGTAATCATATGAACCGTCGGATTGTTTGGCGGCGGCGTTCACCGAATCGTGCGCAATAAAGTCGCCGGCAACCAGCATGCGGATGTGGTCCGGATCTTTGGTGACGCCCGCGCTTGGGTTTTTAGAGGTAGTGTTGGTGTGCGCGCGCTGCTGCATCCATGCGAAACCAATGATGCCGAGGGCTACTATAAGCACTGCCCCCGCGTAAGCTCGCCGGTGGTTTTTCTTGTTTTTCATGGTCTTAGTATAGCATGCGAACTCTTTAGATTTGCCCCGGCCGAGGCATTTGTATGCAATAATACATACTATGGCCAAGCGACGACGTCTTAGCGAACAACAGGTAAAAATCAACGCGGTATTGCCACCGTTGTTCCGTCGAAAAGTAACGCCGAGGCGCCTCATATTCTTGATTTGTATAATTATTGCCACGGTACTCATTACGCACTTCTTTGACAACCTTGGCTCCCAGAATGAGCTGGGCCAGCAGGAACAAGCCTATGGACAGCTGCGCGACCAATCCGAACAGCAACAGCGTGACCTCAAACACCTGATTAAAAACACCGACACGCAGATCAATTGCTTGCAGCTGGAATCTACGGTTGCCAAAGACGCTTGCGACGCGCATAGCAAAATCACACCGTTATAAATGATGAGACGACATGGGGGAGTAGTCGTCCCATGTCCGTGCTCAAACACTGCGGACAAGATACCGCAAACTGCGCGCGTTGACATTGGGACGACTACTCCCCCGTGTCGACCTGCTTAGTTGCTGGAGAACTCACATCGGCACGCGTAAAACCTTCAGGCTTAAGGTTTTTCTAAAGCCATGCGCGCTACGATGAAGATACCTTCTCGGAAACGCATGCAGCCAGAAGGCCAAAGCTCTAAAGATAAGGAGGGAAGAACATGAAAACAGCGCGATTACCCGAAGATTATGCGCTCGTATTACAGCAGGTAGAAGAGAGTGGCGAGGAAGAGTTCGACGCGCTGGCCGAAACCATGCGTTTTGACCGCGGACGGTTGACACATATCGTGCAAGCGCTTCGCAGCAAAGGTTTAATCGCTTTTAACCAGCACGGATCATCGGCCTGGATTCGCTTAACAAGTAAAGGAAAGCAACTTATGCGGTATGTGTGGCCCGAATCCGCACCTGGCATGGCTGCCTGACATCTCCCAAGAAACAAAGAGGTCGGTCTATCGCAAACCGACCTCTTTCTGCTCGTCTTAAGCTAAATTTAAAGAAAACAGGACTACACTACAAAATATGCGGATATTAGTCATCGAAGACGAACACAAAATTGCCAATGCGGTACGGGAAGGATTATTGGGCGAATCGTTCGCGGTCGATGTGGTTTATGATGGCCAAGAAGGCTTGAACGCCGGATTGTTCGAAGACTACGACCTGATCATATTGGATCGCATGCTGCCCGGCGGCATGGACGGTGTAGAAATCTGCCAAAAGCTCCGCGCCGCCGGCAAGCACACACCGGTGCTGATGCTCACCGCCAAAGACCGGGTACACGACCGTGTTGAAGGACTGAACGCCGGCGCCGACGATTACCTGGTAAAGCCGTTTTCATTCGAGGAGTTGCTGGCCCGGGTAAAAGCTTTGCTCCGCCGCCCACATGATTCATTGGGTGAAACCCTGTCGGTTGCCGACCTTACGCTCGACACGCTCACCAAAGAAGTCCGGCGCGGTGACACACACATCCAGTTGTCTAGCAAAGAATACGCGCTGCTTGAATACCTGCTTCGCAACAAAGAAAAAGTGCTTAGTAAAAACAATATTATGACGCATGTGTGGGATTTCGATGCCGACATTTTGCCAAACACCGTGGAAGTTTTTATCACGTATTTGCGCGCCAAAGTCGACAAACCGTTTAGCGGACCGAAGCTGATCCAAACGGTGCGCGGCTTCGGCTACAAGATCGGGGAGCGCCCATGAAAGCACAGCTCAATCAGTTCATAAAATTCATACGATCCACGACAGGCCGTCTAGCCCTGTCGTATTTGGCGATTATCATGGTGATGAGCCTGAGCTTTAGTTTTGTGTTTTATAAAACGTCGGCACACGAGCTTGGCCGGCAAGTGCCCACCGAATCGGTGCTTATGGAAAACGGGTTTACTACGCTGCCGTCGCCGGATTTTCGTGGCTATCGGCGCTTCTTTGAATCGCGTGTGAATGAAGGCCGTGGTGACTTACTTGCCAAACTAATTTTCCTTAACTTGTTAACGTTAGTCGGCGGGGCGTTTTTGAGTCACTACTTGGCGCGCCGCACGCTGAGTCCGATTGAGCGGGCATTGGAAGCGCAAAGCCGGTTTGCATCCGACGCCAGCCATGAGCTGCGCACGCCACTCGCGGCCATCCAAACCGAGAACGAAGTCGCACTTCGCAGCAAAGACTTGACCCTCAAACATGCCAAAGAACTGTTATCGAGTAACCTCGAAGAAGTCATGCGGCTGCGCGATTTGTCGGATGGTTTACTACGTTTGGCGCGTGGCGACCAATTGCACGTGCGGCCGGTGTGGCTCGACGACATTGCTACCGAAGCTATAAACCGCGTGCTCAAAACCGCGCAACTCAAGCACATTAGCATCGAAGAAACGGTGCCGCATGTCCAGGTGTTTGGCGACGTGAAGGCGCTTACACAAGTGCTCGTGGCGTTACTCGATAATGCTATCAAATACAGTGACGAAAAGGCGGAAGTTACGGTAACGGGTGCAAAAGGCGGAACTATACACAAACTTGCCGTAACAGATCACGGTGCGGGTATTCCGGCCGAACAATTGCCACATATTTTTGATCGTTTTTACCGCGTCGATGCTTCGCGGACCAAGCAGAAAACGTTGGGCTATGGGCTTGGCTTGGCTATCGCACAGCACATCATCGAGCAACATCGTGGCTCGATTCATGTGGTCAGTACCGAGGGCAAAGGTTCGACATTCACGCTCAATTTTCCGGCGCAGGCACCAACGCAAAAATAGGCTATCGCCTTTAAGCTCGCTTTAAATCTACCCGTGCTACATTCAAACCATCACGTAAATAAGGATGTACTATGAATGTCGTAACAAGGGGGATTCGAAACGCGTTTCGTAATGTCGTGCGCACGGTTTCGATCGTCGTAATTTTGGGGCTGAGTATAGGCTTGTCGCTCTCTATGTTGGTGGCGCATCAGGCGGTCGGGCAAAAGATCGCCTCGGTGCAAAAATCGATCGGCAACACGGTGAATGTGTCACCGGCCGGACTGCGCGGTTTTGATGGCGGCGGCAACGCGCTGACCGCATCGCAGCTTGCAGGAGTGGCAAAGATCGATCACGTCAGCAGCGTCAATAAAATGCTGATGGACCGTCTGGATTCCGACACAACCAACTTGAAAACTGCGCTCGAAATCGGCAACCTGGGCAAACATTTTGCCGAACACAGTGGTTTTGCCGAGCGGCGCGTGAGCCTTGGTGCCGACGGGCCACAAGAGACTACCAACTTTACGCCGCCCATCACGGTGGTTGGCACCACAACACCGGCCGATGTATCGGGCACGCCCGGTGGCGGCACGTTCAGCTTGCAAAGCGGTAAAGCGTTCGATAGCGCGAGTAGTGAAAACGTCGCGCTGGTCGGTTCGGCGCTCGCAACAAAAAACAACTTGAAAGTCGGCTCCACATTCACTGCTTACAACACTACGATCACGGTAGTTGGCATCTTTGATGCAGGCAATAGTTTCAGCAACAACCAAGTCATCATGCCACTCACGGTCGTGCAAAAACTCACGAGTCAGCCTGATGCGATCTCAAGCGCCACGATCACCGTTGATTCGGTGAATAATATCGATGCCGTGACGGCGGCGGTCAAGAAAGCTTTGGGCTCGGCTGCCGATGTAACCAACAGCGCCGAACAAGCCAAACAAACTATCCAGCCGTTGCAAAACATCCAAGCTATTTCACTCTACAGCCTGGTGGGCGCGGTTGCTGCCGGCGCAGTGATTATTTTGCTCGCCATGGTAATGATCGTTCGCGAGCGTCGCCGTGAGATCGGCGTACTCAAGGCCATCGGTGCGTCGAATGGTAAGATTGTCGGCCAGTTCATGACCGAAGCGATCACACTCACGGGTATGAGCGCGGTACTGGGCATCGGACTTGGCGTGTTGGCGGCAAACCCCATTACCAAACTGCTCGTGAGCAATAGTAACGGTCAGAACGCACCCGGCACGGGCCACATGGGTGGCACAACAGCAGTACGGGTAATCGACGGCCCGCTCGGCGGCCTGCACCATTCATTCTCGAACATTCACGCCGTGGTTGGCTGGAGCATCATTGCCTACGGTTTTGCAGCGGCAATGGTGATTGCCCTCGCCGGCAGCGCGCTCGCTTCATTCTTCATTGCTAAAATCCGACCCGCGGAAGTCATGCGGACGGAATAAGGAGAAACTATGTTACAAGTTGCAGATATAAAACGAACATTTCAATCGGGCGATACGACGGTGCATGCGGTGGACGGTATCAGTTTCGAAGTGCCGTCCGGCCAGTTTGCCTCGATCGTTGGCAAGAGCGGGAGCGGTAAATCAACGCTATTGAGCCTGCTTGGCGCACTCGATAAGCCTTCGTCCGGAACTATCACGGTTGACGGCGACGACATCACCAAGCTGCACGACCGCGCACTCATTAAGTATCGCTGCGGCAAGATCGGATTCGTCTTCCAAAACTACAATTTGGTACCGAATTTAACGGCGCTTGAAAATGTAATGTTGCCGATGGAATTTGGCGGCACGAGCAAAAAAGTCCGTATGGAGCGGGCAAAATTACTGCTCGAACAAGTCGGTTTGACAGCTGACCAAATGGCGCGGAAACCCGGCAAATTGAGTGGCGGCCAGCAGCAGCGGGTTTCGATTGCGCGGGCGCTTGCCAACCACCCAAAGCTCATTTTGGCCGACGAACCGACCGGCAACCTGGACACGCAAACCGGCAAGCTCATTTTTGACTTGTTACACGAGCTTGCCCGCAGCGAGAAAACCACGATCTTGGTAGTGACGCACGACCTTTCGATTGCCGGCAAAACCGACCGAACATTTCAATTACAGGATGGTATGCTAGCGGAGCACTAATGGTGCACATCATGAAGATATCGCAGAAGTACTGTAGCTACAGAGGAAGTTAATCCTTGTTTCATGAACTTGCCTACGGATTCGGTCGATCCAACAGATGACACGGGCAAGCGACTCGGTATCACTACTTAGTTTAACCTCACGTTAAGGTTACAACGTTACCATGAAAAAAGTGCCTGGCTCACCTCCTACCGACCAGGCACTTTTTTGTTTGGATGTTTTGTTTATACGCCGGGGATAGCGGCCAAGGCTTCGGCCTCGTTCTCGCTTTCGTTTGCGGCATCTTGGGCCGATGGTTTGTGCACCTTGAACACAAGCCAAGCGATCAGGGCTGCAAGGAGCGCGAATCCGGCGGCGACCATAAAGCCGCGTTGGAACCCATGGACCATGGCTGGAATCACAGCGCTTGCATCGCCATGCGCTTTGGCAAGGTCGTGCTTAGTGACTGAGGTCGAAACCACGCTCAGAATTGCCAACCCGATCGCACCGCCAATTTGCTGCGATGTGTTCAAAAGGCCGGAAACCAAACCTGATTCTTCGTGCGACAAACCACTGGTCGTGGCAACCGTGCCAGTTACAAATACCGCGGCCATACCGGCAGCCATAACGATAACGGCAGGCAAAAGATCAGTCAGGTAGCTACCGTGCACCGGAATGCGCGCGTAGTACACCAGTGCCGCGCCAACCATTAACGAACCAACGATAATTACCGGCTTTGGGTTCAATCTGGTCAAGCGCTTCGACAAAACGCCGGCGACCACAATCATCACCAAGGTGAATGGCAAGTTTGCCGCACCGGTTTTAGTCGGCGAGTAGTGTAGAATCTGTTGCAAGTAAATTGACATGTAGAAGAACATGCTGAAGGCCGCAGCTGGCATAAACAGCTGCACCAAGTTACCGCCGGTTACGTTGCGGCGTCGCAAAATGCTGAGTCGGATGAGTGGATGCTTGACGCGTTTTTCGTTCACGATAAACCCGATCATGAGGGCAATGGATGCAGCGAGTGAACCAATCACCGTGCCGCTACCCCAGCCTTTGCTGGGAGCCTGCGCCATCGCAAATACGAAGCTCATAAGACTCGCGGTGACCATGACCGCACCAGCGATATCAATACGCTGCTTGGTGGTCGGCAAACTCTTCGGCACGTACTTCATAGCAGCCACGAGCACGCCCACGGCAATCGGTACGTTGATGAAGAAAATCCAGCGCCAGTCGACGTACTGGGTCAAAATACCACCTAAAAGCAAACCGACAGCGCCACCACCGCCGGCGATCATGCCCCAGATGCCGAGCGCACGGTTGCGTTCGTGGCCTTCTTGGAAAATGGTAAGTACCAGCGACAAAGCCGCAGGCGCCAGTAATGCGCCGCCGAGTCCTTGCAGGGCGCGGAAGGCAATCAACATGGCCGGGTTTTGGGCCAAACCGCCAAGCAATGACGCCAGGGCGAATACGATAATACCCGTCACAAACATGCGACGACGACCATACAAGTCGGCCAAACGACCGCCTAGCAATAAGAAACCACCGAATACCAGCGCATAGGCTGTAACTACCCACTGGAGCTGTGCGGCATCGGCAAAGCCAAGTGCGTTTTGGACGGCGGGAAGTGCGACGTTTACGATTGTGGCATCGAGCACGACCATAAACTGGGCGGCAGCCAAAACGGCCAGCGCCAATCCTTTATGTTTTACTTTTTCAATCATACGCATGAACCTTTCGTTTTGCTGAATTATTTTGGATTACCAAGTGAAGTATAGCGAAATACTTTGTATTGTCAAATATTTGTTTTACGTAGTATAATTGCAACATGACAGAAGAAACGAAAACCTGCGAAGCGCTGCTGGCGGTCTTGGGCCGACTCAAGTTAGCTTTGTCTACAGCGGCAGATACCCACGGCCTTACCCTTACGCAAATGCACACCATGTATAACATTTGGCACGGCGCTCAAACTATGGGCCAGCTCGCAGGCTCGGTACACTGCGACGCATCGACGGCAACCGGCATGGTCGATCGGTTGATCGCGCAGAATCTGGTAACACGTGAATCCTGTGAAGCAGATCGGCGCACCAAACTATTAGCCCTCACGCAAAAAGGGCAAAAGATCATGGATGACATAATGGCGGATCTGCCTACGTTATTTGGTTGCACGCGGTTTAGCGATCACGAGCAAAAGATGCTGCGTGCGCTGCTTGAACGGGTTGCGATTGCATAGAGCTATCTCCCTCAGAATTGCCCGAGGGAGATAATTATTCTAGCAGGCTTATTTGTTTTATGCGGCAGGTGGAAGATCGGAAGGAATGGTGCCATTAACGATGGTTTCCTGAATCTGTCCGCTCACGGGGTGATATGCTTCGGCGAGCTGAGCGGACAAGACCGTGTCATTCGCACGGTCATAATCATTGATACCCTGAATCAAGTGATCAATTACTCTTGTGTATTGATCATCGGTAATAGTGAGACCCTCATGCCAGTGGGCGACCGCTCCGTAATTGACTTCCTGGCCTGCCATGAGATTACCCAGTGCAGTAGCCAAGAGTGTAATGTGCGGATCTAGTCGCTCCGGATTACCGGTCAGACGTGCAAAAATGTGGCTAACTTCCGGATCATTGGGAATCGCCTCGGTAAATACAGGTGTTAGGGCTTCACGTAATTGGGACTTCGCAGTATCAGACATACGTACCTCCTACAGTTAGTACTCGCAGTATAAAACATGCTGCCATCGGGTAATGATGTAAAAAATGCTTGTGCTCACTCACGCAAGCGATTATGATGAAAGCAAATCCGTACAAAAACGAAGGAATCGTATGAAACACAAACAAAACGAAAAAGGATTTAGCGCCTTCGAAGGTGTTATTATCCTGATTATCGTCGTTATTGTGGTGGCTGCCGGCATGTCCGTTTTGAAGCATCAAAACAAAAAAACCGCGAATACGCCGCCGTCCCACACCCCAACGAAAAATGAAAACAATACTAACTCTTCGTCCAAAACCAATCCGTATGCCGGGTGGAAGGTCGGCGATGTGGGTGGTATGGTGAGTTTTTATTATCCAGCGGAGTGGACGGCACAAACCAATAGCGACTCCAGTGAGCAGATTACTGACCTCGCGCCTTTGAGTGGCTGGCGCGTGCAACTTATCGTGTCGAATGCCGACCTGCAAGGGCTCGATGCCGGCTGGCCGACCACTGAGCCGGTCACGGTGATGGGTCAAAAGGCATACCTGGCCTTCGGCAGCGCAAAGAATAGTAGCGGTGCTGTCGAGGATGTACGCTTGTCGCTCAGCCCTACCAAAAGCGGCAACCACTGCATCAAGCTTGCAAAATATCCGGGCAAATACTTTTGCATGGTGACTATTTTTAATGAGATGAACAACGGTGTTGCGGCGCCGATAATGGTGGATCAGGCGAAAGGTAACGCAAATTACGCCCAGCTAAAACTGCTGCTCGAATCGGTGGCTGAAAAATAGTTCAGTTTGCGGGCACACCGGCATGCGCCAGTGCCTGTGCCAGAGTTGCGGCGTCGGTAAATTGTACGGCTTGCAGGCCAAATCGTTTTGCTGCCGCTACATTTTGTTCATTGTCGTCGATGAAGAAAATCTCTTCGGGCTTGATGTGGTAATGATCGATGACGGCTAAAAACGCCTGCTTGGCCGGTTTTTTATGCCCGATTTCAAACGATAAAAAGATGTGATCGAAGAATTCGCTGAAAATCCAGTTGCGGCGGACATGGGCGAACATCGGCGTGGTATCGGAGAGCATTGCCATGCGCACGTCGGCTTTGTGTAGTTTTTGCAAAAGTGCTTGCATCCCGGGCATTGGAGCAAGCGCCCGCAAGAAGCTTTCTAAAAACACTGATTCGGTAACTTTTTCGCGGGGCAGGTCGTACATCGCGGTAAACTGATCAAGGAATTGCGCGGTGGTAAGTTTGCCCACGGTGTAGTCCGGATACAATTCGTCCCACATGTGCCGTAATTGCTGCTCGGACAGATGAAAGGCAGCTGAAAGGTCGTCGCCCACCACCTTATTGAGCGGAAACAGCACGCCCACAGCATCGAAAAGCACGAGTTTGATCATGTGCTTATGATACCAAAGTGGTGCCGGACGAGAGTGCATGTTTATTTATCTTCATAAAGATGGTTTACTATACTCTAAACTGAAAGGAGTGCGATATGCCTAATCCTGAGTGTCAATTGAGTCCCGAAGCGATGCAAGTTACATTAACCGATCTTGCTCGTGCCTGTAAAGTGGGTGGATGTTCCATCAGAGGGTGGGACGCTTTGCGCAGTGTAACAGCGGGCGGGGACGCTGGTGTCATGGATGAAATCCGCGCAAAAGCTGCACCTGATTGCGTTATCAACGAGCTTCCGCAACCGATGCCTGAAGTACCCCCTTCTCCTACAGAACAGTAGTGGTTTGTGTCTGCGAGGCATGCGGCTATGATGTGGCGGTAGTGGCGATCATGTTAGGTCAATAAAATCTTCGTGATCTGCTCGGGCGTGGCAACCAAGTGATCTGGCTGGGCAGCTATAAGTTCCTGTTCCGTACCAAAACCATGCGTAATGCCGATGGTTTTGGCGACACCGGCCGCTTTGCCGGCTAAAATATCGACCGGGGCGTCACCGATCATGGCGGCGTGTTCGGGCTTGGTTTCAAGTCCGGCCAGCGCTTTAAAAAGTCCTTCAGGATGTGGCTTGTGGTGTGTGACCTCATCGCCTTGCACGACGACTTCGAAGAAATCAGCGATGCCCGTGTGTTCGAGTGACGACACAAGCGTCAATTTGCGGCTGCTAAAAACGGCCAAGCGTAGCCCGGCGTCTTTAAGCTTTTGCAACATCTCCGGCACTCCAGGATAAGCGGTAATGAGCTGTATTTTCTCTGGCGTATTTTGGAATTTGTCGTGGGCGAGGCAGAGTGTTGCAATATCACCATCCGGGGCAAAGGCGAGATAGCATGTTTCGAGCGATTTGCCGATCTCTTTTGAAATTGTTTCACGGTTGGGTACGGTATGGCCGGCGCGGAGCAATGTATCTTCGTAGGCACTGAAAATAAACTCACGGGTGTCGAGCAACATGCCGTCGACGTCAAAAACTGCTGCGGTGATCTTCTTTGTCATTTTTCAATCATAGCATTGAAGGCATAGAAAAAGACGGCTGAGAAAGCCGTCCTGATTCGATCAATGTGGTAGCGGCGACAAGACTTGAACTTGTGACCCCAGGCTTATGAGTCCTGTGCTCTAACCAGCTGAGCTACGCCGCCATAACATGTTTCCTTCGTTAATGAGGAAACGGTACAACAGGGAGAATATACCACGTTTTGTAGCTGTTGACTAGTGTTTGTAGCGCAAGACACCTGTGCATCATGCCCGTGCTCAAACACTGCGGACAAGATACCGCAAACTGCGCGCGTTGGACATGATGCTTGGAATACTTGACCGCATCTTATTACTGCACAGCAATGATTGTGTCGACAATCTCATCCACTGCTCTTTGCACTGTTTCGGCATCTTTTGAAGCGTCGATGGTGTAGTCTGCGCGTTTCATCATGGTGCCCATGTTGGCGACGTTCGGGTCAGGATTGTAATAATCGGCTTGCTCGTCAGCGATAAAGGCTTCGAAGGTAGCTGGCGCGCGGTGCGTGCCTTTCCGCGCATCATCATCGCGCATGCGTTGGTAACGGATCTCGACCGGACAATCAAGCGCAATAGTGACGGTTTTGAAGGGTTCTTGGAGTAATCTGTCGAGTAAAAACGGCGAGCGTAGGCCGTCGAGGCAAATACGGGTTTCAGATGATTGCAACACAGGTTCAATAATGGCAATGGGATTTTCCTGGTTAAGCGCAAGGTGGGCCGCAATGTAATCTTCGCGAGCAGTAAGCACCATGTTGTGCTTAGCGGCAAATGCGCGAATAACGTCGCTCGGGCGCTGCACGAAAAATCCGCGCTCTGCCAGATGTTTGCAGACGCTACTTTTGCCACAGGCCGGAAAACCGATAACATTAACGACGAGTTTCTGATTCATGACGTGAGGTGCTTCTCAAGCCACGGGCCAATCTCGTCCCACACCGTGCGCGAATCCTTTGTGCCGGACAGACCTTGCTCGTGGAATTCAGCGTCGCTGTGTTTGCCGTCATCGAACGAAATGATGGTGCAGTGTGGATGCTTGGACTTGCCACGAATTTCGTGCAGCAAAATGCCCTCGACGTCACCAATGAAGACTTTTTGCAGATTTGCATCTTGATATACGGCGAATTGCCGCAGGATGATGCGCCGGTCGGCGAGCGTATCGGTAAGGCGAAGCCAGTCTTCGGGCGTAAGCCATTCGTTCATTGATTTCATGTATGGGCCAGGAAAATTATTGAGGCCGGGGATCATCCATGTATCGTCGGTGATGATTACCGGTTTGCCTAACTTTTGGAATGCCTTTTCGGCTTTGTCGCGGGCGATGACTTCGCCCTCCTCGCCTTGGATTTCGGGCACGTCCAAGTCTTCGCGTACCAAATTGATATTCGATTTGGCGAGTACATGCCATGCGACGCTGTACTTAATCACGCTACTTGTAGCAAAAACGACCGCTTTCATAACTGGTACAATTACAGCATGAAAGCGCAACTTACACCAGGCAAATATGTCGTCGCAGTTTCGGGCGGTGTAGACTCGATGGTGTTATTGGATTTGTTGCACGGCTTGCCCGATGTCGAATTGGTGGTCGCCCACTTCGAGCATGGCATTCGAAAAGATTCCGACGAAGACCGTAAACTCGTCGAAGCAGCCGCTAAAAAATACGGCTTGCCTTTTGTATTTGCCCGCGGCAACTTAGGCGCCGGCGTGAGCGAAGCAACTGCCCGTACGGTGCGTTATAACTTTTTGCGGCAAGTGCAAAAAGAGCAGAACGCCCAGGCGATCATTACCGCACATCACCAGGACGACGTGCTGGAAACGGCCATATTTAATCTGATGCGCGGCACCGGACGGAAAGGTTTAAGCGCGCTGCAATCAACCGAAAATCTCACTCGCCCACTATTGCATATATATAAGGACGAAATTTTGGCTTATGCCCGCGAACATCACATAAAGTGGCGCGAAGACAGTACCAACAATGATGAAACGTACAAACGTAATTTTATTCGCCGTCAAATAATGCCGCGGCTCAACCCACAGCAAAAAGCCGCGCTCGCGGCGTTTGTGTCACGCGCCCAAACGTCGAACGCGGCAATCGATGCCATGCTCGACGAGCTCATAAAAAGTGGCGGCGCTACGATGGGCCGGCAATGGTTTATCATGTTGCCGCATCAGGTTTCGCGTGAGGTTATGGCAGCGTGGCTCCGCGCACATGACGTTCGTGATTTTGACCGGCCGCTGATCGAGCGTTTGGTTATCGCCGCAAAAGTTGCGCTCCCGGGCAAACTCATAGATGTAAATGCCGACCTGGTGTTGCATGTGCAGAAGCATTCTCTGGAATTACGCAAAAGGTCTCCTCGTAAAAACCGCTAACCAGTGTATAATGCTGGAGTATGGACAACAATCAAAAATCATTTCGCCCGAGGAACGGCAAAACGAACAGTAGTGGCGGGAACCGTGGATTCCGCAACGCTGGCTTTGTCGCACTTCTTATTTTATTCGCACTGATAGTTTTTGCGGCGTACGGCCAATCGAACACGCTACAAACTATCCCCATCACCCAGGCCGTCCAAGACGCCAATGATGGTAAATATCAGAAGATGGAAATCAGCGGCAATCAGCTGAACATCACCCAAAAGGGCGACGATCACGCGACGCTCAAAGCGTATACCGAGCCGAACGCCACGCTGAAAGATGAAGGGCTTAATTACTCGAAAGTTGAAGTGTCCGCCAAGCCGAATTCTTCGACCGGATCGACGCTCGCAAGTATTGGTTTGACGCTATTACCGGTGTTGGTAATTAGTCTGGTGCTGTACTTTATGTTGCGCAGCGCCCAAGGCCAAGGCAACCAGGCAATGAGCTTCGGCAAAAGCCGTGCTCGCCTGTACGGCAATGAAAAAGACAAAGTACTGTTTACCGACATCGCCGGTAGCGACGAAGCCAAACAAGACCTGCAAGAAGTCGTTGAATTCCTGAAATTCCCCAAGAAATTTGCAAGCGTCGGTGCGCGGATTCCAAAAGGCGTACTGCTGGTGGGCCCTCCAGGTACCGGTAAAACCATGCTCGCCCGCGCTGTTGCCGGCGAAGCAAACGTGCCGTTCTTTAGCATTTCAGGTTCTGAGTTTGTCGAAATGTTCGTTGGTGTTGGTGCGAGCCGCGTCCGTGACTTGTTCGCCAAAGCCAAAAAGAACGCACCTTGCATTATCTTCGTTGACGAAATCGACGCCGTAGGCCGCCGCCGCGGTTCCGGTATGGGTGGTGGACACGACGAACGCGAACAGACGCTTAACCAGATTTTGGTTGAAATGGATGGGTTCGAACAAGGCCAGAATGTGATCGTTTTGGCGGCAACCAACCGCGCCGATGTGCTCGACCCAGCCCTACTTCGCCCCGGCCGCTTTGACCGCCGCGTGAACATCGGCCTACCCGACCGTAAAGACCGCGAAGCCATCCTGAAGGTTCACTTTGCGAAAAAACCACTCGACAAACACGTTGACCTTGATGCTTTGGCTGCAAAATCGGCAGGTTCGTCGGGCGCCGACCTGGCGAACATCGCCAACGAAGCTGCAATCGTTGCCGCGCGCAGTAACCGCCGCGAGATCAGTCAAGCCGATGTGACGGAAGCCTTTGAAAAGGTCGCCATCGGTCCGGAGCGCAAGAGCAAGGTGATGAGCGAAAAAGAGAAGAAAATCACGGCTTATCACGAAGCAGGACACGCAATTGTCGGCCACGTATTGCCGGATGCCGATCCTGTCCACAAGGTGACCATTATCCCTCGCGGCCAAACAGGCGGCGTTACCTGGTCGATTCCAAAAGAAGACCGCATGTTTACCTCGCTCGTTGAGTTTAAAGATAGACTTGCCGTGGCGCTTGGTGGCCGTATCGCCGAAGAGATCGTTTTAGGCCCAGACAAAGTTACGACTGGTGCGGGCAGTGATTTGCCAAATGCGGCCGGTCTGGCGCGCGAAATGATCGTCAACCAGGGTATGGGTAGTGCAAAGCTCCGCAACCAAGTCTTCCATACCGACGAGGGGATGATGCTTGACCGCATGATGCATGAGCGCGAATATTCTGACGAAACAGCGAAGTTGATCGACGACGAAGTCGAAAAACTCATCACCGAAGCCGCTAATCGTGCTCGCATGGTCATCAAAGCCAACATGGATAAATTAGAAGCCATGAAAGATCGTTTGCTTAAGAAAGAAACGATTGATGCCGCCGAAGTTATAGAAGTCCTGCGCGGCGCACATATGCCCAAAGAAGCCGCACTGTACTAAGGTTGTTCCTTGGGGACGCACCTGCTTCCAAAAAACCTTTGTATATCTTGAAAAACGGGTAGGCTACTGCTTAAAACTTGTGTATAGTTAATGTCTAGGGCGGGTTGATATTGCGCGCGTGTTTTTACGCCCACGTTTTGTAGCAACCCATGAAGACCTAAACAAGAACACGCTATTTGATGCAAGATAAACCGGCCAAGCAAGCTAAACCCAGGATTTCACTCGGCAACACCGCAGTGTTATTGATGGGCACGGCGCTTTTGGGCCAGGCTTTGGGGTTTTTACGTACGCAACTGGTGAACGCCAACTTCCCCATCGATGGCATTAATAGTACCGACGCGTACTTCGCGGCTTTTAAAATTCCTGACCTCTTCTTTTACACATTGGCGGCCGGCGCGCTTGGCGTGGCTTTTATGCCGGTGCTTGCAGAACGATTGCACAAGAACGACCGCAAGGGTATCGCCGAGCTGACTTCCAGCTTACTTAACTTGCTAAGCATTATTATGTTGTTCGTCGGCGTATTTATTTTTATCTTCGCCGAACCGCTTATACATAATTTGGTGGCCCCGAAACTTGGCCCCGAGCAGCTGCACCACGCCGTAGTTATCATGCGCTTTTTGTCGCTGAGTCCGTTTTTGTTTACGGTCTCAGGTGTTTTAAGCAGCTTGCAGCAGACCTATGGAAAATTCTTCTTTTTCGCGATTGCACCGCTGTTTTATAACGTTTCGATTATTTTAAGTATCTATCTGTTTCGACATAACCTCGGATTAGTGGGGTTGGGGCTTGGCGCGTTGATCGGCGGTGTATTGCAATTGCTGGTGGTTATGGTGGGCTTGATAGGGCTTAATTTCCGTTGGTATCCGAAGATCATGTTCAGGAGTGCCGATTTCAAGACGATTTTACACCAATTACCGGCGCGTTCCGTCGACCAAGGTATCGACCAGGTGCAATCGGTTATTGAAACCAACTTTGCGACGCGGATGGGTTCGGGTGCGATTACTAATTACAGCAACGCCTTCGTGCTGCAAACCGCGCCGATCATGTTGATTGGCACGGCGATTTCGACGGCCGCCTTCCCCGGGCTTACCAATCGACTGGCGCAAGGGCGCCGCGACTTGTTCAACCGGGACTTTTTGCGGGTGCTACGGGCCATGATTTGGATTACGCTACCCGTGGTAGTGATCTGTTACTTCTGCCGAGGCTACCTGGCGCGTTTAATCTTCAAGAAAGGCTCAGCCGACATTTCTTTGATTTTCGGGTACCTGACCATCGCCATATTTTTCCGTATTATGTACGCCCAAATTTCACGTTGGTTCTACGCGCAAAAAGACAGCAAAACACCACTCTTTATTTCGATTTTTACCATTGCGCTTAACGTGTTTCTGGCGAATGTTTGGGCCCGCCCCAGCGCGTATGGCGTGGCTGGTTTGGCACTGAGTCAGTCGGTCGTAGCCATGATCGAGGTGATCATTCTGGCGATCGTGATGCTGATCCGCGACAAACGATTGTTTGACATACGGTTTTGGGGAGGCTGTTTCCGCATCATTTCGGTCACCGGATTTAGCGCGCTCACCGGATTTATTATGGTTTCGCTGTTTCCGCTGGGGCTCGGCGACCGCGGTATCGTGACGCTCGGTTCGAAGATTTTGGTAATTTCGGGAACGGTGATGGCGGTGCATGTGCTGTTGTCTTCGCTGTTCGGACTAGAAGAAGTTCAGCCCCTCTTTAAACGCCTGCGTAGAATCATTTTCAAGCCGATCAAAATCCAGTATTAGTATATCAGGTGCTACCTCTGTTATAATCTGAGGTAATGAACCAAGACCATATCCGCAACTTCTGTATTATTGCGCACATCGACCACGGCAAGTCGACGCTGGCTGACCGTATGTTGGAAATGACCGGTACCATCGAAAAGCGCCTCATGAAAGAGCAGCTGCTCGACCGGATGGATTTGGAACGCGAGCGTGGTATCACTATCAAGCTGCAGCCGGTCCGTATGGAGTACAAGGGATACCAACTGAACCTGATCGATACGCCGGGCCATGTCGACTTTAGCTATGAAGTTTCGCGCAGTCTCGAGGCATGCGAGGGTGCGGTGCTCGTTGTTGACGCAACCCAAGGCATGCAGGCGCAAACGCTCGCCAATGTGTATTTGGCGATAGCGGCCGAGCTGCACATCATTCCCGTGCTCAATAAAATCGACTTACCGGCGGCGGATGTCGAGCGGGTGAGCGCTGAAATTATCAGTTTACTCGGCTGCAAAAAAGAAGACATTTTGCTCATTTCGGCCAAAACCGGCGAGGGCGTACCAGCGGTGCTTGACCAAATCGTCGCCGATGTTCCGGCGCCGGCCGGTTCGGTCGAACAACCGACGCGCGCGTTAATTTTTGACAGTTATTACGACGATTACCGCGGGGTGATTTTGTATGTGCGCATCGTGGACGGCGCCATTAAAAAGAACGCGGCTATTAGGATGATGGCAACCGACGCCAAAGGACTGGCACTCGAAGTCGGCGCGCTCAAGCCCGACATGACCCCGGCTACCGAACTCAAAACCGGCGAGATCGGCTACATCGTCACCAACCTCAAATCCACCCGTGAGGCCCGCGTCGGTGATACCGTGACGCTGCAAAGCAACCACCCCGTCGAACTCACCGCCTTGCCCGGATACCAGGACGTCAAGCCGTTCGTGTACGCCGGCTTTTTCCCTGAATCAAACGAATTTTACCAGGAATTGAAAGACGCGATTGAAAAACTTAGCCTGAGTGATTCGGCGCTGCAATTTGAGCCGGAAAATTCACCGGTGCTGGGGTTTGGGGTGCGCATTGGGTTTTTGGGGTTGCTCCACATGGACATTGTGCGCGAACGGCTGGAGCGCGAATATAACCTTGAGTTGATCGTTACGAATCCCTCGACCGATTACCAGATCAGCCTTAACTCGGGCGAGGACATTGATATTAAAAGCGCCGCCGACCTGCCCGATCCGGCCAAAATTCTCGAGATCCGTGAGCCATGGATTAAAGGCGAAATCGTGGTGCCCAAAGAGTACGTCGGTTCGGTGATCCAACTGATTTCCAGCAAACGCGGCATCCACAAAAACCTCAGTTATATTGACGAACGCGCGCTGGTAAGCTTTGAAGCGCCGCTCGCCAACTTGCTGACCGACTTTTACGACCAACTCAAAAGTCTCACGAGCGGCTATGGCTCGTTCAATTATGAATTGGCGGACTACCGCGCCGAAGATCTGGTTCGGCTTGATTTTTATGTCGCCGGCGACCGCGTTGAT
>JGI24742J22300_10000026_pt1 | contig 24449 bp, 24 predicted proteins | sample KBSMiscanthusM1_FD_22300 | JGI IMG/M metagenome (IMG submission 22300)
AATGCCGTCTGGCCTTTTGCAAGTTCCAATCCCAGCAAATAACTATCCACCAGTCGTAGCGCTGCCTCGGCGCTCAGCTGCATCCGAAGCATTTTGTCAGGAGTAATGTGATCGGCGCTGCCGTACAATTCGGCTTGGCGGGCAATATGCAACAACGGCATTTTAAGCTGTTCCGCAATCGAAACAAGCAATCTATCTGCCGTAACCGGTGACGTCTCCTCCGAACGCATACTACCTCTCCTTCTTATTGGGTAGTATACACGCGCACCGCTAAAAGATCACGGTGAAAAGGTGAAGTTAGACAAAATAACGTTGTTGAAATCGTTTTGGTAATCAGCTGACTCCGTCCAGAGCTGAACGGTGATGTTGCGCAAGCGCAACAAGATCATACTTCCCTGCTTGTTCGGCACGATGGTACCGTCCAGTCGCACGCCACTTACATTGGGTACTTTCGGGAATGCATAAGGAGTGACGGTAACTTTTTTGGTGTCGACCAAGCCTTTGTACTGGCCAAGTACCGAGTCATAACTCTGCTGCAAGACTTGCATGCGCAGCGCGAATGCAGTATTACCACCGGTATCAGGCACAAACCCCGGATAAAAGTATGCGCTTACCGGAACACTGCTACCGGCGCCCTTTTCAATTACATAGGCGCTCCACGTCTTTGGATAAATAATCGTCTCGGAACCAAATGCTCCCGGCGCTACATAGTTCTTGTAAGGTGATTTTTCCTGCTGGTCAAATTGCGTCTGATCAGCTTGTTGTGTTTGTTGGGTAGCTTTCGTGACAGCCGTGGTTATTTTTGCATCGACATTGTTTTTGTAATCCTGACGGCCGCTGTAAGCCCAGTATGCAAACGCGCCCGTCCCACAGAGTAGCAAGGCCACTAAAATCAGAGGGATAAGCAAGATGTTTATCGCCCCTGTTTCTTGCTGTATCTTCATACCGCTCATGGTAACGCAGAATGCCTGCGGGCGCAAGCAATTTTTGAACGGAAAACGTTACGAATCGCCCTTAGCGCGCTCGGCTTGCAATGTAAGTTTTGTAATGGTGTTTTCGGTCTGCGTAATACGTTTTTCAAGTTCGGCTACTAGCTGCAGTCCGCGTTCGTACAGTTTGACCGCCTCGTCAACTTGCACATCTGCATTTTGTAGTGACGCCAGCACTTCATCCAGCTCGGCACTAACATCCTGATAACTTTTTTGCACGCTTTTTGGCATCTACTCACCCTCCTTCATCTGTTTTTTCTGTACTACAACCTCCATATCGGCATCGGCCAGCACCACACGTAATGTATCGCCGGTATTCACCTGCTTTCCGCTGCGGATCGCTTGTTTACCACGGTACACCAACGCATAGCCTCGCGTGAGCGCAGCTTGCGGGTTAAGCGCCGTCAGCAATTGCTTTTGCATCGCCAAATTATGCTGCGTCTGCCGTAATGATGCATCAACGAGGTGCGTCATTCGAGTAATATACGCGATCAAACGTTGGCGCTGCGTCGTGGTGAATGCTGTTGCGGATTGCGTGAGTCGCGCCTTTTGATGTTCCAAACGCACGAGCTCATGCGCACGATCCGGAACGAGGAGTTCGGCGGCATTACTCGGCGTACTGGCACGCATATCGGCGGCCAACTCAGCCAGGCTAATATCAATTTCGTGTCCTATCGCTACGACTGTCGGAATGCGACTTGCCGCTACCGCACGGGTAACTTGTTCGGTACTGAAAGCCTGCAGGTCGTCGGCACTACCACCGCCCCGCGTGACCACGAGCACATCGGGCGCGTCCGAAGCCTGATTAAGCAGCGCGATTGCCTGGGTAATTTGCGCTGGCGCAGCTTCACCCTGCACTTGCACATCGACGAGCGTGATGCGCACCCCACCCCACCGCGCGTGCAGCACCTTGATAAAATCGCGGTGCGCAGCCGATTCGCCCGAAGTCACCAAACCAACATGCTGCGGCGGATACGGCAGCATGCGCTTCCGGCCCGGCTCGAATAGCCCTTCGGCTCGTAATTTTGCCTCGAGCAGCGCCGCAGCTTTTTTGATCGAACCTTCCCCGGCCGGGGTTATGCTCTGCGTCGTTACGCTAAAACCGTATTGCGGATGGAGCCGTGGCGTGCCGCGCACTTTTACCATCATGCCGTCTTCGAGTGGTCCGGGCAGCTGGTACACGCTGCCAAAAAAGCGCACGGTAGCCAGCTCGTCTTTTAGATCAAAATACACCCAGCGATTTTTACTCACCCGGAAATTAGCCAGCTCACCTTGCACGATTACGCTGGGATACGCAAATTCGAGTGTTTGGTTGAGTAGCGCTACGAACTCCGACGGCGCCAGCTCAACATCATTCATGTTCGATGGCCGCCTTGCCGGCATTAAGCGTACGGTGGTAGTACACGTATCCTGGCGGCAGCTGAATGAGCGTGTTCACTACGCGGTACATCACGATAACCGGCAGACTTATACCAGCAGGAATCCCGGCGGCGGCCAACACGGCCGTCATAAGCGCCTCGTAGATACCCACCCCGCCGGGCAATACCGAGATCAGTCCGGCAAAATTCGCTACGGCGTATGCCAAAATCACCGCCCCCAAGTTCACCCAGTGGCCGAACGCAATAAACACGATGTACACCGCGAAAACTTCCGTAACGTTCATCCAAAAAGCATGCCACAACGGAGCACCAAGCTTTTTGTACTGCGACTCAACTACCTTGTAATTGTTGTGCAGCTCTTCGAACAAATCCTGGACGCGCTTGGTTTTGATCGTTTCCGGATGTTTAGGACGCACGACTTGAATGATCCGGTTCAAAATCTTCGTAATGGTAATAAAGAAAGCGTTGATGCGCGTTTTACTGCGAATGATAAACACGAATCCGAGCGTTCCCACCACCATCAACGTCGAAAGTGAGCCGGCTACCAGCAGCATCAGCTCGTTTACCCGGCCGCCAATCGCCATAAATACCAAACCGGCGATCAAAAGGACTTCAAACGAAATGAAACCTAAAATAAGTTTCATCATTTGCACCAAAGTGGCCTTGCCGCCGGTGATGCTGTCGCTCCGCATGCGCGCACCAAAGTATGAGATTCCCGACACGCCGCCACTCGGGAATACATGGTTGATAAAGTTCAGCTCGAGCGACGCCTTGAACAAGAATGAATATTTCAAATTGTTGCCAACCAATCCGAACAACCCCTGATACAACCGCGCTTGGGCGTGATAATTCCACGCTTCGATCGGTATAATCAACAGCAAGGCCCAGGCGTTCACTTTCCGCAAGTTAGCGAGAGTATCAATCAGCTGGTGTCGGATGGCATACACCAGTACCAACAGTGCCACCACGGTGACAATATTAAGCAGTAGTTTCCAGCGACGTTTTAAAAAGGAGTTTTCACTCATACCGACATATTATAGCGCAAAACTCCAGACAAGCTGCACCAAGAATTTCGCTTTATAGGTTATAATGTAAGTAATGCAACAGAGTATATGTGTTTTGGGCCGCCAGCCGGCGATTGGGCGTGCGGAGCTTGAGAGTTTGTATGGCGCCGACGTGCTTGAACCCGTGGGTTCGGTAGGCGTGCTTTGCGACATGCCAAGCTCGGCAGTCGCTTTTGACCGGCTTGGCGGTTCTATCAAGCTCTGCAATGTTCTTGAAATAATTCCAAGCACCGATTGGCGCCAATTACAAACAGCTATTATTGCTGCTGGTACTCGTTTGGGCGCCGAAATTTCAGAGGGCAAAATTCAGCTCGGCATCAGCGCGTTTGATCTACGCATTTCTACACGACAGTTAACTGCCGGCGGTTTGGAACTCAAAAAAGCTTTACGAAAAGCCGGACGTTCGGTGCGGCTCGTCCAAAATCAAGAGGTCGCCCTCAACAGCGCCCAGGTTATCCATAACCACCTTACCGGCGAGCGCGGGATCGAGCTCGTTTTAATTCGCCACGACAACCGTACCATTTTAGCGCGAACCGCGGCCGAACAAGACATCGCCGCCTACACCGAGCGCGACCGTGGCCGCCCCAAACGTGACGCCCGCGTCGGCATGTTGCCACCGAAACTCGCGCAAATTATCGTTAACCTAGCAGCAGATGGCACCGCACCCTCACCCGACTTCACTATACTCGATCCATTTTGTGGCACCGGTGTAGTTTTACAAGAAGCGTTGTTGATGGGCTTCAGCGCTTACGGCACTGACCTGGAACAACGCATGGTCGACTACACTATCGCTAATGTGCATGATTGGTTTTACATGACCAATCACCCCGAATTACGGGGTAATCTTACCATTGCTAAAGGCGATGCTACGGACCACATGTGGCGCGACTCTCGCTACAATACCGAAAAAGACGATACTTCATGGTGGCCAGCCAAAATCAACGCGATCGCTTGCGAAACCTATCTTGGCCAGCCCTACGTTGCCCTACCCGACCGCGCCAAACTCGACACCAACATCCGCACCTGCAACCTCATACTTGAGAAGTTTTTAAAGAATATCGGCGGGCAAATTGCGACGGGAACGCGGCTTTGTCTGGCCGTCCCTGCATGGCAAACCAAACCGGATCAATTTAAACACCTCCCACTGCTTGACCACTTGAGCGATTTGGGGTACAATCGTATAGATTTCAAGTACACTCGTGATTCGGAGTTGATGTACTATCGCCCCGATCAAATCGTAGCCCGCGAGTTACTGGTAATAACAAGGAAGTAATTAATATATGTCACACGTCAAAGCTGGCGGTACCGCCAAAAATACCCGCGACAGCCAAGGTCAACGCCTCGGTGTTAAGTTGTATGGTGGCCAAAAGGTTAAGACCGGCCAAGTAATCGTTCGCCAAGTCGGCCTCAGCAAGCGCGCCGGCAAAGGCACCAAGCTGAGCCGTAACTACACGGTACACGCCGAACACGATGGTGTTGTTACTTACAAGCAGCGCCGCGTTCGTCGCTTCACCGGCAAAACCGTTCGCCGCACCGAAGTAACTGTCGAAAAAGACCAGTAATTCTTCGTAATTCCGGCTACAAAAAAGAGCGCTCATCTCGGGCGCTCTTTTTGTATTCTCTTTTTCTCAGCGAAGATTATTGCTGTTGGCCGTGATCTTGTGGTGGTTGTTGCTGCATGGCGCGGCGTGCGGCTTCTTCTTCGGCTGCAACCCTAGCCCGCGCTGCCTCCAAATCATCTTGTCGCAGTTCAGAGGTGACAAAACGATCGTCACCAGCTGGGCCGCGTTCGCCGATAACCGGACCGACTGCCTCTACGTGTGTTCCTGTATTGTCCAGCTCGCCAATTTCTACCCCACGCTGACCGAAGTATGATTGATAACGGGGACCAAAACCAACGGTTTTTTCTTCTGTCTGCTCGGGACCAAACCGTACACCTTCGGGGACTTGATCTGGCGTAACTTCTAGCCATGGAGCAGCAACATTATATGCCTGTGTCGGCTGGCCGTCCTGCCGCTCATTGCGTGGTGGCGCGACAGGTCGTGGCGCCTGCTGACCCGGATATACTGGAGGCTGTGGGTACTGTTGTTGAGGACCAGGATACTGATTGCCTGGCACCGGTGGCCGCTGCGGCTGCGGATACTGACCATGACCCTGGTAGGGCTGAGGTGGATATTGGTTCTGAGTAGGGGAAGTTCGCGGTGGCTGAGGCTGCGGCGCAGCAGGTCGTGGCGGATATTGATTACCATATGGCTGTTGTGACGGTTGCGGTTGAGGAGCTGGTGGTTCAACATACCGATGAAAAACAGGAACCTTTTCCGCTCTCTCGTTCATATCAAAACCCAAGAACTGTGCCGTTACTTGTTGGTTCTTACCGTACATATCTTGGTAACCAGCAGGTAAAATTTCACCAGGTTTCAAAGCATGGGCACCAGTAGGATCTGCATCGGCCTGACGCAGACGCTGTCGAAGACGCTCATTCAAAGCGGCAGTTTCCTCGGGATTCAAAGGGGCTGGCGCTTGCTCTGCACCTTGTGGTTGATTTTGATTAGGCTGGTGTGGATATTGATTTGGTTTCATATGTGTATGCTATGTGTATATTACGTTAAGATTATAGCAGGATTGTGTTCTTTCGTCAAAACTACTCAACTCCTGCTTGCGCCAAATACTGCCGCGCTGTCATAATCGCTTTGTTGTCGTTCTCTTGTAAAGCTTGTCCTGTCTGATTGGGGTGTTCGGCGGCATGGAAGTTAACTTCCGCAGGGGTACCAACAAATTTTCGATCCTGTGATTCACTAATTTGAGTACTCCATATATCTTCATTGCGATGCCTAACAAATGTTACACCGACATCGGTTTGCTTGCCACTCTCGCTTGTACTGCGAGTCATAAGCACTTCGTCACCTTCAATTACCGCGCCGTGGCGATTGGACGAGAGTGTAAAAGTATACGTCTCGCCTTGAGGTGTCCGGATTTTCTCTACAAAGCTACCTCGGCCTGTTACATTGTCATTATTGTCTTCGTTAGGCGTATCTTCTATATAATTCGTGCGCTCTGGATGATTGTTCATATCACGCTCAATACGATCGATATAGCGCGTCGCTTCGTCACTGATCCGCGCGTTACGCTCATTGCTTTTGAAGTATATCATCGGGTTATTCATAGCTTCGGCAGACACTTCTGCGTTACCATTTATAACCTGTGATTCTTGCGTTGCCCTTGACGTGGCACCGGCCGAAAATGCGAGAACACCGGCAGTTACTGCTGCACCAATTTTGGCCATGCGTCCTTTCGAAAGTCCTTTCTGGTGGGGGTCGGTGTCGTCGTGTGCTGAGATTAGTGGTTGTTCGCCTGGTTTTTGCATAATTTTGTACTGTTTATTTTAGGTACTATAAATAAACATTAGCACAATGTTTTAGAAATGTCAATTATATGGGTTTACAGGCCGAGGTGGTACCGGATGCGGTCAATCACATCAGTGATCACGACCTGAGATTTTACGAGGTACTCATCTACGCCAAGTGCCTGTGCGCGTTGTTTGTCGCTTTCCTGGCTGAGCGCAGTGAGCATAATTATCTTGAGATTTGCCGTTTCAGGTGTGTTGCGCAAAATGTCAAGGACATCAAAGCCGCTCACCTTCGGCATCATAACATCGAGTAAAATTAAGTTCGGCTTGTATTTTACTGCGGTCGCCAAGGCGTCTTCGCCATTGGAAACGCGCATGACATCAAAACCTTCAGCCTGCAGCCGAACAATATACACATTTGCCAGCGCATCATCGTCTTCGACTAATAAGATCCGTTTTTTATGCTCGGGTGGGACTGTGTTTACCGAATCCATACTGCTTACGCTACCTTATTTACCTGGCTTTTGCAACAAAAACCGTTAGTTAGAGCTATTTTTTAAGACTCTCCATAAATCCGTAGAACATAGGGTGGGCGCGATTTGGGCGCGATTTAAATTCAGGGTGGAATTGACTTGCCAGGAAGAATGGGTGATCTGTAGCTTCAATGATTTCTACCAGGTCATTTTCAGGATTACGACCCGAGGCTACAATGCCCCATGATTCGTATTTGTCGCGAAATGCGTTGTTGGCTTCACCGCGGTGACGATGACGTTCGATGATACTTGCCGAGCCGTACAATTTTTCAGCGAGACTGCCCGCCTTGAGTTCACAATCGTAATTACCTAGACGCATCGTGCCGCCAGTGTTTTCCTTACCCTGCTGGTCTACCATGGTATTGATGACAAGGTTTTTAGCATCGGCATCAAGCTCGAATGTCGTTGCGTCAGTGATGCCAGCGTTGCGCGCCGCGCCAATGACTGCCATTTGCATCCCCAGGCACAAGCCAAGGTATGGCTTTTTGCTTTTCAGGCAATATTGGGCGGCTTTGATTTTGCCTTCGAGCCCCCGCCGGCCGAAACCGCCCGGCACAACAATGCCGTCGAACGGCTCGAGCACTTTTGCGATATCCGTCGCGGGATCATCATATGCTTCGGCGTCAATCCACTCAATCTCAATCGCCATCTCGTTCCACCATGCAGCATGACGCAGTGCTTCGAATACCGACATGTACGTATCCTGATTGTCGAGGTATTTTGCAACGACCGCTATACGCGCCTTTTTTTCGTAGGCAGAGGAAGCGCGCGTCACAACTTCACGCCACGATGCAAGGTCTGGAGCATTGGCCGTCAAGCCAAGTTTTTGACATACGACTTCGGCGATTCCTTGCTCTTCCATGGTAAGCGGTACTTCATAAATGGTCTGAGCATTGGGCAACAACGCAATTGCGCTCTCTTCTACACCACAGAACAAGCCTAACTTGCGTTTAATAGTCGGATTGGCCGGCTTTTCGCTACGCGCCACCAAAATACTCGGCGCGATACCCATACCACGCAAATCACGCACCGAGTTTTGCGCCGGCTTGGTTTTAATTTCTCCACTAGCACCCAAATAGGGCATGTACACCACGTGCACATACAAGCAATTTTCCATACCAATACGCAAGCCGAACTCACGGATTGCCTCAAGAAAACTCTGGCTTTCCAAGTCACCGACCGTGCCACCGATTTCTACGATATGCACATCAAAACCTTCGCCGGCAGCTCCAATATAATCCTGGATGGCGTTCATGACATGCGGCACGATTTGCACCGATTGCCCTTGGTATTTGCCATCGCGTTCATCTTGTATGACCTTTAAAAGCACACGACCACTCATGAGCGAGCTGGTCTGCGTAAGCTCTTGGTCGAGGAAACGCTCATAATGCCCCAGATCCAGATCTGTTTCAGCACCATCTTTTGTTACAAAACATTCGCCATGCTCGCGGGGGTTGAGCGTTCCTGCATCCACATTTAAGTAAGGATCGCATTTTTGGAGATTGACGGTAAGTCCGCGGGACTTTAATAATCGACCGATTGAAGCGGCCGTGATGCCCTTTCCTAATCCAGAAAGCACACCACCAGTTACAAACACATACTTCGTCTGCGACACCCGCTTCACCCTTTAAATATTACGCTTATAGTAGCTCAACTCACCCCTTGGACGCAAGCAAAAACTATTGTTTTATTTGCGTTTGCAGCCATGTGACCGCCGCATCCTGCTGGGGATCTTGGTGATTTTTGTAGTTGTCTTCGGTCATAGGTACTATTTGATCAGGGGTAATTCCCTTCTTATCGATGTTCTGACCGTCTGGGCGATACCACTTCGCAACCGTAACTTTTAGCTCCGCACCGCCACTTAAGCCCAAGACCGACTGCACACTTCCCTTGCCATAGCTTTTTACACCGAATATCCGCGCCACATCATTGTCATGCAATGCGCCGGCAGTGATTTCGCTGGCGCTCGCACTTCCCTCGTTAACCAACACTGCCGTAGGAATGCCACGGAATATATTGTCATTAACGGCTTTGTACGTTTTGATAACCGCGTCGCCACGCTTTTCCTGCAAAATAACTTTGCCTTCCGGAACCCACATATTCGAGACATCAACCGCGGCATCGACTAATCCGCCGGGGTTATCACGCAAGTCGAGCACAATACCCTTTACTCCAGCCTGCTTGAACGATATGGCAGCTTTCTGCGCGAGCCCATCAGTATCGTCGGAGAATTGACTGATCTGTAAGTATCCGATGTTACCGTCAAGGATTTTGGAATTTACGCTCGGCACCTTGATGTCGTCGCGAGTGATTTTAATCGTTAACACTTGGTCGCCCCGAACGATTTGCAGTGTCACTTCGCTACCTTTCGGCCCGCGGATCGCACTGACTGCTGCATCGACCGTCATACCGGTGGTCTTGGTGCCGTTAATTTCAGCGATGAGGTCCTGGGCGCGCAACCCGGCTTTTGCGGCAGGAAATCCATCAATAGGAGCGATCACTTGCAAATTACCGTTCGCATCCTTGCCGAGCTCGGCGCCAATGCCCGTAAAAGTGCCGCTCAGCTGGTTGTTAAAGTCTTTGGCATCGTGAGCGTTAAAATATTCCGTGTGCGTATCACCGGTGGCATTAGCCAAGCCCGCTTTCATGCCATCGAGCAACTTATTGGCGTCCAACTTACCGTCATAATTACTTTTGAGCATCTGGTACACCTGATTGACACTCGTATAGTCAAGGTGGCCAGGTAAATTACCTGTTGCGGCCTGGTTCACTGCAAAATTAATGCGACCACTTCCTACCTCAACGCCGAACGCAAAAACAACAATAAATGCGATAAGACTTATCCCGATCCTACTCGCCCATTTCCAGGCACGTTCCCGGGCTACCGCCTTTTCGGCGGCATCTTTCCCCGTAAATAATTTTTGCGAATCGTCGTCGCTACTCACCAAAACCCCCAAATGCTTGAAACTGTTTATGCTCCAAGTATACAGGACACTGCTATGTTTCTCTAGATATTTAGGCTATTGAAAATAGATATAGACAAGACCAGAACCATCGATCGACATTTCGCTGTAGTGACCATGCAGATCGTAGTTGTACTGGCTTACATGGATAGTGCTACCGCTGACGCCTTCAACCCACATGGCGTGGCCATAATAGCCGCTCATAGAGATTGCCACCGAATGTGGACGTGGTGTCGAACCTGTAGCAATACCAGAGCGCCGTGCAGCCTCTGGCCACTGGTTAGCATTGCCCTGGCTCGCCCAGCCCCATGTGGGCATGTAGCCGAAGGTTTGGTACACCTTCCATGCGGTATAGCTCACACATTCGCGGTTGTACATACCCCAATCGTCAAACATGCTGTCTTGTGGCGCCGGCGAATCCCATCGCGCAGGATAACCGCCGTGGTTCGGATCTCCGGCAACGGCGTTTCCACCGAGGCGACGGTTAGCCGCTGCCTGCGCGGCATGAAGTCCGGCAATAGCCGTTTGATTATTGCTGATCTGCTGGTTATAAGTAGCCTGCTGCCCTTGGTTGTATGCCAGTAATTGATTCTGTTGCGCCTGCGCTGAGTTGAGTGCACCCTGCTGCGTTTGTTGATCCTTTAGTAACTGGTCGACTTGCGTCTTTTGACTATTCAATTGGTTTTGTAGTTTGGTAATCGTATTGAGCGTCTCACGAACTTTGTTCTGTACAGTCGTGCGATATTCCTCTTTATCAACAAAGTCGCTCAAATTTTTACTGGTCGCCAGCATTTCAATAGTGGTAATCGAGCCATCGACATACATAGATTTGATGGCGTCACCAAGAATCGCCCGTTGCTGATTGAGCTTAATTTGGTTGGCTTGAATCTGCGTTTGTAAGTTAGTCTGCTCTGCGATATTCGCATTGATTTGAGCCTGTAATGCCGAGATCTGTGACTGCAACCGGTTAATGGCATCTTGATAACTTGCCGCTTGTGACTGCAGACTATCAACAACCGCCTGGCTTTGAGAGTTCTGCTGGGTGAGCGCTTTGATTTGCTCGTCGTATTGGTCGGCTTGTACGCTGGGCGTACCGGGGATAAAGGTGCTTCCGACCACCAAGAGGCTCGCAACGGTAACGATCGGAACCGAGAGGAATTTACGTGTTTTTACCAGTGGTTGATTGTTTTTTTGTTTCATTATTTTTGTTCTTATAATGCTTACCCTTAGCATATCATACCCCCGCACTTCCCGCAAGATATTACGACCCACTCACCGGGAGTGGGCACGTAATTCTGATGTAAAATTTACTTTACTGTTTTGAATTTTAGATACCGCCGGGTCGCAACAATAGAAGAGGCAGCACCAATAAGTATACCAAGGCCCAACTGCACCGTCAAAAGCATCCAAAAATGCGCCGAGAAGTACCGTGCCGCATAATTAATGTCGAGCAATCCCAAACTACTTGCCTGTAATGTTGACGAGGCTGCTACGAATAATGCATGCACGAATAACACCGAAATAATGGCAGACAAAATGCCATAAATGATACTTTCGACGACAAAAGGCCCCCGAATATACCAAGTGCTGGCACCCAAAAGCCGCATGATTGTTAGCTCGTCCCGGCGGTTAAAGATGGCCATCTGAATGGTGTTGAAAATGATCAACACCGAAATCAGCGTAAATAACAGGACGGCTATAACGCCTGCTTTGCGCAGAATACTCGTAGCATGCGCAATTTTATCAATCGCTGCTTTGCGGTCGCCGTTGTAGGATGGCGATTCGGGTGTTTGTAGTGCAGCGTTTGCCGGCTTCGTCAAAAAGGCTTCAATGGACTGAACTTTATTGAGGTCGCGTGGCTTCACTTTGATCGTTGCCGGCAGCGGATTATCGGTTTCGGAAATTGCCGCAAGCAGCGATTGATTGCCCGCATTCTGCTGTTTGTATTCTTGCAGAGCCATTTCTTTTGTGAGGTACCGGACCCCGGCAACATTCGGTAATTGCTTCAGTTCATTTACGAGCTTGTCACTCTGGGTTGTCGTAATACCATCCTTAAGATATACGGAGATGTCGATTTTTGTGGTAATGTTGTCGATAGTGTTAGTAAATGTCGCATTGGTAATTACCGAAAACAGCACAATAGTCAGCGTGACCACCATGACGGCCATCGCGGCAATAGCGAGCCATGCGTTGCGCACAAAGTTAACAGCGCCTGTTCGAATGATCCTTGAGAAAGTAATCATGTGGCGATGTTTCATAGTCGATACTCCGCCTTCGCCCGATCGCTTGCAATCTTTCCGTGTTGAATAGTGACGACACGACGCTTGAGCTTGTTGACAATCTCTTGGTTGTGCGTAGTCAATAGCACCGTTGTGCCGTAACGATTGATTTTCTCAAGTACGTTGATAACATCCCAGGCGTGCTTTGGATCAAGGTTCCCTGTGGGCTCATCCGCAATTAAAATTTTTGGTTGGCGCACGATAGCACGGGCGATCGCGACACGCTGCCGCTCACCACCAGAGAGTTCCATAGGCATATTCTTCTCTTTGCCGCGCAGGTTTACGATATCAAGCACTTTGGGCACAGTATGTCGGATCTCACGGTTACCCATGCCGACAATCTCGAGTGCAAAGGCCACATTCTCAAAAACAGTACGATTCGGCAGTAACTTAAAGTCCTGGAATACCACGCCAATACGACGGCGTAAGAGTGGGATATCGCGGTCGCGTAATTTGTCGTAATCAACGCCACCGACAATGATCTTACCCGAGGTCGGTTTTTCTTCTCGGGTTAAAAGACGTAGCAAGGTTGTCTTGCCCGCACCGCTCTGCCCGACGACTATTACGAATTCTTTTGGCTCCACATGCAAACTAATGCGATCGAGCGCCGGTGGCATATTGCGGTTATAGGTCTTGGTTACCCTATCTAACAAAATCATTATGCTAATAATTGTAACATAACAAAACTGCCGGTTTAACCCGGCAGTTTTTTCAACAAATTAATGACAAGTGCGTCAACGAGATCGCGCCCGAGCGTTATCGCCCGTTTCGACGGGCTCCGGCAACAAAATTGTTGGCTGTAAGTGCGTAACTGATTGAATGTAGGTTACTGCTATTTTTGTCATTTGTTTTTGTTTCTCCTGTTTATTTTTTTAACAGTACTTATATATTAACATGCTTATGCTTTTTTGTCAATGGATGATGTAAAAACCACCGCTGTTTTCGCGGTGGTTTTTACTGTTTACTGCTGCTCGTGGCCGCCAGGAGCCTGCGGTGGTTGTGAAGGTGGAAGCTGGCCGAGATCGACACTCCGAGGAATATCCATGCCTTTAGGATAATCCGTGCGGAACGGATCGTGGCCGCCTTTTGAAAAGTCTGGCATGGGAGGATTGGCGTATCGAGCTTCTTTGGCACGTTCAGCAGGACTATCTGCGCCAACCGGAGCAAGCATATCTTCTGCGGCTGGTTCTGGTGCGGGCAATTCGATTGCCGCCACCCTACCGAGCGCGGTTCTGGCAAGACCACCGGTAGCCTCGTCATAACCGTAATGCTTCCATTCGTGGTTGGGAGCTGGGCGCTCGCTCCGAGGTTGAGGGACAGGTGTTGTTATTGGCTCGAGCTCTTCCTGCCCTTCTTGTAGCAGTTTTCGGCGACGAGCTTCCTTGGCTGCTTGCACGCCTTGTCCGGGAAATTCTTCTGCCATATTACTCTTTCTATTTTTATTTATGTTTTTGACATTTAATATATTAACATTAGCATTTAATAGACGGATTGTCAATATTTATTACTGGCCTAGTGTGTGGTCGAGATATGCCGCAATAAATGGCTCGAGATTGCCATCGAGCACCGCATCCGGGTCAGAAGTTTCGTGGCGCGTGCGCAAGTCTTTTACTTGTTTATAAGGATGCAGCACGTAGCTGCGGATCTGATTCCCCCACTCCGCCGATTGGTTTGGACCTTTAAGTTTTTCCAAATGCTCCTGATGCTGCTCAAGCTGTAGCTGTGCGAGCCGCGAACGCAAAATAGTGAGCGCCGTTTCTTTATTTTGCAACTGTGAACGCTCATTCTGGATAGCGACAGCGATACCCGTAGGAATATGCGTGACACGAACCGCCGAGTCTGTAGTGTTCACCGACTGCCCGCCATGGCCGCCGGATCGGTACACATCGATACGCAAGTCTTTCTCATCGATGGCAAGCTCTTCTGGGCGATTGATTTTAGGCATCACGTCTACTTTGGCGAAACTTGTTTGACGAAGATTGTCGGCATTGAATGGGCTCAACCGCACCAAACGGTGCACGCCGTGCTCTGCCTGCAATTTTCCATATGCAAAAGCACCGCTAACTTCAAAAGTCGCACTTTTTATACCTGCCTCATCGCCCGCGGACTCCTCTACCATCGTCACTTGCATATGCTGTTTTTCGGCCCAGCGGACATACATCCGCAGCAGCATACCGGCCCAGTCTTGGGCATCCGTACCACCGGCGCCCGCATAAATACTTACAATCGCATCATAGCTATCATAAGGGCCGGCAAATTTGAGCTCTTCTTTGAGCGTTGCAAAATCGGCAGCTGCCGACGAGAGTTGCTGCTTCAGGTCGGCGAGCAGGCTTTCATCGCCGAGCTCGGCCAATTCCAACACCTCATCAATACTTTTTTGCAGGGCAAGCCAAGGCGCTGCGCGCTTTTCAATCTTTGCCTGCTCTTTTGAAACTTCTTGAGCCAAAGCAGGATCCTGCCAAAAATCAGGCGCAGCGATTTGCGCATCCAGCGCCGCTTTTTGTGCAAGCACCTCAGAAAAATGAAGGCGTGCAAGCGCATTATCCAACTCTTTTTTGAGAGCATGGGCTTGGCGTTGCACTTCTTGCATTTATTTTCCCTTTTGGTCACGCGCCCAAAGTGGCGTAAGCCGGTCGGTGAGTTCGACGACAAATGGTTCGCCACAGTTACCAAGCACGCCAAAGCCCCATAAGTCTTCTTTCATGAACGAATCGGCAATTTCCATTATGGACTCGCGCGTCACGGCCTTGATACGTTTTGGAATTTGATAGTAATCTTCTACCTTGTCGTCAAAAAAGTACCGGCCCGCATAGCCACCTGCTGTACCGCCCACCGTTTGCGCGCTTCGTTGGAAGCGTCCGAGCGCATATGCCTGAGCGGCTTCAATTTCTTCTTTGGTAAGTTTGCCGGCGCGGACATTTTCGATCTCGCGCACCATAATATCAAAGAGTGCAAAGGCATTTTTGCGTGATACCTGTGTGCCAAACCACCAGCCGCTGTTGAGTTTGCTTCGGCCCCAACCCGAACTCATGCCATATACGAGCCCGCGTTCACGCGCCGTGCCCAAAATTTTAGAATACAGCGTATCGGTAAGCAGCGTGCTGGTAAGCCCCAAAGCATCCGTCTCGACATCGTTCATCTGACGTTTCAAGAAAATATCAAGGTAAAAATAGATATTTTTGACCGAGCCGTCGTGGATATAAAGAGGTGTCGGCTGCATTTTTGGTTTCTCGTCGGGCAACGCCAAACGGCTCCGGCCCTTAGGAAGTTCGATGCCTTCAAGCATGGTTTTGAGCATCTCTTCGCGCTTCGGCGTAATGTTTCCGCCAACCACGAAGCGCAAGTTTTTGGTGGTATGTGTCCGCTCGTAATGCTCGCGGACATCTTTGAGCTTGACGTTTTTCATGAGCTTGAGCCGCTCTTGGTCCGTTTTGGCAATAAAGCCGTACTTTTGGCGCATAGCCAAGCTGAGGTGGCGGAAATGATTGTTCGATCGGGCACGTAACTCTTCGTGAACGTTGCCGTACTCTGCATCGAACTCTTCACGCAAGAAAAGCGGCTTTGTGATGGCGACGATCATCAAATCGAGCACCCGCTCCCACTCAAAATCAGCACATTCTGCTTCGTATGTAATATCGTACACCCCGGTCGAGGCATTGCTATATGCGCCGTTTTTCTCGATCTCGGCCTGGAATAAGCGGGCTTTTGGATACTTTTTGTTGGCACCGAGCAAAATGTGCTCCATGAGGTGCGGCGTTTCCCACTTTTTTTCTTCGACCAGATATTCACCTGCACGAAAGTTGAGGTCAAAGGTCATGACCGTTGCGTCAGGAATATATACAAAGAGTCCTTGCGCACCGTTTTTGAGAGTAATCAGAGTAACTGTATGTTTCATGCAAGCTCCTATTTATGTTTGCGGGCTTTATGTTTGCGCTGGCGCTCGGCTTTGCGCGCTTTTTTGCGTTTTTGTTCGGTGGTTGTCTTTTTGGCACTGGTCGTAGCTTTCTTGGCTTCGAAGTCAGCCTGTTCGAATTCATCGTCGGCTTCGCTAATGCGGTTCGCATTGTTAATCGATTGGCGCGCAGCAAGGGTCAGTTCGGTTTCGGCCGGTTTTTCGAGTTCTTCTTCGCTAATCGGCTCTGCATGGAACAATACGCGTAATACATCGGCACGCAAGGTGTTTTGCATAGTTTCAAACAGAAGCTGACCCTGGCGGCGATATTCGACCAATGGGTCGCGCTGTCCAACGCTCATCCAGTGAATACCCTCGCGCAGATGATCCATGTTCTCGAGGTGTTGCATCCAGAGGTTATCGAGGATTTGCAGATAGATATCCCGCTCCACTTTGCGGAGTAATTCCGGCGTAAAGGCTACTTCGCGGGCTTCGTATTGCTCTTTGGCAGCGGCGAACAGGCTCTTTTCGAACTTGTCGGTTTCGGTGTCGAACAGGCGGTCAAGCGTCGCTTCGTCGAAGTTAAATGCTTCTTTGACAACCGTATCGAAACCTTCACTGGTCAGGTCGGGTGCGCTCGCGAGCGCTTTCACTTCTTCTTCGATGAAGATATTGATACGTTTTTTAACGTCGGCTTGGTTAAGGATTTCACGGCGCATGGCATAGGTTGCCTTGCGGTGGCGGTTCATGACGTCGTCGTATTGCACCACGCTTTTACGTTGGTCAAAATGGAAGCCTTCTACTTTCTTTTGGGCGCCTTCGAGGCTACGCGAGATGATGCGGTTCTCGATGGGCGTATCTTCGTCTACTTTGAGGCGGTTCATAAGCGTAGCGATCTTTTCGCCACCGAAGATGCGCATGAGGTCATCCTCGGTGCTTACAAAGAATTGCGTTACACCGGGGTCGCCCTGACGACCCGAACGGCCGCGTAGCTGGTTGTCGATGCGACGTGATTCGTGGCGTTCACTTCCGAGCACGAACAAACCGCCGAGCTCTTTTATGCCTTCGCCCAGCACGATGTCGGTGCCACGACCGGCAATGTTGGTGGCCAAAGTTACCGCGCCCTTTTCACCGGCATTAGCGACAATTTTCGCTTCGCGTTCGTTGTTTTTGGCGTTCAAGACCTGGTGCGGCACGCCGGCTTTTGTCAGTAAATTACTGAGCACTTCGTTTTTCTCGATCGAAACCGTACCCAACAAGACCGGCTGGCCCTTTTCGTGGAGCATTTTGACTTCGCGAACGATTGCCCGGAATTTGCCCTGCTCTGTTTTGTAGATCCGGTCTGGGCGGTCAATACGTGCAATCCCGCGGTTTGACGGGATTTCGACGACATCAAGTTTGTAAATCTGGTGGAATTCTTCGGCTTCGGTCATGGCCGTACCCGTCATGCCACCGAGTTTTTCGTACAAGCGGAAATAGTTTTGGAATGAGATCGTCGCAAGTGTTGAAGACTCCTGCTGCACTTCGACGCCTTCTTTGGCTTCGATCGCCTGGTGCAAGCCTTCGTTGTAACGGCGACCCTTGAGCAAACGACCGGTAAATTCGTCGACGATCACAATTTCGCCGTCGTTCGTAACGACGTAGTCTTTGTCGCGCTTAAAGAGCGATTCGGCACGCAAAGCTTGTTCAAGGTGATAAATGGTGCGGATGTTTTCGGTGGCGTACAGGTTTTCAAGTCCGAGTGCTTTTTGGATTTGCTCAACGCCTTCGTCGGTCAAAATAACGGTTTTGCGTTTTTCGTCGGTTTCGTAGTGCTTGTCTTTTTGGAGCGGGCGGACCACTTTAGCAAATTGCGCATACGCATTACCGCTCGTAACACTCGGTGCCGAGATGATAAGCGGTGTACGGGCTTCATCAATAAGAATCGAGTCCACTTCGTCGACGATCGCGTAATGGAGCGGGCGCTGACGCAATTGGTCTGTCTCGCGCACCATGTTGTCACGAAGGTAATCGAAGCCAAATTCGTTGTTCGTACCATATGTTACGTCTGCTTCGTACGCTTCGCGACGCGTGCAGGGGCGAAGATGGCGCATACGCTCGTCTTCGTGGTCTTCATTGATAAAATCGGGGTCATAAATGTACGAGTGGTCGGCAATAATAACAGCGGTCGTGAGGCCTAAAAAGCTATACACTTGGGCCATCCAGCCGGCGTCACGCTGCGAAAGATACTCGTTCACGGTTACCACATGCACGCCTTTTTCGGTAAGCGCGTTTAAGAATACGGGCGCTGTTGCCACCAACGTTTTACCTTCACCGGTCTTCATTTCGGCGACGTTGCCTTCGTGCAGCACCATACCACCGATCAGCTGCACATCGAAGTGCCGTTGGCCCAGTGTGCGGGTTGCAGCTTCACGCACGAGCGCATAAGCGTCGGGCAAAATTTTGTCGAGGCTCTCTTTTTTCAGGCGCTTTTTGAGTACATCCGTCTGCTCACGCAGTTTTTTGTCGGACATTTTTTTATATGTATCGCCGAGTGCGTTGATTTCTTTCACGCGCTTTTTGAGTCGCTTGACCGTGCGCGCTTGGGGGTCACCCAATACCTTTTTCAGGATACTGTTCATACACCTCTTCTCCCTATTTTCCGAGTTTCAGAATGTCAAGTGATATTGTAGCCTTTTTAGGAAGAAAACGCGAATGGTTTCGCCAACTTTCCAGCTATTTTTTATATCACCGTGTTGTCACAACACATTTTCTCCTGTATTAAGGAGTAATGGCAAAGTTAAATGAACAAGAACCAACCCCTATTCCCATCCCCAATACACCGGGTTGGCGGCTTACTAAAGCCATCCATCAGTTTCTCGACCCTGGCTTTGTGCATCGTCCTCATCCTGATGACGAACGTGCGCCATGGGGCATTTTAGCCGAAGACCCGCTTGTGCCCTTTCCAGCTATTATTGAACAGCATTTGCCCCAGTGGGAACCCGACAAATATTTTTTCGACCAAGCCGAAGAAATCGCCGCCGCACAACACCCAATTCTCGACATTCCTAATCCAAATGAAGCACGTATCCCCGAATCGTACCTACATATTCCAGTTCAGATGGGAAAAATTGGCTTTGCTCGAACTATCGATTACGATATCATAACCCACCCAGGCAACATCGGGTTTGGTATAGAAACGGCAGTTGTTCAGTACAACACGTACTACTACCCTGCCGCGCCGGGCGATGCATTATTTAGCGTAGGTAGACTGGTTACCACGCAAGACGGTAGCGTAGGACCGGTAGTCGAAGGCCGAGAGGCGCTCGTCACCGATACCAGCGATGAAGCACTCGTGGTCGCCCAGTATCTCGAAGATCATATGTCGGCGTATTTCGGTCGTAGTATTAACGCATAGGGATTGCGTAAATCATCCTCGTCTTGTATTACATATAGATGTCTACATTTGCAGAAGGTCTCGACCTAAATAATCTCACGCCTGTAACACCGGCATGGGAATTCGTTATTGCTACACACAGATTCTTGGATCCTATGGGTGAAACCCGCATTGTCCCACCGCAAGGTCCAGCTTCGGCCGGCATAACAGAGCAACCACTAGTTCCTTTTCCCGGCGTTGTTGAAGGTTATTTACCTCGCCCTGTTCAGGGAGAATATATTTTTGAACGCGAGGAGGCCGTAAGCGCCTGGCAGCATCCAAACCTCAATGCAGTCAGATGGGCCGAACATGCGCATATCCGCGAACGCTATCCGAAGGACATTGTGCGCCTGTCCCAACTCCGTTTTCAGCGTCGCGATGACTATGATGTTGCTGACCCGTGGGGAGATATCCGTTTTCACCAACAAACAGGAATTGTTAGGTATGACGCATTTTATGACCCCTCAAGAAATCCGTATGATGCATTCGTAGTTACTCAGACTACGTACCAACAGAATCGAAGCGGTGAGCTGCCACCTTATTTCCACCGAAAACCAGTGCCCAAAAGAGAGATTACCGAACTCAATGACTACCTAGAATGGGGCATACTGAGTCATTTTGCGCGCAAAGTACACGGTCGGCCGCCTTACGACAAACCTTCAGGCGAGCAGGAAACGTCGCCAGCGCAGCCTTAGACTTACTCTTGCGTCGGGTTACGCTTAAAGCGCGTGAGCACCCGGCGGTGAAAACCACGTGCACCATTCTTGTCTTTGTACTTTTTCAGCTGGCTCTTCACTTTTTCTTCGGCAATATCAACTGCGGCGAACATATTAATAGTCGATTCTTTGACGGTCAAAGTTTCGTGTGGCACATGCAGCACTACTTCGCAGGTCCGCTCATTTTTGCCACGCGTGTTCGATTCCTTTAACTTCACTTCGGCATGTAAACTTTCGCGCGAGTGGCGCGATACATAGCGGTCAAGTCCGCCTATCTTTCGGGTAATGTATTTCTTGAGGTCTTCCCCAACCTCCATGTGGACACCGGTAATTTCAAGTTTTTTGATCATGGCAGATACCTCCTTAATTTTAGATTTCTGCTTGATTACCCATAAAGGGGCGTAAAACTTCGGGAACAATAATGCGGCCATCGGTGGTCTGGAAGTTTTCCATAATTGCCGCCATGATGCGGCCGAGCGCAAACGCCGTTGCATCATTGGTGTGTACTAAATCAACCGTACCGGTTTTGGTGCGCTTGGTACGGATTTTGAGGTCGCGCGCCTGGTAGTCGGTCATGTAATCGGCAGTGTGCGTTTCGCGGTACTTACTTTGACCCGGGAACCAACAATCGATGTCGACGCCGCGAGCATTCGGCTTGCCGATATCAAAGGTGCATTTTTGCAACAAGCGATACGGCAAACCGATTTTTTGGACTAAGTATTCTTGAATGGCGATTGCAAGCTTATGCTCGTCGAGACCGGTTTCCGGCGTACTGAAAATCTCCATCTCGAGCTTGTCAAATTGGTGCATACGGATGATGCCTTCGGTGTCTTTGCCATAAGTTCCGGCTTCACGGCGGAAGCTGGTGCTGTACCCGATGTAGCGGATCGGCAGTTCGGCTTCGGGCAAAATCTCATTCCAGTACATCGTGCACAAAGTGTGTTCGGCGCTGGCATTCAGCCACAAATCGTCTTGCTCGATTTTGTATGTGACCTCTTCGGCATTAAGCCGAGCACTCGCGACATATGGTTCGGTGCGCAGCATTGCCGGCGGCAACACAGGTGTAAATGGCTTAGTGCTTAGGTTCAGATTATTTTCTTTGATCAGTTTGGCGATAACCGTTTCGTCGCCCAGCGTCTGCATTACAAATTGCACGATGGCGAATTGCAAACGTACTAAATCGCCCTTTATGTAGGCAAAACGGCTGCCCGAGATTTTCGCGGCCCGTTCTTTGTCGATCAAACCGCGAGGTTCAGCCAGCTCCCAATGTTGTTTGGGTTCAAAATCAAACTTCGTTGGCTCGCCGACAATTTTGGCGACGACGTTTTCTTCTTCGGTACTGCCGACAGGAACGTCGTCGAGTGGCATGTTTGGCACGGCTTTCAACAACTCGAGGTAATGCGTTTCGACACCTTCAAGTTGTTCCTCGGCCTGTGCGAGTTCCATTTTAATCAGTTTGCCCTGGTGGATCAGCTCATCACTTGGTTTGCCGCCGGCCCGTTTGATCGTGTCGGTGTTTTCGTTGCGCTTTTGGCGCAAGGCTTCCACATTCGAGAGTAGACTGCGACGCTCTTCATCAGATGCGAGTAGCGCCTGTACATCAATTTTGTAACCTTTTTGCTGGGATTTCGCTTGGACCGCGTCGGCATTGTCCCGGATGAACTGAATGTCTAACATACCTTTATTATAGCTCACTACCGGTAAAAAGTCGTGAATTTTGGACTACTGTGGCGCTATAAAAGCACCGTTTTCATCGAATTGCGGCTGAGCGAATGCAAAACGTTGCCAACGCTCGTCACTTACATTGTCGACAAATCGTCGTTGAAATGACAAAAATAGCTCGGGATAGTATGGGTCATTGTGCCGTATCTTGTGGAGGCGAGGATCAACATCAAGTAACTGCACCTTCGGAATTTTCGTGGCGTCCAGAACACCAGTTCCATACATGCCCTGGAACGGGTAAGTTATGTCGGATAAAAAATATGGCAACTGCTCATCCTGAACATGTGCATAGTATTTGCGTATGATGCTTCGATAATCATATTTAGCCTGCCGCTCTTCATCTTCACTCGTCTTATGGGGTGTTACTCGTTCTACCGCGGTGAATAGCATGGACCGCGACTCCAGTCCCTGTCTACAAATGGCATGCTCATATACCGGTATCGACAAGCCGAGTTCGGCCAGCATTTGATGATGTGCGGCAGCTTCTACGAGATCTTGCTCGATACGCCGACCTCCGTTATTGATGGAGCGAAGTGATCGGCCGCGAAGTACGAAATTGTTATCAGTAGGATGTGGCGCAACAGTCGCTAAATTCGGGTATGCAGCCTGTGCTAGCCAGTCTTCAAAATAAGCCTCCACATCGGCCTGCGGAAGTTCCGGGGTTTTCTCACCAAACAGCATGCGACTCATAGAATGATTATTATACCATAATCATCGGCTTAATTCTACTTCGAGGCTGGCTTTTTGCGGGCTTGGAGGGCTGCAATCGTCAGTTCGGCGCGTTGTCGGGCATAGGTGCAAAACTCACACGGACCGCCCATAATCGATTCACCCATCGGCGGCATATCACCGTCCATACAAGCTTTCATTTGTAGCAAGGTCGGTTCGACCCAGTCAGTGCTGCCTTTGTACGGAATCACTTTGGTGCGAAACTCAACTTTGTCATAAAAACCGTCGAGATCCATGCGGCCATTGGTGTACACAAAATATGCCGTCTCACTCACCGCGAGGCCATTTTGCTTCAGCAGCCACTGATACACTTCAACCTGACGCTTGTAGCTGATCTGCCAACCAGAGCTAATACCCACTTCTTTGTCTTTGGCGGTCGCTTTGTAGTCAACCACAATCACTTCGCCAGCCGAGTCCACCCACAAATCATCGACCGCGCCGAACACCAACAGGTTAGTCGGCTTGTGCGGCGCTTGCACGCCCACGAAAGTTTCGCGCCAATCCTCGAGTTTGTCATGGGTAAATGGGATCGCATCGACCTGGTATTCCACCATAAGCGGATGCGGTTCGCCCTTTATGCGATAACTGTCGAATTCTTTTTTGAATAATTCGTCGATGGCTTTATTGATGTTAAATGGCGGCCCTGAAGGCTGCTTAATTTTAAGCCGCACATCGAGCCAGAAACAGCGCGGACACTGTTTGAACAGCTCGATCTTACTCCGGCTCACCTTAAACGGTGCCGTCTGACCAGGTTTGTACGGCTGGCTCCGCTCCCTCCAATAATTCATTGCTCTTATTGTACTGCAATAGCACCGTTCTGAGCAACGATTGGCGTCACACGAGCGGCCATAGCGTCGGCACTACCGATGTCGGAGGCCTGCGTATGTGAATCGAACAAAAATATTGGTACATCTGAAGCGCTATTCCCTGGTCTTGTCACAAAAAAATGCAATTGGCTTTCGGGCGATGCTGTAACCGGTTCTATTTCAAGGTTGAACCTTTCTTGCAAGCCGTCAGTAACCTGCACGGTCTGCTGAACTTCCACCAGCTGTACCCCGGTACTTAGGCGATGGTAGCGCGCGCTATACCTTCCGGGCAGTTCACCAGAAACGTCCAGCGAGAAGCCGTCCGGCTGCTGGGTCAGTTTCCAAGCGTAGGCCGCATTGTCACGCACATCTCCGTCGTTATAAGCGGCCAGAACGTTACGCCCGATGACTACCATTTTTTGGCAAAGTGGATGTTCCCACCTATGCGGATTCGGCATTTTATCGCAGTTAGGAGGAATAAACTGCGACGTGTCGGCGGCGGCCGAGGTTTCGGCCGGTGGCGTCGGATGCACCAACAAGGTGGTAGCAGCACCCGCCGCAGCCGCACCCACAGCAAGGCAACCATTATGCATTACGCGGCGACCAACGCTCCGTT
>JGI24742J22300_10000027_pt1 | contig 24235 bp, 29 predicted proteins | sample KBSMiscanthusM1_FD_22300 | JGI IMG/M metagenome (IMG submission 22300)
CGAAAGGTGGAACTCTCGAAGTAATGTGTCCGCTGCCAGCTTTTTCGGCGCTGGCCGCCCAAGCCTACGGCAATACTATCCTACACACTGCGCGGCTGTTTGCCGAACCCTCGACGCTGAATGCGTACCACCAAGCCAGAGGCGAAGATATCGCGAACCCTCGCAGTGCTGCCGATTATATACCAGAATATACTGCGGCGTCACGGAATGTGCCACAGGCCAACCAACGTATTCGAGACCTGGTTAATGCAATTGAGAGTTCAAAAGGCGCGTTAGATGGGGAGCTGGTGAGCCAGCTTATGCTCGATGGCATCGACCACATCGCGTCGCTGGCTTTGCTCAATTCAGGCATTTATTACGAAAAAGGCCGAGCCGATACTTCGTTTAAGCGGCGTTTGCAATGGGTCGTCGATCACGCTAATAATTTTCGGGTGGGCTTAGGTGGTTATATAGGCACACAGTCCGATACATTTAAAAAATCGCTTGGCCAGGAGCTCGTTCCCCTCAGCGACATTGTCGAACGGGCGCAAGCCATAGCCGCAGACGTGCAACCACCGAATGGTTTGCTCCCGGACGGCAACCACTGGAAGATAATACGCGTCTTGTAAGTTTACATTTTATATTGCGCAGCTACTCGCGAGCAGCGCAGCAAAACTATCGGTAGCATAGCGATTCAGTGGTTATGATTCAGTGATTATTGCGACCAGGTGTTCGGTAGTGCATGTCATACCACTTCAGCGAGTAGCTCCGGAAATTCTTGGGTGCCTAAATCTTCCGAGCAAAAGTGACCGTAATGGTGGAATTGCCGATGCCGTATACCCTTGATGGTGTCGCGTAAAATTTGCACCGACTTTTGGACGCTCACAAAGTCATCATCCGATCCGAAGATCGTTATGCCTTTCGTGCGCTTCGCGAGCTCGGGATCAATCGTAAAGTCAAAGAAATCCGTTGTTTCGTCACGGTCAGGATCGATCCACGGCGCTACTAATACCACTTTACCTACCGAGACTTCGGAGTGCTCGCTCAACCAACGGACAATAAAACCTCCACCGCAGGAATGACCCACGAGCGTAGTTTCGGCTGTGATATCAAAGCGCTCAAACTCTTCACACCAAACAGCATAGTCGGGCACGTAACTACGAGGAACTTCGGGGGTATGCGCGATGATATCCCGCATGAGCAATTGCTTCTGCAACCACGGCAGCCAGTGCGAATTACTTGCCGATGGATATTCGTCGCTGTAGTATTCTTCTTTTTCGGGCTTGCCGTGTAGGATGATGGCGTTTTTCATCTTTCCAGTGTAGCAGAACGGTGCGATCGTTGGTGGGCCGGAAGGTGTGATCGGTTTACATAAGCATAATCTCATGCTAAAATAGTATAAATTAATCGGATCGAAGCAGACCAATGGCATCACGCATCAAAAACCAATAACCGTCACACTAGGCACTGTTATTTTTGATGTTTATTAATCTTCAAGCAAAAAGCCGAGCACCTATGTGACGTTGTACATATAAGCGCTTGGTTTTTTCTTTGGAGGCAACATGCTTAATCTGCAACACATCACAAAATCGTTTCGGGATACGGTAGTCTTGGACGACGTCAGCTTGGCGTTAAACAGCGGCGACGTTATCGCTCTGGTGGGCGAAAACGGCGCCGGCAAGACTACGCTGCTCAACATTTTGCTTGGCACACTTCGGCCGGATGCCGGCACGGTGTCGCGCGGGCACGAATCCGTAGGCTACGTACCGCAAGAGGCGATCTTGGGCGCTACCATCGCTGATAATTTTAACCCGGCGACTGAAGTCTGGCGGCGCGATTACGCCTTGAGCCTGGTCGGTTTAGAAAACAAGTTGTTGGACACACCGGTGAGACACCTAAGTGGCGGCCAAAAAACTCGCCTGGCCCTAGCTAAAGTATTAGCAACCGACCCGGCGCCAACCGTACTCTTACTGGACGAGCCCACCAACAACCTCGATGCCGAGGGCTTAGCCTGGCTCCAGCAATTCATCCAGCAATTCCGGGGAAGCATTATGCTGGTCAGTCACGACCGCGCGTTCATAAATGCCGTAGCCACCAAGGCTATAGAGCTCCAAAAAGGCAAACTCACCGCATACGGCGGAAACTACAACTTTTACAAACAACAAAAAGAACTCGAGCGACAAGCCGAACTGGAACGCTACCGAGCGAACATTGAGGAGCGTAAACGGCTGGAAACAGATCTGCGCAGCAAACAAGAGCGTGCCCGCAAAGGGCTCAAAAAAAGTCAACCGACCGACAACGATAAAGCTCAGTTCGACTGGCACCAAAACAACGTCCAGCGTAGCTTTAGCGGACAGGCGCGGGCGGCCCGAACTCGGCTAGAGCAGCTTGAGGAGGTCAAGCGGCCGGATAGCACCGAAAGCCACAAGCTCACACTGGGCGGCACCGTACCAAACAGCAAGCTCATCTTACAGCTTGAAGCAATCCAAAAATACAGCTTACAAGACGTGAACCTGGAAATCCGCGGCAACGAACGCATGCATATTACCGGTCGCAATGGCGCCGGCAAGACGACACTACTGAAGATTGCGGCGGGACTGTTGCAGCCGGATAGCGGCACCGTCACACTTGGAACCAATGTCACTATCGGCTATTTTTCGCAAGATACAGACGGGCTTGACCATAGCAAAACCGCGCTAGAAAACCTGCACATGCAAGACGTCGATCCAACCGATATATACCGGCAAGCACGCAGCCTGGAGCTCACCGCAGAGGACCTCAAGAAGCCTGTAGCGGAATTGTCACGCGGCCAACAGGCCAAACTTAGTTTTGCCAAACTATTACTGGGCGCGAACCAGCTGCTCATTTTGGACGAACCGACCAACCACCTGGACATCCCGACACGTGAACAAATAGAGGCTGCGTTGCAAAATTACCGTGGCGCAATGCTCTTTGCTTCGCACGATAAGTACTTTACGGAGGCACTGCACACGACTACATCAGAGGAGCTTTCGCGCGCAGAGCTGCGTCTCTAATCTTACTTGATGCTACATGAGCATGAGCTGTAACGAGGATAGAATAGGTGATTTTGCAACCATACTTCGCCTCGAGGGAAGCCATCAGCTTTTCGATATCCTCCGCCGCGTCCTTGTCTCGCAGCCCAATTATTAGATCGGCGGCATGCAATAACTTACCGAGTCCAGGCCAACGATATTGAAAAGTGTGCACAATATCGGAACCCACGAGAAGTGCGATGCGGGCACCTTCAAACTTCGATTGCAATACGGCAAGGGTATCCGTAACCGTAAAGCGCTCCATGGGCAAACTTATAACCCGTAATTGTGCGGTTTGAGTGGTTTTTTCCCGTAAAGCATGAAGACGAACGGCCAAAGAGGACACTTGCGGCTTGCCTCGAGGCATCCTTTCGGGCAAAAATACGACTTCCTCTAGCTCGCCAGTCAACAACGCAGCCTCAGCAAAGGCGATATGTCCCTCGTGCACCGGGTCGAAGCTCCCTGGATATATGCCGACGCGTCTCATCACGTTTGGCGATCCAGCAGGACATCGGCAGCAATGGCCATACCAGCCAGCTGCAAACTTTCAGGCGGCTCATAGAAATTAACCGCTTCCGTGCCGACACATAGGAACGCGGCGGCGCGTACCGGGTCCTTGCTTCCACATGCGTCATTAGGCACAAGATAGAAGGCAGCCTCTTCCTGTCTGGGCGCATGGAAGCTCAAGATATCGGCGTCTTTGTCGTCAGAAAGTGGATCGCCAAAGAGCCGAGTAAAAGATTCATCATCTTCAAAAAAGACGGTTTGCAATAATATGTATTGGCCTGCTTCTAAAAGTTCTGTAACAAGTATGTGGTCTCCGTCTTCATGTACCCGGCTACCGTTCTTGGCTGAAATAGTTATTTCGGGAACAGAGAAAGCGAACTGCTCTTCGCCCGCTTTCGTGTAAGGCTGAAAGCCCTCCACTATGATCTCTGTTTCATCGTCCGTCGTTTCGCAGAGTTGTGTAAAAGTCTGCAGTAGTTGGTGGCGCTCTCTTACTTTATCGAGGGACGGCAATGTAGCCGTTACCTCAGCTACATATATTGCACCCGAGTTCTCAGGAGTAATCGCATGGCTCATCCGGCTATTATAACAGTCGTGACAAATGTGAATGCACTTCAAGATTAACAGAAAATGAACCTTGATTAGACCTCAGGTTAATCCCTGTATAATACATGACTATCGAAAAGGCGCATCAACACCCTAGAACACCGGTCGATTTTTCTGGCCTAGAAGTAGCGAGCCTCGCTACTATTACGGCATGCCAGCAGGACCTTTATCGGCGTGATCTCGCCCCTCATGATGATCCAGTTTATTTGGTGCAACGCATAAACAGCAACAACCGTCTCCTGCGTAATGCGCCAGAGCTGTTACCACAAATTCGCGAGGCATTGCTGGGCGATGATGACGAATCGCTCCTCCAGCTCGCCGAAGACCTCGATATAGCTCGCCAATTATACAGCCCCGAGAATGAAAAACCCATCAATACTATTTTGTCATTTCTGAATTTGTTTGAAAATATAAATGATATACGCCGCGATTTAGATAGCGAAGAACATATAAAGCCTCGGGTAAATGTCGTCTTTGGGCTATCGTATTGGAACCTTGCCCAAGCGTTCCCCGAAGAAAAGCTTGATGATGCCCGGATTACATTAGGTTGGCTTATGGGCCGGATGGGCGAAGCAAGCGACCTTGCTGTTAGGCAGGGCGGAACAGCGGAAGGGTTTGATAGGGTCAAGGTTCACCTCGGCGGCCTGTTTGAAGCCGTAACGACGTATCGGGCAAGTTATAAACATGCTGATGGCTTGCCGGCAGACGTGGGCGAAACCGTCAGCCAGCAAGAGGTGGCGGCACATTCAGCATATATTTCAGAGCTGTTTAGATCCATACGATCGAGCCAGCAATTCGGCGTTAAAATGGGTTATACCAGTGAAGACGATTTAGGCGGCGCGCTCGTATTCAGCCCACCCTTTTCTGTGGAGGAGTTTCATGACACAACAGAGTTGCACGAAACCTATCATCCCTTATTAAATAAAACAGATGTGGTGGCACAGATCCTCCATACCCAACGGAAACATCACCGGCGTATTAAAGTCGAGCGGGAAGTGACCCAGGGTTATTCGGCCGCGACATTTAACGACCTGGGCCCAGCGGCATTATTGAACCTCGGACCAGATGGATAGCTATACTTGTGGCGTGACGGCAAGATAAGCCTGCGCGACGTTGCCCTGAGGAAAGGTAAATACGAAGCGTACCGCGAGCTACAGGCCACCATACTGGCGCATTATTTTGACCTTACCCATGGACTTGATGAGGTGGCCCGTATTAAAAAAGCCCTCCGTGAGCAGCCGCTCGAAGTCAACCCTGGAACACCGAAAGCCTTGGAATCCATTGAGCGGCTCGTCGTACCTAGGACAAAACACTACGCTGCAGCAGCTCCTGAGACGCGGAAAACTCAGGAGCTGGACCAACCGATTCGTTCCTTGCGCAGACATAAGGTCACTTGGCATAGGCGCGAATTGCCAGAAGGGTGGCGCGCCTCGCCAGCCGCATTGGAGCTTGCTGAATCATTAGGTGTTACCTTGAAGGAGAATGAAACGCTCGTTAAGCAACACCACCGGGGAACCAAGGCACTCGGCGAAATTACGGCACACCAGTTTGTTACTACAGAAGATGCGTAACTATTAGGACGCCGAGATCTACATTTTTATCTGATTCGCGCATACCGCAAGACGACCATTCCGTCCGAGTATGCTTCGCTGCCCATAAGCTCGAGTTTCATTTTACCCGGCGAGCCAGTCAATATCGGCGAGCCTTTGCCTAAAATAGTCGGGTTCACTATAAAATGAAATTCGTCGACTAAATCGGCCGCAATCAACGCTTTGGCAAACCCAGCTCCGCCGAAAGTGATGAGGTTTTTACCTGGCGCTTTCTTGAGCGCATTTACCGCAGAAACCATATCTCCGGCAGCGGCACTGGCGTTCGGCCAGCGCACCTCGGGTGTATCGTGACTAAATAAAACCTTGTGCGCCTTGGTTATATTTTCTGCAAAAGCGGATTGCGGATTATCCGGACGCTGCGCCATTGCCGCCCAATGGTCAATAAAGCCTTCTTGGGCCATACGGTTGCTCACCAGAACACAATCTGCTGAAGCCGTCGTGTCGATATGGTATTGCCGCAGCTTGGCATCCCAAGTCCAGTCATCGCCCCAACTCCAGATCATCCAGCTGGTGTCACCGTCGGCTGCACCGACATACATATCGACTGAGGTTTGCATTTGTAGAATAAGTTTTCTCATAGTAAGCTCCCTATTTTTACGTTTTAAAGCATCTGCTCGGCGAACGCCTCCAAAGTTGTCGCCGTAGTGTTACTTGTTGAGCGGATTTCCTTTGCCCATACCTCACCATCGTTAAAGCTACGAGCTGTCTCCGCTACGGCATCAGCAAAACTTGGCGAAACGCCTAAACCGAGCATGCCGCTGCGCGCTTCGTCGTAAGATACTTGCTGGTACACCATATCGGGCCTGCCTACAGCAGCGCCAAGGACTCGGGTGGCTTCAGCCATCGTATAGTCCTTTGCACCGAGCAATTCACGTACTCTTGGCTCGTTGAATGGTTCTTCGGTAAGAATGTCCGCGATGCGTATTCCTACGTCTTTGGCGGCAATCATTGGCATGGGCCGATCCGGCGTAAAGGCACTGCGGTATACGCCAGATTGCGCTTGGTCCGCAAAGCTCATGCCTTTAATAAAATTCTCCATAAAAAAGCCTGCCCGCACAAAGACCAATTCTGGAATATCCAAAGTTGCAAGTCGCTGTTCCAATCGGGCAACCCCCATACTCGTACCCGTGTGGCCAGTAAGATGCGCACTTGCCGCGCTCAGCAGCACGACCCGACGTACACCGCTGTGCTTGATGGCTTCGGTAAGAGCGCTGCTAATTTCGTCTTCACGCTTGTGCAAGTCATCTGCCGCCATGTCGAAGGGCAACATTATATACGCGCCACTAACACCGGTAAATGCTTGCGTGAGTTTATCGACATCATCGAGCGAAATACCGTCGCGCCGTGAGATTTTGCGTACGTCGTAACCTCGCGCTATCAATTCGTCGCATATGACGCGCCCCACATCACTCGTCGCTCCCACAATAGCGTATGTTTGTTGCTGTTTAGTTGTCATCTTCCGTACCTCCTTGCATTATACGATTTTCTTGCGTAACTTTTTTGTAACGTCTGTAATGAGCCGCTGTCGATCGCGGGAATTGCTTACTGCAAATGCATTCGTGGTGCGTGGTTCGTAGCTACTACCCCAAGAAGCCATATCCAAAAGAACCGGCAGCAGTTGCATGCCTTTCTCGGTCAAGCTATACATGTCTTTGCGGCCGTCAATTGGGTGGGCTTGCTTGGTAAATATTCCTTTTTCGGTAAGGCGAGTGAGCCTGTCAGCCAAGATATTGCGGGCAATGCCTTCGTCTGAATGTAAAAATTCGTTAAAGGTTTGTTTGTTGGCAAATACCGCATCGCGCACTATAAGCAGCGACCATTTGTCGCCTAATATATCGAGCGTAAAGCTAATGGGACAGTCCGAACGCAGGTGTTTTGTTTGGTTCATAAAGCCAGTATAATAAACTAGGTAGCAAAATGCAACCTAAATTGCTTTACAGTACTTTGCTGGGGGATTGCTTGGTTTGACACTTCGATCATCACTTCCGGAGTGGTACTAGAACTCCGCTGGTTGTTTGTCGCACCCTTGCATAATCTTAAGATATGATGGGGCACAAATACGCTAAACGAACAATTTTTCATCTGTAAAGCTTATAGTCAGTGGCACATTACACGCCCAGGCGGCTAATGACGTCTCTTATACCCGCATAATCGATAAAACGGGCCGCTACCCCTGGGGTATAGGTGCCGTTCTGGGCGGCCTTGGCGCGCCGGGGATCACCGGTAGCAAAGGCGGCTTGGGCTGGCATGCCAATTTCATCGGCCGGTCCGAGTTCAACAACGGTTCCCGCCACTTCACGGCGTATCTGGCACACAGGTTGATCCGGGAAAGCTTCCAGACTATCACTATATATCCATGAGCCTTCGCTCAACACACCAGCTATTTGCAAGCCAGGGTTCTTATCTATAATTTCTTGTATTGGGATATACGATTTGGCATAAATTTCAGGGGTTAGCTTGGTGCCGTCGATCATGGTCTCGCCAAGCGAAGCGGCAAGCCGGAGTAGCTGTTTATCCATGATATGCGTCATGACGAACCATGTGTCCAAACCTGCACCCCATCCATGGCTTTGTGGTGCTACACCCAGTTTGTTTTCCACATCAGCTAGCTGGTGGGGACGCGTTCTAACACGACTGAGGCCCTCCGTCACTTCGACCATAAGGTTACCAACGTGCAGCCACGAGCCCTCCGCCAGCTTGGCGCCGGTCCAGTTATCGGGATTGCTAAACAGACTTTTCGTTTCTCCGCGCTCAATCAGAAATTGTGCCCAGCCGTTCCAGGCGAGCCGGCGCTATTTTGGCATTCGCTTTCGTGATGAGCGGCAAAAAGAATGGGCTATTTTAGAAAGTCTGACGCTCGAGGCAGCAACGTTTGTCATACCGATGGACCTTGTACGAAGTTTTGGCTCATTTAAAGACTTTATATCCAGCTTTGGCAAAACCGCCCAGCGCGAACTCGGAAGCGTATACGCCGTGCACAAAGCCGGTTGGACCGCCGAATCGCATATTGCACGCATCACGGAGAAACTCGCCCAATAACATTTACTCCTGTTATTTTAAGAAGCTATTGCTGGCATATTACGCTGAAATATTATATGATCAGTTATCATGCCAAAAATGCCCGGACTATCTCCACAGGAATTTACAGACCGCCTACTCAATGCTCCACATATTGCCAACGACTGGCCGTTTTCACACATACCGAGTGATACTTTTTACACCGATCGTAAAGTGCCGGACATGCTTGACTCATCCAGCAAGCCAGGCAATGCGTTCGTTTTAGCCAGAGTATGGGGTGTAGACCCAGAGACTGTTCATTTTAAGACTTACGCGTCAGGCACAGAGCCGTACGACCTCGAGCATTATGGAATAACTACTGCTGTAGAAGCGGGCACAGAAAAAGCTTGGGCCCAAATGACCGGCGTAAAATTGGCGCTCTCGGTTACCATAGAGGGAAGCCCGCAGCCTGGTCTCATGACGTGGGATAGCATCCTAAATAGGATATTGGGCATTGAACAACCCTTACGCACGCCCGATAGCCGTGGCTTGCACGCTGTCAAATCAGGCAACCGGGATGTGGGCTATATCCATGGCACCGTTTTGGAAGACACAGCGCCTACCCACTACTACCGCACAGCCTTGCTGCTAGGGCGGGAAACTACAAGCACAGAACTGATATGTAACTACGCTCAAACTGGAGCGGTGTATGGTGCCGAGCGCCATTCTAGTCCCCAGGCCGGAGATGTAATCAGAGCACGCGCCAATCGCCTCCACACACATCCTCAGGGATATCGTCAAGAACGAAGTCTCGTACATATTCTTGGCCAAACATCATAAGGACGGCTCGTATACTTTTAGTATCGCTGTCTATTTTTGATCTGAAGATCGGCAGTCTTTACTACTTCGGTGAGGATGCTAAGGACTTTAGGTATTAGCTTTGGCACATATTTAGGAGCGGAGCACGCGGTACTGCAAATGTGTTGCTGTCGGAGTGACCTGCGCTCCTATGCGTTCAAGCTTGATGGCGGAGTTTAGATGGCCGAACAACGGGGTTCCTCCACCAACAAGGACTGGCATCACGTGAAGGTGAAGTTCATCAACCAGGCCAAGCGGCAGTGCTTGCTGCATGACGGTGGCGCCGAAAAGGTGGACATCCTTATCACCGGCAACTTGCTGTGCTTGCTTAATGGCATTGGCCACTCCGTCTGAGACGAAAGTGAATACAGGAGGGTAGGGCTGCGTCGGTGGGCGGTGGGTGAGGACAAATACGGGAACGTCACCCATCGGCCCGGCTTCTCCCCATCCGCCATCTCCTTCGTTCTTCTCAAATGATTTCCGTCCCATAACGATCGCGCCGACGGTGCCAACTATACCATCGAGAACAGCACGGTCTTCGTCGGATGCCGTAGGACGAAGCCACGCGTGCAAATCTTGCGCTCCGTCACCAAACGGATTCTCGCGACTATCATTCGGGCCAGTAACGTAGCCGTCAAGCGATACAGACATATCACAGATAATTTTTCCCATAAATAGTTAACCTTTCTGTTAAATATAATGCTGTGCTAATTGTACCTGATGCCGGATGACTTAGAAAGGCTGGATTCACATATTATAGGAGATATCTATTTTGCCGGCCGGACGCGTGCAGGGAATTGGTTGGTCGGTACACGTATCAGGCATATGAAATTCATAGCCGCTTACCAAATCATCAATAGGAATTTCGCGCTCCATAGGTACGGCCAACCTAAAGAGGTCCGTAACAGTTGCCCGCTCAATATACGCACGGCCAACCCCTTCATTATCGCAGCTTGTCATGCGTAAATATTGACGCAAAGTCTCATCGTCAAGCGCAACATAGCCAGTTCTGATAAGGTTTTGCACAAGGGGATCGTGGCTGGCGATGCCCGAATCCTTTTCTGCCTGTCGTATAGTGTCTTGTACAGCAAATTGCCCTACAGTCAAATCAACTAAATATGGTTGTTTGCCAACTTCACCAAGGCTTAGCCCGTGGACAAAAGATTGGGCTCCGTATGGACCCCTTCGTTCGGATTCTCCGGCCAAAGCCTGATGGATGGTTCGATTCTGATACGGCTCAAACGGTAGGCCGTTTAACTGTGCATAGTAGCTGAAAATCTCCGAAGCTGAACCGCAGAATCCTTCAAGAAGTTCTCCACCATTGCGGCCAGGAAAACCATGAGGCATATTGTGCGCCTGCATGTCGGCTTCGGCAATAGTAATAACTGCCTCTAATTGGGATGCTGATCTGGTGCCGCCAACAGGAAGAGTCATAATTTACCTATTATATCATATATATTAAAGTGTTGCAATGATTGTCTGCTCCTGGGCTAACAGGGGGAGTGATAGATTCCGGTGGATTCACTTCAGGGTAAGCACAAAGCATCACCATAGAACTCTATGTCTATGTCTGATACAATAACCATTCCTAGATGCAACATAGAAAGGATCTTGTCATGAAGAGAGCCGTTCGCAATACCCTATGTGCTTTAACTGCCCTTGGCTTCGCGGCAGGTTGTNCNCCCGCCGAAACACCACCTGTGCCCACACCAACCGAATCAGTAGCGCCCATTCCTCATATCGAATACGACCATCGTATTCGCGTCCTTGCTGACGGTATTTTACGATTTACACAAGCACATCCAGAAGTAAGTTATGATAACCCTCGTGAAGGGGATCGCGGCGCACACATTCAAGTCCCAAACAATGGCACGGTGAGCCTGCAACGCAAGGTATTACCGGGAACCAATATCTTGAATGCGGTCGGTATTTCCAAACAAGGCGATCCACATCAGAGTGCTGACCTACTGTTCTCTTTCGAGCAGGGTAGCATGGATGGATGGACACTTACGTGTAGTGACCATTACAATGAGCTTTCCGCAACTTCTGATGGAAAACTGAACATCAGCCCCGACAAACCATTTCCCGGCGAAGCTGCGGAGGCCCGACAACAATCACTCACAAGCGCGGAGGCCTTACTGGGAGCTGTCGCAGCAAATGACCTATATACGATAAACAATAGCGTTTTATCCTGCTCGCCGAGCAAATAGCTTTATCGTGAATTCGTGCATATACTAAAGCCATGCAGCGTCTTACATTTAAGCCTTTAAAATTTTTAAAACCCTTCTGTCTGCTGTTTAGCTTGAGCTTACTTACAACGTTTGCTTCATATGCAATTATCACCGCAAGAAATGTACCGATGCGCGAAGATTATGTAGCTTCTGGCACAACTTCCATTACTGGCGAATATCTTGTGACATTACCGTGCGTCGGGCCGGAAGGCTACGACTCGGCATCTCCAATATTGCCAGAGGCGCGTGGCGTCCCGTTCAACTTTAATTATTACACGCCTTGTGAGGGGAATGTAATGCTGATGAACGGTTTTTTGTTAGATTTCGGCTTTTGGCTTCTCGTGTTTGCTTGCTTATACGTTGGTCACCGCGTGTACCGCCGTATAAGAAGTAAAAACCAGCCTATGCACAACTCCGGCATGGTTTAACTGGCGTATACTCACAGATAAGCTCGGAGGCAGGACTCGAATCGCAAATAACAGAAAATCCGGGCCTGCTATGACTCGTTTTATCGCATTGTAAGTTAGGATATATTAGTGTATAATATACATAATGAGTTCGAGCGACTTAGCGGAACGGTTACCGCTGTTTAATGCCTATGTTGAGTCAGTTGATAGTTTAGACCAACGATCACTTGATTTTGTCCCTCCGGATGTTATACGGGCAATGAGGCATTGCGTACCGGCTGGAGTAAATCCAGATAATACTCTGGATATTCCAAAGCAATATGAGCCTCAAGAGGGCCCCTTGATTTTGCCTTTGCGTAAAGATGAGAATTTAACTGTGCGCTGGTCGGATGGAATGGAAAAGGTAGCCAGGCATGTATTTGGTCTAGCTGATGTGCGGATATCGGATAGCGTCTTGGCCATAGAGGTCAAAACCTCGCCAGCGACCGGAGCTTTAACCGGTTTCTCCTTGTGCAATGGCCCATCCGGAGTAGATATCATGGTACCGATGTTTACAGCCGTTCGTCCGGCGGCTAACGCCATCACCCGGGCAATGGTCCTGGGGCATGAAACAAATCATTGGGATTTCTTTATGCACACAGCTCCCGGCTTGCGGTTAAACCAGGGGCTTTCGATGGAGCAGGTGGGTGCCTTATCTGAAAAGTGGGCCTATGCAGTCGATTACGATATTAAGTGCAGCCAGGGCCAACACGCCCTGTTCATGTCAGCAGATGAATTAGCAAAACAGTATCTCGTAGGACTTGGCCCGCAAATGGCCGGTAAGGAAGCCCGCCGTGTTATAACAGAACACTGGCGTAGACCTGGTGGTACGACTCCTTTGCCTATAGATGTTGGCGTAAAGGCGATGTCATTGTGTTTCGCAGATAAAGATCCTGCGGTACTTATCAGCGATGATGAAATTACTGCTTATCGAGCACTGGGCGTACTTGAAGCCAATTGGGCCTAATCACTTGCGACTCCGTTTTTGGACTTCTCAATCTGCCACTGGCAGATTTCGCCTATCGGTTCTCGTCTTACACACCGTGAAAGTAAAACAGCCGCCAAAAGGTGACTGTTTTATTTTGGCAGGGGGTCGGGAATCGGAATATAACTTTTACAGATGAATTAGAATTTGAGGCCTCAGAGCTCACCTTTATTTTCGAAGAACCGGAAATAGATGCCACAAGACACTCAGGATCTAAGCAATATCTAGCCAAAGAAACGTCTCACCCTTTGTCGCCGCTCACCGACCGATGCTGACGTGGCCGATGGGCTTGCGTTCCGAAGCGACCCACGGTCGCGACCTGATCAGTCGACGGGTTACTGATTGAAGAACGTCTTCAGTACACTGGCCATGACTTCGGGGCCGACGACGTGATTCTGCCCGTCGAGCGTCTGTCGCTCGGCGTGGGGGATGGCAGCGATTATCGCTTTCGCGGCGCGGTCGAAGAAGTCGGTCGGGAGGGCTGCCATTTGGGGCGCGGTGATCGGACCCTCGGTAATCACCAGGACCGGCTGAGTAATGCGGGCAAGTCGGTCCGTGGGGATCTCGTAGCCATTGAGGACCTCGGCATCCTTGACGAGCGTGTGGGCGAGCTCGACGGACGAGGCCCAGAGCGGGTGCTGTTTGTCAGCCGCGAGGTCCGCATCGGGTCCGCCGGTAAGCCTCATGAACAGTTCCAGCATCTCCTCGTCCCGCCCGGCTTTGTATGCCTTGTCGGTGTCCGCGAGGTACTGTTTGAACCTCGGCCACTGGTCGTCCCCGATCACGTACGGCGTATCCCACACCGCGATCTTGTCGACCGCCGAACCTGCCGCTGCTGCCTCCAACACGAGGGCGCCGCCAGATGAGGCGCCGTACAAGTGGGCTGAGCCACCGGCTGCCGCAATCAGCGCGTCGAGGTCTTCCAGCTCACGCGCCAGGGAGTACGGCGGTGTATTGCCGCTGGCACCCCGGCCGCGTCGTGCATAATTGTATACCGTGAAATCGTTGGAAAGGACCTGGGCCAGCGGCGCGTTCTCAGTGCCGTCGTCTAGGGTGCCGCCCACGAGGATCACCGCCGGGCCAGTGCCTTTACGGTCGTAGGCAATCTTCGTACCATCAGCGGACGTCACGCGAAGTGTCATCTCGTTCTCGTTCATTGCTTTTCTCCATTTCTCGATGCGTGGTCGTCACCGTCCGATTCAAAAGGTGCACCGCAATCGTAATTATGCCTTTACTGGTCATTAGTATAGTGTATTCACGTAATACATTTTACATTTTGGTTTACTTAATACGCTTTGTCAACTTTTTTCGTAGAATGGAGGAGAGGTTCGAGAACAAGACAAATGCCTCAATATTCGAGGCATTTTTGTATCTGTTACTAAGCTTGGCAGACCTCGCCGATAAGGATGTCAGTCAGGATATATCCGATAATCAGGGGCTGGCGCAACAAGCATCAACAGCCATATGTTTGTTTACCGTGTAGTTAAATATCATGTCTAATATAGCGTACTAGTCCGCCGTAGAGACAGTTGTTTCTTCGACTGGCGCAGGGCGAGTCAAGTAGCGTCCAGAGAGCTGCCTGTAATACTTTGATCCCAGAGCAATTGACGTCACGATAAGTCCGATGATTCCCGTCAGCACAAAGACGAGCGCCATCCCACGGTCGGGCCCTGTCCCGAACCACCCGCCAATCAAGTCGACACCAGCGCCGGTTGTCATAAACGGAATAAAGACAAACTGCGCGATCGGCCCAATCAAAAAGGCAGTCAGTGGCGCGGCACTCAATTCGGCGCTCTGCGCAAACCCAAACACACGTCCCTGGCGCTCAAACGGCACAACTTTTTGTAAAATCGTTTGCTCCGACGCTTCAATATACGGCGTAACGATCATATAAATCAACAACCCGACTGTCAGTAAGATAATCGATGCCTGAATAGTAAAAACGCTGCAGACGATCCATATGATAATGTTTGCGATTAACATGGTCTTTACCGGATTTTTGCCCAGACCTTTTTTGGTGATTAGCAATCCACCTACGATAAGCCCACAGCTCAAAAATCCCCATAAAAGCCCCCAAACTTGCACCGAAACCAGTGACAAGCCGTATGGATCCATCAACGCCATGAACACACCACCTAAGAAATTATTGAATGTCGTGAACATAATCAGAGCAACAAGACCAGGAATCGCAGTAATCACGGCGATTGTACCCCTGATGTCTATTTTCTTTGGCTTATCGCCCGCATGAACGATACCTTTTTCAGGAACATTCACAAACCAAAGATGAAGGATCGCCACGACCGTGATGCCCATCGCCAGAATGAGCACAAGGAACATCCCAGAATGACCCACTAGCAATCCGCTGATCACCGAGGTAACTAGGAATGAAATACCCGATACAGTTCCCACCAGTCCGTTGGCTTTATCACGTCGGTCCTCAGGGATCAGGATCGTGACAAGCGTTGGCATGGCAATCGTCCGAATGTTCCCGATGATCACTCCAATCATGAGCAGCGCCACAAAGGACCATAGTGTCACACTAGCTGGATCTTTGAATGCTCCATCCGGTGCCAACTGGTAAACCACGAAGCAGATTGCATAGAGCACGAGTGAGCCAAAGCTCGACACCAGCATCATCGTCTTTTTCTTGTGATGATCAACCAGACTACCGAACCAAAATCCAGATAAAGATGTCAGAACCAGATAAAGCCCGGAAATGATGGCTGTCGCAAAAACTGACTTGGTCTGCAAATACACAAAGAACGTGATCGCGAACCATACCGTAAAATTCATCACGCTAACGACAAGGGTATTAACGAGCAGGTGATAGAACGTCTTGAGATTCTGCGGCTTGGCGAGGATGCTGTGTTTTTCCTTTTTCATAAAATCTCCGTAGTAAGCATACGTTTTATAGTAACAGACCAAGGAAAATAGAATGATCAAACTTTTTCGTAACAAAAAAGCCTACAATTACCCTTGTAGACTTTCAATAATTTCATGGCAGGAGTTCGTGGACAACTACCGAACTTTTGCAGCCGACATTGAATGCGACATAGAACGAATTCAGCAGCTGCTTGATAACTACAAAGAGCCGAACAATACCAAGTTCGGATAGCTAGTGTGAACAGCTCCTAGAAACGTCAGTCTCATTCGCCGATAAACGTGCCGGCGTAATCTTAGGTGCATCTCGTTGAAGGAGATCAATAGCTTCAGCTGTATCTTTTGCCCAAACTACGGCAAAATCCTCGTGTAATTCCTTTTCTGTAAAGTTAGGCTGTCCGGCAGGACCAATCAGCTGAGCCACATAACAGTAAGAGATTTGTTTCATGCGAATCTCGGCACGATATTCTACTATTTTGCCAACTTTGGCGAGTACGTATTGCTCACACCGCGTCTATGATGGCGCGCACCTTCTAAGCGTGCCATGTAAGCATATGACGCTTAAAGCCTAAGCTTGGTCTAGTACAGATCTGGGTCAATAGGGTCAGGGGGAGCGGTTAGCCCACTCACGTGGCTTAGGGCCGGGAGCAGCGCTTTGGTCAGATCAATGGTGAATGGCAGCTTGTTGGGCGTTGTGAGGTTGCCACCGATGCGGGCGTCACCATATATCTTAAAACTGATTGACGTCTGATAGCCTGTGGGCCTATAGGCGGTTTCACAAAGGCTGAGGCCTAATGCGGTAAGGGCCTGGGTAGCGACACTGGGTAGCGGCTTTCCGGCCTGGTCAAAAGCTTTACCTGGTGCCCAAACTGAGCGATAGATTAGATGTGTATCGTTTGTTGGCCGCGAAAATTCTTTTTCCATACCAAAAGCACCGATAGCGGCGGCCTGAGCGATTGCTATCTCTTCTTCCGGCAGGTAGTCGCAGATGTTGGCTTCGCGACGTCTTTTACCGATCAAAAAGCCCACACCATCGTAAATAGGAAAGAAGGCTGAGAGCTGGCTGACCGGTGTATCTCTGTAGCCCGGTACATACCCGTCTGCGGTAATGCTCCACTGGCTGACGACGGCCTGTGAACGACTGGGCATCGGCTTACCTCTGTCGCCACGCCATGCATAGGTGTAATAGCCGACCGCCAGGCGGCAGCCTCGATAGGTCATACTGGGTATGTCTATCATCTGAAAGCCATTGTCCCAGTTTGCCCAGCACATCGAAGGCTTAAGGAGTTCATCCCCAAAAGGGGTGATATCGACGGTTTCAGGTAACAGTGTTGCCTCTTCGGGTATCGCGCCATGAGTGATGTAGTCCAGGGTTTTCATACAGCAGCCTTGTAGTTATGCGTGCGAATAATTGTACGACTACTATACTATACTCGCCTGCCTGTGCTAATCTGTAGTGGTTAGATATATGTGGACAACAGAGCGTCAGCCCGATTTCAGATTTTGTGAGCATGCAGCCGAAATACAAGAGTTTATGGATGTTGATCTCCTTGTGCTCAGCGGTTTGACTACACAATTGCCACCGCTGACGGGTGCTCGAGTCATTACAGAGAAAGGTTATGCTATCGATGCACTTTCAAACCAGCGCATTACTCGCCTGCACTACGATGTTGATATCTTACTGGCTACGCCTCATCCGGACCATATGGCCGAAACTTCCCAGTTGGTTCGTGAAGTAGTCGAACGAACAACCAATTTGGAGTGGACGATAACACCGCAAAAGCGCTCCTCATGGGTCAAGCTGCACGAAGCAGGCAAACGACAGTGGGATGATGGCATTACCGGAACAAAAGCAGACCTTAGGTTGGCACATCAGCTTGACCTTCACTTTGTGCACTCGCCGCAGCCCTTTGCCGAGGCTGAACGTGTGGAATTTTGGCCTAAACCCGGCGTGACCTACAGTAAGCCCGTAACAACGGTTCGGATGTTTGACACAAAAGGTCGGAATTCTAACTTGCTGGTGCCAACACGCGAGGATATATTGGCCACCAAACTCCGTCTGCTCAAGCCTTTTGAGTCGTTTTACGGCCATACTCCCCGTCAGTCGGATATCTATGACTTCAAACTGCTTTTTGATGACCCACATTTTAGGCCTGACCACTTTGTCGAGCTCCTCCAGGACTACTACAGCAAGCACGAAATACCAGCCGGCGATGTATCGGTGATTATCCAGCAAGAGCTTATGCGGATCAAAGATCTTGTGCCTGATAGATTGTGGCAGTATCTGGACGCACAGCCTGACCTCCAGGCCTAAAGGTCGCCAACGACGGCCAGCTTGCCGGGTATTGGATGTCGGGTGGCGCTATGGATAGCCGGGACGTAGATATATCCGGTATTTTGGGGCGTATCTGCACTGACGATAGCTTTGATAGATTGATTTTTGCCAAGGCCATACGCTGCCGTATCAAGTTCGTGGATTATTGTTCTCGCAGTGTCATAAGGGCTGCAATCAACGCCGCTATTCTTGTACATACCGACGTAGCCGGCCTCACGAATGTCTGCGATACGTTCTGGAGTTAGTACTGACTCGCCACCAAGAATGGCTCGTGGAGAAACCTGCATATGTTGCCCTTTGATATATTGGATGGCTTTGCTGCTGGGCAGTTGCTGCTGCAAACGTATCGAGAGATCGAGTGTCTCCCAGCGTTTGTCGCTGGGGTAGCAAATAGTATGATTTTTAAAAAGTGAAGCTCGCAAGACGGTGTTAACACCAACAAGGTAACGAAAGGGGGGTTCGAGCAGGTAATCTTCGACGTCACGATTTGCGGCCGTGAAGTAACCCCGAAGACCTGTGGTACCTAACAGATTCCCATATTGTTTGGCGGTGGCGAGGGTTATCGATTCCCCAGTGTGAAGGGGTATGGTGTAGACAGACGGACCGACGCTAACTTGTATGGCCGGATTTTCGTGGAAGGCTTTGACCACCGTGCCAATGTAATCCGACGAGAGTAGGCAGTCAGCATCTGTTTGAATTAGCAAGGTGCGTTCGGGGTCAGTTTCCATACAAGCTATCGCCCAGTCAACGGCCCGTTGCCGGGCGGGGCCAACGCCACGGGGATTATCGGTGCCCGTCACAATGCCGCCCATATCTTTGACGATGTCTGCGGTAGCATCGGTCGAGCCATCATCGGCAACCACCAGCGTCACGGGGACTTCGCGGGTCTGAGCGGCAATCGAATCTATTAACTTGGGGATGGTGGCCTCTTCATTAAGAGCGGGTACCGTAATACAACAGCTGATTGGCGGGGCGCTATCGACTGTGTTTCGTAGCGGACGCAAGCCGGCCAAGCCGTTATCAGGCATGGACATACTAGTCAATAGTTCTTTCTGATTGGGCATACAGTACTTAATATCGTGGTGCAAAATATTTGTCAAGGAGAGAAATCGCTATTGACTGAACTGAACGATCATAGGATAGTAAGGTAATTATTCCGGGGAAATAATATGATTGTCGCTGCCATGGCTACGATGCCAGAGCGTTCTCCTTATCTGGAGCATGTTGTCGAAACTATTCGGCCTCAAGTCGATCTATTAAAGGTCTATCTCAATAACTTTGTCAAACGTCCGCCCTTTCTGGAGCCGGATGAGGTTTGTTTTTCTGACGCTGCCGCCGGTGACCTTGGTGATGCCGGAAAGTTTTACTGGGTAGACGGGAGAGACGGAGTAAATGGCTATACACACTACGCCACTATTGATGACGATCTGGCCTATCCTTCGGACTATATAGCGACGCTGGTAAAAGAATCCAATGCCCGAAACGGCAAAGCAATCATAGGGGTGCATTGTTCGATTTTTAGTGATCCAGTAGTGGACTACTCGCTTTCCAGGCAAGAGCGGCACACCTTTTACGAGCCATTGTCCAGCGCAAAGCCGGTTAACATGCTTGGTACAGGCACGGCTCTACTGGGCCGTAAGACATTGGCTTTATCGTTAGAAAACGATTTTTTGGCAATACGCAATGCTGCCGATCTGCAGCTGGCTATCGCCGCTCAAAAACAAGAAGTACCGATGGTTGCCATCGCCAGGCCAAAAAAGTGGATCACCGAAATACGCCCCTGGAATGAGGAAAGTTTTTCCATCTGGCAAGACATACTGCGTAATGGTTGGCAGGCAGAGACGGCACTGGCCCGCACGGCAATTTCCACTTGGCGGGTACACGCGGACCCGATTAGTTTATAATCCGGTCTTTCTGGAAGTTTTTGTCAAGCAAACTTGAGGCATTCATATATATTATTTTCACTGGCAGGAGTTCGTAGACGACTACCGAACTTTATTACACTGAACAGTAAGCATACGGCAGATAGCACAGTACGAGCTATAGCAGTCTAAAAAACTTGTATTTGTAGACGTACTAGTTACGAAACGCACGGCGCATAAATCGGATTTGCATAATTGGCATACCGGCACGTTCGCCGTACCCTACGATACATAAACGTACTGTGTTCATCTTATACCATTGTGGTGCTAGCCAAAACGCAGATACTTGACTCTGACCTTACCCAAGAGTAGGATTGTTAGCCTAAACCATAAAAGAATTCCTGGAAAGGAGGTGTGTTTATGGGTGCTGAAAATCAGTCCTCTGCAGGCGGGCAAGACGCACATTATGATCATGCAGAGCCGCTCAGTCCTCAGGAACCACTCGAAAATCAGCTGCTGAGGACTATACCTGCTATTGTCCAAGCGCCACAGATGAACTTGCCGGACATGGTAAGAAGTGACCAGCGGCTACAGATGTCGCAAGATGCTCCCGGTGGAGGCACGCACCATACTGTCCCACACAATCTCGACCAATACCGCTTTGTACCAGCCGTCCGCGTGAAGAGCTGCAATGAAAATCATCTAAGCGGCGCGACATACGGTCTTCCGCCGGGTGTACAAACCCACTATACCAAGGGTCCGGACAATAAGCCCGTGCTTGATGCGCCAATCGGTATCGGGATTGTCATCGATAAAGATGATGGCGCCCACCTCTGCGCTATCTCTACGGCTCAAGCTAACAACGATACGAACACTATAGATATCATTCAGATACAGGGATCAATCACCGAACCAGGAGTCAAACCTGAACTCGGTGGCTTCAACTGGTCTGAAACATGTGTGAAAGCGTGGGAAACCATAGCCGGCCATGTAGGCGCGTCAGCCGTGACTATTCAATCCTCCGAAACGTTAGTCGGCCGCATTTCGCCGGCAGCGATTGAAGCCGACCCAACCATGGCAGATAGAGCAGCGGCACGTTATCAAAAACGATACAACCGTACGGCTGAACACATGGGTTATGGCCGTGATAATCCCAGCAAGCCCTACAGTAAACCGGTCACTGGAGGCACTCAGGTAACGCTTTCTCCAATAGATACCGGCACCGATATGGTCAGCAACTACCGACGATTGTTGCAGGGAATTATCTACCGACTTGAAAATCCGGTAGGCGGAATATTGGGTGAAGTGTTAGCAGCACAACATCAACTGGATTGGGCCGGTGATGAGCTTGATGTATCAGATTTAGTTAATGACGTTGAATTTATTTCCGGTGTTGAATTTCCAACGAGCGTACACGACGGCTACGAAGAAATTGCCGAAACCTATTCGGACAGCGCCAAAGCCATTGGACCCAATATCATCGAAGCTTTGCGGCGAGCAGCTGAGGTACTGCGCAGCTACGAAACCCAATTATAGCGTTGCTACAGAAATCGCCTTTGTTGACATCACATCTAATGCATAGTATGGGGAAGGGCCAGAAATAAATATTTTGAAAAACACCGCTATGGTGCAATTATTGACGTTCAGATACAGCTTCAGCCTTACGACCAAATCTTGGGCAAACTATTAGTAGGTTCGTCTGTCATCCACTTGGCAGGGGAGACAGGACTCGACCAGTCTATCTCACTCGAATGCTCACTTTGTTCGCCTCGTTCGGACAAGCTTGGACTTCTCAATCTGCCACTGGCAGATTTCGCCTATCGGTTCGAGCCTGTCAACGCCAAACACGAAAAAAGCCGGACAAAAGTCCGACTCTTTTCGTGGCAGGGGAGACAGGATCGCAATTAGAACCATGCTTCTGGTATTGTTTGAAAAGACATCTGTTTGAAATCTACTCAACTTGTGAGATGTACCGCGTAAACTATTTAGTAGGCTCAGCCATGAAGTAATATCTTAAATGAGAAAATAAATAACTAGTGGCGCGCTGTTGGTTCGCCCTTACAGCTATTAAAAGCAGCTTGTGCATTTGCATTCACATTTACGACACAAATATTTGCTGCTTTCATCGTGAAACTAATACCAACCACAAATAAAAATAATAATAAGAGAGTCGCCCCAAGCGTAATAGGAATCTTATATACTACCCACCACTTTTTCTTAGATTCCTTAACTTCAGTCACGGCTTGATCGAGCTTTGCTAGCATTGCATTGTAGTCAGCCACAACGCCTTTCATCTCGTTTTTCCACTCTGTGACCAGTTCTACGACTTTCGCTTCTGTCATTTTTTATCGAAAGTGTTTCAAGGCCAGCTTATTTTGCGCACGAGCATTACGAATCTCTTTGGTAATTTCGGTAACAAAATCGGCCATCGCTTTTAATACAAACTGCTTAGAAGCCACTTTTTCTTCAATATATTTAGTTTCAGCGATACCTTTCTCAACTTGGATAACATGACTATATAAGGGATCTGAGTTTACGACGATGACATTACTGCCCATCTTTTGTCTCCTTGGTTGCGTTCAATAAAAGTTCCACCAGCTCTTTAGTAGTATTTGTATCAATAACTACGCGCTCAATTAATTGCGCATCTTCGCCTGGTAAATTAAATACGAAACTTAGAATAATATTGCCGCCACTATCTGCCGTAGCTACCCCCACTTTAGTTGAAAGTTTCGGAATAATTTTACTTCGTTCCGAATTCACTTTTAAATCTTGCTGTGTAGGTTCATTGGAAGTTGCCATATGAGTAGTATAGCAGTCTAAGCAAAATTTTCCTGAACATAAACATAAGAAGGGAGTCTTTGAAGTTATTTACGTTTTTTTACTTTCAAAGAACTGGGCGTCTTACGATGCTTAATCAAATCTTTTGAAGTATCGATCGACTTCATGACGGCATAAATCTCAAGTAGATGCGCTTTGAGTTCGGGCCATGAGACATTCCCTAATGAGTTTTTCTTATTCTTCATATACTCGATGCTTTTTAGTGATACGGCCATAAAGAATATAAATAGCGATGCGCCTAAATAGCCTGAAAATGCCCAAGAACAGCAATAAAACTACAAAAATATATCCCAGGCGCTCATTATCATCAATCTCTTCGCTAAGCAATAAGTTCCCAAGAAGGAGTAAGCATATAAGAAAATAAATAACTTTGGCTATCCGCCAGCCAATTCTGTCTTCAAGTTGAGTAATATACCGTGACTTTTGAGATTTCGACATAATTGTTTACTGTGAGTAAATGTCACTATAGTAGCACGCTTTCTATGCTAGGGCTAATGAAGGCACGCAATAAACAAGAATTTGTCGCATCACTAGGCAAGCGTGTCGCGGTCGTGCGAAAGCGTTACGATATTACTCAAGAGAAACTCGCAGAATTAGCCGAGCTAGATCGCATGACAATCGCTTTGATTGAAACAGGAAAGAAACGCCCGAGCGTTGTTACAGTATATAAATTAGCTCGTGCTCTAAAAGTAGAGCCTCAAGAATTCTTCAAAGACCTTTAATTGGTGGCTGGCGGTTCTATATTGGTCACTAGTGGGTACCCAGTCACATATTGAAAGATCTAGAACCAAAAATAACAGAGGTCAAATGACCTCTGTTACGGTTCTAATTCTAATGGCAGGGGAGACAGGACTCGAACCTGCGACACCCGGTTTTGGAGACCGGTGCTCTACCAACTGAGCTACTCCCCTTTGTTTTGCGTGGCCGTCCAACGGATGAGTATAGAACGACACAAGCACGCACTTGCAGCAATTACCAAAAGGCAGCGCAATTGCCATCATCATACGACATTTAGCGGGTTTTGTCATCTGTAATCTGGCAAAAT
>JGI24742J22300_10000030_pt1 | contig 23236 bp, 14 predicted proteins | sample KBSMiscanthusM1_FD_22300 | JGI IMG/M metagenome (IMG submission 22300)
CGCCAACCCGCCATTCCAGGCGAGCCGCCGCGTGGTAGGATTGTAGCTGAGCGCTCCGCTTGTAGCCACAGCGTCATTATTATATGTTGCGTCGTCGAGCACGCCATTTAAATCATCGGCTACATTGGCCGCAGATACGCCGCTGGCACCGGTGTTAGTGATAACAAACTGGTACTGTACCGTATCGCCAGCTTTGGGGCTCGCGGGACTTACCAGTGTTTTTTGACTGGACAAAACCGGTAGCGGTGAAATAGCCAAGCAATTCGGATCTACCGCCGGATTCTCGGTACAGTTGGCACCTACACCCGTACCCACAACGCCATTCTTGAGGACGCCATTGCCGGTATCCGGCGTATTCATCGTGAAGGAGTAGGTTATGCTGGCCGTTTGTCCCACTGCAAGGTTACCGCTCCACTGTGCTTTATTCGTTCCGGTATTGTATGTAGCGGTGCCGAGACTTGCAGCTATGTCGTTCTGGTAGGTGGCGTCATCAGCCACGTCGGATAAACTGTCGGTGAAGGATAAGCCGGTCAGCGGGCGGGCACCAGTGTTTTGAGCAGTTATAGTATACGTGAAAGTCTGTCCGGGTGTTATGGTGGTGACCTTTGGGTTGACGTCTTTTTTGTATGTCACGCAGCCGTTGGCCAGACAGCCAATCTCGCGCGCGTTAAGGCCACGGCTGTAGATGCGCACATCATCGATGGTGGCAAGCGGTGTGCGCTCTCGCTTGTCCTGACCAATATAGTCATTAGCCGCCGGCAAGCTCTTGGCCGTTCCGTCATACGCCACCGAAGCCACCTGCGTACCGTTAATATACAAACGCAGTTGGCTTCCGTCGGCTACTTGTGCGATATGTATCCATTGCCCGGTCGGCATAACAGCTGGCGAATCAAAGTACTTAACCACGTTATTGGACTGCATAATGTGCGCCCGGACATGCCCGGTATTATTTACGTAAACCATGTATTCCCATTGGGCAGCAGAGGAGTTTCTGCCTACCAAGTTCGCCCACGCGCCACCCGCCCCAACATAGCCAGGATCAAATTTTACCCACATTGATACGGTGTGCTGCGCCAAGCCGTCGAGTGTGGCGCTATTTCCCAGGTTGACCGAATTAGCAGCCGCGCCCTGGGCACCCGCACCGTCAAAGTGCAAAGACGAAGTGCTGCCATCGTGTCCGGGGCTTGTCCAAGCTGGGCTGGCTCCTGTCTGCACGAGCGTGCCGTTAATGCCGCTGCCTGATGAGTCGGCAGTCGTTGTGCCGCTGTTTTCATCGAGCATCCAATGGCCAATTAATCCACTGACAATATCAGCTTTCGCAGAGGGAGACGACATGAAGAACACCCATCCTGCACAGGCTACAGCCAACAACACGCCCACGCCAGCTATTGGACGGGACAAGCGAAGATTTCGAGCAGTGAACATACGCCTACTTTTAAGCAAGGTTACGCATCTCACTGCCTCTTTTTTCATGCCCTATTTGTTCCCCAACATTTAAGCTTAAACATATCTTACCATAAGCGACATGTTTTAAACGGTTTTTCGCTTATTTTTATGTTAGAGGCACCAGCGAAGCTCGACCCGTATAAAAGACATACACTTTTTGCATAACACTCCGAACAAGCAAAAAAGACATGCGCTTACGAACATGTCTTTTTTGATTAAGCAATGGGCAAGTAATTACGCCTTGCGCATGTACGCCCGCACCGTCAGTGGTGCAAAGATTGCTACTACTGCCAGCGCGCCAAATAGTGAAATCCAAAAGTTGTTTCCAATAGTGCCGCTTACACTATCACATTAACATCACCGTCCGCGACTAATGGACAAGTGCCGCCAGTGAAAGTAATACTTAACTGATCGGTGAGGATCATGCCGCCAATAATTTGAGCAGCCTCTTCAGGATCTAGGTTTGGATCAGCCGTGTTGACATCTTGCGCCAGCACAAAGTACTTCCACAAACCTTTATCGTCGGTCGTAAACCGAAAGGCGCCAGTGTAGGTGCCATCATTTGACGTTGCATCGGCTTGCAGGCCATTGTCTTGCAGTGCAAACACTCGTAGCTGCCCGGCAGGGCCTATTAAGTAACACTGGACAAATAACTGGCTGCCCTTGAAAAGCTTTTTGTTTGCGTCGTAAAACTGTGCTTTTACCACGAAGAGCTCGCGTTTGTAGGCGCGTACAACATCGGGCGCATCAATGACATACTTATCGAGTAAGTGAACATTGGCACTCGTTTCGGTGGCAGCGTAATCGTACGATTTTGCCGTCGTAATACGGGTGTACTTATATTCGATCCCCGTATTAAATGGTTTTCCTGGGATGACTTCATCGGTATAGATAGCTTTCATGCTGAGCTTTTCTGCGATGGTAAGCTCAGTGGCAGTATCGGGTGCGGTGTGATCTTGACCCTTTCGGAATGGATCGCGAACATCACTTGCTACTGCAACCGTCGCTACAGCAGCTGCGGCCGCTACAAGCGCTGCGGCAACGTAACTTGTCCCGCCGCCCGAGGCCGTAGGGGTACAGCAACTACCACCGCTCCCGCTTGGCAGATCGTGTGTTCCGCTCGCTCCCGGCGTAATAGTCCCCGAACCATCCACGGCTTCGGCGATAGCCGCCGCGACAAGCAACAAGAAGGCAAGAATTGCCAAAATCACCTTCCACCAAGGATCTTGAAACGGTAAGTCACCGTACTGACCGGCAAATGGCGGTGTTGGAGTTACGGCCGCTTCAATATCGGTAATCAGCACTTGCGGGGCGCAAAATACAAAGTTGGGATCGTGGCCTTTGAATCCACGGGAAAGATAGTGCAGCAAATTGCGCGCATTTTTGTCATCCTCCGCTAGTGTGGCGGCTGTGCGCAGTGCTGTGTTGATTGTTTCGCGTGTGCGGCACAATCCGTTTTCGCAATCTTCTCCGCGTTTGCCACCACTGCAACAGAGAGGGTTTTTCGGCCCAAGCGCTCCGGTAAATACAGCATCCAAAACACCTTCGGGTGAACTGACAGAATAGCCACCCGTAACCGGGTTGAAGGCTATTTTTGTGACAAAGATTTTCTTAATGATACGCTGGGAGCCGCCCGGCGTCTCCACAATAAAGCTGACGAGATGCTTGCCCGGACTCGCTCCCGTAAAGTCGGCCTGCCAGCTAAAGAGGTGCGCAACACCGGCAGCTGCCGTACCAATGAAATGCGTAGCCGGGGTGATAACGATTCCAGGATCGGAAACACTCTCAATATATACTTGTACGTTTGATGCCGAACCGCTGGAACTTTGAACATGAGCATTGATATTTTGCTGTCCGATGGCAGCTTCAAAAATTCCATCAGGAGTCATGAGGCCAGTCACTGGTTCAGTGGCAAATGGTCGATTAGGAATTGCAAATGTAGCCATAACTCTTACGCCCTCCCTTTCTTTTGCTCTTTACCTTGCATTACAAGTACGCTCAGTCCACCTATATCTCGGCCGTCGGCCTCCTGAACAACGTGCAAGAGGGCCGCCTCGCCTTCTAGTTCACCGGTAAGGGTTAGTCCGGTTCGGCCGCCGCCGGCGACTTCTATGCGATCCATGCTCGGCTGCGGTGTTTCGTCGCCATCACAAGCGTTTCGCCCTTTTATGAGCCCCATCTTGGCCACCTTGCCAGTTCCTGTTGGAATATCGCGGCCAAGTTGTTTCAGTAATGGTCGGAGTTCTGCGGGCTTGCCGACCTCTGCTTTAATAGCAAACGTACGAGGTAAGCGTTCGGTATTATGAATCTCGAAACTCATTGAAAAGTTCTTTGTCATCGGTGCTACTTCGAGTATAGTTAAGTTCCGCTGTGCAACGTGGCGATCGGTTGGAACGTTAAAATCCGGTGACGCAGGCAGTGGATCGAGCGCAGCGTGGAAGGCCTCGGCCAGTACGCATTCGTGTCCATCATTAACCCACACCGGCGTCCATGAAACCAGACAGAGCACTTCTTTGGTCTCACCCGCATTAAGCGATACATTAGCGTTGCCGATGTGATTAGCACTGTTTCGATCAAATCCCACCGCTGGGTTAGCCCAGTAAAATCGGACCGTTGCATTCGTAACCGCATCGGTTCCCGTGTTATGCACCCGTGCCCAGACATAACACGGCTGACCGACAATCGGCAGTCCTGGTACACCTTCTGGGTCCTCGCCCGGAACTGTCCAGACGTCCGGACTCAACCACCAATATGTGGAACCATCTTGAATTTCAAGTTGTACGCTCATTTAACCCACCCTTCTTTTTGCTTTATATAGTTTTAGCTTACACACAGACCCATGCTGGTTAATAATGTCAGTCCTGCTGTTCGATAGTACATTTTCGAGCTTCTATGTGCGTAATCGTGTCTTAGTTTTGGTATATTAGGCATCAAAAACTTTTAAGCATAGGTGCAATGTTAGTGTAATATGGCCTTATTTAATCGCAATTAACTGTGCCTGGTTTTGCTGAGGATAAGGCCGACGGAATTGTTTACGAGGCCATTTTAATAGTAAATTTATTTCCTCCTGTTACCTTACGGGTATATAAGGGGGCTATATGAAGAAGCTACAAAAATATAAAATATGGCAAGTAGTTATAGCGGTAGTGGGAGTTGGCATGATCGCTTTATTGCCGCTCGAGCATGTCGGTGCCAGCAGTCTTAGCGCTACAACACTCGAGACAAAAGGACAAAGTGGCGTAGGCGCCAATAACGATATACATAAATCCCAGGCCCGAACTTTGAGCGCAGACGGTCGCGTATCGGTATTCTCCTCTCGAGCGACCAACCTGGTATCTGGCTCACATAATGCCATGGAGCAGGTGTATGCCTACGATAGAATCACCAAGAAGACCGAATTGGTCAGCCGCAATGCCGAGGGCGGACCGGGTTCGGGCGGCAGCTATGTACCGACTATTTCTGCCGACGGCCGCTACGTGGTCTATGCCTCAACCGCACGAGATGTAGCCCCCGGCCTGAACAGTTTTTGCGAAGGGCAGGACGACCCCTGCACCAATATAATAATGCACGACCTTATAACCAAATACACAAGAGTGATAAATATTGATGCCAAAAAGAAACGACTACCAGCCGTAGATACAGGGGTAAACGGTGAGGCGCCGATCGTCACTCGCGACGGCAAATACGTAACATTTCTGAGCTACCACCCCTTTTATTCGGATAGCAAAGGAGGCTACCGTCTGGTTATACGAAACCTCGAAGAACAATCAACGCGAATTATTGAACTCACCAATTCCGATGACCAGATAAGTGAAAGTGCATTTCGGAATGCAACCATAGATGACACCGGTCGTTATATTGCATTTTCAACGAGCGAAAGGTTAGCGGCAAATGACTATAACGGTCAGCCGGATATTTACCTATACGATGCTCAGGTTAATCAAGATATCTTAGTAAGCAGCGGCCTAATGGGCTTTGGTGCCAGTTGGTCTACGAGGCCTGTTATAAGCACCGATGGCAACTTTATTGTCTATGAATCGACTGCTGAAAATCTCACACCGGATGACCGCAACAAAAAGACTGATATTTTTCTGTTTGACCGCCAAAAGGTTACTACCACGCTTGTCAGCCGTTCTACCAGCGGGGTACCCGCTCAAGATAACAGTTTCGCCGCAGACATTAATGGTGATGGCCAATACGTGGTCTATGCGTCAGCCGCGCCCAACCTAGTTCGCCCCAACACCACAAATACAAACGTCTTTCTGTACTATACGAATTTTGGCGTCACCCGCTTGATTAGCCGGGCTTCGCATAATGGCGTACCAGGTAATAACCAAAGCTGGGCTCCTTCTATTAGCCAAAATGGCAAAGCGGTAACCTTCCCGTCAAAAGCTCACAACCTATCCAACGACGCTTTGCCACAGAACACCTCGTTCTCTAATCTGTTCAAGGCCTTCGATGTTGCTAGACAATTTCCTTATTACGATCAGACTGATTTTCTCGACCTACTTTAGGGCTAGCGTCTGATACGCTTGGCTATATGAGTGAATTAGAATTTTTCAGGCTGGACGAACCACTCGGAGATCGCTTTCATGAGTCCTGTGCCGCATTGGGAATATGGGGTGTCCCAGATGCCGCCCAATACGCCGCCCGGGGATTGTTGGCTAATTTGGCTGGGGGAGGATGACACGAACTCTTTTCCCCCACATCTCCATTAGTGCAATAATAAGAACATGAAACAACTTGAGCAATTCGGGTGGACAGGCGAGATGCGTCAAAAGTGGCAAGCGGTTGCGCAACCTGGTTTGGTGCCAGCCCGTGTGGTGGCCGATTTTGGTACCTCGCTTAAAATTGTAGCCCCCGCGGTTGTTACCGCAGAACTGAGCGGAAAACTTGCGCACTACACTCCTTCTGAATCGATGCCTAAAATTGGAGACTGGGTGGGCGCGCGCATAGCCAGTAGTGGGACAGCGGTCATTGAAGTGCTTATCCCTCGTCATAACGAAATTGCCCGCAAGGTCGCAGGCAAACGGGTCATTAAGCAGATCATGGCGGCTAATGTAGACATTGCCTTCGTATTGCTGGCGCTCGATGGCGACTTTAGCGTAGAGAGATTGAAGCGATTTCTATACCAACTATCTATAAGCCACATAAACCCGGTGATTGTCCTCAATAAGGCCGATAAGGTGAAAGATACGACTCCCTATGTTACCGAATTGCAGCAGCTGAATCTTCCTATCGTGACGAGTATTGCCACAGATGGCACAGGTGTGGCGGAGATTATGTCATACATCAAGCCCGGCGATACCGCAATCCTCCTTGGCTCTTCGGGAGTCGGTAAGTCTACACTGACTAATCAACTCCTGCAACGAGAGGTGCAAGCGACGCAAGCCGTTCGTGACTCAGATGCCACCGGCCGGCACACTACCGTACATCGAGAATTGTTCGTATTGCCTAATGGCGGCCTGTTGATCGACACTCCTGGTATACGGGAATTACAACTTTGGGGCACGGAGGAAGAGCTGGCAGAGAATTTCGATGACATCACTCACTTGATAGCTCAATGTAAATACGCGAACTGCCAACATGGTGGGGAGAAGGGGTGCGCCGTTCAAGAAGCATTGCGTAACGGCAGCCTAGAACCCCGCCATTATGCAAGCTACGTAAAAATGCGTGCTGAGCTAAAAAACTTGCACCAAAAGAACATCGTGCAACAACGTCATAACAATAAAAGGTCGCGAAAAAGTATGAGTCACCAAACAGAGGATATGAAACGAGACGAAGCGTCGTAATTCCTTGCAAAGCGCCCACAATATACAATGATCAATATACGATGATTTAGACTCCTACATGCCTAGATAACGCGGAGCACAGAAGTTTCCCCGGCATGTTCGTTCGAATCCTCTACATGCTTCGGAAGCTAAAAAACACTTACCAGCCGGTAAGTGTTTTTTAGTTGGCCGGGATAAGTGTGAATTTATGCCCTGACACGAAAAGGTGTCCATTTAATTTCATCGTAATCTCACCCACCTACATTGTGGTTGCAACGGCCAAGACGGTAAAAATGGTCGTTCGATTACAAGGAGTCTGATATTAGTAAGCTTTCCAAACTTGGCTATTACTTTGTAGTAAGTGGTGTTATTGGCGTGGCACTATTAGGCGCAGCCACACGCCCCGCAATCGCAAAGCAGATGAATAGTTGGCGGTTATTGCCGCGCGACGAACACACGACAGAACTTTACCTTACCGATTACCGCCATGTTAGGACAGAGGCAGTACGTAGCTCGAAGCAGGCAGTGGAATTCACCGTACATAACCTCGAGCATCGTCCAACTACGTATCACTATACGATTACTGCATCGCCCGAAGAAACAAATGTCGAATCCCGTATCGACGCCGATAGTTTTACCTTGGCGCCCGACCAGTTTGCAAAGATCAGTAAGCCTCTGGCGATAGCCACTAATGGACGGGTTCTCGTAAAAGTTATCTTGGAGTATACCGCAGTAAGTCCCGGGGGTGCGGCGGCAAGCCCGCAAACACAGCTGCTTCACTACTGGCTTGCTGGTCGTATGCCAACTGAACAAAAGGCACGGCCATGAAAGCACAGCAAGCCACGCATACCAAGGTTGCGGTGATCATTCCTTGCTATAACGAAGCGCGAAGTATAACAGCGGTCATCGCTAAATTTCCGCACTACCAACTCAAGCAAAGCGGCATACAACTGCAATTGTACGTGATAGACAACGATTCATCTGATGGCACAGCAGCGATTGCCGAAACGGCTGGCGCCATGGTGATTCATGAGCCGAACAAAGGCAAGGGCAATGCCCTACGTACGGGTTTTCAACACATACCAGCGGATGTCGATTATGTGGTCATGCTTGATGGCGACGACACATATAGCCCCGAAGAAATGCTACGGCTTATTGAACCTTTGCAAAACGGGTTTTGCGATGTCGTCATTGGCTCCCGTTTGAATGGTCATATTCACCATGCAGCTATGAGTAGGCGCAATTACTTAGGCAACCGATTCTTTACCGCGGCAACGCGCTTACTATACGGCGCCAATGTAACTGATGTGCTCACCGGTTATTTTGCCTGGAAAAAGGCAAGCCTTGATGAACTGAGACCGTACATAAAAAGCCCGGGTTTTGCAATAGAAATGGAAATGATAACGAAAATGGCGCGGCTTGGACATCGAATGGCCGCAGTACCTATCAGCTATCATCCGCGTTTTGGATCATCAAATTTGCACCCGTTCAAGGACGGCCTTCGCATTTTGCTGATGCTGTTACGAAATCTTGTTTGGCGCCCGCAGCAAACAGCAGCAGCTTCGACTAACGAAGTTTCAGAAGAGCAAATTGCACCAAAAGCCTTTGTGGCACGAAAAATAGTCTTTGCTAGTGACAGTATCTATCCCTATATCAGGGGTAATAAAGAAAAGCGCCTCCATGAAATTACAAAGCGCTTAGCGGCCATGGGGCATGATGTGCATGTTTATACCATGCAATGGTGGCCCGGGCCAGACACGGCACTATTTGAAGACGGGGTGTATTTTCATGCTATTTGCAAGCGTTACGCGATATATCATGACGGCCGCCGCGCGATTGTAGGAGCCTTTTTGTTCGGACTCGCGTGCATAAAACTGGTGCGCGTTCGATTCGATATTTTGGACGTTGATCACATGCCATTTTTTCCGGTGTTCAGTGCGTGGCTGGTATGTGTGTTGCGCGGTCGCAAATTGTATGCAACCTGGCACGAAGCGCTTTCGCATGAAGAAAACGTGCGCCATAGGGCACCAGGCCACACGGGAGCCACCTTTGTTCAGCGTCTTTGCGCCCGCTTACCGTATCGCATTACCGCATCTTCTTGGTATACGCGCGATTCACTTGCCGCACTGTATGGGCGGGTCAAGGGAGTCGAATTAGTCTCGTCCGGCATAGACGCATCACTATTACGGACTGTGCGACCCGCGCCCGTTCAACTAGATGTGCTCTATGCCGGGCGATTAACAAAAGATACACACGTCGATAAGCTTATCCGCGCTATTGGCATCCTCGCCCAAACATCTCCCAATATAAGCTGCACGATAATCGGTGAAGGCGCCGAGGCCACGCGCCTCAAAGAACAAGTCAACCATTGTGGCTTACAGGAAAACGTCGTGTTTCTGGACACATTACCCGAGCCGAACGATATGTATGCCTACATGAAGGCTGCCCGCGTTTTTTGTACGTTATCGACGCGCGACGCCTTTGGCATTACTTCGCTTGAAGCGTTGGGATGTGGCACTCCCGTTATTACGATTGATAGTCCAGCAAATGCCGCTTGTCACATTGTGCAAAACGGTCAGAACGGCAGTGTCGTGTCGCCCAACCCTTCAATGATAGCCGAAGCGATTTCGTATTGGGTTGCCGCCGATAACAAGCGGCCGATTATAGCCGCCCAAACATTGGACTACGACTGGAATCAATTAGCGGAAAAACAAGCAGAGGTGTATACGTCATGAAAATATTGCATGTATGTAAAAAATATCCACGGGCACTCGGCGGCGACGCAGTGGTCGTATCCCACTTACAAAAACAGCAGCAGGAAGCCGGTCATCAGGTGGTGGTTGTAACTTCGAATTGCGACGAAATACTCGACGCACCCAATGTATATAAATTCGGCCTGAAGGATACGCCAGCCAATCTCGATGCCATTACGGTGAAGCGGCTGTTGTCATTGGTTGCGCTGTTCTTTCGGATATTTGGCATTTTACGCGCAGAGCGCCCCGATGTCATTCATACACATTCTATTGATATGGCTTTCATCGTTTCGCTTGCTGCCCGTTACTATGGCATACCGATGGTACACACCTTTCACATCGTGACTTTTTATGATCCGCACCATTCTGTGCTGCGTCGAAAAACAGAACTGTGGTTGGCAAAAAAGGCGCGGCTTAGTGCCACGACCGCACCCAACACCTATGATGTCGAAAAGTTGCAGGCGGCGGGGCTCGAACAGACAGAATTGCTGCCGAATGGCGTTGATTTGGCATTTTGGGGCGTTCGCATGCCAGCCCCAGAAATACAAGATTTCGTTTTTCTGGCCGTAGGCCGTCTGGAAGAACAAAAAGGGTACCGCCATCTTATCAAGGCCGCTTCCCAGTTAGCGCACTCGCTGCCAATCTCGTTCCGGGTTATCATCGCCGGTGAAGGCTCGCAAAAGGCTGAACTACGTGAACTCATTAAAAGCGAACATGTCGAAGATGTAGTTACGCTCGTTGGCCGTAAAAGTCCTAAGCAGCTACGCGTTTTTTATGCCCAGGCTGATGCTGCAGTATTCCCATCGCTCTTTGAGACAACCCCGGTTACATTGCTTGAGGCGTGGGCCGCCAGCGTGCCGGTTATTGTATCATCGGTTGGTATTTTGCGGGATGCGCCGAATGATTTTGATGCGGCCTATATTGTGTCGCCGGGTGATGAAGAGTCACTTGCTGATGCGATGGGGCAGTGCATTATTGACACCCAGGAACGTGAGCACATTGCGGCGCGTGGACGCGAAGAAGCCGCTCATTACACGTGGCCGACCATCGCACAGCGTGCCGAGAACATTTACCGGGCCGTGTCGTGAAAGACAAGCACATCATTCAAGTGAGTGCATATTATCCGCCGCACTTGGGCGGGCAAGAAAACGCGGTACATGATTTGGCGGGGCAGCTGGCGCAAGCTGGCCATCGGGTACAAGTGCTAACCTCTTCCAAAGGAAGTCACCCAGCCGGTTCCAAAGTAGAAAACGATGTGCACGTCAAGCGGATGCGAGGGTTGAGCTTCGGACATGCTCCTATTATGCCGGCCTTTCCGTGGGAGCTGTACCGTGCCACCAAGTCAGACAGCGTCGTACATCTGCATATTGGCCAGGCGTTTACGCCGGAAATGGTGTGGCTGGTGGCTAAATTACGCCATTTTAAATATGTTGCCGAGTTGCATATTGACTTTGAACCGTCCGGACCGGTTGGTATATTATTACCGCTTTACAAACGACTGGTGCTTAATCGGGTGTTGCGATCGGCCGACGCGGTGATTGCACTGAATGAGAAGACGCTCAAAACAATACGCGAAGTATATGACTATACCGGCAGGGCAGAAATAATGCACAATGGCATCGACGAAGCATATTTTACGATTGCGCGCACACGCAAAGCCCTCCCACGCAAGCCCCCGCAAACACTGCGACTCCTTTTTGTAGGCCGCTTAAGCAAACAAAAAAACCTCGGCGCTTTATTGCAGGCATTATCTATGACCAAGCGGAATGTCTATCTGGATGTAATTGGTGATGGCGAGGAGCGCGTAAAGCTCACAGAACTTATTACTTCGTATGGGCTGACCAACGTAACAATATATGGGCGGAAAGGACGGGATGAAGTCAGGGAGTTTTACAAAACTTGTGACGTGCTTATTATGCCGTCTTTATACGAGGCGCAGCCATTAGTGTTACTCGAGGCGATGGCAGCTGGTCTACCAGTTATTGGCACGAATGTGATTGGTGTTGGGGAACATATTAAAGACGGCGGCATTGTCGTCGAGCCTACCGCAAAAGGCTTGGCAGACGGCATCGAACAGTATTTTACACGCTATGATTTTGTGCAAGAAATGGTTGAGCGGGGGAGAAAACTCGCTGAAGCATTTCGGTGGCATAATGCGCTGAAGGAATACGAAGGTCTTTATGAAACCATCTCAGCACATTAGTCCTAGCAAAATAACGACTGCGCTTATTTGTTGGCTAGCTGGCACCAACGTACTTATTTTGCTACATTGGCGTCCGCTCACCGTAATTATTTTTATAAGTATCTCGCTGCTGCCCGGCATGGCTTTGCTGCGCGTTATGCGCATTGCCTTCAGGACTTTTTCGGCGCGGCTGCTGTACAGTTTTGGGCTCAGCTTGCTCATACTCATGTTGAGTGGTCTGGCCGCGAACCATATGCTTCATCTGTTTGGGGTGGCCAGGCCGCTCGAGCTTCCTGGTGTGCTTACGTTGTGGGATGTTGTTACGGGCAGTATTATTTTCTTGAATGCCAAAAGGGTACACACAGGCATACAGATACCCGCATGGTCTGCCCGAAACTTCCCAAAGTCAGCTTACGGATTAGTTGTTGCAAGCTTGCTATTGCCGTGCCTGGCGATATGCGGCGCTTTTCGACTCAATAATGGTGGCGATGCGCTGTTTGCTATTATGGCGTTGTGTTTTGCTGCCGCGCTTATCGCGTGTGCATTTTTAATGCGACGGCGCATACCTGATGGACTGCTTGTCTGGCTCATTTTTATTATAGGTTTGACGGTGCTGCTCATGACTTCACTCCGAGGATGGGACATAGTAGGGCATGACATCGAGCGAGAATTCCGTGTCTTTACATTGACGCACATGCACGCTTACTGGAATATCGGCTTTGATCGCAACCCGTACAATGCCTGTCTTAGTATCACCATTCTGCCCGAAATGTTCGCACGCTTACTGCATGTTTCTGGCCTGATTGTATTCAAAGTAATTCTGCAAGTGATTTTTGCCATGTGTCCCGTGGCGATCTACCTTTTATTGCGGCAATACATTTCGAAACTCGGAGCGTTCACCGGGAGTTTATTGTTCATTTGTTACCCGACATTTATTAACGATTCGGCAATGCTCACGCGCCAAAGTGTCGCGTATCTTTTCTTTGCGCTGGCACTGCTTATGATGACCAACAAAATACAAAAGAAACGATATAAAGCGCTTTTTTTGTTGTGTAGCCTGGGCGTGATTCTGTCTCATTATTCCACCGCATATGTATTTACCGCGGTGTTTGGTTTGGCGGTAGCTTGTAAGTTATGCTTGGCATGGTGGCAGCGCCGTCACTCATTTGCGTACCAGGTGCCGCGCACGGTGCTATCACCGTTGTTTGCCGGATTGCTCCTTATGATAACTTTTCTGTGGTACGCCCAGATTACGGCGACTTCTTCTGGTTTGCTTTTGACGCTGCGTAAATCTATTACCAGCATTCCGTCTATTTTTTCCGGCGATAGTAGGTCGTCCGACACGTCTGCGGCATTGCTGTTCGCGGGCGGCAAGACACAGAGTAACTTATACGAAGCATATCTGGTGAGTGCGAAACCCGGCGGCAAAGCATTGCCTATAGATGAAAAGTATATGCCACAGCTTACGAGCGACAACTTGCCGTTGCGCCCACTCGGAGAAAAGCTGAATTCCATCGGCATAAAACCGGCCCTTATCACAGCGGCTCGTCAGGATTTTNCCAGATTGCTACAAGTACTGGCACTTGCGAGCGTTGGCTACGCCACGTATCGGATGCTCCGCCGCAAGTCCCAGGCACTGGGCGCGGATTTTGTTTGTTTGAGCTTGGCGGGCACGGCTATGCTGAGCTGTTTACTAATCTTGCCGGTGCTATCAATAAATTACGGTATTTTGCGTGCGTTTCATCAATCGATGATCTTTTTGTTGCTTCCAATGATGCTACTGCTTGCACGCGCTACCAGACACATCAACCCCAAAGTACGTACGGCAGTGGTAACGTTTGGGGTGACGGTGTTGTTCCTGATGTTTACGGGAGTATTTGGGCAGCTTTTGGGAGGGACGAGCCCGCAGTTAAGCATGAATAATAGTGGTTTGTATTATGGCCTATATTATTCATCGGCTGCTGACTTACGTGCGTTCACTTGGCTTAAGAAACACGTTCCCAAAGAGAGTGATGTGCGCGCTGCCAATTTCAACAAGGCATTTATGCACGATCCGACCTATCCATTCTCGAAGCCCGGCATATTGCCGACACAAATTGATTCTGAAACGTATGTGTACCTCGATCCGGCTCAAATGCTCCAGCAAAAACTATACGCCAATTACGATAACAGTCCGCTTATTATGACGTTTCCGCGAGACTACTACGACCAAGTTAAAAATCGTATTTATAGCACGACCACAACAGGAGTTTACCAGTGATGGTCAGATGGTTTACTGCAATACGAGTCCGCCTGCGCGACTTACGGCAAAGCACTTTTTTCATGAACGCCTTTTACCTGATGCTATCGACATTTATTGTGGCGGGGTTTGGCTTTATTTTTTGGGTAATCGTTGCCCGCGGCTACTCAAGTACGACGATTGGACTGGCGACGACATTACTGTCGGTTTCAGGGTTATTATCCATGCTTAGCCTGGCGGGTTTTGACACAACGTTCGTACGATTTTTGCCAAAGTCCAAACGCCCCAACGACCACATAAACAATGGATTGGTCGTGGTGGCGCTGCTTGGTGTCGTGTTGTCACTCGGTTTTGTATCTACGCTTTCGGTAACCTCACCCAGTTTGATTTTTGTACAGCATAACGGATGGTATATTTTTGGGTTTACGTTTTTTACGGTAGCGACTTCACTGAACGTCCTGACGAATGCGATATTCCTGGCGCAAAAACGAGTGCGCGACATATTTATTATCAATTTGCTGTTTAGTGCGTTCAAGGTAGTGTTGCCCTTGCTGATAATTCACGGCAGTGTCATGACGATTTTTGTCATGGTTGGCATCTCGCAATTGGTAGGGCTGGTGCTTAGTTTGGGTGTTATGAAAGTGCGGTTCCAGTATACTTTTTCGCCAAAAATCCATGGAGATATCATGCGACTTACGCGTAAATATTCGTTTTCGGTGTATGCATCGAGTATTTTAAACTTACTACCCCCGACCATATTACCGCTCATTATTATCCATCGTTTAGGGTCGTCGAGTGCCGCATATTATTACATTGTTTTCACAATTGGCAGCGCGCTATACACGATCGCCTACGCTTCGATGCAATCGGCGTTTGCCGAAGGATCACACAATGAGGCGGCTATGCGGAACCACATCTTGAAAGCAACAAAGTTGATCGGGGTACTACTCGCACCGGCTATTGTTGTGGTTCTGGCGTTTAGCAACGTCATTTTGAAAATTTTTGGGAGCGAATACGCGACTGGTGGCAGCGGATTGTTGCGACTGTTTGCGATAAGTGCGGTTGCGGTTGCGGCGTGTTCGGCGTTGGGTGCGATTTTTAAAGTCACGCACAATTTGCGGGGCGTAGTAGCGATGAACATTGTATACGCGGCCGGCATATTGGGCTTGAGTTACGTGTTCATTCCGAAGTTTGGCATTTTGGGAGTTGGGTGGGCCTGGATAGCAGGCACCATTGCAGCAGCAATGGTTGGGTGGGCGTTTTTAAAACGCAGTAATAGCAACTATAAATTGAGGGAAGGCTAGATGGCACGATTACCACGGCCCGGAGCCGATACCGGTAGATGGGCCCAACTATTAAACGATTTCTTGCTTGTCGCCCATAACCCCGATGGTACGGCGCGTACCAAAAAGGTGCCACACTTGCGGCTTAACGTAGCTGACTTTGGTGCCAAAGGCGACGGCGTCACCGACGATACAAAAGCTATTCAGGCCGCCATCGACGCGGCAAAATACGGCGGTACTATAGACATCCCGCACGGTATCTATATGATCCGAGGACTTAAAATCAAAAAGCCCGGCACTGCTTTAGTGGGTGAAGCGCGCTGGGGCACACGACTGGTGCGCATTGGTGGTACGAAGCCACTCGTCGACATCAGTGGTAAAGCTACTATGTCCGGACATTTACGATTCTGTACGCTCACCAACATGACAATCAGTGGCCACAATATGCCTGGCACATTGCTCCGGTCATATTATGCCGATAGCTGTGTGTACCGCGACGTCCACTTTAGCAATTGCCCGGGACTTGCGACTGACATGGTAGAAGTATGGGACACGCGCTTTTCGCACAGCACTTGGGAAAAGTGCGGCAGCGCGGTACGGCCGGCATTGCTGCTACGCAACAGCTTGGCAAGAGGCATGTTTGGATTCAGCAACGATACAACAAATCAGATTCACTTTATATCGTGCCGGTGGGAGAGTTTCCGTAACGGCGCAGTCAAGATCGACGGCGCAGCCCATGGGTCTGGCAAGATGCTGAATGGTATATTTTTCACCTCATGCAAAATGGAAACGAGTTTGGCCGCGGGCCCCGTTTTGCAAATCAAAGAGAACAGCACTATTGTCTTTGTAAATCAGTTGTACGTAGCGATAATGGCGACTGAATCTGCCCATGTCCCGCCACTTGATGCCATCGAAGACCGAGGCACACATATCTTTATGACCGATGTGTATGTGCAGTGGGGCAAGCGCGCCAACATTGCAAATTCGCTCGTCCATATTTGGCAGGGCGGGCCGCATGTGTATTACCGACTGAGCACTTTTTATCCAACCCAAGACCCCGTAGAGGCCTCGCTTGTGGCCGAACCCGAAGCCGCTGATGTTACTATCTCGTGTTACTCGGTAAATCGGGGAAGGCTCAGCAAAGGTGAGGTGACTTCCGCCGTAGTATCAAATCCGAGGCACGGCATCAGTGTTCCGCTTGATGCGAGTGGCAAGTTTAGGGTTTTGGCGACCACTACTAATAAAGAGCTGTTGAAGGTCGACAAGGATATAACCTGCTTTGCAGGCGGCAAGTTTCAAATTGAAAACAACAAGGGGTATGTAGGCATCAATACGACACCGTATGCCGGGGGAAGGCATACGGGCATTGCCTTGCTTGTGCAAGCGGCGGGGAATGATCGCGGCATGACGATTATGCGGCCCTCACGCGGCGCCACTAATTATTTGCTGGAGTTTCAGGACGAAGCACACGACATGCAAGGCCAGGCGTTTGACCATAGCGGCCGGCCTGTTGCCGTTGGTTCGCCACCGCAAGTCGAGCCGGGCAACCAAGTGAGCTACGCAAACCCTCGGGTTCGGGTACATGATGTCGCGGGCAATATCACTGCGGCAGTCAAGGCTAGTCCGACAGCTCCGGGCACCATTGCAACAATCACTTTTTCGCAGGCCTATGCGGCCGCACCGCTCGCCATCACTATCAATGATCACTCCGACGTAGCGGCGGGTTTGTACGTTTCGGCGCGCAGTGAAAGGGGTTTTACCGTATCGACCCGGCAGGCACTTCGGACTGGTTCCATCATAAATTTTGACTATGTGGTCGTGGCCTAAGTTACTATTCCGAACAAACATAAGCTAAAGGAGACACCAAGATGGCACGATTACCGAGACCTGGCGGTGACGAGGATAACTGGGCAGAATTATTAAACGAATTCCTTTCGGTGGCGCACAATGCGGATGGGACGCCGCGGAAAACCAGCCTCGCTGCTTTGTCGGCAACCGTCGGCTTGAATGATTTACGAGTTTTAAATCCAGCATCACAACCACTCAGAAATCTATTGCTATCAAATGATGGTACGAACCTCGTATGGAAACAAACCGTCGAGGTTAACGTGCGCAACTACGGCGCGGTTGGTGACGGCATAACAGATGACACCGATGCCATCCAAGCGGCTATCAACGACACAACCGATGGCGGTGCGGTTTGGTTTCCCCGCGGCGTATTTATGGTACGCACACTGAAAGTAGTAAACAAAGGCACCTCGCTGATCGGCAATGGCCGCTGGGCAACACGCATCCTCCGCATAAACGGTAGTACTGATCCTGTTATCGACATGAGCGGAACTGGCACGGGCCTTGGCCACACAAGGTACAATAGCATCCAAGAGCTCACCGTGAGCGGCAATGGCTTGTCAGGTCCTTTACTCCGGGGTTACTATGCCGATAACTGCATATTCCGGGAGGTAAGTTTTATCCATTGCCCGGGCATGGCCATAGACTTTTCGGAAGTCTGGGATTCGCGCTTTGAAAACTGTAGCTGGGAAAATTGTGGCTCGGTAAATGAACCAGCCGTGCTGCTCCGTAATAGCACGCCCCCGGGTACATTCGGATTTAGCAATGACAACACCAATCAAGTCCACTTTACGGGCTGCCGTTGGGAGGGTTTTCGCAACGGTGCCGTGAGACTTGACGGCACTATGGGCAACTCGACCAGCCTTTTAAATGGCATTTTCTTTGTTGCCTGCAAAATGGAAACTTCGCTTGCTGCCGGGCCCGCCTTGCAGATTATGCCAGGCACTACGATCATATTTGTCAAACAATTATATATAGCACTTTTAATGACAGTTGCTGGTTATAACGATGGCCCGATTGACGCCATCGTAGATTACGGGTCGCAAGTAGTTATGTCTAGTCTGTATGTGCAATGGGGCGACGCGCCTGGGTTAGCAAATGCTACCATCCATGCGCTACGCGGTGGCCCACACATCTATAGCGAAACCAGCGCCTACTATCCAACGGAACCCCCTGCTACGGCAACGATCGTAGCCGAAACAGGTACGGATGTTTTGGCATCTAATCTGTGGTTTAATCGGGGCCAGGCGATACTCGGCGACGTAGGCTCACCGATAAAAAATGATCCGAACCTCGGCGCGGCGCTATCTATCAAAAATAGCGGGTCTTTCCGGATTAAATCAGCAGCCACCAACAGAGACTTGTTCAAAGTCGATAATAGTTCGACCCGCCCCACAGTTCACACTGTTAATGGCGCTGACTTGGCTGGTTTTTCGGGTGATTACAGCGGTGAAAAATGGCGCTTTTACGGAGATACCGGCTTTGTTCGCTTAGCCTCCGGCAATTTCCAAATTGAGGGAACAAAGGGATACATAGGTATTGGGACCGCACCATTTACGGGTATTGGCTTTTTAATAAAGCTGGCAAGTGACACCGACCGCGGGCTAACGATCATGCGAAAATCAGGCACCAGCACCGGCCGGATGATGGAGTTCCAAGATGAGTCCCACAACATTGTGGGCCAGGCTTTTGACGCCAATGGCCGGCCCACTGCGGTCGGGCCACCCCCGCACGTTTCACCCGGCGATCAAACGAGCTATGCTAATCCTCGAACTCGAGTACAGGATATGGCAGGGAATATCACTGCCGCCGTCAAAGCCGGTACTACTCAGGCGGGCATCATTGCTACTGTTACGTTTTCTCGGCCATTTACGGCACCTCCGTTGTCTATCGTGCTCAACGATCAATCAGCTGTTAGCTCAGGGCTGTACGTTTCGGCGAGTAGCGAAGCTGGTTTTACGATATCCACACGTCAAGCATTGCGTGCCGGGTCAATTCTTAACTTTGATTATACTGTGTCAGCTTAGCATAAGCACCATGTCATAATAAAAATAAGAGAGGTAAAAGCCATGGCACGATTACCAAAACCGGGGATGGACGAGGATAAATGGGCGGATATATTAAATGAATATCTCTTGGTAGCGCACAATCCCGACGGGACTGTCCGCAGCGAAAGCTTGGCGGCGACGGTAGGCTTAGGGGATTTACGCACCCTCAATCCACCCGGCCAACAGGTTAAGAATCTTATCCTTTCTAACGATGGCAACGACTTGGTATGGAGAAAGGATATTTCTGTCCATGTAAAAGATTATGGGGCGGTTGGTGACGGCATAACAGATGACACCGATGCCATCCAAGCGGCTATCTACGCCGTTCCTAACGGAGGAACCGTCACATTTCCTCGAGGCAAATACATGGTTCGTGGGCTAAAAATAAGAGCCAAGGGTACGCAACTCTCGGGCACACGCGGCGGTGTACAACTGATTCGGATCAACGGCAGCACTGACCCGGTTATTGACATGTGCGGAAGTGGCACCATGGATGGCCACTTACGCTATTGTTCACTGTTTAGCATTACCCTTGATGGCGGCGGTCAGCCGGGAGCTTTGCTGCGCTCGTACTATTCCGATACTTGCGTGTACCGCGATGTAAGTTTCATTAATTGCGCCGATACCGCCACTGATTTTGTAGAAGTGTGGGATACGCGTATGTACGATTGTAGTTGGGAGAAGTGTGGTACACAAAGCGTACCCGCGATGTTACTACGCAACAGTACGGCACCTGGCACTTTCGGGTTCAGCGACGACAACACTAACCAGATTCAGTTTTTGGGATGTCGCTGGGAGGAGTTTCGCAATGGCGCAATTTGGCTCAATGGCGCAGCAAACGGCTCCACTCGACTCCTGAATGGAATTTTTTTTGTCTCCTGCAAAATGGAAACTTCAGTTGCAGCCGGTCCGGCCATACAAATTTTGTCAGGTACCACAATCGTTTTTTTCAGTCAGTTATACATAGCCATCCTCAGAAGAGATGCAGGTTTTACACAGTCGATCGACGCCATCGTGGACTATGCAACGCATGTTGACATGCAGGATCTTTACATTCAGTGGGGAGGGGAGGCGGGTTTGGCAAATTCTACTGTTCATGTTTTTCAAGGAAATCCCCACACGTACCGTAACCTTAGTGCGTACTACCCAACTGAGCCACCAGCAGTCGCGACAATGATCGCCGAACCAGCTGCAAATGCAAGAGTCAGTACGCCATGGTACAACCGCGGACAGCTCTTTAGTGGCGACTTCAGCACGCTCGTGACCAACGAGCCAGGCATAGGTTCGTCGATAGCCCTTAAAACCACCGCTTCCTTCCGGCTTACTTCTGCAATAACCGGCAGAGATCTCGTCAAAGCCGATAATAGCCCCGTGCGTCCAACGCTCCATACGGTTAACGGCACGGATTTTGCTGGTTTTTCCGGGGATTACAGCGGCGAAAAGTGGCGCTTTTACGGCGACACTGGATTCGTTCGGCTGGCCTCTGGTAATTTCCAAATCGAAGGCACGAAAGGCTATGTTGGTGTTGGCACTGCACCCTACACAGGCATCGCATTTCTCATTAAAATGGCGAACGACGCTGACCGCGGATTGACGATTATCCGCAAATCCGCCACCGCGACCGGTCGTTTGGTCGAATTCCAGGACGAGAATAATAACATCCAGGGCATTTCTTTTGATGCCTACGGCCGGCCGCTGAGCGTTGGCCGGGTGGCTAACGTTGCGCCCGGTGACCAAGTGGCCTACGCCAATGTCCGCTACCAAGCACGAGATACGGGCGGATCAGTCTCTGCCGCTATGAAAGCCACGCCCGTTCCCGGCACTATCGCGGTTATTACTTTCTTCAAGCCGTATCCGAATGTGCCGCTCTCGATCGTTCTAACTGATCAATCGAACGCTCCTTCGGACCTGTATGTTTCAGCGCGAAGTACCACTGGCTTCACGGTTTCTACCCGGAAAACGTTACCGGGCGGCTCGCAAATAAACTTCGATTACATGGTGCTGGGCTCTGGCTAACGCGTTAGCTCGTAGGTTTCTTTGATGAGCGTTGTGGCTTTTTGCGCGCGAGCAATGTAGGCAGGAAGTACTTGCTCGAGGTGCTCTCGGTAATCATCTTTACCGGCGATAAGTTCGTCAATCTTGTGTATAAGCACGGCAGGGGTGGCTTTTTCGATTTTTACAACCCATGTGTCGAGCGCCAGGTCGTGCATGATGCCGCTGGTTTTATGCTCGTATTCAATCGCCAAAGCCGGAACAAGCGACGTTAGTGAAAATATTACCGAGTGAAACCGTGTGCCAATGAGCATATCCAGCTCACTGTACAGTGATTTAATCTGTTGGTGCGTGTAGTGTTCCTGTAAACGATGCACGTGGTTTTTGTGTGTGATTCGGGCGTATACGTTTTCGGCGGTCACGCGATCGTCATCGCCACCCAGCGACGAGGTAACTTGTGGAATAAACACCACGGTCGCCTGATGATGGGTCACGAGGTATTCCACGGTTTCGGCCACGGCCTGCTCGTAGGCGTGTTGCCGTTTAGCGTCAAGCCAACGCCGCACGGTAACGCCGACCAGCAAATCGTGGGCGTCTACCTGTAACTGGCGGCGAAGGTTAGTAGTGGCTGTTGTCTTGAACAAAAAGCCAGAATCCACCGACTGCCGCAGTGGAAATTTAGCAGATAATCCTGTTAGAATCTTGAATGTCCTTGCTTCGCGGGTCAAAACAAGGTCAACCTTTTCGAGCGTCTGGGTAACTATTTTCTTCTGAAAACGAGTTGCAAAAGGCCCCATTGATTGCGGCGCACATACCACACAAGCCCCAAAATGTTTGGCGAGACTGAGCGGCGCCACCATAAGATACACTGCAATTTGCGCCATTAGCGACCGGTCGCCGTTCAGGTAACCCCCGCCCATCGAAACTACCAAATCTGCTTGCAGAAGGTTACGCATAAACAACTGGAATCTTCGTGGCAATATACGTATCGCAGCCAGACGATATTTTTTGGGAACGAAATGCAAAAACAAGAATGTCATGCAACACAACCATATTCGTAATAGATGGCTCAGCTTGCCAGTAGCCGGATCAAAACAATACCGATTGAGTGAACCGACATTACGCCAGCTTTCAAATGTCGGATCTTCGGCCGGATCTTCTTGGCTCGATATTACTACGGTCGCTTTTGGAAACGTTTTTTGCAGTTCCTCACACAGTACGCTCAACAGGGCGGCGTCGCCCTTATTTTGGCGCACATAGCCGTTCACGATCAAAATATTCACGCTGGCTCCTTCGTGTTATCTACTATTCGCTGGTAGAGCTGTTCCAGATTTTGGACAAATTTTGTAATTTGAAAGCCTTGCATTGAATCGACGCAGGCACGGGTCGTTGCTCCAAAGTCAGACCAAGATAGCAGGTCAATAATTGCTGTGGCTAACTCACCAGCATTACCTTTTGGAACGATGCGGCCAGTGACGCCGTCTTTGATCAGTTCGGGAATTCCGCCTCCGTTGGTGCCAATAACTGGCCGGCCAATCGCGAGCGCCTCGATACACACGGTCGGCAAATTTTCCGGCCAAATAGAAGGAATAACGACGGCCGTTGATTTTGCGTATTCGTTATTCACAGCTTCGGGTGCCAACCAGCCATAAAAGGTAACGTGCTTTTCAAGCC
>JGI24742J22300_10000034_pt1 | contig 20973 bp, 23 predicted proteins | sample KBSMiscanthusM1_FD_22300 | JGI IMG/M metagenome (IMG submission 22300)
CCCGCCAGAACACCCGCCGAAAGCAATAGCCCCACCGGCCCGACCGCAATCATGTTCAACCAGGCCAGCACATCGGCGACCACAAACAAACCGCCGAGCCCCCAAAGCATCACTTTGTACATGGTGTACCGGTTGAGTATGTTGTCAAAAATTTGCAGTATATGTTGCATGGCTATGCTTCGGTAAATAATTCGCCCGTGTAGTCCTGGGAGTGCACAACACTGCCATCAGCATAAACGATTACGTACGAGAATGAAAAGTCTCGCAAAAGTTTTTCGGGCGTGACAAAAAAGAGCGCGGTTGCGAGGCCGTCGGCGAGCAAGGCCGAGTCGGCAATCACCCAGATAGCCATGATGTGGCGCGGCGAATCAAGCGCCTCCGGATCGATGATATGGTGGTATGTTCCCCACGCCCGGCGATTGGTAGCCGACCCGCAGAGCGCCTTGTTTTGTAGCAACGCCACACCCACGATCTCGCTGAAATCCTGCGGGTTTTCAAGTCCGATACGCAGCGGCTCATCAAGTCCTTCGCAGCGCATATCGCCACCCGCATCAATGCAAAATCGCGAAACGCCGTGCGCACGCAAAACTTCGGCAACAATATCCACCAAATAGCCTTTGCCGGCAGCGCCAAAATCGAGGAGTATGGGCCGGTTTGTCCTGAGCGTGTTGCTTTGGTAGGTAAATGCCGCGTCCCACGTCGGTGGTTTCGTGAGGGGTTTGCTTTTGAGCGAATACGCGGCGTCATATCCGGCATCAGCGAGCACCTGCCCGATCAGCGGCGTTACCGCACCATCCGTTGCATCGTATAATTTTTTGTAGAGCGAAAATAACTCCTGGCTGTCCGGCGGCAGGGCGTATGTACCGGCCTTTTGCGCGATCGCCGCAACTTGCGAATCCTCCCGAAACCGTGAATACGTGCGGTCGAATGTTTCGATGCGCTCCTGCACTTGGTGCTGCAATCGTGCGAGCGCCTTGTTGCCAAGCGATTCATACACCCCAATCCACCACGAAGTCCCGATCGCAGCAAACGACCATTCGTGCGCGAGTTGCTGCGTCATGTTTTAGGCCTTTGCCTGGGATTTGATCTGGCTGATCGCATTGTTAAAACCTATCGGCGTCAGCGAGGAACCGGACACCCGGCTCAGGCTTATATTTGCAATGCTTTTGCCGACCACCACGGTTTTGTAGTTCTTTATAAACTTGTTCTGATACTCTTCGGCTTCGCTGTCGGTCGCGCCGTTTTGCGCTGACGTATCGGTAATCACCCCGTTTTTGAGGGTGACTTTGATGGTGATTTCCTCGCTACCACCCGGCGATTGATAACCGCCCGTCGCCATGTATTGGCCGTCTTTGTAACCTGCGCTTGCGGTATTGGTGTCTGCGGTTGCCGATTGCGTGGTTGCCGCAGCCTGGTCGGATGTCGCCGCAAAAGTACTGGTCGCGCTGCTGGTGCTGGCGACATCTTTTTTACTGGTTGCCGTCACGGTACCGACAATCACCACAATCACGAGCAGCACCGCGAGCGTCGCGACTACCTCCCGTTTACGGCTCGTAGGCTGCTGGTCCATGACATTCCTTTCGTTATATACAGAGTATAGCAAGCTAATTCTTGGAATGAGCTTTAAACAATTGGATATCAGGACGTGCGCTATACTAAGGCATATGAAAAAGCCCGATCCCCAACTTGCCGTATTGCACCGCCGTCTAGCTCCGTTGTACATAGCTGCCTTCTTCCAGAGTTTCGTACTGTGGTACACGATTGAAAAACTGTTCATGCAGCACATCGGGTTTAATAACGCCACAATCGGTTTGATGGTTGCACTGTATTCGGCCGTCATGTTGGTTTTTGAGATCCCTTCGGGTATTTTGGCCGATCGCTGGAGCCGTAGGGGTGTGCTCATTGTGGCGAGTTTTTGTTTGTCGCTCAGTGCGCTGGTATGCGGCCTGAGCCATAGCACCGGTGTGTATCTGGTAGGGGCAATGCTCTGGGGCGTATTTTTTGCTTGTTATTCGGGCATGTACGATTCGATTATTTACGACACCATCATCGAAACCACTGGCAAAAGCAAACTGTACGACCATATTTTTGGCCGCGTCCAAGTAATGGAAAGTATCGCGCTTATTATTAGCAGTATTCTAGGCGCGCTGCTCGCCGCTAAGTTTTCATTACGGACGCCGTACTATATTACCGTCGCACTTTCTTTGGTTCCGGTGGTCGCGCTGTTGAAGTTCAACGAGCCGACCTTACACAAGCAGCAAGCCGTCCTGTCGTTTACGCGGCAACTGCGCGACACCGTTCGTGCGGTCACCACCAAGCACACGCTCTTGCCCGTAGTCGCAACTCTTGTGCTGCAATCGACTATCACCTATTGTATTTATGAATTCGCTCAGCTGTGGCTGCTTGCACTACATACCCCTACGGTTTATTTTGGCGTTGCAAATGCGGTACTTTTGGCTTCGCTTGGTGCTGGTGGCATTTTGGTGAGCCGACTGCATTTGTACCGCTACATGCGCATGATGTATGCGCTCGGTTTACTGCTTGTTGGCGCCGTTGGTTTGATCGCCCTGCGCAACACGGCACTTGTCGTTATCGCACAGTTCGTTGTCACTACCGGGCTCGTCTGTATTCACATCATTTTTAGCCGGATTTTACACGATAATGTCGCGCCAAGCATCCGTGCTGGCGCTTCTTCGGCCGCCTCTAGCCTTGGCCGGTTCCTGATTATCCCGGCAGCGATACTTATTGGATACGTCGGGCAGCGGTCCAGTATTTTTACCGCAGCATACATATTACTAGGGCTCACCACAATTATGGGTATTTTTATCTTGATAGTCGCTGGGCAAAATGGACACACCGGCTTGCACCATCAGGATGAGGGTGTCGAAGCGGCATAACTGGAATAAGCGCTGTGGAGTATCCGCTCCACTGCTTTCACGAACTGCTGCGCGATTATCGTTTCGTTAGCATCTAGGAGGCGAGGAAGGCAGCGGGCATCAGAAGCATTGAATCATGTATCCGCGCCTGCAGACGGCGTACCAAAGGCACATCCGTCCTTCATTGGAAGATCGGAGAGACTGCATGGATGGATAGCCTCTACTCGACTGCCGGTCAGATGAATTGCCGCTCATGGTTTTTGCCTTCCTCACAGATATCTAACCACGACCGTCGTACGGAGGCATTGATCGAGGTCACACTCGGCGAGTGGCAAATTGCATAGCGCAGACGGACTAAACTTGACACACTGGTTCAGCAAGGAGATAATATGACTTCCGAAAAAGACACACAAGAATCACACTCGGCCATCGAAACGCTCAGTAGCCGCCAAAAACGCATATTTACCTTTCTAACTGAGCAACGCACCGCCGTGCTTTCAACGGTTACACCCGAACATACGCCCCATGGAACTGTCATATACTACACCATTACCCCTGATTTCAAACTGCATATACTCACCAAACAGGGCACACAAAAATACCACAATATACGGCACAACTCCCAGGTTATGTTGACGGTGTTTTCGGCGCGGAGCCAAACCACAGCACAAATAACCGGCCATGCAATCGAGATTACCGACCCCGACCATATCAACCGGGTGGCAACTGCTCTGTTCGGCAAGGCGCACGCAAGTTCCGGCCTGCCGCCTATTATGAAACTGCAAGCTGGCAAATTTACTTCGTTTCAAATTACCCCATCGCAAATCCGCATTGCGCGGTACGCACGGCCCCAAGCCGGAAGTCACGATGAGCTATTCGAATCAATCGAGTCGTTCGACCTCGACGGCAATAACACCTAAACTTCTTTGCCCAGTATTTTCACCAGTTGTTTGAGGTCATTGACGACGATACCGTTTTTGGTGACGTCCACAAGGCCGGCAGTTTTTATTTTACGCATCTCGCGGTTGATGGTTTCGCGCGATAGGCCCGACCGGGAAGCCAGATCGATTTCATTGGTTTTGAGCAAGCATTTTCCGCCGGCTTGCGGCGTGCCGAAACGGCGACATTCTATGATCAGCTCATATAACAAACGGCTCTTGGCGGTTCCCGACATCAGGTGCACCATGCGTCCATACATCCCTTCGAGCCCGTGGTAAACCCGGCTTAACAGGTCGAAAGCCACATCGGGATGTTCCATCAAAAAGGCGCGGGCGTCTTCGGTGGGCACCACGTGCAAATCCACTTCGGTTTCAGTTTTGTAGAAAAAGCGGTTCGGGGTTTTGTTAATCGCCCAAGAAGCTGGAAAAAATGCCGGCGGCTGGAACACGTTGATAATTACCTCGTCGCCGCGGTACGACACATCATATTTGCGCACTCGGCCCTTCACGATATAAAAAATGCATTCCGGGCTTTCGTCGGCGAACACTAAAATCTGACCTTTCGGATAATGCCTGAGAGGATAAGCGGAAAAATGATGATGGACTTTATCTTGGACTGCTGACGACATAGCAAACTCCCACTACTGACCACTATAGCCCGCTTACTGTGACAGCGCAAGCGAGCTCAGTGTAGCGCCGATGCCGCTGCTAATTATGCATGTGTGGCATTGTGGGATCGGTTTTGGCGGCCGGCTGCGCGTAACCCCATGTTGTTTGCCACAATTTCATGTCAGTAATTTCTTTTTCTTGGGCGGCGATAATATTTTTAGAAAGCTCTTTGATTTCGGCGTGTTTCGCATTGGCGGCCGACAATTTCGCCATCGCAACCGCCGCTTGGTGGTGTTCGATCATTTCACTCACAAATGCCTTGTCGTAATCATCACCTTTTTTGTTTTGTAGTGAGGCTGTCATTTGGCTCAGGGTCATTTCGTTTTGTTTGGGTTTATCAAAGGTGGTTGCCGCAATCGAAACCAGCAGCCCGCCTAAAATGAATCCAATGATGCCGAATAAAAGTGCTTTGGTGTTTTTCATATTCCCCCTAAATTATCGTGATAACATTCTGCTGATCGCGCCCACCAGTTCATCCGCCTTGTGCGCCTGGTCTTTTGGGTCGCTACTGTGTGTCATGCAATGTTTGGCATGGTCGCGCATAAGCTCGATCGCTACTTTGTCGAGTGCGGCCTGTGCCGCGTTTACCTGGGTAAGAATGTCGATGCAGTAGGTATCTTCTTCGACCATACGGGCAATGCCCCGCACCTGTCCTTCGGCCCGTTTGAGGCGTTTGAGCACCGCCGCTTTGTTGTCACTATACCCATATTTCATTCGTTTACTCCTTGTGATGTTCGTGAATAATTGCGTGGCCTTTGCCATGCTGTAACAGATACAAATTAACCGGGACGGCCACCAAAAACGCGGCCACGAGCGAGATCGGCATGGTGATCCAATATTTCGGATTGACTAGGTTTGCATTCATTGCCCCAGGCACTGCAGCCATCACCGTATTGTCGACGATTTCCATGGTGATGATCGAAAGCGTGTCGGCGGCCAACACGACACCAAGCGCCTTACGCCACGGCATGCCGCCCTCGCGTAATGGCAAAAGCGACAGTGTATAGCCAAATATAAATGAAAGCGCGACCGACAATGCAATATTCGGACCGTTCGCGAGATTGGCGATACTGCCAATGGTGAGCCCTAAAATTTCGCCAATAGAACAACCGGTCAAACAGTGCAATGTTGCACTGACGGCCATGGAGCGGTTGTGGTTCGTTGGTTGCTTCATACCCCCCTAGGGTATACCGAAAGCGTAGTGGTTGTCAATTGATATCTGCCTGCAAACGGGATAATTATTTACAGTTGGCCTTTGGCGCGCAAGACGAGCGAGCCAATAACTTCGCGGGGCACCCACAGCGCACGGGAACGCGTCCACGGCTGGTCAGAATTCCGGTCAAAGTGCTTCGGCAGACCCGACGGAATGATTGTCTCGGGCATACTCTCAACCTTCTTTGCCTGGCGCGCCACGCGACCGATATGGCCGGCATGCCCGAGCATCATCGGCCGGCGCAAATTGTGCTGTAGCATGTAATCACGCGCTTCTAGCAGTACGCCCCAGGTTCCGCCGCGCGTTCCCAGAGTATCCGAAATTTCACCGCCCACCGACAGCGCAATATGGCTGCGTTCATCTTCAGGAAACGCATCAACAAGCATTTGGTCGGCTATGAGTGGCACATCGCCGGCAATCTTTTGTTCCCAGCCGAGCATCTGCTCAGCGAGAGCGGCATTCACACTGCCGTCTTCCGTTACGGTACCGAACGAATGGCCGATAATACAATCCGCCTCCATTGGGTTGCCCGCGGGCATGTACAAGCCAAAAGCCGATTCTACAATGTTCATACCTGTCTCCTGCTGTCGTTTAGATAAACCTTAGCGTACTATAACCGTGGCCAAATAACAAAGAAAAGCTTACACCGTGATACCGATGATGTGGCCGATGCCGTAGGTGATCGCCATCGCCGCTCCACCACCGAGGAATACGCGTGCTGCAGCGCGGACGCGGTGGCCGCCACCAATAATGGCGCCAATGGCTCCTGAAACCGCCAACATAACCAGTGATGAAACGACAATAGCTGCCGTACTGGCACTTTTAGTTGCGATTACTGCGGCAAGCACCGGTATAATTGCGCCGATCGAAAAAGCCACGGCCGAAGCAAGCGCAGCTTGCAATGGATTCGCCAGATTTTCGTGGTCGATGCCGAGTTCATCGCGCGCGTGGGCCGCAACTGCATCATGCGCATGCAGCTGCTTGGCAACTTCCAGCGCCAGGTCGGGCGTAAGTCCGCGCGTTTCATAAATTGCCGCCAGCTCGGCCAATTCGCCGTCGTGATTTTTCTCGAGCGACCGTTTTTCGATGGCGATGTCTTCGCGTTCGGAGTCTTTTTGCGAGCTCACCGACACGTATTCGCCAACTGCCATCGAGAGTGCGCCAGCTGCCAACGCCGAAATACCGGCCGTAATGATCGTGGTGTCACTGGCTTTGGCTGCCAAAACACCGAGCATCAAGCTCGATGTCGACACGATGCCGTCGTTCACCCCGAGCACGGCGGCACGGAGCCAGGCAGCACGGTGGGAGCGATGTTTTTCTTCGGGATGCGGATCAATCATGGATACAGTATAGCAAGCGCTAGGCTCCGCTAAACCCGAATTTAGGCAATGCGAATCCCAGGGGCAGCCGGCGGCGCTGTCGTTCCTTGTCACCACTCCCCAAATGGACAACATCGACAGATCGCACCCGATCTAAAGCGTCTATGGTATATCCGTGTTTCCGAATATTCAATCGGCGACCTACCACTACTTTTCCGATAGGCACCGGCATTCGCTCCACCCTTTCGTAGTCTTGCCTTGCAGGCGGAACATACACCGTTCCATCGGCCAATAGTCTGGTAGCGCCAAACGAGAAGGGTTTGATTACCCGGTCTTGCCCGTGCGTCATAACGACACCCCAATCCAATGTTCTGGTATAGGTGCATATGGTATGTGCGTCAGCAACAGTAACCGCTTCCGTCCCAAGGTCCACGTTTGGTTTTTCCGTACCGTCCTGATTATTAAGCCAGAAGGTGCTGTAGGGCCTCACTATAGCCGGACGGGGCTTGGTGGCACGCGGCCCTGACCGTGCGGGTTTCGAATCGTCGAAGATCGTTTTGGAAAGGTATTCCGTATCCACAACGAGCAGGCTTCCGTCGGGAAGATCAGTGTTAAACTCCATGCCCACGCCGTACCGGATTTCCGTAGCATTGCCCGCGGCAACTTGTCCAACGCCCTCTATGAGGTAATTCCGGGCCTGCTTGCACTCCCTGAAAGACAAGCTGGCAGGTGGCGTACGTTCGGCCTCTTGGAATAGCTGCGCATTATGGATATCATAGCCGGCCCAATATTCGGGCGTCATTGTTTGGATATGCTCGTGCGGCTGTGTCATGGTGCGCTATATCTTACGTTAGAATTGGTATCACTGCAAATGTGAATGTACGCCAACTTGGTGAAGCCAAAGACACCGCTTAACTGAGTGACATGCTTATGTGGTAATGTTTGCATCAGCACCTCTATAGGGATAAAGCACCATCGGCGGTGTCGACCTAACTACCAACCCTTCACTACTGTATTATTAGTGCAGATAACCTGGAGATTTAAATGAGTGTGGACACTGGGGAAGGCATTATGACGCCCGAGCAACAAGAACTAGCACCGATAGCATGGAATGAGAGCGTATGGTTCTCCGACATTGATGACACCCTTATCGACACTATGGCAGCATCTATACCAGGCTCCGAGGGTATACGCCTGACGTTTGCTGCTCACTGCGGCGAGGACAAAGCGGTCGAGATGCAGTCCAACTTCAACGCCATCTTCCAGCACATGATTGACGGTTACCGAGTACGCAGCGAGGCGGACTGGGAGCATATCGACGGTGGCAAGCAGGGCTTCGACGACCTCGTGGAGAGCGTCGCCGCAGTACAAACCCAGGTCAAGGACAACTATGGTCACATCAAGAAGTGGAGTCGCGAGGTTTTTATCAAGCTGGCAGCCGACCGTGCTGGCGTAGCAGTCACACCAGAACTCGTACACGAGGCAGCCGACGCTTACTGGGTGACCTTGACAGAGAAGATTGAGATATTCCCTGACGCCATCGAGCTTGCGAACACTATTCGGCAGCACGGGCGACCACTCTTCCTCGTTACCAGCAGCGATGCTCGCCTCAAGATGCAGCCAGACGGTCAGTTTATGTATGACCCTCAGTACTCCGAAGCACTTAAACGCCAGCGTATCGAGCTACTAAGGGCTCGTGGCTTGCAGTTCAACACCGTCTCTATTGGTGACCCTGAGGACAAACCCCACCCCGATTTCTTCACTAAGGCTATCAAGATGGCAGAGACAGAGCTCGGACAGCCAATCGATACCTCTAAAGCCATTATGCTCGGCGACTCGTTTGCTGGCGACCTACAGACGCCAAAGGAGCAGCTTGGCTTTGGCTTCGTAGTGCTCCGCGAGAGTAATCGCACCGACCCAGTAGTGGATGACGCTCATCAGCTCACCACTGGCAGCATTAGCGTAGCCTCATCTTACCTAAGCTAATCTGGTATAATATACCCAGAAGCTAATCAAGAATTGGTGACTAATCGAGCCAAGGAACTAGACGGACGCAAGTCCCGCATAAGCCGTTCTCAATCGATAAATTAATCACTTAATTTATCGCTAGGAGCGGTTTTTAATGGAACAATTCGCCCCCAAGAGCAAGGCACGACGGTTGCTCGGCAAAAAAGCAGACAGATACACTGATACCCAATTGCAAGAAGTGGTTCATAACCTACACCTTATAGCTCGTGACCAGTTACGCTATAATGGTTCCAAAATAAGATAAAAGCAATGAGTCCAGCAACAAACCTAAGTCCCAGTCGTTAATGCGTAGGTTTGGAACCACAGAGATTAGCCCGCTTTACAGATTGGTGAGAAACAAAAAAGACCTTCCTGAAACAGAAAAGTCTATTTTGGTTGCGGGGACAGGACTCGAACCTGTGACCTCGTGGTTATGAGCCACGCGAGCTGCCGCTGCTCCACCCCGCATATCTGTTTTCGCTCATGCCGCATCGGCATCACGAATGTACCGCATAACTATAGCAAACAGAGGTGGAGCTGTCAACGCCGGATACAGGATAATATTGACAAACTTAACAATTCGTTTTACTATCTTTTGATGTCCGAGATTGAAAAAATACCTTCATCACCTTTAGAGGCCCAGGTTGCAGCGGCGCTTGCCGAGATGCGGCAAGAGATGGAAGAGGCAGGAGCACGCCTCGAAGCCATGCACGCAGCAGGTAAATTGTGGGGTAGCCCGCCCGCGCGGGATTTAGACGTAGCAGTACGCGCAACGCTCTCGGTTGCCTGCAAAGGTTTCTCGCTTTTAAGTGATCTGCAAACGGCATTGGCTCAAGAAGCCGAATCCCCCACAACCAATTATCAAGCTCCATCACCCGAACAATATTCGCCCGCGCAAGAAGCGTCAAAACAGGAAAAAGTGGAAGCTGCGGCCGGTCATGTAGGTGATCTAGTGGTGGTGCGCATCGTCGCCGAAGCTGTGATCGCAGAAACCGACACAGCGGCAGTCAAAGCGGAAGGAAATTTGCTCCACCAGCAACTCGGAACCGTTGCCGCCGAGAACAGCGTACAGGTAGATGTAACTACCAAAAAATATATAGACCCCGAACAAGAGCGGCGTAATAGCTTACTCTCCAAGGACCTGCCCACGCTTTTCAGTGACCTCGACTTGGTTCAGGACGACAGCAAAATCATTCGCAATAAGATTATTACCCGGTTAAGAGACAAGCACGGTATAACCACATTACGTGACGTGCTGATGCACGGTGAAACAACCATACAGCAAACGCATGCGCTTGGAGGCAGTAGTATTGACTTCCTGAAAATGGCTATTGCTAAAACGGAACTTGGCCTTACGCTATCGAAAAATCGACTTCCGATGTCAGATATTATTGAAATTTGCCCGACACTTGAACAACTACCGGCAAAATTCTACTACAAAGACCTGGCAAGTAAACTTGAGAACCGTTCGGTGGCCGAGATTATAGGCATGAACCGGGGCCGATTGGCGCAATTACTTGCCACAGACGGCAAACCTGATCTCGGAACCGCGTTTAACCTACAAAACCAACTGTCAGGAATCGCTTCAGAATTTGCTAATGCGGTGGCCGATAAAGCTACCTTCACATGAGCCGCTACTCCACCGGCTGACGGTGTAAAAAGAAGTTCATCCACGCCTGGAAATTGCGCTGGTAGGCCGGCTGGTGATTGACCGTGGCGGTTTTGGCTTGCTGGTCGAGTGAAGGAATATTGGCAGTGTGTGCTAAAGCCACGTTACGTGGTACGACGATCACTTTTTCGCCGGGTGCCGCCAGGCCGAACTCCTGCCGCGCAGTAACGTCTAGATATTGGTTGGTGTTGAAATACTGGTTTTGCAGCTTCAGGTTGTTGTCTTCGAGCTGCTGCAAGCGGTTTTGCTGTTCCAGGCTGTTGATCTGTTTTTGCAAGCTGTAATTGGTGTCGATCACCTTGATGCCGCTCCAGCTGATCAGCAAAACCACCACGACAAATACCGCAAGACCCGCCACGCGCACATCGCGCAAATCACCGGCATATTCGTAAGCTTTTTTTTGGTACGCTTTTAATTTTTCTTCCACTTTTTCTATTGTATAACTTGCTCGATAAATCTGCTATACTCATCGGTGTTAACACTGATACGGGGGCGTAGCTCAGTGGTTAGAGCAGTCGGCTCATAACCGATTGGTCGCTGGTTCAAGTCCAGCCGCCCCCACCAGTTTGGAATGAAGTAGTCGCAGATAATGCAACTAATGACGCAAAAGGCTCCTGTAAGGAGTAGCGCGTCATTTTTTGTTGGTCAAAGTAAAGTTTCAAAAACAAATTGCTAACAATAACGTCTTTTTGAAACACATCGGCCGCTTTTAGTTTTTCAGCCATTTCTTTTATGGTCGCCTTAAACTCATCTTTATCAATGGCTGGCAAGTTGGTCCGGTCAAGGCTCCTTTGGTAGCGCTCAATAAGCCGCTCCTGCTCCTGTATGAATTGCGACGCCTCAGTAATCTGCTCACCAATTGTTTGTCTAGCGCGCTCATCTTTGATTATTAATAGGCTTGGTGACAACTCCGCAATCTTTTTCTCGTAACCGGCCTTTGTGGTCTTTGCCCTATTAAACTCGCTACGCAACCGCGTCTTTAGAGTAGCGCTATTTGTTTTAAGCTCTTTGAGGTATTTGTCATAGGCCTCGTCCGGTAGGTTTACTAGTTTTTCTTTTATGACCTTATCAATCTCACTAAATACAAGCTTGCCGCGGATACTCCTAAAGCCCCTCAACCTCGGACAGTCCTTATTTAAACAGCGATAGTTTAAGCGCGATATGCCGTCCCTACCGGTTGAGTGACCTACCTGCATAGGCCTATCAAACCCGCAAACATCACAGTGTACCAAATAGCGCAATGGTAAATATGGCTTGCGGCTATGTTTGCTTGTTCGCCGCCTGGCCCTACTCAACTCTTGGACCTGGAAAAACATATCTCGGTCAATCATTGGCTCAAATGGTACGGGGGCCGCTACTAAGTCAACTGTTTGACCGGCTTGGTTCAGCTCGCCAAAATAAAAGGTATCTTTGAATACATTGCTGAGCGTACTGTCATTCATTGTGAACGTAACATGACCGCCGCGCCTTGCTATGTGCTTTTGGTAGCCTTGCGAGTTGATGTAGTCGCAAATCTCTTGCTGGCTTACACCCTGTACTCGCATGTGCCAGGCTTTTTTTATGATTGTATAGTTGTCGCCGTCTTTGCGGTAGATGCCCTCGCCGTCACGAATATAGCCATGCTTAGGCGTGCCGCCAGATTTATAGTCGCGTAGGTTTCCTCTCACGCCACGCGTCACTTTGGTTGATAGGTCATCAGAATAGTGCTTACTAAACACAAATAACATACCTAAAAGCATCTTGCCATTGGCGTCATTTGAGAATTGGTGTGACACAAAGCGTATGTCTTTAATAACGTTTGTATCCAGCATGTGAATAATGCGGCCAGCCTCAACCATGTTGCGAGCCAGCCGGTCGGGGTGCCAGGCAATAATAGCGTCAAATTCCTTAGCCCGTAGGCGCTTTAGCATGACTTTGAACGCCGGCCGCTTGTTGGGTTGCTTTGCCGACTTTTCCTCTTTAATAACATCAGCGACATTTAGACCAAGCCGGTTGGCCAGCTCTCTACAATCTCGCTCTTGGTCGTCTATAGACCTAACCTGCCGCTCTGCGTCCTCAGTGGACTTACGCAGGTACATCACATATTTAAGTGTCTTTAGGTCAAGCTCTTGCTCGTCATACATATAACCATTTTACATCGGTCATAAAATAATCCGGCCACCATTGTTGTCGTCTATAGATATTTCGTTAATTTTGGCCCTTGGCGCTGATGTGTCTATTTGCTGCAAAACCTCTATAAGCTTTACGAGACTACCCTCTACTGCGGGTTGCTTTTGTTGTTGAGAAACGTTACTCACGGGTGGCTCCCAAACCACAGGCAAAAAGCCTAATGGCAGTTAGTCTGCTCAGTAAGCCCCGTTTTATGCCGAGTACGTCTCTCGTTTACTTACAAATCCTATGTGTAATTGCTGCCCGTTTTTTGAGCGGTCCGTCCCGCTACACAGCCACATGAGATACAGTGGATTTTTAATGTTGTACTTCTAGTATCTTGTGTAAAAGCGCTTCTGTCAAGCGCTCCGGCGGCCGTAATTTAATCAGCCAAACCAGCGTCTTGCCTGGAAACTTCCGCATATGTTCCGCTCGTTCCTCGCACATCAACCCACTTTAGGCTCTTAATGTCGCTTGCGCTTATCATGACGACCGCTCCAATTTGCTTTGCCTGTGCTTTCGTTAGGCCGTCTTGTACACTTACTTTTACAACGCCGCTACTCTCGTCCTCAAAACTAGTTATCTCATTCTCAGGAGACCCTACGACGTCATTTTTATCCTGGTTAAGTTCAGTGATTGAGCCGTACCCAATTTGCTTTAGGTATGCTGTTTGTACTTGTGACGCTAGACCCGTTTTAGGTGTTGTCGTACTAGCCGGAGTGGTGCTTGTTTTTGTAGTCGCGGTTTGTGTCGCTGGCTTATTCTGTTTGCCGCCACCGGCTGCGCTCACGATCACGCAAAGAATGATAAAGGCTAGTACACCCGTTATGATTTTGTGTCGTTTGAACCAGTTACTTGATTTTTCTGCTTTTGGCATTGCCGTCTCCTTATTAGTTAAATGGTGCCAAAAACAAAAATGGACACCGTGCGGTGTCTTACGCCATTGCAGTAGGTTTTGCCCTGACTGTTTACACGGTGCCCAGTTCACGGGCAAAACGTGTATGCAATTACTGCATATAAACCACTGCATTTTAACGTAAGACAATAATGATTATAAAGGCTCAGTCGGCATTGCGCTAGGTGTCGTACTTAAAGGCAATAATCGCATATAAAGTTATTGTATATATGGCGAACAATTCTTGGCCAAAAAAACGTTGGCAGATCTGCTCCCAAAAATTTGGTAATCATACCGCGGAGTCTACATTCTGAGCATGAAGAGAACACCCCCGCCCCTGTTAACGACATAATAACTAACTAAAATGCTGATCAAATTGTCTTAGTAGTCTGCCGGGTCAATTTCCTGCGTAAACGCCTCCGGCTTTAAATACCGCCACCAATGACCGCCACTTGTATGGTTAAGTTTAGTAACTTGCTCTGCAAATATTTGGGGTACTTGCTCCGGCTTAGCGTTCAGTAAGTACTTACCTATGCTCATTTGAGTAGCAAAATCGGTCCGTATGCGATTTACAATTGGTGCAACGTGGGACAGTTCATAATCGTTGTAGCCTGGATAGTTATGGTCGCCCTCACGTGACATTATCACGTTTAAGCATAGATTAGCTTGGGTTATCAAGTCAGTTAATTTCTCTTTGTCAACGCCCAGCAGTTCTTGCAACCATTCTTGCGAAGTAAGTAGATCAACCATATGTTGCATGACTGTTTTTGCATTACCACCTAAAGCATCAGCATAGTGTATTTCATAGTGCTGTGCAATTCGCTGATAAGTTCCGCTACGGCCTCGATAAGGGTCGTAAACTTGGGTGTTAAGTAATTTTCCAATAGGCATATAATCGTCCATATAGATTGAACATACAAAGACAATGTATAGCACCGCCAAAATAATAACGTCTGAGGTTTCAATTGCTGCTACTGTGCCTGCCTGACCACGTTTCCATACAAATATCTGTGCCACCTCCTCACTGAATATTTTTAAAGTCTGCTCATTGCCTGCAACACTCGCAATAGCGGCAGTTAACATAAGCTGAAAACTCTTAGCCTCTAGATTTGCGAGCAAAGCAGTCACCTCATCAACAGTACGTACGTTTTTATTTTGGCTAGTGTGAACTTCTTTCACGGCGGCGAGTATTTTACCGAGCGTAGAGCGGAACGCAATTTGTCCCAATTTAGACTTGCTTGCCCCCTCTACCAAGCTAATGCTTGTCTGGACAAGTTCTTGTGTCCTTTTATCGCTAATGTCAATCTGAGGTGCCAACATAGCAGGTGGGTTCTGACCAGCTAGCGTGGGGACCTTTATAAGCTCCGGTTTTAGAACGGGTGGCTTAGATAGTTTTGGCAGGCTCATACTACCTTTGGCATTCATTTGTATAGTAGGAGTTTGCGTATGAGAGTATTTCTTGGCTGTTGACTCAACCGCTTTTGTCACTGGATCGTGCAAGCTGCTTAGGGCAACGTTCTCGCCACCACCTTTGACTAGCTGCTCAATCAACTCGTATGTAAATAAACCATGTTTCAGATCTTGAACTTCAATGGCTGTTTCGTCCTCTTTACAGGCGGTAAATACGAAGGTTCCCTCGGCATATGTCTGATTTTGAAATGCCTTTATGTTAGTCAGGTCTTTGTGTTTAATGTGACTAATGCTCTTGGCGTTCGCACCGCCACTATAGCAACAATCTAACAATACAATCTTGTTACCGTGCTTAAAATCATCGAGTAGCGCTTTAATTTCTGACGTAGAGATACCGGATATAGCAACATTACCACTTACATCATAAGGCGCAAGATACGCCTCAATTCCGTTATTATTCTGCACTACCGCACCATGACCAGAGTAATAGATAATGAGCGTGTCACTAGCTGACGCATTCTTTAAATCATCGGCTCCTAGCGCCGTCCTGATACCTATCTGGGTTACCTCACTATCTCTAAGCAAAACATCGTAGGTTAGATCACTGCCCAAACTATGCCTCATGATTGCACTCAACTCGCCGGCGTCACTATCAGGAAAATCCAAATTATTTGCCGGATTTGAGTAGGCTGATATGCCTATGCTGATAAGGTGATATGGCATTACTAGCCTAGCCCTAAGAGTTTGAGTACATGACTAGGATCAAGTTTTACCTCGCTCGCAATTTTTAGAACAAGCGCAATAATACTTAGCGTGTCTTTGACTGTCGGTAAGCTTGCTTTTAATTTTTTAGCAAATTGATTTTCTTTACTCGAAGCATCTGGATAGTCTCGTTCTAAGTTAGTAAGTTTTTCTGCTAATGAAATAATTGTTTGATTAAACTCTACTTGAACGGTGGTAGTTTGTTGGTTTTGCTGCTCAGCATTAAAGTTGTTTGCGAATGTTGGCGATGACTCCATACCACCGATTAATTTTGGCATTGGTGGCCCGTCGCAATAATAGTCAATCACATCATTAGTTCTGTGTAGGTAATTTACAACCCCAGTTAGCCCCCTTACATAAGCGTCGCCGCTAACGGTCGGATGACCATTAAGACTGCGTATCTGCACCTTGAAATCATTGAGTGTAACGTCTTGTGTTTGTCTTATTAGCTCATCAATATAACCATTTAATTTCTCACCCGTACCGTCTCGTAAGGTTTTCTCTGTTATTGTGGGTGTAAGTGAGCTAATTAAAGAAATAAGCAATTCATATAAATCAATAAGTCGCTTATTCTTTGCTGGTTTTGGCTCGTCATCATCGTACATACTTTAATTTTACAGCATTATGTGTCGTATAATGCTCGTTATTTTCCAGCTAAATAATCTTTACCCACGCTTTATTAACTCGAGTGTTAAAGTCCTGCTCAAAATCCGTTAAATTGCTAGCAGTTGCGGCCGTCACAAAATCAATCATGCTCATGCCCCAAACGTAGACCGTCATAATGGATAGCTCGCTGTCCCGTATTGCTTTCAAGCCCGCCGTATCCCAAGCTGGATGATCATAGGAATTAGCAATAAATAGGAAGCTATCCTCTTGTGTTCGCTGAGTATTTACTACTCTTTTCTCTATCTCGTTATATGTGCTAGAGAGTTTCGGCATGTTGCTAAAGTCGTCGGCTGGAGAGTATCTAAAGGACCCGTGCCTAAAACCATGCACCCTAAACCTAATGATCTTTGCCTCATGCTTTCCGTATGAATCTTTGGGAATGACGTATTTAAACTCACGCTGCCGCATATTAAGTGTTCGGCCAAACTCAACCCATTTTTCTAGCGGCATGTTTTGTGGTGGCGAACCTTTAAAATCCACAATTCTGTATGCCTGTTTCCGCCGCGAATTATTAACGCCATTTGGGTAATCCATGCCCTCCTCAATACTGTCCTTAACATCATGTATTCGGTCTCTGCGATTATGCTCAGCAATGTCCTTAATTTGGCAATGCACCGTCTTGCCAGCAAACTCAATCTCTACGTCGCAGTCAAACTTTGCACCGGATTTTAGAGCCGTCATTTTATGCTCAATGTTTTGAACCTTATATGATCTACTCAGCATGACGGTTATGAGGAATTGGTTAAACCACCCAAGGTTAGAGAATATGTGGTTTTTGAAACCGTTTTTGAAATTAGGTAGTCGCTCAGCTTCCCGTATCAGTTCCGCAAGTTCGTGGATATAATCTAAAAAGGCGTAGTTAGTACCCTCTTTGAAATATTGCACCTGTTCAATTTCCTCATGCAGGTCTTTCTCCTCGTCACTGAGTAAGTAGCTAGCGCTTGCGTAGCCCTGAATGAGTTTTAGGTCCCCGATAATAATTTTGTTATTTAGACGCTGGTTTTCGTTGTATTCCTGGTCTATCTTAATGCTATTAAATGTCTCAAAGACAGCGTCCCAAGTTCGTAACCTGTAATTTGCATGATACCGTGACATATGTACAGTATAGTTTCAAACGCTTTCGTCTTATAGCCCTAACTATCTAAAGTACATAGCTTACTTCCGCGGGTAGGCCGGCGCGAACCTTGCCGATGGCGCATTGCGTGTTGGACCAGCCCTCAGCTATGTCTGCTAGAATATCCTCTAGTGGTCTAGTTTCAAATAAGCTGAGCCAATCTCCACCAATTAGATAAATACCATTTTATGGTATTTATTTTTAAGCATCGCAAAATTGTATGGACCGATCTCTTGAATTACAATAATTTAGATGAGTTACTTTGACAAAATTACTAAGCAGCTGGTCGTGCTGTCAATATTGGTAAGTCTAGATTTATTTATAGCTGCTTATGTTACCAAAAATAATTTTTGGGGCAATCTATTGTTAAATCTGTTTGCTACTTCCCTAGCTACCACAATAGCCATCATATTGATTGGCAGTCTACGCTATAAGGATACCCAAACTAAAACTCAGCCGATACTGAGGCAGGCAAAATCCAGTATTAGTACTACAATTTATGGCACATTGCTTGACCTTAGTGCCATTTTGTCCGTAAAAACTAATTATAAAGATTTCCTGAATTACAGTTCGACAGAATCACACCAGCAAAAGATAGATGATTTAGTAAAAGAGTTAAAAGCAATTAAACACACTAAGACTGATTTGGATTATGATTCATTTCCTACTGATTTTGCTAAAAAATCTACCCGAAACATCTATGAAATTGATCAAGCAATACAATTATATGGGTTCGCTTTACCGCTAGAAATAAAAGTTAATCTACTTGAGGTCAGAGATGCTTACAAGCAGTTGGAGTTCGTCTTACTTATAAGTAACGTGTCAAACAAATCTCCTGAAGCGACTAAAACTGTAGTAGCGATTCAAATCCACCGGCTCAAGATGACTATTACTGATCTACATCTTTTATTGCACCAAATAAATGTAAGCGAAACAATCAACCTAGTCGATGAGATCTGACACACTTATACGATTCAATCGCATCATAAATCACAGAATAAGTAGGTACGTATTATTCTTGCGCTAATTTTCGAAGCAGCTTACTGCGTTCAGCCAGGAAGTCCCGAGTAAAGGCGTTGGTCTTTTTTTGAAGTACCTGGGCAGATTTCTCGACGGCCTCAGCTGATGCATCAGGATTGGATCGAGTGATAAGTTGTATGAGGTCTTCGCCTGACAGATCGAGAAAATCCTGTAGCGGCCTATTTTGTGTCAGGTCTCCAATATGTAACTTGCCGAATACTTTACCTAAGACGCGGCCCGGAACTTCAAGCGGTGTGCGGCAGATTTTGGCAATATGCGCAACTGAGGGTCTAGGTTGCCAGTCAAATTCCGGATCAATCCGCTCCACGGTTCGACGTATCATATTAAAACCAGGAAGTGATCCTGCACCTGTGCCATACTCCGTACCGATCACCAAAACATCAGCCAAAGTGTGCAAGCCTTGACGCGTGAGCCCATGTTTGATTTGCGCGAGGACCAGCGGGTTTACATCACCTTGGTTGTAGATATCGACAAGTTCGACCATGGGCAGGTTCAGTTGTACTGCAAGCTGATCGCTCACCCCATATGCGTCACCATACGCTTCGTAATCCGGTTGATGATTGGGGCCGAGCGCGAGCTGACGGTATCGTCCCCACTCCGGCCCAAAAATACAAGCCGCCATGGCGCTGGATTGGTTAAATTCCTCTACGAGCGCCGCGTAGTCTTTGCGGAGCTCTTCTACCGCTTCTGTTGCTTCTAGCGTTTCCGCGTCTCGGGCATTGGTTTCGGCGTTAGCACTCAAGGTTTCAGCCTCAGCATTTGCTGCTGCAAGTTCTTCGGCCGCAACAATTCCGAGCTCGCGCGCATCATGTGCCCGCCAGGCAAGGTCTTCAGCAATTTCACTTATAGGAGGAACAGGGGCCGACTCTGACATCGGCCTATCCTACCATCATACTAGCTCTACGTCAACCTAATTGGCGTCGCGTTTCACGAACAGCGTCCAAGCCACAATCCAGCCCACGACCATATAAATCAGGAACACGAGCGCTGCCCTAGCGGCAGTTATTTCACCATTCGAAGGTGGTGAGAGCGTTTCGCCGAGCGCGCTAAATGGCAAGTAGATCGAATTGTGTTTGAGTAACAAGCTCAACACGCCTTCGACGGTCGCCGGAATCACAAACAAGCCAATGATTGAAATAATCTGATTACGCATAAGCGTCACGAACAGCAAACCAATGAGCGCATATCCGCAGCCAAAAAATAGGATACGCCACCATAGTTCAGCATACGGAATTGTCTGCGCCATCAGCGCATGGTGGTTAAAATGCAAGCCGATTTTTGTGATGAGAAACGATGCGGCAGTCATGAAAGCTGTGAACACCACCGCGAACAACAGCGTGACCAAAATCTTGGCCGCCAGCACCTTGCTGCGACTATTACTGGCCGTAAGGGTATACATGATCGTGTTATGGCGGTATTCGTTTGCGAGCAACAACACCGCGATAATTCCTGCGGCAAAAGCGCTCATACTCATACCCGTGCTCACATTACCTGCAATGAAATGCGGATCCATGAGGCTAGTCGCAGCACCTTTGTAACTCGCTAGAAAAGAGAACAAGCCATTGATGGCAAGGCCGAGCAAAATTAGCCCGTACGTAGTACGAACCGTAATTAATTTGCGGAATTCCGCTTTGATGGTGGCCATCATGATTTTGCCTCCTCTTTCTTCTTGGCACTAATGTGCGCTTGGTACTCTTCAGTGCCCTCCGTCAGTTCCAGGAATGCCTGCTCAAGTGACGCCGCATGATTTGCCAGTTCCAGAATCGGCAATCCGGCTTGGAATGCCAATGTTCCGATCTCATCGGTTTTCGCCCCACTTACCCGCAAGCCATTTTCAGCCTTTTCGAAGGTGAACGATTTGTCTTTGAGCAGTTTCTCGAGTTCCGAAAGTTTTTCGACCCGCACAAATACGTTCGATGATTTACTGCCAGCCAAGATGTCGCTAATCGAGGCGCTGGCGATCAACTTGCCCTTGCCGATCACGATGACGTTATCGGCCATCTGCGACATTTCGCTCAAGAGGTGACTCGACACGAACACCGCGTTGCCTTGGTCGGCATAATCTTTGAGGAACTCGCGCAGCCAAGCAATACCCTCTGGGTCGAGGCCGTTGGCCGGTTCGTCCAAAATCAAGTATTTCGGTCGTCCAAGTAGTGCCGCTGCGATGCCCAAACGCTGGCTCATACCCAGCGAGAACTTGCCCGGCCGCTTTTTGGCGACTTCTTTCAGCCCCACCATGTCGAGCG
>JGI24742J22300_10000035_pt1 | contig 20678 bp, 22 predicted proteins | sample KBSMiscanthusM1_FD_22300 | JGI IMG/M metagenome (IMG submission 22300)
GGAAGTTCGTGATGAAACGTTATAATCCGAAAGAAATTGAACCCAAGTGGCAACAGCGCTGGGTTGAAACCAATATTTACCAAGCCGAAGACGGCAGCACCAAACCGAAGCGCTACATTCTAGAATATTTCCCTTACCCGAGTGGTTCGGCGATGCACGTCGGGCACGTCCGCAACTATACCATCGGCGATGCTTTGGCCCGCTCGGCCCGCATGCGCGGCTACAACGTTTTGCATCCGATGGGCTGGGATGCTTTCGGTTTGCCTGCCGAAAATTACGCGATCAAAACCGGCATTTCGCCGGCGCAGGCGATCGTGGAAAACACCGGTAAGTTCAAACAACAGCTGAGCCAGATGGGCTTTAGCTATGATTGGTCGCGCGAGTTCGCTAGTTCTGACCCCGAGTATTACCGCTGGACGCAGTGGTTCTTTTTGCTGCTGCACAAGCGCGGCTTGGCATACCGACAGGAAAGTTTACAGTGGTGGTGCCCGGTTGATAAAACCGTACTTGCTAATGAGCAAGTCGAGGCCGGACGCTGCTGGCGTTGCGGCTCGGAAGTCGAAAAAAAGGCGCTCAAGCAGTGGTTCTTCAAGATTACCGAATACGCCGACCGCCTCGAAAAAGACCTCGACGACGTCGATTGGTCGGATTCAATCAAGTCGATGCAGCGCAACTGGATCGGCCGCAGTAAGGGCGCGGAGATTGACTTTGCGATCACCGGCAGCGACGCCGAAAACCCGCAAAAAATTACCGTCTTTACCACGCGGCCCGACACGGTGTTTGGTGCGACCTTCTTGGTCTTGGCTCCTGAGCACACAATGGTCAACGCCATCACAACTCCCGAGCACCGCAGTCAAGTCGAAAACTACATCCTAAAAACGCGCAACAAATCCGACATTGAACGCCAGGAAACCAACCGCGAAAAAACGGGGGTGTTTACCGGCGCATACGTCACCAACCCGGCGAATGGCGAAAAAATTCCGGTGTGGATCGCCGATTACGTACTCGTTGGTTACGGCACCGGCGCCATCATGGCCGTGCCGGCGCACGACGAGCGTGACCACGAATTTGCAAGTAAGTTCGACCTGCCGATCGTACCCGTCGTTACACCGATTTTCCATGAATATTTGCCCGAGGCGACCGACCGACCGTCGGCAGTCATCGTGTGCCGTGATCCTGAAACCGATCTGTACTGTGTGCTTGATTGGCATGAAAAGTATAGCTACGGCTGGCCCGGCGGTGGCGTCAACGATACCGAATCGCTCGAAGAAGGCGCCCGCCGCGAATTTATTGAAGAGACAGGCTACACCGACTTTACGATCGAACGCGAATTGCCGGCTATCACGTCGAGTTACTACGTTGATGGCTATATGCCGTTGCAACGTTCGGTGCGGCATATTTTTATGGCGACGCTCAACTCACGCGCGCAGAACAAGCATATCGGCGAAAAAGATACGTACGAAGTTAACCAATATGATGTTTTATGGCTGCCCAAAGAAGAAATTCTCGAAAAAATGAAAGAGGGTTGGAAGATGCTCGCCGAGTTTGCCTTCAACATGCCGATGTATGTTGGCGAAGGGTCGCTGGTCAATTCCGGCCCATACGACAATATGCTTACGCAGGATGCCCGCGAAAAAATTGTCGCTGATCTAACCGAAAAAGGCGTAGCCCGCGAACGCATCAACTACAAAATGCGTGATTGGCTGATCAGTCGCCAGCGGTATTGGGGTGCGCCGATCCCCATGATTCACTGCGCCAAAGACGGCATCGTGCCGGTTCCCGAAGACCAATTGCCGGTCGTATTGCCTGACATGAAGAGTTTTGAACCCTCCGGTGACGGTCGTAGCCCGCTGGCGCGTGTGCCGGAATTTGTAAATACCACGTGTCCGAAATGCGGCGGCCCGGCCGAACGGGAAACCGACACTATGGACGGCTTTGCATGCTCGAGCTGGTACGCAATGCGATTTGCCGATCCACACAATAGCGACAAGCCATTCGACAAAGACAAAGTAAAACATTGGCTGCCGGTCGATGATTATATCGGTGGTGCCGAGCACGCGGTGATGCACTTACTGTACGCCCGCATGTGGACAAAAGTTATGTACGACGAAGGGTTGATCGATTTTACCGAGCCGTTTAAAACGCTCCGCAACCAAGGCATGATTTTGGCGCCCGATGGTCAAAAAATGAGCAAAAGCAAAGGCAATGTGATCGCGCCCGATGAGCTTATCGACCAGGGCTACGGTGCCGACGCCATCCGTATTATGGAACTGTTTATCGGTCCGTGGAACCAAGCGGCGGCCTGGAGCGTAGAAGGTATGGGCGGCGCATTCCGGTTCTTGCAGCGCGTTTGGAATTTAGCGCAAGAAATTCAAAATGACACTGGACAAATTGGTGAGCAGCAGCCGTATGAAAAAGAGTTACAGCGCGTCATGCACCGCACAATCAAAAAGGTCAGTGAAGACCTCGAAAACCTCAGCTTCAACACGGCAATTGCCGCCATGATGGAAGCGGTCAATGACTTGTACAAAATCAAAGGTAAAGACAACTTTGCTAATAAATCTGTTTGGCGTTGGGCGGTTGAGTCGCTCGTGCAGCTTTTGGCGCCATTTGCACCGCACATCACCGAAGAATTGTGGGAGCAATTAGGACACGAGCAATCTGTTCATGCCAGTGAATGGCCGAGTTACGACGAAACCTATTTAAAGCGCGACACCATGACGATCGTCGTGCAAGTGAACGGAAAATTGCGCGCCCAAGTCGAAGTTGCTGCCGACGCTACCAAAGACGATATCCTCTCCGCGGCCAAAGCGCACGAGAAAATCCAGGCAATCCTGGCTGGCAACGAGCCGAAAAAAGAAATTTACGTACCGGGCAAATTAGTTAACTTTGTTGCATAAAAAATATTCGATTGGTGGGATCGAATAGCAAATACACCTATGAGTGAACATATTTCCCTACCACCCGAACACGACCACGTCGAAGCCTGGCTTGCGACGATTCAAGAGGTTAATCCGACCGGCGCATACGAGCTGGTGCAGCTTCAGGCTGAAAAGCAAGCGCCGGATTCGGCGTGGACGGACGAAAAGCAAGCGCGATTGGCTGACCTTGGGCTTGCGCGAAAAGCAGTCCAGAACCTCGTAACTGAATATTTGCCCGCTACCGAACGGTACGGAAGAAATACCAAAGGCGACCCAAGTCCGTTCGAATACGATGACCGCTTGCAGGCGGCGCGTGAAGGATTAGTGCTCGCTGCCTGGCAATATCGCCCAGGCAGGGTGAATGACCAGGGCGTACCTATGACATTTTTGGACTACGCCAAGCAACGGATGGAAGCGGTAGTCGATGCGTGGAAACACACAGCCGAAGGGCGTTTTTTTGAAACTTCCGCCCCTATGGCAAAAAGAGCCGAAAACGATGCGCGTCGTAAAAGCGTTACCGTGGCCCGAAAACGAGAAGTCACACGATATGTAGCAGTGCGCAATGAGACCCTTGCGTTCGAGGAATTGGAGTCAACAGATATGGTTACGCCAAATGATCCGACGTTCGAGGCCAGTGCCCGCGCAGATGTACGGCGCTTGTATCAGATAACGAGCGCCGCCTGGTCGGTCGAGCAAAGAAAGGTTGTGGCGATGTATTGGGGGTTACTTGGCGACGCACCATATAAGTCATTCAGCAAGCTGGGCGCTGATGCCGGCATTAGTGAGGATTTAGCCCGTACATATGTGAAAATGGCACGGTCGGATTTTCGATACCATGATGTTATGACTCGTTTTGCTGGTCATGTCTTTGATGACGTTGGTGCTACACAGCAGTATGCTCACGCGCACGGCAATCCGGCACAGCAGGCGTCGACCGCGAATGCTACATCATCTCACTCGAGAAAATCACGTACCGGTGAAAAACCGCCGAAGCATAATGAGGCCTTCGAGGAAACGCTCGCGAACCTCACGCAGGCACTTGGGCAACCAGGTTATTTTGCAAAACGCCACTACGAAAAGCGGGACGTGTATCAAGCTACAGAAGCAATTTTGGAAGCGTGCCCAGGTGTAACTTCGGCGCACATTGAGGCGATGTGGAATCGTGGCGTAGAGTCTTTGGTAGAGGGTATGCATCGCAAGCTTGGCCGGAACTTTGAGTTATGGCGTGTTGGGTTGTTATTCTCGAGGCTGCTGAATGCCACGATGATTAATAGCTCAATTGTGCGGTTAACAATACCACCAAGTCTCATGGGGAAGATGGATTTCATTGGTGCGGAGCTAGGGCATGGCACGCTTTTTGTTGCGGGTGACGTTGGGCTGTGTGCCGGAATAAATACCGGTCCTGATGCGACGGTCAGGATTGAAGGAAGGGCTGGTACGCGGCTCGGCGTGGGTGCTGCGGGTGTTGTAACTGCGCTTTATAGCCCAGAGCAGGGCCGGCAACGCTTCTAGCCGCTTGCTTGAGATTCCGCGCCCAATGCGCTATAATACAGGTAAGTTATTAAGATTAAAGACTAACTTTTAAGGAGTTACTTCTTCTCATGGGTAAACCAAAGAAACGTACTAGCCCTCGTAAAACCGGTATGCGCCGCAGCCACTTGGTGCTCAAACTGGCTCGCGCCGTTAATGGAAAATCACCGGTAAAAGTCCGTACTACGGTACGTGCGAATGGCAAAAAAGCTACCGAAACCAAAGCAAAAGCAAAGGTAAAAGCCTAAAGCTTCAGCTTGTCTTTGGCCTCGCCGCTTATACTAACGTAGTACCCCTTTAGAAAGCTTAACAATTATGGCATCGAATCGTCACCTCGGTCGAATCATCGCATTGCAAACGCTCTACGAGCAAGATTTCCGCCGCGCCTCGGAAGATGCCAATTTTGAGCTTGCCACAGTTCTAGCGCGAAACATTTCGCGCTACGAAACTATGGTTGACGACAAAGCGTTCATTGAGCGCTTAGTCGAAGGTGTCACCAAGTACGAAAAAGAACTCGATGCGGCGCTGCAGCCTATCGCCCCGGAGTGGCCGATCGATCAGATCGCCCGCATGGACCGCGTTATTTTGCGTATCGGACTGTACGAATTGCTGTACCACAAAGATGTGCCTGCAAAGGTCGTTATCAATGAAGCGGTCGAACTTGCGAAGGCATTTGGTAGTGAGAACTCATCGAAGTTTGTGAATGGCGTGCTCGGCACAGCGCTTCGCAATCAAGGTGGTGGTGAACCGGCCAAACAGACCGATAAACCGGATGACCCCAAGAAACCCACGTCGAAAGAAGTAAAAGAACCTCCCGAAAAGCAGTCTGCTGCACCCGAAAAAGAAGGGAATTAGCGCATGAAAATGAAACGACCAAAACCATTGCAAGGCATAAAAAGACTGGTAACACAGCACCGGCCTTCCATCCAGGAGGTCGTTCGCGAGACAACATCAGGCGGTATCGTTTTTCGCCGCAATCAGCAAAACCAAAAACTCGAGATTTTGCTCATGCAGGACGCGAAGAACCGCTGGACGATTCCCAAAGGTCATGTTGAGGAAGGCGAAGAGCCCAAACAGACCGCTGAGCGTGAAATCCGCGAAGAAACCGGTTTGCAGGAAATGAAAGTCATGAATTGGCTCGGTAAAGTCAACTTCCGTTATCGCCGCGGGCAGACACTCGTACTCATGACCATGCATATTTATTTGGTGCAGGGTTTAGGCGATACCAACAAGCTTAACCCCGAAGACTGGCTGAACGACATCAAGTGGTTCCAAGCCACGACGGCAATCGACAAAATCGCGTATGATGACATTGGCAAATTAATATTACTGGGGATGAAGAAAATCCGCGATGCAAGACTTTAGTGCCTACCAAGCATTTGCAAAAGAAAAACTAGGTGTGGCATTCGACAACATTGAGTTGTTGGTGACGGCTTTTACACACCGATCGTACGTGAACGAGCACAAAAAGACCGCGCACGAACACAACGAGCGCCTGGAGTTTTTGGGCGATGCCGTACTGGAACTGGTCACGACCGAATATTTATTTAGTAGTTTCTCTGATCCGGAAGGCATTTTGACCAACTGGCGCAGTAGTTTGGTGCGCACCGAAAGCATCAGCGCTGCCGCCGCACGTTGCGGTTTTGAACCGATGTTACGGTTGAGCCGCGGCGAAAAGCGCGGTACCGACCGGGCGCGGGCGCAGATTTTGGCCAATTCATTTGAAGCGGTAATCGGCGCGATCTATCTCGATAAAGGCTATGAAGCCGCCAAAATTTTCATCACCGACAATTTGCTCATCACTTTCAAAGACATTTTGGCGAGCGGTTCATGGATGGATCCGAAGTCGCATCTGCAAGAAGTTGCCCAGAGCCAAGACGGCCACACGCCGGTCTATAAAGTGCTAGTCGAAGAAGGCCCTGACCACGAGAAAACATTCACCGTCGGCGTATTTGTAAATGGCGAATTAAAAGGCCAGGGCGTCGGGCCGAGCAAGCAAGCCGGCCAGCAGAAGGCCGCCGAGGCTGCACTCAAGACCTACGAAGGCTAGTATTTTTGGATGAGTGTCGAAAATCCTCGTGTATGCGAGAATCACAAATATCTATGGAAGCTGGCTAGTGCCGTAGTTGATGATCATCTAGAAAAATGGCCTGAGGACGGACCTGAAGATCCGACGCATCCAAGGCATGAAGAATACATGAAGGATGAAGGAAATTATCAGGCAATAGGAGACGTGCGTCGAGGCTGTCCCAAATTTGTGTTGGGTCTAGCTGTTGAACCTGGCCGTGCAACCTTTGACGGTGCTGAGCTATCCTGTGTTTTGACGCCTGGCGAAGTATGTCCGATTCAACAAGAAACGGATAATATACGACAGCAATACACGGATCTGTCTCCTGAAAATAAATGAAGATGATAACAAGAGTTGACATCAGAGGCGCTTATCTGTAAAATAAGGCGAGATTAGTTTGAATCTTTAACGAAAATTATGGAGTGTTAATCAAAATATGTTAGCTATTCGCATGCAACGTACTGGTCGTAAAGGTCACGCAATGTTCCGCGTTGTTGTACAAGAGTCACGTTTGACCCCTACGAGCGGCCGAGTTGTTGCAACTCTCGGTAGCTACGATCCGCACACGAAGCAGGCCACGCTTGCTAAGGACAAAGCTGCTTACTACCTCGATCACGGCGCACAACCATCCGACCGCGCTGCACGCCTCTTACAAAAAGAGGGCGTTACTTTGCCAAAATGGGTTAAAATAACCACCAACAAAGCACGTACCTTACGTAATCCTGAAAAACTACGTAAAAACCAACCAAAAGAAACCGTAGCTGCGGCTGCGGCCGAACCAGACACAGAAGCCCCTGCGGCCTCTGAAGAAAAGACTGAAGGCGAAGCGTAATGCTTTCGTAATTAGTCAGCGACACCCGTTCATGCGTCGGGTGTCGTTTTTATGGTCTGGTATAATAAAAAGAAGCCAGTAATTTTGAAGGAGGCGGAGCATGAATAGCATTGACCAGCAATTCGTAGAATTTATCGTAAAATCATTAGTGAGTAATCCTGATGCAGTCAAGATTGAACGACGCATCGATGAAAAAGGTGTTTTACTCGAACTGACTGTAGATCCAGAAGATCTCGGACGTGTCATTGGCAAGCGCGGCGCGACAGCCCAATCCCTTCGCACCCTCCTTCGCGCGCTTGGTACCAAGAACGACGCCCGATACAACCTCAAGATCGTAGACAACGGAGAAGGCGCGCCAGCGCAATCTAGCACTAGCTCAGACGCGAGCGATGACACCGGCGCTGCCACAGCAGACAGCACTGATGATGCAAGTGACGACGATAATGCAAACAGTGTTGTAAGTAAAACTCGAAAAGAACTTGAAGAACTAGACGATCTCGATGTATAGTTAATCTCAGTCTAAGAAGACTAAGAACTTTCAAAACAAACATATCGGAAAGCTCATTGCGAGCCAATTACAGGATTGTGATTGGGAGCTTTATGTGACAAAAAGAACCTCTTGTTGAAAAACACCGAGGTTCTTTTTGGTTTATAGGCTTAGTTTACGGACGTAGCCAAGTCATCCCAGTGGTTTAAGGTGTAGGCGGCTCAAGTATAAATGCTCGCGCCGGGCATTCGGTGCAAAGTGAGGCTTGGCCAAGGCACAGTACATAGCCGCCGGTAAGGCGTTGTTGCATGACATCGGTGTCCACAGTTAGGTCCTCATCCCGGATCACACCACCTGACGCCGCCGTATCCAGAATAGTGTAGGCTCGATCAAGCGCATCACTCATCAGAGCGCTGTTGCCATCGTCGAGATTTTTTTCCATGTCGGCAAGCGCGCCGGCATCGGCGATTGCCTTATCATATTCCGCCAGCTTGCCGGCAATAAACTGACAATTCTTGCTGTCCTTACAACTCATCTACCAACCTTATAAAATTGAGGCGACTTTTACAAGTGTCCCGCGTGCCGTTGTTGCGCTATTGCCGGTCACGCTCAATAAGGGCGTTGCGTAGTGCCGTTAAAGGGCAAAGGGAAAGGGGGCATACGGCTTGCTCGGGTGCCGGGAGTTTGGTGGTGAGTTCCTGCTCGAAAGTAATTTTGTTTTGACGAACTTGGGTGAGTACCCGTGCACAATTATGGGCCTCTTGGCGTACCTCATGGTATAAGGGATGTACTTGACCGTCGCTAGCAGCTTTGGGGGTTGCAGAAGGTGTTATCGAGTTCAACATCCGGCGACTCAGCTCATCAGCAGCTTCGGCTGCGACGACCGTCACGCACATTCTTTCATATGCCTCGACCGCGCCACTACAGTTATCATTTTGAAAACATTCCATAAGAGCAAATTTATAGGAGTTATCCGTAAGTTGCAACTTTTTAACACTTCGACAATCGCTGTTACATTGGCAAAGTGAGAGGTCACTTAGTTTCATGCACGCGCGATGCGTATTATTGCGGGGGGAGAATTGGCGCGAGATTGAGCTGCCGTACCGGACATGTTTCGCAGGCATCGTCGATGATCGTACTGAGCGTGGCGCTTTGCTCGTTGAGGGTGTGCTCGAGCGCGTTGACACTTTGCGTTGCCTCGGCAAGACGATCGGTGTCTTCGGCGTGGCGTTGACGTATACTGGGAGGTACGTTAAGTCCGCCTTCGATAATTACACCGAAATTTCTCAAGCCTTGTGCAATACGATGCTCACAACCGGCGCGTAATTCTATACTGCGTGCGCGCAATTCTCGGTGGTTCCGAGCTACATAGGTGCAAGGCTCACTATTCGGACATTCAGTGGACATAGATACCTATATTACAATAATTGATTAAAACTTACAAGTAAGTTATACTGGTCGTAATGACGCGCAAAATCCAATTTATCACCTTATTCCCCGAGATGTTCCCGGGCGTTTTGAATACCAGCATGCTCTGGAAAGCACAAGACCGTGGCGTGGTCGAGTTTTCATATATCAACCTGCGCGACTTCGGCCTTGGCCCGCGCAAACAGGTAGACGACACGCCGTATGGCGGTGGCGACGGTATGCTACTCAAGCCTGAACCGCTCGTTGCAGCGATTGAGCAGGCAAAAGCCAACGATCCTGAAGCGCTTGTACTGCTGCCTACGCCGCGCGGTATGAATTACGTCCAGTCAGAGGCAAAAGCACTTGCAGCCGGCGACAAGGGGCTTATAATCATTTGTCCGCGCTATGAGGGCTATGATGAACGGGTTACGGCGTACGTCGACCGCGAATATTGCGTCGGCAACTATGTACTGACCGGCGGCGAATTGCCGGCAATGATAATCGCCGACAGCGTGGTACGGTTGCTACCCGGCGTGCTGGGCGGCGAGACAAGCGCCGAAATCGAATCATTCCAAGACGACGACCACAACATCGAATTTCCGCAGTACACGCGCCCTGAAACATTTCGCGGTACCAAAGTGCCGGCTGTTTTACTGAACGGCCACCATGCTGAAATCGCCAAATGGCGCGCTGAGCAATCGCACAAAAGCGGCAAATAGATAAAAATTCGGCGAACGGCGGTATAGTGTGTCAACGCGCGCAGTTTGCGGTATCTTGTCCGCAGTGTTTGAGCACGGACACACTATACCGCCGTTCGGCTGCAATTACTATGCGGCGTGTTTGCTCTCGAACGATTCGCCTTCGGCCATGGCCTGAGCCGAACCGCGCAGCGGTGTTTCGCGCAAGAAAAATGCGGTAACGAACACGAGTGCAGCAAACGGCAATGACCACAGGAACACATCGTGGAATGAACGCACGAACGCTTCCAAAATCGCGTGCACGACATCGGGTTGCATTTGGCCGAGTTGCGCATGGCTTGCCTGCAAATTGTTCGCCGTAATGTTGCTGGCATTTGCCGGCAGCAATTCTTTCAAGTGGTGATTCAAGCGGATCGTCAAGATTGCCCCAAAGATCGCCGTACCAAACGAGCTACCCATACTGCGGAAGAATGTCGCCACAGAAGTCGCCGTACCGAGCTCTTTGCGGTCGACCGAGTTCTGTACGGCCAAGGTCATGACCTGCATAAACGAGCCCAAACCGACACCCATAATCAGCATCCACAACGAGATCATCCACTGGTTTGTGTGGACCTGCACATGGCTGAACAGCCACAATGCAAAGGCGACGATCACTGAACCATAGATCGGATATTTGCGGTAGTGCCCGTTTTTGGAGATCAAGCGGCCCGAAGTAATCGAGGCGGCCAGGAGTCCAAGCACCATCGGTAAGGTGAGTAAGCCGGATTTTGTAGCCGAGTAGCCGTGTACCAATTGCTGGTATTCCGGCAGGTAAATGAACGCCGCGAACATAACCAATCCCGAGAACAGCGATAATAACGTCGCCACGCGAAAGATGTCATTTTTAAACAAATGCAGCGGGATGATCGGCTCAGCGGCTTTGCGTTCACGGAAAATAAAGGCTATTGCAAACACGAGTGCCGTTCCCAGCAGCCCCAGAATTTGTCCCGATGCCCACGGGTATTTGTTGCCGCCCCAAACAGTGAACAGTAATAACGCGACGATGCTTACGGTGAGCAGACCGGAGCCGAGCCAGTCAATGCGGTGTTCGGTTTTACGTACCGGCAAATGCAAGCGAGCCATAACCGCGCTTAACGCCAACGCGCCAAGTGGCAGGTTGATATAGAAAATCCAGCGCCAACTCAAATGGTCGGTAAAAAGTCCGCCTAACAGCGGCCCAACCACACTCGACACGGCGAACACGGCCATAAAATATCCCATGTACCGCCCCCGTTGCTGCGGCGTTATGATGTCGCCCAAAATGGCGAGCACCAAGCTCATAAGCCCACCGGCGCCAATGCCTTGCAAACCACGGAAGAAAATAAGCTGGGTCATGTTTTGGCTTAGTCCACAGAGTGCGGAACCGATCAAAAAGATAATGATCGCGATCATAAAGATCTTCTTGCGTCCGAACAAGTCGCCGATTTTTCCATACAGCGGCGTAACCACGGCACTTGTCAAAAGGTATGACGTGGCAACCCACGAAAGCTCGCTCAATCCATGCAGGTCACTTGCAATTGTAGGCAATGCGGTACCGACGATCGTTTGGTCGAGCGCGGACAAAAACATTGCCATCATCAGCGCGCTTAGAATCACCATGATCTCACGGTGCGATCGTTCGCCCGGTTCTTTGTAAGTAGCTGCTGCTTCTTGGTTTGCCGCGTTTGCCGCTACTTTTTTGCGTAGTTTTTCAATCATATTTATGCCTCGCTTTCTGTTTGGTGCATTTGTTTCTGCAACTGTTCCATCAATTTTTGTTGCAGGGTAGTAAACTGTTCCAATTCTTCATCAGTAAGGGCCGATAAGCCTTCGGACATTAGCTCGTTTCGTGCTTTATTGATGTCCCAAATGGCCTGCTTGCCGTCCGGTGATAAATTTATGTAGGTAATACGGCGATCTTTGGTGTCCTGGGTGCGAGTAATCATGTGCTTTTGCTCAAGCGCATCAATAAATTGCGTGATGGCCCCTGGTGTCATAAATGATTTTGTGGCAAGTGTTTTCAAGCTTATGGGCTGATGCTCCTGAATAGTCGCCAAAATATGAGCTTGTGTAGGGGAGATGCCTACAGCACTTAAGACTTGAGCAAAATACGTTTGCATGAAACGCTTGTTCTTGTCCATATTTTCAAACCATATTCGATATATCTCTGCACGACGCGCGTTCATAGTAATAATCCTTTAGTTGCTAAACAGTATAGTTACTAAACCTTTCTGTGTCAACCCTGGGCGTGGAATAAGACTAAAAAATAAAATTGCACCCCTGGTAACGAGGTGCAACTTTGGGCAGTTACGACAAGCGTGCGGTTAGCTTTTCGCGAGTTTTTCGCGGCTTGTTTTTAGCTCATCGGCCCAAAAACCGACATTATTGATGATCGCATGAACGGCTTTGGTTTGGTCGTCGGTCGCAATGAACTTGCCCTGCTCATTTATCTGCGTCCAGTAGTTGACGATCGGCAAGTTATCGATGTCGTACATGCCAAGCTGGCCGGCTACACCGCGTAAGTGTTCGACGGCCCGCGCGCCACCGGCAGCTGCACCGTAGCTTACAAAGGCAACCGGCTTGTACCGCCATTCGGCTGCCAAGAAATCAATGGCATTAATGAGCGCTGGCGTGATGGTGTGGTTATATTCACTGGAGACGATAATAAAACCATCGGCTTCGTCGATCGTTTTAGCCCATGCTTTGGTGTGGTCGTTTTGATATTCGCCGTATAGCGCCGGCTTCGGCTCATCCAGGAAAGGTAAGTCGACATCCTTGAGGTCGATAAGTTCGAAGGTGCTTTCCGGATGTTCTTTGGCGAGCTCTATAATCCACTCGGCAGGCTGATGTCCAAAGCGTTCGGGACGTGTTGAGCCAATAATTACTTTAATGTGAGCCATAGGTAACTCCCTTTATATACTTACTATAGTTGATATATAAAGTATAATAATGTATAATGAAAGTATTGTAAAGCGAATTGTATGAAAACCACGACGAAACCAATTTGTAGTAGCCAGAAAGGCAAGTGTGTTGCCTACGCGACCGAAATTGTAGGAAGCAAGTGGACGCCTCTATTATTGTACGCGCTCAGTAACGGTCGTAACCGTTTTGGGCAGCTGCAAGAAGCGGTCGGCGGTGTTAATCCACGCACATTGTCGGCGCGTTTAGACTCGCTTGAACACGACGGTATCGTTACCAAAACTACCTTTAATGAAATGCCGCCGCGTGTAGAGTACACGCTGACGGCAAAAGGACAGGACTTGCTCCCGATCATCGAAAGTATGATCGTGTGGGGCGAGAAGCACGGCGCTTAGAAGTAGGTGAAGAAACGACTGGCATTGCGGTTAGGGCCGCGTTCGGCGGCTTCGGCTTCTTGTAACTGCCGTAACGGGTGGCTCAAGGGAAGTTTTACGAGAGTTTCAGGGATACCGGCAGCGGCTTCGCTAGCGGGCAAGGCTGCTGCTTCGGTGCTCTCGGTAGGCGTTTCTACCAGGACTTCCGCACCTCGTAGCGCCGTTTGCGCAGCCTCTGCAGGTGCTACAGGTACTTCTAATGTTGTTGATACAAATTCGCCGACTGACATACTCATGACCTTTCAAAATAATTACCATTAGTAGTATAGCAATAAAAATACATTTTCGCGATTGAAGGAAATCGATGGTCAGGTAGGCTTGCTCCGCTATCAAACACACGAAAGCATGAGTAGTTTTGTTTATTTTTACAGCAATACAGGGTAGGATATTTCTATGGACTTGCACATTTTGTGGGACAGCACGGTTTTCCGAATTCTTTGCACTGTCTTGGCTTTGTTGGTCGTCCAAATGGTAGTGCGCCAGTTTTTGGCGCAAATTGTGCGACGGGTAGTGCGGACGCATAAATATCCGACCAAACACGAAGAACGGCAACGTGAAGACACTCTGGTAACCATTTTTCGCACCGCGAGCGCGGTGGTTTTGTGGATTATCGGTATAATCGTGGTGCTCAGCGAGATGCATGTACGAATCGGCCCGTTACTTACGAGCGCGGGCGTCGTGAGTGTGGTGGTAGGTTTCGGTGCACAAAATGCCATCAAGGATTTCCTGGCGGGCATATTTATCATTATGGAAAACCAGTTCCGCGTGGGTGACATAATTACGGTTGCGGGAGCGGCCGGTACGGTATCGGGCGCCGTTGAATCGGTAACAATACGTATTACGCGGCTGCGGGATTTAGACGGAGCCTTGCATATCGTTCGCAATGGCGACATCAGTATCGCCACGAATTTGTCGTTCGGATTCTCGAATGTAAATATCGATATCCCGGTGGCTTACAATGCGAATATCGAGACAGTTAAAGAGGTGATGAACCGTATTGGTGATGCATTGGCCGCCGAAGAGGTATGGGAGAAACGAATCGTAGAGCCAATCCAGTTTTTGCGTGTTGACAGCTTCGGGCATTCTGCAGTAAACATTAAAGCGCTTGGCAAAGTAATGCCTGGCGATCAATGGGATGTTGCGGGTGAATTTCGTAAGCGCATCATACCGGCTTTCAAACAGGCCGGCATCGAAATTCCATTACCGCAGCGCGTAATTCATAAGGCATAATTAAGGGAGAAATGAAAAAATTTTCGAAACGGTTTCGCATAGTGAGTGGGGTTGTCTTGTTAGTGTTGGTGACTGGCGCGACGCTCGGTTTGTGGCATGTCCTTCATGCGCCGAAAACCGCTGAAAGCGCACCGATTGCAGTTGCGACGCCAAGCTACGGTATTGCTGGCGGCGGTGCCTTGCCCTATTTATCCGATGAAAAACTCGCGGCGTACATGCAAGGCGTAAGAGATTTGGGTACTACATGGACACGCTATGACATTGACTGGAGCGTTGTACAGCCGCGTAATGCGAGCACGTTTGACTGGCATTTATTCGACAGAGTCGTTACTGCTGCAAACGCCGCCGGCCTTAAAAGTCTCGTCGTTTTTACCCATACTCCTGCCTGGGCACGAGGAGATAGTTGTACGGCAAGTTCTAAATGCCCGCCCGGGGCTAACCATATCTATAGTTTTGCCGCGTTTGTCGCCGCCGCGACACGCCGATATAGTCCGCAAGGGGTTAAGGCATGGGAAATATGGAATGAGCCTAACTCGCGCATTTCTTGGGCGCCCGCCGCCGATCCTGCGGCCTACACCAAATTATTACGGGCGAGTAACCAAGCGGTCCACTATATTGATCCACAGGCGATCATACTTACGGGGGGTGTTGCCAGAGTCGGCGACACGCCCGGAAATATTCAAGGGCCTGAATTCCTAGCTAAAATATATGAAAGTGGTGGTCGGGGCGCATTTGATGCCGTGGCAGCGCATCCTTACTCGTATCCATACCTACCGACATTCCGTTCTTTGGGTAATGCTTGGCTACAGCTCGGTACCGCCGCGTATAATCTTCGCGACACCATGGTTTCCCATGGGGACGCATACAAAAAAATCTGGATAACCGAATATGGCGCGCCTACTGCCGGGCCGGGCCGGATGGCGACGCTAGGTTCTACGAATGCCGAAGCGGGATCGGATCATATTAGCGAAGATTTACAGGCCACGATGGCGACTACAGCAGTTGGATTATACAAAAACAGTGCAAGTTGGATGGGGCCGATGTTCTGGCATAGTTATCAAGACAATGCGGAAACCGCCACAAGTGTAGAACAAGCGTTTGGTCTGGTGCGCTACGATGGTTCCCACAAGCCGGCGTACGAGGCATTCCAGCAAGCGATGTCTTCGCCCCCTACCACCCAGTAGCCAACGACCCTGTAATTATGGTATAATATAGTCTTCATAAGGCAGGCATATGACTGAGGAACGAGTACGAAAAGTTTTGGTTTGGCGGAAGACCACTTTGTGGGTCCTGTTAGTACTTTGTATTTTAGAGTTTCTGCAAAAAGACTCCGTGCTTAATGGCCTGTGGCTTTTTTGTACTGCCGGTGTTGTACCGTGGCAAAAGCAACCGCTTGCTCCCGATACGGTTTTGATGATTTTGGCTGGCGTTGTCGGTGCGGTATTGCTGGCTGTGATTGCACGCCTGGTAATACGCCTGGTTGGGCGTCGTGCTACAACGCGTCGCCAACGGGGTACTCCCCAAGTGCCGGAAGTAGCGATTCTTGCAAAGGCGCATGCTAAGATCGCCGATGATAAGCGGCGGGGGCGGGCTATGGATTCAACAGCTTCGGTGGCGCCGCTACAGCAAGCACACCAACTGCCGCATCCACCGGTGATAATTACCAAAAAACGAGAAACTAGCTCACTCTCTCTTATGCCGCTACTACGTGTGGGCGCATATCTTTTGGCGTACATTGTATGGATGATGCGGTTTTTGGAGGTGTTGGCCGGTATCATTATGCGACATCTTACGGCCGTCAGTAAGCGATGCGCTACAAGCATGCATCGTAATGGACATTTGGCGGTGCAATGGAGTACAAGAACAGTGGTAGCAGGCGCCAGATGGCTGACGCCGCATCTTTGGAGATTTGACGCTTGGCTTGAAAAGCAGACACGCCAATGGGTGCTGCAAGCGCGTAAAAAGGTTGCAAAACATCAAAAATTGCATGACCTTGCATTGTTCGGTCGCGAAACCCGGCGAGCAATAGCGTCGCGCATAACAGGGGTACGCAGGGCAAAAAACGAGTCAGACACCACGGCATCAACAGACGCCTAACGAGCGGTGTCAGAACAATAAGGCTATTGCTTTTATATCATTTTAGTGCTATAATTAGTTTTTAACAGGAAATTAAGGTTCTACGTATCGATCAACAGATCGAAACGTAGGGCCTTTTATATATTATGAGCGAACAACAGCCCGGCCAGGACAATACACCAGAGGCGGCAACGTCGCAACCCCCAATGTATCAGCAAGAGTACTACAATACTGCTGCTGCTGTGCTTAGTGGTGACGCTGCAGCAGTAAGTGGCTTGGTGCCGCAGCATGTCGATAGAGTTCAAACCAGTGTGAACAGCTTAACTGACGAAGATCGTGCTGTTGCATCTAGCATTTTCTCGCCCTCCGAAAGCCATCCAGCAGCGACGCCTGGTAATACATACCAGGTAATGGAGGACGTTGCTACCAAACCAACGACCCTTGCAAGTCTCGGTGAAAAAATGGGTATTTCCCCGGAAGCATTGGATGCGGCGCTTGGAAAATTAGTTGATAATGGGGTGGTAAAACGTGACACCTGGGTGCTCAAATTGGAATCACCCACGCTCAATATGAGGAGCAACAAGCAAACCGTACTACATATTGTATGTCAAGCGGCTGCGGAGTTGGCTGCGGAGTCTGGGCGCGACACAAGTTATGCTACGAAGACCGAGCTTTTGGACAAAATGGTTGCCATTGATCCAAGCTTGGCGGATAGAAAGCCTCAGGCTTGGATGGTTTTCACGAAGGAAAATCATGAAGGTGAGCGCTCGCGCTTACAAGGTGTTACCGCAGTGGAAGGAAGTGGCACTAAATCGTGGCCTCATGTCATTGCACTTTCTGGACAACATCGTACCACTGCGGAAAACATAGTTAACGCGCTCGCACCGGTACGCGCGGATGTGATAACCGCTTCAGAGCTGACTGCTCCCGCGCCGGAAAGCGCACTGGATAAATATATTGCCGCAGGACTTATTGCTCCCGATACGGTAAGCGGTGGAGATGCAGTAGCAGTAACTGGAACCGACGCAATGATTACCGAAGATGTCCGGGTCTTGCAAGCAAAAATTGATGTCGAATCAGCGAGAAATGATGCAAATGAAGAAATGGATAACGCAGTGACAAAAGTGCAAGAAGCCATAGAACTTATGGAGGCGGCAAAATTGCCAGTCGCTGCATGGATTGCGCAACTCGTCAGGCTTCGGACAATAGCGCCATCAGACTATAATGTTAAAGTTGAAGAAGCTGCAAAAGTTGGCTTTGCGGTAGAAACTTTTAGCGTCGGTGCCCTTATAGAAACACTTGAGAGCATCAAAAACAAGATCTAGCTACGAGTACTTTGCCTGCTTGCCATGACCGCGTCGGTAATGATCGAGTGACATATACCAGCCGAATGCGATCAACCAAATCGTTTGTGGATAAGCGACCAACCGTTCCGTACCGCCGAGTCCCAGACCGATGTAGTGGTTAAAAAGGAAGAGCACAAAAGCAGCCAGCGCAAACAAGCCGGAAATGCGCGTATAATACCGGAAAACCGGCGGCAAATGGAGCGCATAACTAAAGATTACCAGCGACACATTGCCAACGAAAAATGGCAAAAACGCACCGACGGTATGCAGGTGGTTCGGATTATTCTCTGGAAAAATACCGACCAAAACCGTGCCGATTCCAGCAAGCCCCATGCCATAAAAGCCAATCCGGCTCCGAATATTTTTTCGGAATTCTCCCGGTATCAGGAATGATCCGATCACCATGGTTATGCCAAGTACAATGAACGACGCATTCATGAGATCGTGCATTGGTGAACATACGATCCGGTCATGAAAGGGGCCGCAGACCGTGCTGCCGAGGTCGCTGATCGCGTTACGCATCAGGCTGAACGGCGCTTGCCAGGCGGCAGCGACCACAATCTGCGTGATGAAATACTGTACGCTTAAGAGCCAGAAGACCGGCCCGATAAGCGGGTGACGATTACGGAAAATCGCTACCCGTTCCATGTAATATTGCCGCGATTGCAGGTGCATATTTGCAGTATACGATAGAGGGCCGGCACTGGTAAGGACTTGTGTTAATTATATTGAGCATCTTTTGGACATAGGCTCCCCGGAACCCGAGTTTGCGATGTCATATATAAAAGTAGAAAAATGTAGTGAGTTTATCTCGGACACCAGAGGCTCATGTTCCGGGGAGCCTATGTCCAAAAGATGCTCCTCCTCTTAATTGAACAACAAAGTTTACCTGTTTGACCGGCATAAGCATTACTGTATAATAAGCATAAGTTCAAGGGTGCTTGAAGATAAGGGATATTAAGTGAATAAAAGAATTGTGGCCCTCGTGGTAACGATTTTAGTCATCGCAGCAGGTGTGGGGCTGTGGCTCGTTCTAAAAAATGAGCACCAGGCCAAGCAGCCGCAAAAGCAGGATGTCGCCCCGACGATTACACTTGATGTTCCCGAAAGCAGCCTACTGGTTTCGCAAGATAAAAAGACTATCCCGGTCGCGATCAAAGCCGACAATTACGACAATATTGCCCGCGTTGAGTACATGGTAGACGGCAAGTTCGTGGCTTACAGCACCCATTCGCCGTTTGATGTCGATATCGATATTTCCAAATTATTGCCCGGCGACCACACTTTACAGGCTGTTGCATATAGTATGACCGGCAAAGTGGGCAAGAGTGCCGTCTTCACCTTTACTATCGTCGCTAATCAACCGACGCAACCGACGGACGCGGACGATTCCCAGACCGTGCAAGAGAGTATCAGTATCCCGACGCTTCGGCGTATGGTGAACCATGGTTCGGATTCCGGAAGTTCGGGTTCGAATCCGCCGGATAATTCGAATCCCGGATCGGGCAATAATGGCGGCAACAACGGTGGTAATAATGGCGGCGGTAACGGCGACAATGGCACACCGTGGCCGGATTCGCCGAATGCGCTCGTCTGCGACCAATCAGTTTTGAGCGGCTTAGCATCTGCGCCGGACGGCGCGCAAGTAGTGCCTGCGGGCGACAACAGCAGCGTTAATTTCAGTATTGCCGGTAGGACGTATTGGTTTGCGACCGGAGTACACAAACTGGGTAACCAACCTTTGTCGCAGATCGAGCCTGGGGATGGCGCCGTATTTGTCGGCGCGCCCGGCGCGGTCATTGACGGGCAGGGCGTTAACCAATATGCATTCACGCAGCATGCAACAAATGTCAAAATCCAATACTTGACCATTAGAAACTTTGACGCGCCCCGTGATGAAGGTGTGGTGAACCACGACAGCGGCGTGGGCTGGACGATGGAGTACAACACCTTCGAGCTCAACGAAGGCGGCGCGGTATTCGCCGGAACCAACAACACCGTGCGTTACAACTGCATGCGCAATAACGGTCAATATGGCTTCCAAGTGTACAGCAGCGATGTCGGTGGCCCACACCATGTGACGCTTGACCATAACGAGGTGTACGGCAACAACACTCATAACTGGGAGTCGATCATCAGCGGCTGTGGCTGTACGGGCGGTGGCAAATTCTGGGAAGCTTATGACGTAGACGTTACCAATAATTACGTCCACGACAACTTAAGCGTAGGCTTGTGGGCGGATACCAATGACCGCGATTTCCTGATTGATGGCAACTATATCGCGGGCAACCAGTCGCAAGGGTTATTTTACGAGATCAGCTATAACATGATCGTGCGCAATAACAATTTCGTACGTAACGGGTTAGTAGACGGGCCTGGTAATGCAGGATTCCCGACCGGCGCGATATACTTGTCGGAAGCCGGCGGCGACAGTCGCGTGGGCGGCCGCACCGCAGAAATCGATATCCATGATAATAATTTCCAGGATAACTGGGCCGGAATTATTTTGTGGGAAAATGCCGACCGTTTTTGTAGCTCGCCTGCGAACACCAGTAGCGGTGTATGTACTTTGGTAAATCCGGCGACAGCCACGATAGCCAATTGTACGAACCCTTCGTCCGGCGGACATGTAAACGTCCAGCCGTACTATTCGGATTGTCGTTGGAAAACGCAAAACGTAAAAGTACACAGCAATACCTTTAACCTGACGCG
>JGI24742J22300_10000036_pt1 | contig 19734 bp, 25 predicted proteins | sample KBSMiscanthusM1_FD_22300 | JGI IMG/M metagenome (IMG submission 22300)
GCTGGCTATATAAGTTGACGTTGACGTTCTTCACGGCCCACCCGCGACTGTCGATGGTGTCTGCAAGTGCCCGAAGGCGGCTTTTAACTTCGGTCTCGGACAAGCCGTTCGTGTAGTTTATTTCCACCTTTTTCGGCGCGGTGACGGTTACTAATTCTTTCGCGCCACTCTGATCCCAGATTCGTTTACGGGGTTTTACCAAAAAGCGCAATTTGGCGAGCGCCCAAACCTCGGTAGGTTGTTGCCCGGCAAACGGCCACGCAAAGAATCCCGAGCCGAGGGCGACCGGCAAGAAAATCGGCAACATAATGTAGAGATGTTTGGTAACAAACAAAAAACAAAGATATAACGTGGCCGCCGAAATGCCGGCATAGATAAACTGCCGGAGCGTTAACGGGCCGATAAGTTTGTCTTCAGCCTCAATGTCCTGAATAACTTTGTAATTTGCCATACGTTTCTATTATATAAGGTTCCCACCTTATTGTGAATTGTCCTTATTGTTGTTTCGCCATGGTGACAAAAATAGGACCGCAGTGGAGCTGTCCTATTTTGTGGGTTCGTAAGTAGCTACGGCGCACCAGTTGTCGTGATGGGCGGTAAGGGAGAGCCACCCTTTGTACCACCAGCACCAGGAGGTGGTACTGCGGTGGGTCCGGTATTCCAGCCTGCCAAAACCCTATCAACTTCGGCAACAAATTCTTGCTGTGCCCGTCCAGTTCCGGCGATAGAGCCGGCACCAACAGTACTGCTGACACCTCCAGGAGCGGGAGCGCCTCCCGTTCCTCCTGTTGGCGATGCCGGGATCATAGAACCGGCCTTTAGACGGGTTGCCTGCTCTTGCGCTAATGCCAAGAACTCTTTGTCTGCCTGCAAATTGTTTTGTTCTTTTGCGGTCAGTGTACCGCCACCGGTAACCTTGCCCCATAGTGCGTCGTGACGGTTTTTGGCGTCTTCAATTTGCGTAGCATAGGCTTCCCAAGTATCTGCATGAGTCTGACCCAGCTCGTATGGACCTTTCTTGTTGTAGAGTTCTTTAGCCAATGAGTTGCGGTCGAGCTTGAGTGACTTGGTTTGGGCATCCCACTTGTAGTGCTTGTTGGTACGGTTGGCATTCTGTTTGGCGAAGGCGGCGCCCGTCCAGAGTCCGGTCATTTCACCGTCGTTCAAGTTCCATGATCGGCCAGTACCCAGTGCATCACCAACAGTAGATTTGTAGTTAAGGTTGCCGAAGTTGTCGCGGACATGCGCCTGGTCTTCCGAGGTCGTAGCTTTATCCATTTCATGACCCAGCGACCATTGGAGCATGGCCTGGTTATTGCCCCAACGGGTGTAGGCTGCATCGACATCACCTTCATCCACCCACTTGTTCCCGGCGAGTGTCTTAAACTGACGGCCGCCATTTGCACCTCGGCGCCACTCACCCTTCCAACCGTTGGCCTCCGTAGCTTCGCCACCGTGATCGAGTGCCCATTGCTTGTTAACTGTTAACGCACGCAACTGTGTATCGTCACCGGTAGCATTGATGGCTTCAGCCTTCTTCATTTCCTCGGCGCGGTAAACGGCTGAATCTGAAAGTGGATCCCGCAAGCCACCGCCTGCAATACTACTTTGCGCGCGTCGACCCAGGAAGCGCACCGCAGCATTACGGTGGCTACTCAACGCACCTACTTTACGATATGCTCGTTCACGCGACTGAATTTTCATACCATTGAAACGGTTTTGATGTAGCTGTCGTCTGCTCTGAGAGGCTGCAGTAATGCCCTTGCGTGCTTTTTGTCCAACCCCGTGGAGTGCGCCATATATTTCATCACCCGTTTTCACCGCTACAACAACCGCGCCACCCTTACCGATACCTTCCGCAAGCATACTCGCCCCGAATGCGGTTATTGTGGTACCAACACCGGCGGTGTCTCCAAACAATCCGCCATGCATGCCGAACATGTTTGCAAAATGGATAAAGGCATGGCCGCCGTCCGCCGTCCCGCCGAACACAGAGCCGTCTTTAACGCTGTCTGCGGTTACGCCGTTGGCGCGCAGGATAGTAACACTTATCACATCCGCTACGGCCCACAAAACCACTACGACGGGATATATAAGCAGTGATTTAAATAATAGTCGCCACCACCGGCGGAAGTATTTTTCGGTCATCGGTAAACAGTACAGTGCAAATGCTACCGGGCTTACTAATATTAGTGCCAAAATGATGCCTTTTCGTATCACCAAGAGGACAAAGATGAGGACAATGGCGATGAAAACCGGCAACATTGCAAAGAATGCCACCCACAAAGCCGCTTTAAGGAATGATGCCTTAATAGTAAATAGTCCCGTAAGTACCGTGGCAATACCGCCGGCACCCATAATAAGTCCAATGACACCCCCTGCCATAGCGACATTTCCTGCAGTAGCCGACGGCTGGAAGCTTAGGTCGATCGGGCCGGTGATAATACGCCCTAAAGCACCTCCGGCAATGTTGGTTACGTCTACCATCAACGCCACAATATATACCGACAGGTTGATGAGGATTGCGGCTGCAAGCACGCGTGGCAAGGCCTTGCGTGCAGTGTAGGCGTCAACCAGTCCACCACCGATTGATTCACCGAAGACGATGATCAGGAGTGCGAATACCAGGAAGATGTCGCCATAGATACGGAATGTTGACCAGACCTTAAAGCTCGGGTCGTTCGCGCTCGTACTAATCGGCGAGGTATATAAGAACGGCTGGATAATGTTATTGAACATCCAGTCAGTAAAGCCGGACAAGCCATTGAAGATAGGACACAAAATGTATGCGTTGTTGTCGTCAGTGGTTTCACAAGTCGGACGAGTGGCTTTGTTGTCGCCCGAAAGCAGTGCTGCCGTTTCTTCGGCGTTCAACTTGATGATGGCATGGCCTTGCGTGCCGTCAAACTTCTCTACAGGTACACACTTACCGATATCAGCAAGACATACTTGGTATTTGCCTGGAGCGACATTTTGGGTGAATGCCTGCAAATTAACGTCGTGCTTGGCTTGGCTGGAGGCACCACCACCAATCTCTTTTACGGTAAATTGTGTTGTTTCCGCGTTGTTCCCTAAATCTTTACCGGCAACATCCTGCAATGCAATGGTGTAGGGGCCGTAGGTAAAGTCACCTTGGGCAGTGGTGCTGTCGTAACTAAATTGTACCTCGGTAAGGATCTGGTTTTGGGTAGCAACCTGGTTGGCGCTGTATACATGAATGAAGGATTCGTTATATATCTTAGTGAACGGCTGGCAGGAGGTTATGAGCTGGTCGAAGCACATGTTGTAATCGGTGCCCATGTCGAGGTTTGTGAATACGTGATTCCAGGAGCGGGCGCCGCCATTATCGGTGCCGGTAACTGCTATAGGCCCGGCAATGGTCGCCGAACCCTTTTTAAGGGTAAAGTTAACGGTTCCGGGTGGGTTTGCCGTAACGGTCTGCAAGGTGATGTTTGCCGTACGGTTAGCGTCATTTTCCGGTTGTTTTGGCGGAGTAACCGTGCCGGTGGAACGAGTGCCGCTAATGCCGACAGCACCGAGTGATTCCCATGCGGAAACATCGGCAGCACCACAGCTATTACCGCCGACGGATGTGCCACCGCCAGGCGTCGGCATCGTTTTAGCAGAGCTATCACTGCCCTGCAGCATAATAGAGGCCTGGTAGATAGTACAGCGACCCTCGTAATTTAGGTTGCCACTAAAAAACTGGTTTGGCCCGGCCGCAGCACCACTTATCAGTGAGGACTGCGCCCCGCCCGAATTAACGAGGATGGTGTTCTTATCGCTTGGCGACCATGAAAAGGTAGAAAGCGCTTCGGCGGTTTGCGGCAATAATGTCGTTACGATAGGAACCCCTACCAAAGTAAGGGCAATAACTGTGGCAAGTATTACTCGGCGGCCTTGCTTAAAGAATTGCTTTATTTTCATGATTTTTGCGTATCCATTCCATCAATTTTCCACGTGCCGCCGTCTTTTACGACAAACACTATAACATTGTAGTTTACATCCTGAAACGTCATAGTGTAATTCACGTAATTGAGGCTCTTGTCTTTATAGTTGCTGTCGTCGCCCTTGTAGGAGTCTTGTTTTACAAATTTCGGCGCACCCTTGCTTGAATTAATGAGGTTGCTCCAAATGACTTTACTGCCCGCTTGTTTCTTGTAGGTATCATCCATCATATTCCAAGTGGTGTCGGTGTCACTCTTATATACACCATTTATAAATTTGTCCGCAGTACTGCGTGCGGCTTTGTCACCAGTAGTCTGGGACGTGCCGTTATTACCATTAGATCCGTTTTTCTTACCATTGGCTACAATGCCCGCAACAATAGCAATAACGACCACGAGCACTGCGATGCCGATTGCCACCTTACGACCTACAGAGCCTCGTTCTGAAATATGTTTGTTGCTCATCGATAAATCCTAGTCACTACAATAGTACCAAATTTTCAAAAAAATAGTTATGTTTTTGGGCATAAATAATGAATAATCTGACATCACTCTTGAATCGAAGTATCTTTAGCGATATAGTTGCAAGTAAGTTAGCCGTCAGAGGTTACCAATGTCGAATCATAAAAAACACAAACTCATCCATATTATTGCAAGCGCAGTGCTCATCCTGGTGGGCATCTGTATTTTTGCCGCACCGCATGTCTTTGCCGCAGGAGAGCCGATCAAGACCGGTGTCACTGAACCCGGTGCCGGTAAATTTACTTGTGGATCCGGTGACGACGCCGTGCAAGTCAGTATTAACTTCGGTTGTAAGGGCCAAGGCAACGCCGTAACCGATGCTTCGTTTGCGATTATCCGCGTATTGTCAGCGGGAGTCGGTTTGATTGTGATTGCCTCGATCGTATATGCGGGTATCCAGTACACCACCTCGCATGGCGATCCAAACGCAACGGCCAAAGCCATTAACCGTATCCGTAACTCACTGTTCGCATTACTTATTTATATTTTCTCGGCGGCGTTCCTTAACTTTGTGCTACCGGCAGGATTCTTCAAATGATCACACAACTGTTTACTCACTATGCGGCATCGTGCGCCGGCGGAAGCTTCCTCGGCTTCCCTAAGTGGTATAAATATCTTGACGGCCAAGAAGTTACCAGCACGGTAGGTCCGGCTGGTGCTAAAGTTTGTACCCCGATGATCGGTGGCTTAACCGATATTTGGCTCATTGTCGCAGCGGTTATCGAGATGCTGCTCCGCATCGGTGCTTTGTTTGCGATTGCGATCGTTGTGTATGGCAGTATCCAATTTATTACCAGCCAGGGTGAGCCAAGTAAGACCCAGGCGGCGCGCTCCACTATTATTAACGCGCTCATCGGTTTGGTTATTACTATAAGTGCGGCTACTGCCGTTTCGTTTATCGCAGGGAGTTTCAAATGATCCAGACTATCGCGTCGGCAATCGTGCAATGTAATGGCAAAGGTAGCTGTGATACCGGACTTCCGGTGGTGGCAGCAAATAACGGCAACTTGCAGACCGCACTGCAGATCACCTTCGGCGTTGTAGGTGCGCTCGCCATTTTGATGATTATCATCTCGTCGTTTCGCCTTGCTTCGTCCGAAGGTAACCCGCAGGAAGCGACGAAAGCTCGCCAAGGCATCATATATTCTGCAGTCGGTTTGGTGCTTGCGCTTAGCGCGGAAGCGATCGTAACATTTGTACTGGGGAGCGTCTGATGAAGAAGTTGCTTGTTGCGTTTGCGATACTTATGAGCCTGCTTTCGCCTGCTCTAGCATTACAGTCCGCATCGGCGGAAACGGTTGATGTATTTCCTGATGGCTGTACGGCAGCTATCTGTAAAGACAAGAGCGGGAGCAAAAACCCCATTTTCGGGCCGGATGGTATTATGACCAAAGCCACGCACATCCTGGCGATTTTCGTCGGCGTGGTTGCCACGATAGCGATCATTATCTCGGGCCTCATGATGATGACGGCCGGAGGCGACGCTACCAAGACCGCCAACGCGCGGCGTGCCCTTTCATATGCATTGGTCGCGGTTGTCGTCGCCATCATGGCCCAATTAATTGTTGCGTTTGTACTGGACAACATAGCTCCCTAAGGAGGAACCATTATGAAGAAAAAAATCGTAAGTATCATATTCGTAGCCGCCCTACTCCTCGCGCCGGTGCTGGTAGCAAACACCAGCTACGCGCTGTTCGACAACGCCAAAAGCGAGGCTTGTGCCGGTCTGGCCGTATCGGACACCGGAAAATGTGGTAACGGTGGTAGCACGATCAACCAAGTCCTAAAGAACGTGTTAAACGTACTGACGGTTATCATCGGGCTTATCGCGGTGATCATGATAATTGTCGGTGGTACCAAGTATATTACTTCGGGAGGTGACAGCGGTAAAGCCGGTAGTGCTCGTTCGACGATCATTTCGGCCGTCGTCGGTTTGGTGATTGTTGCCCTCGCCCAGATCATCGTCCAATTCGTACTTAAAAACGCCACGCCACCGGCTGAAAAGAAGGCAGGGAGCATTACTATGCACAGCATCGTTGGCTAAAATTGCGCTTATCATGCAATAGCAATAAAATGTACCTAAACCACTATAAGAAAGGAACCATATGTTAAAAAAGATTCGCGCCAAGCTACTCGTAGTCCTCGCTGCGGCAGTGCTTGTTGCTGTGCCGATTGCCGCCACGGGAACGGCTCGTGCTGCAGACGAACCCAGTAATAAAGGCAATGTTGACCTGCAAAACAATCTTGGTTGTGGTGCGACATTTAATGTTACACCTAGTGCTGATTGTGGGAAAAATACCGAAACGGGCGCTGGCAAAGTCCAGGGCGTCATTACCACAATTCTTAATTATTTCTCGATCATCGTCGGTTTGATTGCAGTTGTTATGCTTATCTTTGGTGGCCTCAAGTATATTACCTCGGGTGGTGACACGGGTAAGGCGACAAGTGCTCGTTCGACCATCGTCTCTGCAGTTATCGGTTTGGTAATCGTCGCCCTCGCCCAGATCATCGTCCAGTTCGTACTCGACAAAACAACAAAAGGTGCGAACGGCGATAGCAGCACTACCACTACGACGCCGTAGCAATAATATTGTTGTCAATATTGAACCGAAACGCCTCTTGTGCTATAAAATAAACAAACGGTTTTTTAAGAAAGGAATACAAACGATGCTTAAATATCTTCGCAATTCTGCAGCAAGTATCTTGACTGCCCTCGCGTTGATCGCAGTCCCGCTGCTCAGCCCGGCTGTCGCTTTTGCTGCTGAGAGTACTGGCAGTAGCGCAAACATTCAAGGAAATCTAAGCTGTGGTGTGAGCCTCAACACTGCAAACGGCGACTGTACGAACGACACGAGTACGGGCGCTGGTAAAGTCCAAGGCATCGTTACTGACATGATTAACATTTTCTCACTCGTTGTGGGTATTATTTCGGTTATCATGATTATCTACGGTGGTTTTAAATACATTACTTCGGGTGGTGACTCGGGTAACGTTACTGGTGCGCGCAACACCATTACCTACGCCGTTATCGGTTTGGTAATCGTCGCCCTCGCCCAGTTTGTGGTCCAGTTCGTTTTGAACAAGGTTACGACCGCAGGTAGCAATACCTAAAAACAAACCTTTCGGAAACCTTTAATCCCTCGTTATCACAGCGAGGGATTTTTATGTACGCCCGCTTGCGCTGAAGCGTGCCATTACGTGCCCATGGTTGCAAACTGGTTACGCAACACGCAACACGCAACACGCAACACGCAACCACGGCACGGTGATGCCGACCAATACCGCAATGTTGGCAAACAAAAAACCACCCAACTTGGGGTGGTTTTTTGATCGGTTTTCGGATGCTTAGAGAACCTGGATTTTCTTAACAGTGTCTTGCTTGACTTTCGCAAAGCTGATGGTTAAGACACCATCCTTAAGTACTGCTTCGATCTCGTCTTCTTTGACGGGTACAGGCAAAGCGATACTGCGTGAAAATTCACCCCAGTAACACTCCTGGACGAAGTAGTTTTCAACGCCATCTTCGTTGCCTGCCGAGAGCGTACCGCGAATGCTCAAAATGTTGTCAGAAATACTAACATCGAGATCATTCTTGTTTACGCCAGCAGTGCGCGCTTTAACAACGAGTTTTTCTTTCGTTTCATATACGTCGACAGCGAGTTGGCCAGTTACGTCTTGTTCTTCATCCCACTCATCTTGTGCTACTTGTGGCTGCTGTGCAGCGCCGGTGTCATCGGCAGCGGCAGAGACCGCATCGTCGTCGCCCAAAAAGGCAGCGGTCAGCTCGTCTTCTTCCATCAGTAGGTCGTCGTCGCGATTGCGTCGCGCCATAGTTGTTACCCTCCGGTTACTTATTCACTCATTCCGCGTTTTTGTATTATCATCAGTATAGCTTAGGAAATAAATATCTGGCAACTGCAAATAAACTTATTTACAACACAATAAACACAACAACTATGTTTGACGCACTCATCGCCTTCTTTGCACCACATGAATGTCTCGGCTGTGGCCGGGAAGATAGCTTGCTCTGCAGGAGCTGCGTAGCGGCTCTTCCAGCGGCACGTGGCTGCTGTTATCACTGCCAGTGCGCGCAGCCTTCATATGCACCGTGCGCGGCTTGCAGTGAGGCGAGCCCGCTTGCTTCCGTCTGGGCCGCGACGAACTATGAACATTTGGCGAAAACATTAGTATGGCACATGAAGTTCGAACGCGCCCGCGCGGCGACCACGACTATAGCAAGCGCGTTGCTCGCGCCGCCAATCTCAAACCAAACGATCATCGTTCCGATCCCGACAGCCACCACGCGCATGCGCCAACGCGGGTATGATCACGCCAAGCTCATTGCCCGCCGCTTTGCACGGTTGCATCACGCTGCTTATGCGCCGGCGCTTGCCCGTATGGGGCAGCATCGTCAGGTTGGAGCTTCCGGAGAGCGACGGCGACAGCAGCTTGGCGCGGCTTTTCGAGTCACACAGCCGCTGGCAAATAAGCACGTCATACTTATTGATGATGTAGTTACCTCTGGTGCTACGCTTGAGGCGGCAGCAAATACGCTACGCAAAGCGGGAGCGGCCCGCGTGGATGCCACGGTATTTGCGCGCGCCTGATTTTGCAATTTACCCTGCAGGTTGCTATAATCACCTCTGTTACGCACCGCAAAGCAACACAATGCACTCTGGAAGGGTGTCCGAGCGGTTTAAGGAAACGGTCTTGAAAACCGTCGTGCCGGCAACGGTACCGTGGGTTCGAATCCCACCCCTTCCGCCAAGCCAAAAAGCCAGTCGCCACACTGGCTTTTTTGCTACCAGGGTACGCTGTACGGACATTGACAATTCGTAAAATCTAGTGTATAAAAGTAATCATGAGTACAAATACAGAAACCTCCAAAGTAACAAATATTAATGGTGCTGCAAACCAAAATACAGTAGCTACTTTTAACGGAGCTGCCGAAGATCTAGAAAGAATTGCTGCCGCTACCGAAATGGCCGGTGAACGTAAGCAAGGCGCGAGGATGATCGGAGCCGTAATCGTACCGCGTGCTGTGGTTCGTTTGCAAGAATCTGACGGAAGCAGTCGTGAGGCTGAAGTCGCTGTCGTAGCTTCTGCCGTTAACACATCGACAGGTCCCATCACGGCCGTTCGGATGGTAGAAGCCGGCCAAAGTGAAGCTCGGCAAGATGGTGTTCCGGGTGAAGTTGCCCTATTCAGTCTTTACCGGCAAGGCGAAGATATCCGTGGCGGTGCATCATCAATTGGCGGGCGTGGTGCTATCACCAATGTCAACGAAGCGCTTGCCCAGGCATTAGGAACTGAGGTTGCACCGGCTAATGTACCTATCACGCCTGAACAAGTCGCTGCAATCGCAAAAGGCGTAGAGGATTCACAGGCAGTTGCCTTTAGTAATCCGGGAGCCGAGCAGATTAGCGTCGTTCCACTCGAAAAGATGATTCCAGAGCTACACCGCGTAGCCTAAATAAAAACGCGCCCAAGAAAACACCACTTCAAGTGGTGTTTTTGCTTTCCCTGCGATAGTTTATCTGTTAAAATAGCTGCGTTACACCCTTTGGAGAGGTACCCAAGTGGCTGAAGGGGACGGTTTGCTAAATCGTTAGGGGGGCGCGAGCTCCCGCGAGGGTTCGAATCCCTCTCTCTCCGCCAACAAAAATGACGCTCACAGATTACGAGCGTCTTTTTTGTGTTTTAGTGCCTTCCGAGGCTTCCCATTCGCACGACAATTCGTTACAATGGCGCTTATGAATGGGGATACGAGCCAGCCGTCGCAACACGACGCGCAGAAGGATGCCGACAAGAAGCCCGAGCCGGTAGCAAACTGGGCATATAAACCTGCGGGTGACGCGGCGGGCACAGTTCCTGTCGCCGCTCCAGCTGTACCGGTAGCACCGGAAGAGACAGTACAGTGGACCGCTTCAGAATTCGTTGCGCACCAAAAGAGCTTAGGATGGTACCTCATCCTTGCCGCGTCGGCCCTGGCCGCTGCCGGACTTATCTATTTGCTTACGCGCGGCGATCTCATCACGGCTTTGGTGGTAATCGTTGCGGCAATCTTTTTTGGCTACGTTGCTGGGCGCAAGCCACGGACGCTTGCGTACGAAATAAACTCCGGCGGCATCACTATCGGTCATCGCTTTTATGGTTATGAAAACTTTAAATCGTTCTGGGTCGAGCACCAGGGCGCCTTTGGATCAGTCTCTTTCATGCCACTCAAACGGTTTATGCCCCTGCTCACCATTTACTACGCCGCCGAACAGGAAGACCAGATACTCGGTGTGCTTGGCAATCACCTTCCTCTGGAAGAAGCGCACCGCGACATGTTCGATCAGTTCATCGATCGCATACGTTTTTAAATACTTCTGAAATATAAACCGGGCCATTTACCCGTACAACACTTATTGTGTGGGATTTTTAACAGTCTCCCTTATCCCTTGCGCGTACCATAAAAATGCAATATCAAGATAAGGAGGGAGAGATGAAGAAATATCACATCCTGACGAAACCTACCTCAGTTGATGAGGTTCGTGAGTGGGATCTTTCCAATATTGCAAGCGAGGGCTTACTTATTTTAAAGGCCCAAAAATTACAGGCACGTCGTTGGAAAAAACTCCGACAGCTCGAAGCCTGAAGCCACAATTATTTACCCCGAGCAAACAGCGTCTCTTAGGAGTGCGCTGTTTGTTTTTTGTCAGAAAGCCACGTATGCTTAAAGGGCATGGAAGAACTTCAGAAATTTATTGCGAAATATCCGATTAAAAAATTTGAGCGCGACCAGGTCATATTGTGTCAAGGCGATGCACCTTCGGTTGTGTATGCCATCCGAAAAGGCTACATAAAGGGTTACGACATTAACAATCAGGGTACCGAACAGCTGGTATGGTTCGGTACGCCCGGCGACATTTGTCCGAGTATTTGGCTGTTTTCCTCTACCGAGACGCTGCCGCTGTTTTATAGCTCATTTAACCGCGTCGAGGCGCACGTCGTCGACAAACAAGAAATGCTCGTGTTCCTGGATGAGCACCCCAAGGCGCTGATGGAACTCTCGAAACGGCTTGCGATGCTGGCGACTGATCTTATTATCCGTCTGAATGCCGTCGAAAAACCGAAGGCCGAAGAGAAGATTGCGCATACGCTCGCCTTTTTCGCCGACCGGTTCGCCGAATCCAAAAAAAGTGGCGCCCGGCGCATCGCCCTGCCCTTTACGCAGCAGGATCTGGCGAGTCTGCTCGGGCTCACGCGCGAAACCGTGGCCAAAGAGCTGAAACGGCTCAAAGAGGAGCGGTATATAAGTTATAATCGCTGGCGTTTCGTGGTCTATCGGGATCGCATCGACGAACTTATTTAGGGTACGTTTCACGAGGAGGGCATATGAAGATAAGCAAGAAAATCGAAAAATTATCTGAGGCCAGCCAAAAAAAGGCTGACACCGAGAAAGAGCAAATCGAGCTCGGCAAAAAGTTGCAGGCGTTTTATGACAGCGGTTATGTAAACCGCAAACAGGCATTCTGGTTTTCGTTTTTGAAGGGTGTGCTCGGGGGCCTGGGGAGCGTAGTCGGCGCGACCGTAGCCATCGCGGTAGTACTTTGGATATTAAGCGGCCTCGACCAGGTGCCTTTTGTGGGACACTTTTCAGAGTCGGTTCGCGACACGCTTCAGCGACACCGCTAATCGTGCTTTATCAGGAGTATCAGGGCTTATAAACGAAGGCTGTGTTACCGCGCTTAAAGCTATGCGGCTTCTTTTTCCAGGAAGGCGAGGATAGCCTCATTGAACGCCGGAATGTCATCGGGCTGGCGGCTGGTAATGAGATTGTCGTCGATTACCACCGGTTCATCAATCCATTCGCCACCAGCATTTCTCAGGTCGTCCTGAATGGTGAAGTAACTGGTGAGTTTCCGGCCCTCGAGTACATTCGCAGAAGCGAGGAGCCATGGCGCATGGCAAATAGCGGCGACCAACTTCCCTTCGTGTAAAAAGTCGCGTACCCAATCCCGCGCTTTTTCCTGCACGCGGAGGGCATCGGCGTTTATGGCGCCGCCCGGCAATACGAGCGCGTCGAATTCGGTAGGGTCCGCCGCCTCGAGGCTTTGGTCGGCGGTGAACCTATCACCCTTTTCAATATGGTGAAGCCCTTGGAGCGGATTATGCGCAGTAGAAACGACGGTTACCTGAACACCGGCAGTCTTGAGGGCTTCGAGCGGTCCGGTGAACTCGGCTTGCTCAAAGTTCGTATCGACTAGAATTGCGACTCGCTTGTTTGCTGCGTGCATATATTCCCCTTTTTTGTTACTTGCCGCGAGCGAACAGTGCCCGGACGATAACGATTAAAATGATGGCACCGAGTACGCCAACAGCGACGCTGTACAGATTGAATCCGGTAATACCTGCGCCACCAAACAATTTCATGATGAATCCGCCAAGCATAGAGCCGATAATGCCAACCACGATGTTCATGATTAGACCCTGATCCTTATCGGTGTGCATAAGCAGCGATGCGAGCCAACCAACGATACCGCCAAATATTATCAAACCAATGATACCCATATGTATTCTCCTGTCTTTAGCTGTAGTTCGGGATTACCCTTGCTTTCTATAGTATGCCGTACAAATCTTAACTGCTGTGAAAAAAGTAACGTTTACTCCTATAAAAATGTGCTGTGATCGGGCGGCATTCGATGCTACGATAAGCACTAGTATGGTTTTTGCAAATCGCCACCGCGAACACGATCCTGTCTGGCATGTCCAGATTGCAATGCTGGTGGCCATTGGGTTGCAGCTCGCGCTGCCCAGTATGTTCGTGGTTGGCATGCGCTTTGGCGTACCGGTGGTGGAGTTGCTGTTACTGGCAGCGCTGTCACTCACTACGCCCCGCGAGAAAATCTTTCACTCGTTTGCCCGCCGCTTGAACGTTATTACGCTCGTGGTCGTGGCGTCGCTCGCCAATATCTATTCGCTCTCGGTGGTGGTCGACAAACTGCTGGCCGGCAGCCATAGCGCGGATGGCCGCTCGCTCATTTTGGCGGCGATCAATATTTACCTGACCAATATTATTATTTTTGCGCTTTGGTACTGGGAGATGGATGGCGGCGGGCCCGGCGACCGGCAGCGTATAAAGGGCTATGAGCAGGACTTCATGTTTCCGCAGCACCAAAACGACAACTATCGGCACCCATCGTGGCGACCGACGTTTATCGATTACCTGTATGTTTCGTCTACGAACGCTATGGCGTTTAGTCCGACCGACACATTACCCCTCAGCCGACGCGCAAAACTACTCATGCTCATGCAAGCCATCGTGTCGCTTATTACGATTGCGTTGGTGGCTGCCCGTGCGGTGAATATCCTTGGCTGATCTGGGCTTGCCACGCTAGGTGTTCTTGCTGAGTTTGGTATCGGCTTTGCAGCTGGCTGACTAGCTCGTTGGAGCCACCTTCCCTATTCATGCCTTCGTGATATTGCCAGCCAAACGCATCTTTACCGTCGGCTTTATCGAACTGCATAGCGGTGGGACGAACAAACATAAAACTGCAATAATGCGTACAATTAATCATGGCACATATTCTGGATTTGGATTGAAGATGCCGCTTTTCAATGCTTACCCGAAAAAAGCAGCAACAAAAAACAGTAAGTAAGCGGTCTGCCGCCCTATTTGGCGCTTCGTAGGATATAGTAAAGTCATGCCCCGACGCTACCGACGACGAAGGAAACGCAATAATGGAACGTTCATACTAATTGTTCTGCTGCTTATCGCTGCGGTCGGTAACGGTAAGTCGGCACAGACACTGCAGCGGGTTTTGATTGCCTTGCTTTTGCTAGCGGCTTTGGTTATTGCGGCGATCTTTTTCTTCCGAATGTGGCAACGGCAACGAGAACAGCAAAGATTACGCGCACTCGAAATGGTTGATATTGACGTCATGGATGGGCTGGAATTCGAAAAGTTTGTGGCTAAGGTATTAGTCAGTCGCGGATTTACCAAGGTCCAACTCACCGAACGCTACGATTATGGCGTTGATATCATCGCACACAAAGACGGTGTGCGCTGGGGCGTGCAAGTCAAGCGCCACAGCCGAATGGTCAAAGCCGAAGCCGTGCGACAAGTTGTGACGGCACTCAACAAATACAAATGTCAGCGAGCTATGGTTGTCACCAACAGCACATTCAGTCGCCCAGCCAAAATATTGGCCGAGACCAATGACTGCGTGCTCATAGGCAAGGATGAATTAGCTGAGTGGATTATTGCGTTTCAAAAGGGCAAATAGCTAAGCTTTCACAAAGCTTTGTGAATTATTGGGGTCACGGCGCAAGCGAAGTTTGCCTGTACCCTCATGACTAAAACCAATGATTTTCTCCATGAATGCTTCGGCTTCGTCGTGTGGAATTTCCAGGGCGCTTTCAAGGTACTGCTCGTAGCCGCTCACATCTTCTTTCGTTAGCGGTTCACTGCCGAGTAGTGTAAGGTCTGTCTGGCGCAATAACGTCGTAGCGGCCTGCGGAACATGCATGAGTGGCTTCATGGCCTTTACTTCTTCGAGACTCGGTTTGTGGTCAAAATGCCCCTCAAGTAAACGGCGGTGTAGGACATCTTTATTGAAATCGAGCAGCCGGTAGGCCGCATATTTGCCATCATCTTCTTTATATGTGTAATAACCACCGAAATTTACGGGAAGATCTATGACATCTGGATCTTGTTTGAAAAACTTTTTAAACATGGTTTTCATTATAACAAAGAGTGAACAATCTTCGGTAGACGCCTAACTCCACTTGGTCAAACATCGGCTTCCTTCCTGAAAGATTTTAGGCTGTCCAGCAACTCGTCAGCTGATGAATATTCGTAGCTCTCCAAAAGTACCGGCTTAAACGCCTCGCAAATGGCATTAATGTTTTCAGCAGTCACATTTGTAAAAAACTTGGTCTCACCGTTTTCAGTATCAGGGCGAGATACGCGAATATAGCCGCATAAGCCAGGATTTTCTTCACCGACAAAGAAATCCAGATCAGCTTTGTCTTCTCCGAGATAGCCCGGCAGGAAGCCATAGTCTACGGGATAAGTTACGCCCTTGAGCGGATAGTTACTCGCCGCTTGGAAGTCTTTGTACGTGCCTCGCTTGTTTTCAATGACAATAGTATTCAGTGGAGCTGGCAACTCAGAGATATTGACTGCACGCCCAAACCAATCGGTATCAGTTAACACTTGATCCCGAACTTTGGCTAATACCATCTCGCCATACGTTTCGCGGGACTGTTTCTTGATGGCTTCCCACTCAGTGTCCGCCATGAACGCGACCCACTGCTTGCGCATCGTGTCTTCGTCAGGCCACTTCAAAATGTAGACAAATTCAGTATTACCTTCACATTCCGAGTACCACATAGCAACGATATTGAAATCGTACGACTTCATGATTCTTGAGGCATGATCACGAAATCGATCATCAAATACAGTCTTTAGATCAGGATGTATTCGATATATGCGGAGTTGGTGGATCATGCTTTGGGTTCCACCTGGATCTCAATTGTCTCGGCCAGGCATGAATTATTGGTCAGCTTTTGGTAACGCAGGAGCTGCAAACCTTGATCATGCCGCCCTTCGTACAGGGCTTCACAGCATTCTTCCAAGACATATGGCCGAAAGCCGAGGTCAAAGGCGCTCATTGCTGTCGCGAAAACGCAGTCATTCGTTTCAGTGCCCACCAGGTGCACCTCCTCAACGCCGCGATCACGCAGATACGCCGCCACGTCCTGGTCGCCCATGAACACTGAGCGTGAAGTCTTTGTAACTTGCAGTGGCTGATGCGGTGCCAGCAGTTTGTGCACAGCATCTACTGTATGCGTTGTTTCATCTTTTGGATGATCGACGTTCATCATTTCACCCCACAACGAGCCGTCACCAGAGTGCCAAACTGCTTCGATGTAAGCGTCATATGGAACCTGTGCGATCAACGACGCTATCCTCGGAATAATGTGGTCGTTGTGAGGTTTGAGCATGGCTGGCTGCAGGTCTACGACGATGAGGGCTTTCTTGCGATCGGTGCGAGGAATCTTCATTATCTAATAATACCGTATCTGTTGGCTCCAAAAACCTATTTAATGCAGCGCCAACATACGAAGAAATACTTTCTGGAAACAAAAACTTCGGCGGTCTACCGAAGTTAAATGAACTGTTTCGCCTGAAAAATGTCGATTCAGGAAATTTGGTACACCCGACAGGATTCGAACCTACGACCTTTGGCTCCGCAAGCCAACGCTCTATCCAGCTGAGCTACGGGTGCATACGACAGGAGTTATCTTACCATAGGCGGCTATAAAAAGCTAGGTTTAGTTGCTTGAAATGCCTTGGCATCATGTCCCGTGCTCAAACACTGCGGATAGAATACCGCAAACTGCGCGCGTTGGACATTGATGCCAAGGCATTTCAAGCTTCAGCTTGTCATAGTTTGCCAAAAAGAGGCTGCTCAAATCACCCGCCATCTGTTAAAATAGCTTGCATACGGAGAGGTGCAAGAGTGGTTGAATTGGACGGTCTCGAAAACCGTTGTGCGGGCAACCGTACCGAGGGTTCGAATCCCTCCCTCTCCGCCATGAAAAGGTCTGGTTTATTCCAGGTCTTTTTTGGTTTTGGTGGCCGGGTCGTTTTCGTCGGCAGGTTTTTCGTGTGTGTTTTTGGTGTGTCCGACGACGGTCGCTGCTTCAGAATCGTTTGAGCCCGGTAGTGGTGGCGCGCTCGGTACGGGAGCGGTGTCTGCTGCAATATCTGCTTCGTCTTTTGGTGTAAACATCGTGCCTGCGGCCGGAATGTTCATGTTGTGGCTGAGTGGATTGCTGATGGCCTCGTGCTTTTTCTGGCGACGAATAAGATGGCTGAGCAGCCAAATCACGCCACCGACCACCAAATATGCAATGCCAAAGATGAGCCAGTTGTGGCGCAGGTCGTCGGCTAAGATTCTAATAACGCCGATGAGCTTGCCTTGCAGCGAGGCGAGCGCCGTGGCCTGCTCGCTGAGTTTGCCTGCGTAGTGGTTCATCAGCCACAAAGCCAACAGCGCGAAAATCGTGGCATAGATGCCTGTGGTTACCAGTGTCACGCCCACGCGGCGGATGCCAGCGCGTTTGCTACGGCTCAGGAAGAAAACGCCCAGCGCTGTAATCACCGCCAAGACGGGCAGTATATACAGCGTGCGGACGTAGTTTTGGTACAACTTCGGTACGTTATGCAATTGCTCGAATATTGGCTGGCCATCGCTGTTCTTAATGGACTGCGAGTTAAGCGAGTTGTCCGAGATAATGCCCTTACCTTCTGCCTGTTGCTCTACAGCCTGCACCATTTTTCCTACCGGTACATTTGCCGGTCGACACGTGAGTGACAAAATCGCCGCGGTGCTCGTAGGGATGACCGTGCCAGCCGGGCAAACCGGCAAAGCCTGTAGTTTGGCGGTAAGCGAATCGCTGAGGTTGGCGCTGATCGCGCCCTTGATTTCGGTCAGGTCGATGGTGAAATTAGGCGAGGCGGTTTTTCCTTGCGCCCACGCGTACGTACTGTCGAGTGCATGATCAACATTTCGCTCAACGGTGGAAGCCGGGATTGCACTTGTGACAGCTGATTTTACGGTCGGGTTAGTGAGCGGCAGTGTGCCGTCGCCCTTGTCTTGGTTCTTTTCAAGCAAAAATTGCCCGACATCGTTATATATACCGCTTTGGCTCAAGGCGTTCTCGATATGTGCCGGCGTGCCAAAGACCAAAAACAGGCTGAGCATAGTCGCAAATAAAAAGATAGCAATTGAGAAAATCGAAGCGCTAAGCGCTAAACCTATTCGTCGTAGAAAATTCATATGCTTATTGTACGCCACGGCGGGAAAATATTGAATCACATGCATAAGTCCTCCCGGGAACCCGAGTTTGCGATGTCTTATATAAAACTAGAAAAGCTTAGTCAGTTTTCTTAGGACACCGGAGGCTCATGTTCCCGGGAGGACTTATGCATGTGATTCATTCCTCTAATCCACCGCTGTTTCTAACCTTTTGTGGCTAGTTAATTTGGCGCTCGTTCTGCTTATTGGTATGATATGGCTATGGATGAAGCGGGGTTAGGCCAACGCGTGCAACAAGCACGCCAGGCCGCGGGACTGACACAACAGGCCTTATGCCAAAAGGCAGGTTTGAGCTATTCAACGCTCACCAAAATTGAGCGCGGCGCCATCAAATCCCCTTCTATTTTCACTATCCAGACGATTAGTGTGGCGCTTGGTACCTCGCTCGATGCTTTACTTGGCACCGCGGCAGCGCCGGTAACTCCCGAGCGCCAAACCGTGCGCTCCAAATCGGGGGTGCGCTTTGTGTATTTCGACATCAATGGTTGTTTAGTGCGGTTCTTCCACCGTGCTTTTACGCATTTGTCAGCGGTAAGCGGTACGCCGCCCGATCTCATCGAGAGTACTTTTTGGCATTACAACGACCAGGTTTGCCGCGGCAAGATGTCCGTCTCGGCGTTTAACAAGGTGCTCGCCAAGCAATTACAAGTAGATATCGTTGATTGGCTCGATGAGTATTTGCAGGCTATAGAGCCCATTCCGGAAACCTACGAATTGCTGCAGTGGGTAGCCGAAAAGTATCATGTGGGCTTGCTCACCAACATCATGCCTGGGTTCGTCGAAATCATGCGCGAGCGCGGCTACCTGCCCGACGTTCCGTACGATGCCATTATTGACTCTTCAAAGATCGGCGCCATCAAACCAGAGCCCGAGATATATGAAACTGCCGAGGCCGATGCCAAGGTGGCACCGGAGGAAATTCTGCTCATCGACGATACGCGCGCCAATCTTATGGCTGCTACGAAACGCGGTTGGCATGTTATTTGGTTCGACGATTACCGCGCCGGCGAGTCCGTAGCTCGTGTGCGCGAGGCGCTTGAACCCGAAGCAGTTTGACATGACGGTATACCTGACGTGCAGACCATACCGCAGACTATCTGGGGAACCCGAGTTTGCGATGTCTGAAATAATCGAATGAGTCCACACAGTTGCACACGGCACTCCGCAGGCTCATGTTCCCCAGATAGTCTGCGGTATGGTCTGCAATCTCTAAAGTTCACGCTACAACGCGGCGAATTTCTTGATCTCTTGCGTAATGCCTACAAGCTTGACTTCGGCGGCCTCGAGTTGGGCGCGGGTTTCGGCCACAATGTGCGCCGGCGCGTGCTCAGCGTAATTCTTGTTGGCGAGCCGGGCACGGAGCTGTTTAATCGCGGTTTCTTCTTGTGCCT
>JGI24742J22300_10000039_pt1 | contig 19127 bp, 21 predicted proteins | sample KBSMiscanthusM1_FD_22300 | JGI IMG/M metagenome (IMG submission 22300)
CCGAGGCAGCGCTACGACTGGTGGATAGTTATTTGCTGGGATTGGAACTTGCAAAAGGCCAGACGGCATTACTGCTCGAGCCGGTTTCACTGAGCTCCACCTTGGTTGACATCGCACATCAGCTTGAAGGCTTTGCACGGCTGTACGACGTCGATCTGGAACTGCATGTGGCGGGTAAATACGGGCCGGTAATGGCGCATGCACTCGGACTCAAGGCGGCTTTTTTGAGCCTCGGCTACTCTTTAATCGAGGCGTTGCCAAGCTTGCAATCGGAGCGCCGGCGCATGTCGTTGCGCTTGGCCGCCCACCGCACGCCGCACGGTTTGGTAGCAGGATTGTATGGCAACGCAACGACACTGAACACGAGAGATTTACGTATGGCCCAGCAGTTATCAGGGGAAGTTCGTCAGCCGTTTACTGTTTTGTCGGCAACCGGCGGGGCAGGAATTTTTGTGGCTGACACTATTTTTCGGGCCATGGATTCGAAATTACGCGTGGGCCGGCATCAGAAACTGTCGGGCTTTGCGGTGACATTGCAACCCAGCAAACAACTGCAGCTGGTATGACCTATGCGAATATTATTGATTGAACCGGATGTGGTGCTTGCCCGAACATATCAAGCTGCTTTTGAGCGCATGGGTTGGGCAGTGGACTGGGCGCCGTCGGCACAAGCGGCTATCGACTGCGCCGATGCAGCCACGCCCGACATGGTGATTTTAGAATTGCAGCTTGTTTCGCACAGCGGGATCGAGTTTATGTATGAATTTCGCTCATACCCGGAATGGAGCGACATACCCGTGTTGGTGCATTCATTGGTGCCGCTGCAGTCAGTAGCCGGGTACGATATCTTATGCAAACAGCTCGGTGTGAGGGAATATTACTACAAACCGAATACAAGAATTGTTCAACTCGTAGCAGGCATTCGTGAACACGTCGGAGTGGCGCAATGAAGCAGCTCGTAACAACCGGTATTGTGCTGAGTCGATTGGATTATGGGGAAGCCGACCGCATTTTGACCGTGCTTACTCCTGACCAGGGCAAACTGAGCCTGCTCGCCAAAGGAGTACGACGGGTAAAATCAAAACTTGCTGGCGGTATCGAACTATTTAGCGTGACCAATATAACGTACATCAAGGGGCGGGGAACGCTGCATAATGTTGTTTCGACACGACTCGTAAAACACTATGGCAACATTGTGAAAAACCTGGATCGTACCATGCTCGGGTACGATTGCATCAAACGGCTTAACAGAATTACCGAAGACGAGCCTGAACCGGAATACTTCACTATGGCTGAACAACTTTTTGAGGCGCTTGACGACGCTGGCATTGCTTTGCCGCTGATTACGTTTTGGTTCGATGTGCAGTTATTAAAACTCGCCGGGCATACACCAAACCTGCAAACTGATGCAACAGGCAGAAAACTTACAACAGGCGAACAATATATATTTGATTTTGATCATATGAGTTTCGCATCGCGTGCCGGTGCGCCTTTCGGTGCCGATCACGTTAAATACTTGCGATTGGCGTTTAGCGGCAACCAGCCGAAAATCCTGAGCCAAGTGCAAGGCGGCGGTGTGTTGCTCGACGAACTACTGCCACTGGTACGCTCTATGCTCCAAGCGTCGTCCCTGGTATAATTAACGGATATGAGTGAAACATCTTTAGACGACATCGTGAGTCTGGCGAAGCGCCGCGGCTTTATTTATCAAGGTTCCGAAATTTACGGCGGGCTGGCTGGCACATGGGATTACGGTCCTTTGGGCGTGCAGCTCAAACGCAACATTATGCAGCTTTGGTGGAAACTGTTTGTTGATGATCGCGAAGACATGTACGGCATTGACGCTGCTATCCTCATGAACCAGAAGGTTTGGCAGGCGAGTGGACATACCGAGACGTTCACTGATCCGTTGGTGGAATGTTCAAACTGCCACAGCCGTTTTCGCGCCGATAAAATTGATACGTCTAAGTGCCCGACTTGTGGCAAAACTGGTACGTTTGGCGAGGCACGCCAGTTCAACATGATGTTCAAAACGCATGTCGGACCGGTGGCGGACGAAGGTTCAATTAGCTACCTGCGGCCGGAAACCGCGCAAGGTATTTTTACGAACTACAAAAATGTTGTTGATAGTTTTTATCCTGATTTGCCATTTGGTTTAGCGCAACAGGGTAAAGCGTTTCGCAACGAAATCAGCCCGCGCGACTTTATTTTCCGCGCCCGCGAATTCGAACAAATGGAAATCGAATACTTTGTTAATCCAGAAAACTGGGAGCAGGCGTTCGATATGTGGGTTGAACAAATTCATAAGTGGTGTGACATGCTCGGTTTGCCACAAGACAAAGTGCATGAACTCGAAGTTCCCGAAAACGACCGCGCGCACTACAGCAAGCGCACCGTCGACTTTGAATACGATTTTCCGATTGGCCGCGAAGAACTTTTAGGCTTGGCGTACCGAACCGATTTCGACCTCGGCAACATCCAGCGGGTGAGCGGCAAAAACATGGAATATCGGCCGAAAGACGGCTCGACGCCGTTCGTGCCGCATGTAATCGAACCAAGTTTTGGCGTGGAACGTGCGCTCATGGCCGTGCTAACCGCCGCATATACCGAAGACGAAATGAGTGGCGAAAAGCGCGTGTACCTGAAACTGCCAAAACACCTCGCACCAGTAAAAGTTGCGGTGAGTCCGCTGCTGAAGAACAAGCCAGAGCTCGTCAACAAAGCCCGCGAAGTCTACCAAACACTCAAAAAAGAATTTGGCCAAGTGGTCTGGGATGACAACGGTAACATCGGTAAACGTTACCGCCGCCAAGACGAAATCGGTACGCCGTACTGCGTGACGATCGACTTCCAAACACTCGAAGACAACACCGTAACCGTTCGCGACCGCGACACGGCACAGCAAGAACGCGTTGCAATCGCCGAACTCGCACAAAAAGTGGCGTAAGCATGGTTGATAAAGTTCTCGCTGCGCTCGAAAAGTACGCTCGCCCAGAGGCGGTCGATTTTCTTGGCGGTTTCTTCAAAACTCACAAAGGCGGTTACGGCGAAGGCGATGTATTTATTGGTGTTCGCGTGCCGCCAACGCGCCAGGTTGCCAAAGAATTCAAAAACATCAGCCTGGATGACATCGAAAAACTACTCGAAAGTCCGATCCACGAAATGCGCCTCTGCGCGGTTATAATCATGACATTGCAGGCAAAAAAGGCGAACGACGAACAGCATAAAGCCTTACTCGATCTGTATTTGCGTCGCACCGATCGCATCAATAACTGGGACATTGTGGATGTAAGCTGTCGTGATATTGTTGGTGGTTGGGTGCTCAAACATCCCGAAGACGGCAAAATTTTAACGGAGCTTGCCAAGTCAAACGACCTCTGGGAACGACGTATTGCCATGGTGAGCACTTGGGCGCTCATTCGCGCAAATGAACTCGATGTAGCCTACCTTATCGCGGAACGACTATTGGCCGACAAACATGATCTTATTCATAAAGCTGTCGGCTGGATGCTGCGCGAAATGGGCGATAAAGATCCGGAGCGTTTGCGTGTGTTTTTGAGTGTTCATATACAAGAAATTCCGCGTACAGCATTGCGTTATGCGATTGAGCACATGTCGTCCGAAGAGCGTCAGTATTTCATCACGCTGCGCTAAATTTGTTGTAGACAAATCGACGCACTTGGGTGCATACTTCCGAATATAAACGGGGGACTGATATGAGTGTCGAAGTTAACTTCTGGGCGGTGCTGCTGGCAGGATTATCAAGTATGGTGGTGGGCGCGATCTGGTATACGCCGTCGGTTTTTGGCAAAGCCTGGATGCGCCTTAGCGGAGTAAAACCTGGCCGTAAAATGACCGCCGGTCAAAATACGTTTATGTATGGTTCGGTGTTGGTGTCGTCGTTACTCACCGCCTATATTTTGGCGCACGTTACATTCCTTGCGAACAAATTCTTTGGTAACAGCTTTTTGCAAGACGCGCTTACGACGGCATTTTGGTTGTGGCTTGGCTTTACGGCGACGCGTTTTTACGTGCATGACACGTTTGAAACGCGACGCAAAAAACTCACTCTGCTGAATGCTGCGCACGAATTAGTAACTGTGGAAGTTATGGCGCTTATTATTGGTTTGATGCGCCCCTAGTTGTAGCAGCTGGAAAGCTACGGTTCAAGGACGCTACTGGCCGTAGCGTGCGGATACAGGGTGACTAATGCACCAAAGTTTTCTGGTACGCCTTGTGTTTGCATCTCAAAGCGAATGGAATCACTCGGCACTGCCGGCGTGACGCGTTCGACGAGTAGTAAACCGCTGTCATCTTGGTACCATTGCTTGGGGGCGGGCGAAGCTTCAAAATTTGCATCCACGACGTCATGTTCAAGATGTAATGCCCAAGGTATGTTGATCTTGCCAGGCGCTGGGGTGTCTAAGACCACGGACAGGTTTGTAACGCTGCTGGCTTGTGTGGGCCGCGAATCATCTAAAAGCGTGTCGAACAGTATCGCAGTTGCGTAAGCACCAAGTGCATACTCACGAGCATGAGGAAGGGCAGATTTTAACTCAGTTGGTAAGTTGGGCAGCGGGATACCTTGTTCTCGTGCCTGATGCAGTTTAAGAAGCACGAGTCCAAGTGCAAATTTATTCGCTACTGCACGGGTTGCCGTAGATTCGTTAGACTCCTCATCGGGCGCTTCACTGCGTGAGGGCATACGCTCTTGCCAAATCGCCAGGTGTCTTTCTAGCTCACTAAAGACATGTCCTATGGGGTAGTTGCTGTCAGGCGCGAAGTGTTCCGCTGTAGGGGGCTCGCATTTCTGAAATGGTTTATTTTTTTCTAAGCTCATAGCCACAGAGTTTACCATAGACTCATGATAAAACTATGAAGTTTATCGAGAGCATTACCTCGTTGCCGCCGCTCTGGCGCTTTGTAATTTTCGCTAAGCGCTGAAACTATTTGATTTTGACGAGCTCGATGTCGAACACCAGATCGGAATTAGGGGGAATATTCGGTGAAGGTGACTGTGCGCCATATGCCAATGCCGCCGGGATGATGAGCCTACGGATACCGCCGACGCGCATGCCGGGCACGCCTTGCGTCCAGCCGGGGATAACCTGGTTGAGGCCAAAGGTTATCGGTTGGCCAAAATCGTGTGAACTTTGAAAAATAATTCCTGATTTGGCAAGCGCACCCGTGTAGTGCGCATTAATGGTGGCGCCTTGCGGGACTATATCGCCCGCACCCGGCTGGAGATCAACGATCTGCAGTTCAGGAACGCCGTCAGTTGGAGTGAAATTTTGTAATTTTGTCCCTTGGAGCAAGGGTGTGTTGTCTTTTGCATGCATAACACCAGTGTACTACAGGGTGCCAATATTTATGAACATTCAAGTGCAAAGTCATGGTATGATTGCCGGTAGTATCAGCGACAACACCGGGTGTGCCGGCAGAAATGAGGAGTGATGATCGTATATTATACCGATGGCAGTGCTAGCCCTAATCCAGGCCCCGGTGGTTTTGCCGTGGTGAGTGAGGGCGAGCCGGTTTTCTTGGGCGCCGAACCGGGCGGGCAGGAAACCACCAATATCCGCATGGAAGGCTTTGCCATCATCGCGGCGCTCAAAGATGCGGCCGGTGAGCCGTGCGAAATCCACACCGACAGCGAGTTCTGGATTAACGTCATCACCAAATGGTCACTCACCTGGGAAAAAAACGGCTGGAAAAAGAAGGGCGGGGAAATCAAAAACCTCGACATCGTGCGGCAGGTTTGCCCATTGTATCGTAATTCGTCCGCAAAATTGATTTGGGTTCGTGGGCACAACAACGACGAAGGCAATGAGCTCGCTGACCACTGGGCTAACGAAGCGCGGAAGAAATTCCTCAAGCGGTAGGCATGCGTACACTTTTAATCGTTCTCAGTGGAGCCTTCACCCTCGGCGGTGCCATCCCTTATATCATTCAGATAGTAAGAGGCAAGACAAAGCCTCGTATTGTATCGTGGCTTACCTGGTCGCTGCTGACCAGCATCGCATGTGTTGCGTCATTTTCTGACCACCAATATGCCACAGGTATTTTAATGGTCTTTGCAACACTAGAAACATTGTCGGTAGTGATACTCGGTCTTAAACATGGAGACAAACACGTAGAGCGCTTTGATATTGTGTGTCAAATTGCAGCTTTTGCCGGAATTGTACTCTGGCTTATTTTTAACTCGCCAGCTATTGCGGTCATTGCTGCGGTGAGTATTGATTTGATCGGTGCACTGCCTACATTTAAGCATGCGTGGCACAAACCATATGAGGAGACTGCAATTACTTTCGCTTTGTCTGCGGCGGGTGGCCTCTGCACGTTGCTTATTGTGCATAGTTGGCAAATTACTGCGATTGCATATCCTATATATTTGGTCCTGGTGAATTTTGCACAAACGAGCGTTATTCTTGCACGATCGAAGTATGTGAAGCCGGGACTGCCGCCCGAACTTCGCGAACTGTAGGCGGCCAAGCTTTTATCGGGCATACGATGATAGCCGGCAAATCTAGCAAGCTAGTGTATTATAAAGGCATGCAGCCCGAAAAACCGATCGACAAGACAACCGAAAAACCACGTGTGTATGCGTTTATCGACAGCCAAAATTTGAACTTGGCTGTGCAGAAATCCGGCTGGAAAATGGATTGGCGCAAGTTTCGCCGCTTTTTGGCCGACCAATATGGCGTGACAAAGGCGTATATGTTCATCGGGTATATTCCGGAATTCGAGTCACTGTACGAGCAAATGCATGACGCCGGTTTCGCAGTGGTGCTCAAACCGACGTTTGACATGACGCGCCCGCGGCCAGAGCTCATCGAAACAACAAATAATGAGCTTGAATATGCTACGAACCGCCCGGGCGAACCGGAAGAGAAAAAGCCGGTAAAAGGGAACATCGACGCAGAGCTAGTGCTGTGGGCAATGAAAGAAATGAGCAATTACGACAAAGCGATTATCGTTTCGGGCGATGGCGACTTTTACTGTCTTGTGGAGTATTTGGAGCAGAAACATCGCTTGTTGCATCTGTTGGCGCCCAGTAACCATTATTCGAGCCTCTACAATGTGTACGAAAAATATATCGTGAAACTCGATCAATTCCGAAGGCAGTTGGCATATCACGACCGCCGCGGGCGCGGCAAAAACCCGCAGCAAAATGACCGCCGGCAGGAAAGCTAATTTTACAGCAGCATTCGGCGCGTTTTTTCGATAGAATAGCAAGAGATTATTAAAACGAACCACCTCTTATCATGAAGGTGGAGACGAAAGTTAGTAAATATGGACGAAAAAGAGGGTACAAAACCGGCTGATGCTGGAGCTGAAAATAACGATGAGCAGGCAAGCAAGCCTGAAGTGCAGCAAGATGCAACAGCGCAACATGCGCCTGTAGCTGACGTACAAGAGCAGCCAAGCGTAGCAGCAAAAGAAGCGACCGCTGCGGCGCCGGACGTCCTCCAACCAGTGCCAGGGCCCGAAGACAGTTACACCGAGACTGATATTTTCGCCTGGGCGAACAACCTGGTGCAGTACAAAGATGAGCTTTCGATAGAACTTTTTTTGTTCAATAAAAACTATATTTTGTACCGCACGAACCGGGCAGGTGACCTCAATAAACAGATGGAACCGCTCTTTATTGACGAAATTTTGGAATACGTGCTTGAGGGTGCGGACATGGGGCTGATCGTTCGTGGATTCGAAGAGGCGGAGGCCGAGGAGCACGTGCTGCAACGGACCCGGCTGAAAAATGTCGATAAATTGGTTGAGGTTTTGAACTGGCTCAAAACCCAAGAGCACGAAATCGAGCTTTTCAACGAAGAAGAACACGACATCAAACGTATCAAAGGTGTCGTGGCACGCGTAAAACACCGTGATATCAAGCGACCATTTTATGTGGTAAAAGCTTTGCCACAATCGCAAGTTATGAAGGGCAAGACCGGATGGATGATCCGTGATAATAAGTTCGTCGCCTTCGATGCCGACGCCGCGCTGCGTATTCCGGCCGAAAACCACTTGCTTGTTGTTGATCAGGATTTGTTCGTCTTTAATCAAGGCAAGCTCAAGGCGCTGTTTGGCTACGATGCAAAAGAGGCGAGCATCGCCGAAAAGAAAGTGCGTGAGATCGAAGAGAACTTCAAGCTGAGCTTTGCCGAAGGCCTCAGTATGCAATCACTCGTAAAGGGCAAGCGTGCGACCATTAAAAAACTGCAGAAAATCGAGCCGACGCTGGTTAAGCAAGACGATCTTGTCGATCATGCCGAAGAGTTGGGTCTCGACCTGATGCTCGATGACAATGGCGCCATTATCATTATGGACGACGGGGACCTGACAAAATTTGTGAACTTGCTTAATGACGATTACATCGAGTCGCCACTTACCGGCCTTCGTTACGAGATCAAGAGTAAGCGGCTCTTAAAACCACCAAGCGACGAGGAACTACTCAAAACGGTGTCATAATCACATCCAAAAATTTGATTATAAGGCGTATAATGCGAAACTAGTAGGTCGCATAACAGTGAGTTTTGAAAACACCCACGACGATACCGGTACGCTACAGGAGAAAATTGCTGCCTGGCGTACGGCTCATTATTCCGAAATAAGCGTTACCTCAAATGTTACTGAACCGATTATCGCAACCCTAGATGATATTTTTGAAGATCCATTATGGCATCAGCAGGTCGCTTATAGACCGGAGTTTGTAGAGACGACTTGTGCTGCTACGACGATAGAAGTTTTCGGTAATCATATGAGGTCCTTTCTTCAGACGGACATCTCATTACGGCATGTGCGATATTGGAACGAATACGACTCATTCAATGAGTCGTATTTATTACATATTGGCGTTACGGATAATCGTGCTCACAATCTCCCTGCGTACCGAACATGGCTGGCAATCAGACGGTATCGATGCTACGATTCGTTCTCTTTATTGTCTTCGCTGGCACTTCGATGGGCAGTGTGGGGTAGTGGCGGCCAGACCAAAGCCGATGATGCGGTAGAGTGGGATAGTGTAGTGCAGTATGACCTTGACCAAATTGCATCAGACCTCGATGCGTTCGGTCATACTTTGCGGTCAAATGCCAGACATCTATATCCCGGTTTGTATGGAAGGGGCGAATAACGCTAAAACGGCGTGCCAAAATTTTCGCGTATTAACATTGCTTCGATCTTCTCACAAATACGGAAGCGTCCGGCGGCCTTGTGCCACATGAACAGCTCGGATAGCTCGCTGCGTTGTGTGCCAAAACCGCTGCCTGAATCGCGTAAAAAGAACGAGTTGTCACCGGTAATGAAGTCGAGGTAATCGCTCAGTTTTCCCGTGTTGAGCGTTTGGACGCGATGCGCCAGCTGGGTGAGCGTTTTGTATTGCTGCTGAATCTCGCGACCCGGTTCAAACGGTTGCGCTAGCTGTAATGCGTGCTGAAAGGTACCGGCGACTTGCAAAAATTCGGTGCTGTAATCAAGCAGGACATCGATAGTATCGTCGAGTATGCTCGGCTTGGTGGTGGCTTCACTCGAAAGCGTAACAATGTCTATGTGAAGCGGCGCAAAAAAATCGAGCACTGCTTGCCATCTTGTTTGCACCTGTTCATGCAGCAAAGCTTTAGGCCTAAGCTCCTGCGCCAAGTCGCCGACGGTGTCTGCGTAGTCAACAATGAGGCTTTGCGGCGCAAGCTGTAAGATGGTTTGCTTGAGCAGAAGTGCAGGGATTGAGGTAGTCAAATACAAGCTGAAACACCGTGGCGGTAGTTGTTTGAGCTCGGTATTGTCGATGAAAAATACGTCGGCGTCAGGACGCATCGCAGGAGTTTTCGCGACAAACCGCAGGTTATGCATACGCGTTACTGCATAGGTAAGGTGCAAGATTTTTTGCGCGTTTACCGTGCTCGCGCGTTCACGCTGCAGACCGCGGGCAAGTTTGAACCACTGTTTGCGCACCACAGCGAGCAATTTTAACGGTTCATCCGTGACTACCATCGCGCTTCCTAAATGCTGTCGCGCCCGCAAATGTTTTGCCAGTTCGGTCGCAAGTCCGTCATTGGTCGTCTGGCGTGTGGGCCGAACTTCTAAAAATTGTGTCAATGCTCTGTTTTGAACGTCCATAATATTTATAGCATGTGGTGCTGGTTAAAACTGAAATGTCCCACTCTGGTCAGAATGATATGGTCACGCAGCGGTATGCCGAGTAACTGGCCGGCGGCGCTGAGTTGTTGGGTGAGGATGACATCTTTTTCGCTGGGCTCGGCGTCGTTCGACGTGTGATTATGCGCGATGATGATGCTTGCCGCGCGATCAACGATCGGATCGGCGAACACTTCGCGCGGATGTGCGAGCACCGCCTCGAGCGTACCAATAGTAACGGTACGCTGTGCGAGTAAGCGCTGGCCGCCATCGAGCGACAAACACACAAAATGCTCCTGCTGTTTATTGCGCAAATTCGCCAGCCGCCCCAAAATTTCTTCTTGGGTGCGGATGGGCAGAGCATCACGCACCAAATGGCGACGCGCGATTTCAAAACCCGCAAGCACCTTACACGCCTGGGCGATGCTGATGCCATGCACGCCAACCAACGATTCAAGTGTAAGTTGGCCGGGGTCTTGCCGCAAAATACGCAGTAGTTGCCGTGAAATAGAGCCTACGTCCGCATGCCCGTTGCCACTTCCGATCATGACCTCGAGCAGCTCGAAGTCCGACAAGGCGTGTGCGCCTTTACGTTGCATCTTTTCGCGGGGTCGATCCGCGACTGGTATGTCTGAAATTCTTCTATGTGCCATTTCAGGCGGGAGCGTAACATACTTTGCCCGGCATGGGTATATAGTTTTTTGGGTTCTTTACGAAAAAAGTTTTTTGACAGGTGTAATGCTGTATAATTCAATTCTAATGGGCGAGCAATTTATGCACAACCAAGGCGAGCCATCCGACTTCACTGAAGTACTATTCAACCGTCTGCGCGATTTTTCGCTTGCACAAAATGATGCCTTCGGCAGCACACAGACCGAACTCGTTTATCCTGGAACGGTCGTAGGCACCGTCGAAGACAACACAACGCATTTTTATGATCTCACCGCGCGGTCCGGTGCCGGCTCTACGAACCGGTTTGTCGCAATGGGCGACATGGGGTTGTCGTTCGAGCTTTCGCATTGTGCAACCACTTGCTTGGCGGCTGGGGAGGTCGTCGATTACTTTGCCGAGAAAGTTCCGAATGGTGTCAGTCGATTGCGACTGCTCCCACAAGAATTACTACAACGTATAAGAAGTGCCGATGAGGCACTTCTTTGTATTTCGGCCTGCTATACCGTCAATACGTTTTTTCCCGATGTCCAGCAGGCCCATGCTATACAACTCAAAACGCACTGTGCCGGTGAAGCATCACTTATCATCGACGACCAATACCAAGGCGCGCCAAAACAACGGGTTACCGATTTTTTTCACCGGCAGCGTATGCGGGGATCGCGTGAACAGCGCGACATACAGCGTCGCCATATGCACCAGCACATCATGCATATTCTGGAGCAATTAGGCTGGGCAGACGATCTCATATTTCCCGATTTATAGGCTATTTCTTTAGGCATTGCCTGGTATACTAGTCGGGTGGAACAGGGACTTGCATTAGAAATTATGCTTTCGGGGGAGAATGTGTTGCTGACCGGCGCCGCCGGTGCAGGTAAAACATATGTGCTCAACCAATTTATTCAGGCTGCGCGTGACGAGGGTAAAAAAGTCACGGTGACAGCCACGACCGGGCTTGCGGCAACGCATTTGGGTGGTACAACTATCCATGCCTGGAGCGGCATCGGCGTGCTCAATGCATTGCCGCCACGGTTTCATGAAAGCCTCAGTAAAGCGCGCCGCGAAACTATTGAAAAAACAGACGTGCTCGTAATTGACGAAATCTCGATGCTGCACGATTACCGGCTCGATATGGTTGATCAAATTCTGCGTAAAGTTCGGGGCGATGACCGCCCGTTCGGCGGCATACAACTTATTTTATGCGGTGACTTTTTCCAGCTGCCACCTATTAACCGTGATGACGCGCCTCAGGGCGGGTTCATCGTAAACGCGCAGGTGTGGGACGAACTCGACCCGGTTATTTGCTATCTTGATGAGCAACATCGCCAGGACGATGATGCTTTTCTCGAAATTTTGAACGCTTTGCGTGGCGGCGATATCCGGCGGCGGCATGCTGAACAACTTTTGGGTCGTGTGAAAGCCGAACTCAACGACGGGCAAGTGGTGACTGAACTCCATACGCGCAACATCGATGTGGATGCGGTAAATGCCACGCATCTCGATGCGCTTGAGGGTGACAGCTATATTTACGAAATGGAAACCACCGGCAAAGAGAACTATGTGGCTTCACTTAAACGTTCGTGCCTGGCCGTGGAAGAGCTCGTACTCAAAGAAGGTGCACTCGTTATGTGCATCAGAAACAGCCAAGATAAAAGCTATGTGAATGGTTCGCTCGGCACCGTTATTGGTTTTGAAGAAGGAACCGATTATCCACGGGTTCGGCTGCGTAGTGGGCGGGAACTGACGATTCGTCCGGAAACATGGGAACTCCGCGACGGTGATAAAAAGCGGGCCAGCATTACGCAGTTACCACTCCGTTTGGCGTGGGCAATTACCGTGCACAAAAGCCAGGGTATGACGCTCGACGCGGCGCGGATTGATTTGCGAAAGGCGTTCGTGGAAGGCATGGGGTACGTCGCGTTATCACGCTTGAAAAGCCTTGAGACACTTAGCTTGTTAGGCATCAATAACATGGCACTCAAGGTGAGCGCCGACGCACTCGAAATCGAAAAAGATCTGCGGACGGCGTCGCAAAAAGCCACCGAAACATTTGCACATTTGCGTGATAAAGCCCAGGAGCGCAAAACAAAACCCGTCAAAAAAGCTAAAAAATCCGGCTCGACGGCATGGGCGGAAAAGCTCGAAAAGATGCGCGAAACGTATCCGAATGCCTATCGGCCATGGTCCAAAGCAGATGATGAGCGACTACAAAAATTGTTCAAGCAGAAGCTAAAATTACAGGAGTTAAGCGCAGAATTTGGCCGTCATCCAGGTTCAATCAAAAAACGGCTTGAGAAATTCTATGGTGAAGATGTTACCGTCGCATAGCTATTTTATAGTGCCATAGGGGGCTAACGTTACTTCGCTGTAGCCAGCGTGGCCTGGAACAAGCAGCTCATGGTCGATCTTTATGCAATCCTCTAAAACTCCCGCAGGCGGGACACGATGGGCGTCGTGAGCAAACGAGTAATTGGCGACTTTAGTCAGTGCATCCTGGCGTGTTGGGCCAAGTGGTTCTTTTTCGAAGGTCCCGTTTGCAGCTGCAATTGAGCAATAGCCTAAAGTCTTACCAAAATTACCAAAGCCGATTGTCTCCCCAATTTTATTGGCGGCCCGGTCAATTGCTTCGATGGTCACAGGCTTATGAATCGTGGGCGTGCTGAGGTCGAGCGCACTAAAGTGTCCGCCATGCATAGCGTTATCTGTTTGCACCGCCAATTCCGCGTCGAAGGGCAAGCGGTTCGCGCTGTGGGATTCGGAAAGCGCAAAAACAATTATTGCACCAGCCGCAACAGCACCAGCTTTATATTTGAAAGGTACTTTTTCTAGGAAACTCATAACACTCTTTCTCGCACAAATGAACGTTTGCTTACTGTGGATGCGTATTATAGGACTGTGCCACAAATTTTACAAGCTCACAAAAAAATTGTCACAAGCACAAAAACGGGGAAACCTACAACAGCATAATATTGACAAACCATAAGCTTCTTGTTATGGTATGTAAGTATCTATGAAAACAAACAGTTCCGTTACGAGATCATCATCGCATTATGGTTTACATCACCGTAGTCTCTTATATTTTTCAGTCATGATGCTTTTATTTTGTGTATTAAAGTTTGATAGCCACGTCTTTTCAGTGTTTAAGCAAGCATACGACCACGGATTCGCCGTCGCTTCTACCTTTATCCGAGAAGGGGAAATGACCCGTCACCATGTGGATGTCGGCACCATGCGCGCGCCAACTATCTCCGGTGTGTAATGTGAAATAATTCATAGCGTTTATCCACAAGCGCTTAACGCTACATGTTGTGGAAAGCTCAGTTATATCTGATAAACTGTGGATAACTGGTGTAGGAAACACCACTCTTTTCCAAAAAATATGCTTGTATGTGGGTAACGGTGGGTAGTATAGTCATGGCAGTGGGTAATCGTGGGTAGCCCGCCAGCCACCAAGGCTCGAAAAGGTCTACTCAGCAAAAAAATAAAAACCACTAGCAAATTAAATACACCAAATGGCCACGGTAGATTACTTCCAAAGAAAACTCGATGAGAAGCGCAGGTTAACCATACCGGCTGAACTTCGAGCCGAGTTTGCGAGCGGGGTAATCATCACACGCGGTTTCCAGGAATATCTGCACTTATATCCCAAAGCAGTTTGGGATGAGCAGGTCGAGCCGTTACTCCAGGGAAATATTCTGGACGAAAAGACGGCGGACCTCAACGTGCAGTTTCGAATGGGCAAGACCGAAGGTACGACCGATGAAAAACAGGGACGTATCACGATTGAGCAGCATTTGCTGGATTACGCGGGAATCGACAAAGAAGTCGTGGCGGTGCGCGTCGGGAAGTATTGGCGGCTTATGAAAAGCTAGCTAGTACATTTTATACGCGAGGCACCTTAACAATTTAACGAATAGCAACCAACCAAACGACTCGAGGTTAGCTATTCGGCAGTCAACAAGTGGAACATAAGGCACCACTCTAAAAACCTCGCACTTTTCTTGGAAACACCTCCCAAAACTCCACCTCACACATAAGTCTCTCAAACTTCGACTGTGTAAGAAGTAAGAAGTTACAGGGTTTTTTAAATCCTCTCTTAACAGATCTTCTTTACATACGACTTACACAGTCACCACAAAAACAAAAACAACACAAAAAAACAAAAAGTTGGCTGCTGAATAGGTGACCTTGCAAAAACAAAAACACCTGCGTACTCTTATAAAGAAGTATGCAAAACAAAAAGCAAGATATGCACCAAGACGATCAAAATCATTTACACATTCCGGTACTCCTCACGCAAGTGCTCCAGTATCTCGATCCGAAGGAAGGGGAATCATACCTCGACCTAACGGGCGGATACGGCGGACATGCCGCGGCAGTTCTGGAACGTACCAAACAACCGACCAAAGCAGTGCTCGTTGACCGCGATGAGATGGCAATAGCCGAACTCAAAAAGCGATTCGAGGGTAAGCCCGAACTCAAACATCAGGATTTCCTGAGCGCGAGCCAAGACTTACAAACAGCAGGGAAGAAGTTTGATCTGATTTTGGCAGACCTGGGGCTGTCATCACCGCACCTTAACGAAGCGAGTCGTGGTTTTGCCATCAACCAAGATGGGCCGCTCGATATGCGCATGGATCGTTCGCAGTCGCTGACCGCGGAGCAGGTAGTCAATACCTACTCTAAGCAAGCGCTTACGAATATCCTGAAACGCTATGGCGAAGAGCCAAAAGCAGCACAAATTGCCCAAGCAATTATTGAGCATCGGCCATTGCACACCACACATGAACTCGCGCACGTTGTCGCCCGCGTTTGGCCCGGACACAGCAAAGTGCATCCAGCGACGCGCACCTTTCAGGCTTTGCGCATCGCGGTCAATGACGAACTGGAATTACTTCGGCTCGCATTACCAATCTGGATCAAGCTGCTCAATCCCGGCGGAAGGCTCGCAATCATCAGTTTCCACAGCCTCGAAGACCGCTTAGTAAAACAAGCGTTCAAAGAAGCAGGAGGCGACCGATACGATGCCGACCTTACCATTCTGACCAAACGACCAATCAGCGGCGACCAAACCGAAATAGTTTTTAATCCGCGAGCACGGAGCGCAAAACTCCGCGCTGCATTGAAACAAAAATAAATCAAAGAAAGGGCAAGAAACCATGCAAATCCGCGTAGTTAACCTTACCCCTCGCGCTACCAAAGTACGTGTTACTGTTGCGTAGTTAGCACCAAAAATTCGGGGGAGGGCAAAAAATAGCTCTCCCCACCAAACAAAGATCATCAAACAAAAACAAAAAGAATCATTTATGACATATTCAAGCTCTTTGGCTGTAGGACGCGAGCGTGCTGGCTCGAACTATGGCCGCAACCAAAACGCCGTCAGCTTCAGGCGGCACGATCGTAAACTTGGCCCTATAAGCAACACAGTTATGCTGATCGTTCTTGCGTGTGTGCTGGGGCTCGTGTACCTGACGCAGGTGACAAAAACCAATGCGTACGGCTACCAAATCAATAACTTGCAGCAAAAACAAACTGCGCTCCAGAACCAACATGACGACCTTGAAGTCGCTTCGGCCCGTTTGCAGTCGCTCGACCGCGTGCAGAACAGTGATGTTGCGAAGAGTCTCGCTGTTGTGACGCCCAGCGCTACTTTACAAGATTAGAATAAGGAAGACGAGCACGCTCTATACCATGTCCGTGCTCAAACACTGCGGACAAGATACCGCAAACTGCGCGCGTTGACATGGTATTGAGCGTGCTCGTCAGTCAATACGCTATAGGTTATAATACATACATATGGGTCCCAACCAAGGCCAGATCATGCCGATTCAAGCCGTTCGCCGTGCCCGCTGGTGGTACGTGTTTTTGCTGGTTATCGTGGGGATTTTTTTGATCCGCCTATTTTATTTACAAGTGATCCGCTATAGCTATTATCATCACACAGCGCTGAACGACCAGCTCAAAGAGTATCAAATTCCCGCCGAGCGAGGCGTAATTAGCGCCCACATGGGCAACGCCACAATTCCGGTGGTTTTGAACGAGAAGCTCTACACGGTGTATGTCGATCCGACTTTGGTGAAAGAAAAAGACCGCGACCATGTGGCCGAAACAGTCGCCAGTGTGCTTGGCGGCAGCGCCGACAAATATAAGCAACAGCTCGACAACCAGAATTCCCGCTACCAGATTTTAGGCAAGCGTGTGAGCAACGACAAAAAAACCAAGCTGCTTGCATTTAAATTCCCGGGAGTCGGAGCGATTCAGCAGAATTATCGTACCTATCCGCAGGGTGATTTGGCGGCGCAAGTGCTGGGCTTTGTAAACGATGAAGGCGTGGGCAAATATGGCATCGAGCAGGCGCTTAACAAAGAGCTGGCCGGCAAGACAGGGCAGTTAAAAGCGGTGACCGACATCAATGGTGTGCCACTGGCAGCAAATACCGGTAACATTTTGACGCAACCGACACAGGGATCGGACATCACCCTGACGCTCGATGTGGGCATGCAAAAACAATTGCAGCAAATTTTGTCGCAGAACGTACAAAAAGACAAAGCGATTTCTGGCAGCGCGCTGATTATGGATCCGAACAGCGGCGCCATCAAAGCCATGGCCAATTATCCGTCCTACAATCCTGCCGATTACAGCAAAGTAGAAGACGCGAGCGTGTTTGTGAATGACGCGGTTGCGTCGCCACTCGAGGTAGGGTCGATCATGAAACCGCTTACTGCCGCGGCGGCGCTCGACCAGGGCGTAGTGACGGCAAATCAGACGTATTACGATCCGGCGCATTGGACAGTAGATGAGTTTAATATAACGAACATTGAAGAAGACGGCGGGGCAGGGCGTAAATCGATTGAAGACATCCTGAACTTGTCGCTCAACACCGGTGCCACGTGGCTTTTGATGCAAATGAGTCAGCCGGGTGGCACAACTATTAACCAGAAAGGGCGCGACGCCTGGTATAGCTACATGACGAACCACTACCAATTCGGCAAGCCAACGGGTATTGAGCAAGGCTATGAGGCTCCCGGGCTTATTCCGTCACCCGACAAAGGTTACGGGCTCGACCTGACCTATGCGAACACCTCATTCGGTCAGGGTATGACGGCGACGCCACTGCAGATGGGTGCAGCGTTGTCGGCAACAATCAATGGCGGCAAATATTACAAGCCCTATTTAATTGACGCTACAACCACAAATAATGGAAAGACCACAGCAACCAAGCCGAACCTGGTGAAAGGCGATGTCGTAAAGCCTGCCGTATCCCAAAATATGCAGCGCCTTATGCAGCAAGTCGTAGTAGGACATGGCCTGCATTTTTCGAATCAATACATGGTGGGCGGTAAGACCGGTACGGCGCAGATCGCCAAGCCAGGCGGCGGCTACTACGATAACGAATTCAACGGTACCTATATGGGCTTTGTCGGCGGTGATGCACCGCAATATGTTATTGTAGTTAGCATGATTCAGCCGCATAATGGTGGCTATGCAGGAACGGCGGCGGCACAGCCGGTTTTTGTTTCACTCGCAAATATGCTGATAAATAATTTTAATGTGGCACCCAGAAGTCATTAAGCGATGAAGAAAGCAACAGCTATTATTACATTTCACTTTATGGTTACAGCGGATGCGCGTAGTTTGGATTTGCATGACAGGCGGGCATCTTTTGTAATGCGGAGCAGTCGCTAAATGGGCGCGGTGACACGCCGTAATCCCGGATTCGTTTCCCGCGAGGGTGGTGCGCGCCGGCATCGTCCTGACTATATTTTGGTGCTACTCAGCACCATCTTGCTCGCTATCGGCGTGGTGGTGGTGTATGCCATCAGTCCGGCGCTGGTGGTCGAAAAGCATGTAAGCAATAATTATTTCGTTACGCGCCAGTTGATACAAATTGCGCTTGGTATAGTGGTATTCGGCGTAACGGCAAAGGTGCCGCTCGACCAATGGCGCAAGGCTTTCAAACCACTGTTGATCATCGCCTCGCTCGCAACACTCATGGCCTTGGCGCTCCCGACGAACCCGGATTATCCGGCACACCGTTGGATTCGCATTGCCGGGCTTTCATTCCAGTCGGTAGAGCTGCTGAAATTTGCGCTGCTCGTGGGCGTGGCAAGCTTTTTGGCAACGCGCATGCGCAGCGGAACCGTCTCTGACAATAAAAAGACCCTGCATCCGCTCCTGATTGCGCTGGTAGTCATTGGCGTGGTCGTTGCAGGTATTCAAAGCGACTTGGGGTCTACGGGCGTGATCGTGGCTATGATGGGCGTCATGGCGTTTGTGGCGGGCATGCCAATGAAGCGCCTCATGATGATCATTGCGATTATTGG
>JGI24742J22300_10000040_pt1 | contig 19074 bp, 24 predicted proteins | sample KBSMiscanthusM1_FD_22300 | JGI IMG/M metagenome (IMG submission 22300)
GTGAGCGGCAGCGGCACCTTCGGCTCGTTACAAAGTGGGAGCGTGGCGATTTCCGGCAACGCGGCGATCCAGGGCAATCTCACCACGCAAGGTAATTTGAATGTGAACGGCACCGGCTCGTTCGGCACGCTTTCGGCGCAGCGGTTGTCGGTCGGCTCTCTGCAGCTCAACAGCCCGCTCGTGCTTACCAGCCACATCACTGCCGGCGGCCCTGTGCCCCGCAAGAGTGATGGTAATGCGCTCGGGTCAGGCGGTACCAGTTCGTTAAGCGGCTCTGACACCGCCGGTACGATCACCATTAACACCGGTGGCGGCCCTGCGGCCGGCTGCTTTGTAAACGTTACGTTTGCGCAAGCGTTCAGCGGTTCGCCACGCGTTTTGTTAACACCGGCCAGTAGCGCAGCCGCCGGTTTGCCGTATTATGTGAACCGCACCGGCACAAGCTTTAGTGTTTGCACCGCCGCACCGGCAGCCGCCGGTCAGAACATCACGTTTGACTACGCTATTTTCGATTAAAGTGCGTGCTGCCTACTGTTTACGAATTTGAAGAACTCAGGCGAAGTACAGCCGGAAGTCGATCCGATGAGACCTATGGCTCGCGGGTGGCGCCTCGCGGGGCAGCTCCCAAAAATGAAAGTGGTGCAGCCCCAGCACTTTCATTTTTAGGGGCGGACGAGGTGACAGGACCCGCAACATCTTCACTGAAAGTGGGGGGTCCTGTCACCGCAGATTCCCCCATCGTCCTCGCTACAGCTGCGGGCGACGGGGGTTCCCCCAGCGGTGCCACCCCACGGTCGGTGATCAAATATCGAGGAACACAATAACGCGGTCGGCCTTCACGTGCATCAGCCCGCCGGAAATTCGGATCTTGCTCATTTTGGATGCGGTACGCACTACGATCTCGCACGGTTTTAGCAGCGTCATAAAGTTATGGTGGTGTGGCAAAATGTCGAACGGACCGGTCTCGTTTTCGGCAGAAATGCTGTAGCCTTGGTCGTCAAAATACGTTTTGAACGGCGAATATACTTTGATGTGCATCTCGGGCAAAGTGTTTTTGTCTTTGGCTTGCTTTGCGTCATCGCTCGCCTTGGCGTTATCGGCCGCGATTTCCTCAGGGCTGCGGACGCGGTTAATCTCGCTCATACGATGATCTCTTCGACACCTTTCAACATTTGGTCACGCGTGAATCGCTCACCCTTCAGCGCGTTCATGTCTTCCATGACGTACATGTTTTGCGAGAAGTAGTTGATGAGCTTTTTGGCTTTGGCGTAATCGCTGCGGTCGCCGGGGGAAAGCTCGTTTTCACCGATGATAGCGATGATGCCCTTCAGTGATTCGTACTTTTGCAGCAATGCTTGCACTTGCACGCTCAGCACGTAATGACGGTCGCCGACGATTTCGGGTGTTAACAGAGACGACGTGGTGCGGATCAAATCGACTGCCGGGCGGATTCCCTGCTCTGCCACGGCACGACTGAGCACAATCACCGAGTCAAGCTCGTGCTGGATCATCTGCACAGCCGGGTCACTGAGGTCGTCGGCGGGCACATAGATGGTTTGCACCGCGGTAATCGAGCCCTTGGCGCTCGAACTCAAACGGTCCTGCAAAGTCTTGATATCCGAGAAAATTGTTGGCTCATACCCACCCTCGGATGGCACTTGCCCGAGCATGGTGCCAATCTCGTTGCGCGCCTGCACGTAGCGGTACATGTTGTCGGCAAAGAACAAAATGTCTTTCTTTTGCTCGTCGCGGAAGTATTCCGCCAAAGTCGCAGCTGACAAGCCGATCAAAGCACGACGCACGGGGTTCTCGTTCATTTGTCCAAAGAACATACAGGTACTATCGAGCAGGTTTTTACCCTTAAGCGTCTGGTACAACTCGTGGCCTTCACGGATACGTTCACCAATACCGGTAAAGAAGCTGAACCCTGTGCCGCTCTGCGCGACATTGTTCATAAGTTCCATAGTGAGCACCGTCTTGCCCACACCGGCTCCACCGATGATACCGATCTTGCGACCCTTCACGAACGGTGCGAAAAAGTCGATCACCTTGATACCAGTTTCGAGAATTTCCGGCGTGCGGCTCGCAAACGAATTATCACGCACCGTAGGCGTAAAAATGTTGCGCCGCGGCAAACCTTCGGGTATTGGCGGCAGCCCATCGATCGGGGAACCAAGCGTATCAACAACGCGGCCAATTAGCTCGTTGCCAACGGGAATCTCAATCCCATGCCCGGTGCGCTTGACCGGCATGCCTTTTTGGATGGTGCGGTCGGATTGGATGTTCAAACATTCGGCGCGATTGCCCGGCTGCAGGCTGTCGACAAGCAGCGGCACTTGGTGGCCGGCGCTCACGGTAACGAGCAGTACCTCGTGTATCTCCGGCATGTCGTCATCAAAGACAACCGTCACGATCAAGTCTTTAATGGCGCGAATTACCCCTTGGCTCATTGCATTTTTCCCGCCGTTTTTAGGCCGTTGATCATTTCTTTCAGGCGTTCATCGTTTGAGGCCCGCTTGGCGCGGTGGTATTTGGTGTTTAAGTCCGTGTAAAGTTCGTCGGCACGTTCGTTACTGGCGGTCATGGCGCGGAAACGGCTGGCATATTGCGCAAGTTTGGAATCCAAAATCACCTGCCCGAGCGCAATCTGCAACATCGAGCGTTCCAAATGCACAATCACGTCGTACGTACTCGGCTCAAAAATATACGTCGCTTCCGAGATTTCCTCTTCGTTGGCGGCTTGCGCATGGCGGGCCTGCTGCTGCACGGCCGTGCTCAGCTCGATCCGCTTCACATCTTGTACCATCAGCGAGGTATAGGTTTGGTAGTACACCGTCGTGCTCTTGTAGCCACGAACCTCATGAATGAGCGGTTGCACGTTAATGTTCTGGTCTTTGCTCGGCAAACTGAAATATTTTTTGTACTGTACGCCGGCCTGGGTGAGCTGTGTGGCGCCGTGGTGGCCGATCACGATAATGTCTTGCTTGGCCGGATCGTAATTTTCGAGCATCCAGTTGATCAGGTTTTGGTCGATGTCACCACTAAACCCGCCTTCACTGGTAATTGCGATGAACAATTGCTTGTTGAGCGCCGTTTCGCTGCCCGTGCGCCCGAAACGGAAAATGCTATCCACGCGGATCTGCGAATAAATTTCCCATAACTCCTGGAAGAATTTTTGCGACTGCAACACCTGGTTTTTTGTCTGGGCGATTTTCATGCTGGCTAAGCCTTCGAACACGCTCGTCAGATTAACGATGGTGTTCATCGAGTCGCGCTGGCGCATGATCTCTTGTGGGCGGATCATTTTTTGATCTCCTCAAGACTTTTGAGCTTGAGCTGGTCGCGCGCCGCCTCGAATTGCTCATCTTTGGCGATCGTTTGAGCAATCGCGTTCACGTTGGCTTTCAGCCGCGCCACATCGAGTATTTCGTTGTCTTGCAGGTTGAGCGCAATGTCCATCATCAGCGTTTGCGCGATCAGCGAATAGCTTTCGCCTGGCGCTTGGTTGAGGATTTTGTATACCTGTTTACCACGGGCCAGGTCGCGCTGTGCGGCAATCGCCAGCTCGGAACCGAAGTGCGAAAATTCCTGCGCCTGAGAATACGCCGTCAACACCTTGAATGTTTGTCCAGCAATCTGTTTTTGCCGGGTGCTTTGGCCTCGGCCACCCACACGGGTCACGCTGAGCCCGATGCTCACCGCCGGCCGCATGTTATCGCGGAAAATATCCATGTCGAGCACCCACTGCCCGTCGGTAATCGACATCACATTGGTTGGCAAAAAGGCGGTGATATCGCCGCCGGCTGCCAGCACCAGCGGTAGCGCCGTCAGGCTTTTGTGGTTGCGCTCCAGTTTGCCGGCGCGCTCCAAAAGCGAAGAGTGCACGTAAAACATGTCGCCCGGGAAAGAGTCCCGCCCCGGACTCATGCCGGATAATAATGCGATTTCACGGTAAGCATGCGCGTGGTTGGTGAGGTCGTCATACACCACCAACACATCGGTGTCACACTGCTGCCAGAGGTATTCACCCATCGCGCAAGCCACATACGGTGCCAAGTAGCTCAAAATGAGCGAGTCAGCCATGGTCGATACCACCACGATGGCGTTTTTGAGCGCATCATTGGCTTCGAGCCGGGCGAGTAAGGCGTCAACGTCGGTGCGCCGCTTGGCGATCATGGCATAAATAACAATAATGTCGGTGTCTTTTTGATTGATCGCCAACTGCGTTGCCAGCGTGCTTTTGCCAGACTTGCTGTCGCCGAGCACCGCCAAACGCTGGCCGCGCAAAATCGGGAACAGTTCATCGATCACCGTCACTCCGGTAACAAGCTGTTTATCGAGCAGCTCGCGCTCGTACAACATTGGCGCATCGTAAAACACCGGCCACACCGCATCGGCGGCAATCGGACCCTTGCCATCCAACGGATCACCGGTCACCGACACCACACGACCAATGAAATCTTTGCCCACTTTGGTAACCAACTCATTGTGCTGAATTACGGCGAGCATCCCTATCGTGATCGCACCGCTGCCGAGCTGCAACACCACCACATGGTCTTCCATCACGTGCTGCACAAAGCCTTTGGTGCCGTCTTCAAACATAATCAGGGCGTGCATGCTCACCGGGTGCAACCCCTTCACTTTCACTAAAAAGTGGTCGACGCTAATCACCTCGCCGACGGGATTGCCGGCGCTGACGAGTTTGTCGAAATGGCGGTTATCGCTCACTGCTTGCCCCCGACGGCGTCAATAAGTGCTTGTTGGCTTTGGTTAAAGTTTTCGCGCAAGCTGAAATCAAAAATCTTGTTTTCGGTGCGCACCACGCAACCCGCGGCGATATTGGGCTGCAACCCGATCTGCACCAATACGTTCGGGTGGATGTTTTCCCGGAACCAGGCCACGATTTTCTCGGTAAATGACGCCGACGGATCGGCCGCAAAACTGATGTGCACACTCGGCGCATCTTGTAGTGATTGCAAAAACAGCGCCAGCCGCTCGCGGTCGATGTCTTGCAGCAAATTCAACTGGTTGGCGCTCGCCAGCGTGTCGAGCAGCTGGCTCGTCCGCGGCGGCGTGGTCACCGATGATTTTCGCGCTTTGGCCTGCGCCATATAATCTTCAAACGCCTCAAGCTCGCGCCCCAAACGGTTGACATCGATCATGCCCACAATTATCGGTGGCAAAACCAACTCCTCACGCGCCATTCTTGATGTCCTCCAAAATGGCTTTCTTGCTGGTTTCGAGCTGGCTCAAAATGTATTCCAACTGATCACTCAAATCGATCTGGTTGCCAATGGCGCCCAAAATGTAGTGGTTCACGATCTCTGCCATTTTTTCGTCGAAACGCTTGAGCCGCGCAGCTTTTTGCTGCGAAAATTCGGTTTCAAGTTGCAAAGTCAGCATTTTGCGCTGTTCATCAATCGTGGTTTTGGTCTTTTCGATTGAGTCGATCGCCATTTGCTTGGCGTCACCGATGGCACTCTGGTAATTTTTGAACGCGTCCTCAAGCGAGCGGGTGATTTCCTGCTTCATGAACTCGTTCATTTGCGAGGTGGTCAGGCGCAAGTCTTGTTGCAGGAACATGGCATTTTCGCCGATGATCTTCTCGAAGTGCAGCCGTCCGCGGTTGCGAAGCTCTTCACGGAATTCATCATTAAAGATATGCTCGACGTCCTCTTCGGCCGCCTTTTGGAATTGCTCGGTTGCCGTGTGTTTGCCCGGCTTGCCACCACCGGCACCCTTCAGGTGCAAAACAACCCAAATAAAACCGGCCGCGCTTGCGATCAGATATCCCAGAATAAGCACCAGCCACCAAATTGTCATGTATCCACCCTCTTCATCAAGATGCTCAAGCTTATAACTTCAGTAATAAATATACCGCAAAAATGCCCGCAAGGAAAATAATTAGTGCCAACATGCTCACTTGTATCAGACTTCGGGTGATGCTGGTTTTGGCGAGCGGATTGCGTCCGACTGCCGTAATGCTGCTGCGCACACCGGCGTAGAGCAAGCTACCGGCGATCAGCACGCTTGCCGCCAGTGCAACGAGTGACACATAAATCCGGTTATCGGTTACTGGCTTGCCCGAAACGGCTTGGGCGGTTTTTTGCAGGAATCCCGGCAGGTTACTAACGGTGACTTTAAGATTCGGGTTGCGCGCCACGCCGATAGTGACCGGAATACGCGCCAGGCTTACCAATTTTTTGTCGCCCCGGCTATCGGTGATTTGTATGGTGCTTTCGGTTCCGGTGCGCCCATCAAAATTCTGGAGCGCCTTGCCCACGACAAAGGCTTCGTTATCACCCGCTTTCATGCCGACGCCTTCAAGCGCCGAAACAGTGATGTAATCACCGCTGGTAATCGAGCCGTTTTGGGTACTCACGAGCACGTCATATTGACCGGTTGTGGCTACATATACCTGCGTGCTCGTGCCGTTATTGCTGAGGTTCACCGGTGAGTCGTTCGCCGAAACCACGACGCCGTACATGGCATTGATGTTATCTTGGGTCAGGGCGACGACTTGTGTTTTGGAACCGCCTTTGAGCGCGACGATCAACCCTTTTTGCAATGTTTTATCACTGCTGTAGCCTTGCGGCACTTCCTGGCCTTGCGCATGCACACCGGCTACCGCACAAAGCACCAGCCCGCATATCACGAGCAGTGAGCTAATGAAGCGCTTGTGCTTAATCATTACCTCAAGTATAACCGGTTTGGCGTGTGGCGCAAACGAATCGCGGGGGTGAATTACGAAAGCAGCTTGGCGAGCTCGGTGACCGCTGTCTTTACCGCGGCTTCATCGGTGAAGCGGCCCATGGTAAAGCGCAGGCTTGCCTGCGCGTCTTCGTCGCTCATGCCCATTGCCCGCAAAACATGTGACGGCTCTTCGTTACTGGCACTGCAAGCCGACCCTGCCGCGCACAATACGCCGGCTTCATCGAGGGCGATCAATAGCCGTTCGTTGTCCTGGCCGGGTATGGTGATGTGCACGTTATTTGGCAGGCGCGTTTTTTGCGAACCGTTGATAATTATGCTTGGGATTTTTTCGGAAAGTTCAGTAAAAAAGCGTCGTTGCAGTTTTTGCAGGCGGGCGGTTTCTTCGTGGCGTCGCGCTTGTACCAGATCGAGCGCTTTGGAAAAGCCCATAATTCCCGCGACGTTTTCGGTGCCACTGCGCAAGTTCCGCTCCTGGCCGCCGCCGACGATGTCCGGCTGCAAACGTACGTGGCTTGCAACAAACAGCGCACCACACTGTTTTGGCCCGTAAATTTTACCGGCATTGAGCGTGAGCAAATCCACCCCCAGCCGCGCCGTGTGCAAATCCAAATACGCCGCCGCTTGGCAGGCGTCGGTATGCAGATACAGCGGTAATTCATTGCCTTGGCTCCGTCGCGCCTTGCGCACCGCTGCTACTATTTTGGCGACCTGCCGGATAGGCTGCACGGTGCCGACCTCATTGTTGGCATACATGATACTGATGAGCGCAGTGTTATCGTCGATCAAGGTTTGCAGTTTTTCTACGTCGATGACACCGGCAGCCGTTACGGGCGCCTCGCGGTGCTCGTACTGCGCGGCCGGTTGCAGCACCGATTCATGCTCGATCGCGCTGGTAATAATATTGCTGTCCGGAAACTGCCGCAGTACGCCATGGATCGCCAGATTGTTCGCCTCGGTACCGCCGGCGGTAAAGATAATCTCGGTTGGCTTTGCGCCAAGCCAATCCGCAACCCGGGCACGCGCCTGTTGCATGGCTTTTTTAACCTCATGCGCTGCCCAATATGTTGCCGATGGATTGTAAAACACCTCGGTAAAATATGGCTGCATAGCTGCAAGCACCGCCGGGTCCATAGGAGTGGCGGCGGCGTAGTCGAAATACAGCGCCGGGTGTGGTGTGTTCATACGATTAGTATACGGTTTTAGGCGGCCAGGCCGTAGAGTTCGGCGTTGACGGCTTTGTTGTAGGCTTTGATTGCTTTACAAAAGTGGATGGTTTCAAGTTCGCTCAATAACTGGTATGGCTGGTTGTCCTGCGCCTTGAAAATACCGTTTGGACGGATATCGTAACGCGTGGTTACCAGGTGGTGTTTACCCTGTGAATCGGTCCACTCTTCGTGCCAAATCCAAGTGTAGCGGTCGAGGCAAAAGAATTCGCGGTGCGCGCCGGGGCGGACTTCACCGAACAATTTGCCGCCGATTTCAGCTTCGCGGGTTAAAATTTCGCGGTACAAACGGGCATTACGCTCGTCTTGGTGCTGCAAGAATAGCTTAGCTAATAAACTCATTGTAAGCCTCCCGTGCCCCTTGTGATGGGACTTGCTCTTCGAGGATGTTCGGTTCCGGCTGGTCGGCAGGCATACCGCTTATATCATTGACTTCACCCTCCCAAGCTGCAAAGTCGGCGCGGTTTTGGTCGGTTTCGGCAGGAACCGCAGTTGAGCCGGCAGGCATTTCAATAGTAGTGGTTGGACCATTAGCAAAACGACCGGCAACTTCGGCTGTCCCTGGAGCTGGCGATGCTTCTACGTTGTCATTGCGAATCATACGCATGGCATCGAGTTGAGGTACGATTGCCGGGTCAAATTCATACGTGCCAAGTTTACCGTCAAGCTGAGGATACGTAGCAAGCGCCACATCATCAGCATCTAAAATAGATACGAGCCGAGTAAGCATCCGATCTTGATGCGTAATCGCTTCTGATTTTAGCGGTTTTGGCGCTTCACCACGATCATGATGCCGAAATCCAAAAGATGACATATATTCCTCTACTCCAACCTAAATAAAGCCGTAGCGTTTTTCGACGAGCTAGCGGCCAACGCCTCGACGGATTCCCCGCGAAGGTCAGCTAAGAACTCGGCTGTTAAACGTACGTGCTTTGACTCACACACTTTACCACGCTCGGGCTCTGGTGTCAAGAAGGGTGCGTCGGTTTCGAGCAAAATCCTATCTGTTGGAACTGCTTTCGCTGCGGCAAGTTGTTCGGGATTTTTGGTGAAGGTCATGATGCCGTTCAGCCCCACGTACAAGCCGCGTGCCAAAATTTGGTCGAGTTCCCGCTCGGTAGCCGTAAAGCTATGGATCACACCGCGGACGCCTTTATATTCATCAAAAATGGGCCAGAAATCCGCAAATGCATCACGCACATGGAAAATCACCGGCAAATTGTGCTGCTGCGCCAGCTCCAGCTGGAACCGCAACAGCTTTTCCTGTGCGTCTTTGGGCGAGCGATTATAAAAATAATCGAGCCCGCATTCGCCTATAGCCACCACTTTTGGCGAGTCAGCCAGTGCCGCAAACCGCTCTAGTGTCGCTGCATCGTCAACATAGCGCTTGGTTTCATGCGGATGGATGCCAATACTCGCCCAGGTGCCTGCCCGTTTCGCCACAAAATCTACTGCCAAGGCACTGTCTTCTACTGTACAACCGACGCAAATAAAGCGATCGACACCCATAAGCCGTGCCTCGCGGATCATAGTGTCGGGGTTGCGCTTTTTGCCGTCGCGTTCCCACACTTTGTGCACGCCTTCGTCACCGAAGTCAGCGGCGGCAGGCAAGGCTTCGTGAATGTGACAATGCGTGTCGGTAAGTGAAAGGGTCATGAGCTCGTTCTTTGGCGCTTCGCTTCTTCCAAAAATGCTTTTCCAAATGCAGATACGGAGCTTATGAACTGGCTTCTCGCCTCTGCGGGCACCGGTATGCTGCGCCAGCCGGCATTAATCATTTCATACCCACGCGCTACCGAAATGTCACCGTGTTTACGGTATGCGAGCGGCGGTAACCACCGCTGTGTGGCGGCGACGATCGGCACTCGGTTTAGCTCACCTAAACTAAGCTTCACGACAGATGAGATATCGGGCGTGAATGGTAGCGGCATGGGTGGTTCGGCTTCGCGCATCGCCGACCAGCAATTCAACATCGACCGCATGCCAAGCCCCGGCAATCGCATTAAGTGGTCTATGCCTACGATTGCCATATCGCGCGGTGTGTTAATACCTACCGCAGCCAGCTCTTTTGCCGGATCTTCAACTCCTGTTGCTCCCGATACAAAGCCTTTAAAAAAATCTACCCGCTCAGAGCCTAACAAATCATCCCAACGCGGATCGTGGGGGTTGTCGATAGGAGGGTTCAGTGCTTCGGGCCCAGCAATGGCAATCATTTCAGCCCGAGCAAGGGCACCGCTTGAACGGCTACCCATTACGCGGCCGCCGGCTGCACCGGCTCCTTTTTAGGAAATAGTGTACCTTCAAGCGGCGTCACCAGGCCTTCACGGAAAATACCTTGGATTTTTGCCGCCGTGTCGGGCAGGAACGGCTCAAGCAAATCGGCTATTTCCAGCAAGCAGCTCACTTGGTAGGCGAGCACTTCACGCAAGTGGTCCATATCGTTCGCTTTGGCGATGCTCCACGGTTTTTCTTCGTCGATATATTGGTTGAGGCCCCGGACTTGCTCCCAAATTTGGTCGAGGGCGCGGTCGAACCGGCAGGTCTCGATCGACTCTTGGATATGGCCGGTGTCGTGCTCGGCTTCGGGGATCTCGCCCACGATGCCACCTTGGTATTTTTCGAGCATTGCTACAGTGCGCTGTACGGCGTTGCCGAGTTCGTTGGCAAGTTCGTTGTTGTAAGCCGCCTCAAATGTTGCCCAGGTAAAGTCACCGTCCTCGTAAGATGGAATGTGTCGCAAGAAGAAATACCGGAACGCATCAACGCCGTATTCCTGTACGATCTGCTCCGGTGAAATTACATTACCGATCGATTTGCTCATTTTTTGGCCGTCAACATTGATGAAGCCGTGCACGTACAGCGTTTCCGGCAGTTGTACGTTAAGGCTCATGAGCATCGCCGGCCAGATAGCGGCATGAAAGCGGATGATGTCCTTGCCCACGATTTGCACATTTGCCGGCCAGTAGTTTTTGAAATCTTCGTGTTCCGGATATCCGAGCACGGTGATGTAGTTCATCAGCGCTTCGAACCACACGTACATCACTTGTTTAGTGTCGCCGGGCACCGGCACGCCCCACGACAATTTCTCTGCCGGGCGGCTGATGCTGATGTCGTCCAAGCCTTCTTTGAGCAGGCTCAAAATCTCGTTACGACGGGTTTTTGGCACAATCTGCAATTGTTCTTTTTCGATGGCTTCACGGATTTGCTCGGTGTAATTGCTCAGTTTAAAGAAGTAATTCTCTTCTTGGAGCTTTTGGTATGCCTGCGGATGGTTCGGATCCATGCGCGCGGGGTCGGCTTGCGATTCCGGTACGAATTCTTCCTGCCGCACATCATACCAGCCGGTGTAGGTGCTTTTGTAAATGTCGTGTTCGAGCGCCTTCCAGATGAGTTGCGCGCGCTGTTCGTGGCTTTTGTCGGTGGTGCGGATAAAGCGGTCGTTGCTTATGTTAAGGAGTTTTCCAAGGTCGCGGAATTTGCCGCTGATCTGGTCGACGAATGCTTGCGGCTCAAGCCCCAAACTCTGCGCTTTTTCGGCAATCTTGGTGCCGTGCTCATCGGTACCGGTGCTAAAAATAGTTGGCTTTCCTTGTTTGCGTGCGGCGCGTGCCAGAACATCGCCGTACAAAATTTCCATACCGAAGCCAATATGCGGCTCGCCGTTTACATACGGAATAGAGGTCGTTACATAATAGTTCATAATTTTAGTCTACCTGTTTTTACTGTGAAAAGATAATTAAGTCGTTGCGTAAAAAATCTATGCCCGGCGGGGCATCATACGCATGCGAGATACTGGGTTGGTACTCATTTCGACTACAGTATACACGGTCACCGGGGCGTCTGAAAAGTGTTTGCACTTTCAGCACTTCTCAGGCTGTGGCTGTGCTCAGTTGTTATGCGTTACACGCAAGCGGTGGTTGCGCGAATACTGGAATTGTTGGCAAGTCAGTAGCAACCGTGTGCACGGATTGCTCCATAGCTTGGGTGATATTGCCTCGCACACAAGCCACAGCGTCAGCACTGTGCGTTTCGGAGATTACTTTGTTGCCGCCAGGCACATCCATAGTTTGTACATACGAATCACTGCCGTCGCTTCCGGCGAACACTTTGGTGGCCGGCTGGTCCATAGGATGCGTTTCGTATGATTCCCAAACTGCGGTGTTATCGGTGAGGATCATTTCGGTACTAATGTCACCGGTTTGTGTGGGAATACCGGCTTTTGAGGCTTCGCGGTATGTTTTCACCGTAACCGAAACTGCCTTGGCTCCGAATTCTTCAGGGCTAGCGGTAAGTGGCACATCGGCGTTGGCATAAAAATCAAGCTCACCTTTGTTATCACGGGCAGGTAACTTGACGACCAATAAGGTATTTGAGCCGCTCTCACGGTCGGCACGACTACTAAGCGCCATGCGGTCATAACAACTGCGAATAGTTGCCGCCAGCGATTGCATCGGCGTCTCGCCGGCTATTACTTGCTCGAATTGGCCGCAGCTTACCGGCGCAGGTAGCGCGTGTCCGTCTACGCCACAGCTCACTGCGCCAAACAATAGCCCGGCGGCTGCGGCTTCGCCCATAAGTCGTCCGGCTTTACCCATGACTACACCTGATCTCCGCAATGCCGATAGTCAGGCGCAGGCAATGATGGCAGGCTCGCCATATCCGGCTGTGAAGTCACCTGATTGAACGTATCGGCAATCGCGTGGGTAATTTTTTCCTCGGCGCAAGCCATAACTTTCGGATCAAACGAGTAATCATACCCCTCGCCTATCCTTGCAGTCAGGTACGGGTCCCCGGTGTCGTCTTGGACACCGGACTTAACGTCTTGGGAATGTCCCCCTTCGCCCTTCGAAGTCGCCCATCCGTACAAAGGACCATCCTGATAGGTATTAATATCAGCGGCGTCAATTTCTGATTTGTTTTTAGCCGAGGCCACTTGGTATGTTCCTACACTCACATCACGGGCCTTGTCGATGTACGCAGCGGGGTCGCTGCCTACCGGAGCATCCGATAAAACATGAAAATCAACTTCACCGCCCGCTACGGGGAACGAAATATTTATACTATTTGCTTCGCCGGTACTCTTGAATAGTCCAGTAGGCAGTTTGCTATAACAGGTAAGAATCCCTTGCGCAATTGCCCGAGTACGTGCCATAGTGTCGCTACTGTCCAGTTTTATTTGCACATCGGCGCAGGCAACGGCTGGCTTTAAGAAATCGACAGCGCTGCCATCGCTACAACCCGCAATGGCACCACCAGCCAATACGCCCACGGCAATCGCTTCTCTAACTCCAACTCTTCGGCCGACTCTCATGACATTCCTCTCGTTGTACGCATCTGAATTTGATATTATAGCATTTTCCGTTATAAAAAGCAATGCGGTTATCGAGTGTCCCCCCAGTAATCTGCTATCGCATCAAGCATACCGCGCGCGATATCATCCCGCTCAACGGCACTTTCTCGCGCAATTTCCTGGTGTTGTACGGGTGTTGGCGATCCAGGTTCTATGCCAAATGCCCGCTGTTCTGCTTCGGTAAGTTCCGGACCCGCCTCGCGAGGCTCACTGGTCGTATTTATTACAAAGTCGGCCATACTAACGATCGCGGCCAGTTCTGGTAATGTAAGCTCTACCGCGACCGTGTGCAGTGCGGGTTCGTCAGGATTGAGCGGGAACAAGTCTATGGCATGCAGGTCACCCATAGCCATGCCCCATTCCACCACGCCATCAAGAAAATGTTTCCCAGGCGGCATATCCTGGTGAATAAGCGGCAGCGATGCGACGCTCTCCGGTAATTGGTCGCCGACAGCGTTGCGCCGGGCTTGCATGACTTTGCGCATCAGCCCCAGATGTACTGCTTTTTGTTCAGCGTCAGCTTCGCTCATTCCCAGCGGCGCTTCAGAGTACAGCCATTCCACTTCCGGAACAGTGAGCTGTACTGGTATTTTATTTGGTGTAGATGGTTTTTCCTTATCGAATTGCATACAATCCTCTTGCCTTATGCCGGAGATTCTTGCCGGTAGTCAAATATCGCATGCATGATTCCGGCGGCAATAGCTTTATGCTCAAGCTCCATACTAAAACTAGCTACCACGGGGTCCGATGGATCCTTCCAAGGCTCAACCGAATATCCAAATTTCTCAAAAATAGCACGGTCCTCGGCGGTTATTTCAAAATCATAGCTGTTTTCATCGCGTAGCTCCTTGCAAGCCACCGTACTTATTAAGTCAATTTCTTGAGCTGTTAGCTCGGCCGTAACTGTGTGCGGCGCGAGCTTGTCGTCGCTATGAGCTTCGTTTTCAATGGCCACAAGTTTACCCATAGTCAATAGCCAACCTAGTCCAGCGCGTGTTGAGGGGTCATAATCGGGCATGTCCTGCGGTATAAGGGGAAGTGCCGCCACGTCGGCAGGCAATCTGTCACCAACGGCATCGCGGCGGGCTTGCATCAACTTGCGCCGTAAAGCCCGGTAAGCTGTCTTGTCTTCCGCCTTGGCTTTCGCGCCAAGCCCTTGATGGTCCAGCCATACAGCCTCGATAGTAGTAAACTTAACGGGGACGGCATCTTTGGTGTGTGGTTTGTTATCGAATTGCATAAAATATAAAACCGGCCTTCATGTGCCGGGTTACGGTGATTACAGGTGGTGGGCGAGGAGGGACTCGAACCCTCAAGGTGTTAAGACCAGCGGATTTTAAGTCCACCGCGTATACCAATTCCGCCACTCGCCCGAGTGGTTCAGTCCAATTATAACAGAGCTGCGAGCTCTTTTGCCGAGGGAATAACTTTATCGATCAGCGTGTCGCGTAATGGCTCGCCTGTTTTCGGTGTTAGGGCGAAAATCGGCTTACCCAGCGCGTTCGCATAGGCCATTTCCATCGTAACGCTGATGCCGGCGTAATCGTCTTTGTTGTACACGTAGCAGACTTCGGCTTTGCGTATCCAGTCAAAATGTTCGAGCGTTAAACCCTTAAAGATTGTCGTCGTAACATGTTCCGACTGAAAGAACGAGTCTTCGGGAATCGGCTCCTGGATGTTTGGCTCAAACACCAAGACACCGAGTTTTTCGAGCTCCGCACAAAATGCTGCGATTTCGTCTTTATACCGTTTTGAGCCACAGACAACGACTGATTTCATGTACCCTCTGATCAAATTGGAGGCGCCTACCGGAATTGAACCGGTGTAAAAGGTTTTGCAGACCTCTGCGTAACCACTCCGCCAAGGCGCCAATGTGATTGATTATATCCTGTAGCCGCCCAGCTGCAAAGTGAAAACAAGAGAAAGCGTCGGTTTGTACGATCGGCGCCATACAGCCCACGCGATGTACTCCTATGGATAGCGATAAAACGCGAGGCAAGCGAACACTATGGAGAGGACTACGAAAATATAGACCATCACCTGGACGCGGGGCGTGTACGGCGTGCGTTCGGATGCGGTGTTGCCGCTCGAAGCTGCTTTGGCTGCAGGTTTCTTTTTGGCGCTTGCCATAGTTTCCCTGCCTATCGCGTCACGCTAATTGTCTTGCTGTTTTCGGTTGCGACCGGTGTAACCGTGATGCGGTTATTGGCATCTTTGCTGATCTTGTAGCCGGTGCCATTTGTCGCGCAATTTGCGCTACACTGCGGATCTTTTGGGACTGCGACCAAATACTTCGCGTTCGTTGAAAGCACGCTGAGATCGATCAAACCGGTACAACTACTTGCGCCTGTTGCGCAAATTTCGGTCGGGCTCGTGGTAATGGTGCTCGGGGCCAAATTGTTATCGACTGAATATTGGTATACGGCGTTGAGGATGTTGTTCACATCTTCCGTGCGCTGCGCGTTACGTGAATCACCGAGTTGCTTGCTCGGGTTGATCACCAGGATCACAATACCGGCCAAGATCGCGACGATAGCAACGACAAGCAGTACTTCGATCAGGGTAAAACCTTGCCGATTGTTACGGATTTTTTGTAACTTTGTAAGCATAAAAGTGCCATCCTATTACTTGCATTAATATTTTTCCAGCTTAGCCCACCGCTTGCCCTAAGGTGATGCTTATGTTTAACGACCCTATTGTAGCATGGGCTTCTCGTCCTCTCACCGCCAAGAGTGTCCGTTTTGCTAAAGCCATTAGCTTTATAGTAAACTGGCGTATTTTTCACGTCAATTATAAGCATTTTAAGAATTACCTATTAACAGAGCAGGCCGGACTTGCAACTCCGCTATTTTTGTCTTAGACCCTTGTAAAAAAGCGGATAGTAAGATTTCATTATTCTTTTACATAAGAACCTAAAAGGAGTGCTATGACCGAAATCAAACGTTCCCGCCGTGCCCCCAAAGCAGTAGTAGTATGCGCAGCCACCGCCTTGTTGTTGAATAGTTGTACTGGCGGTAGTGGCGAGACACCCCCTCCCGCGCCCACCGAAACCACACAACACGGTAACGATGCCGTCATCAAACAGTTCCGCGAGGTGGCCGAAAAAGCCGTCGCCATACTCGTACATCCGCCTGAGGGAGTGAATGCCGCAACCCACCAAAAGTTACGAAACGAGACTTTTGATTCGGCTTTTGGACCAAAGGGCGACTGGGAGCTCGAGATCTTTACCCAAACCGAACAACAACTCGACAATCCGGGCGCCGATGATGTACGCGAAGTTTCACTATTTACCGGGCCGCCGCTGCCGTCACTCAATAATACCAGCTCACTTGGTAGCATTACGCTTAGTCTCAATAAGACGAAAGACGCTATCGGTGCGACGGTCGGTAGAAAGGCTGCGCCACTCGAGGATGGCACAACACCACTGATCGTAGTCCAAGCCAACACAAGCAATGATCCGCCTGCAAATAAAAGTGTCGTAGCGTCCGAGCAAGGCGTAACAATATGCCAAGAAGCATACGTTAACAATCCTTTCGACGACATCTATGGCACTATGAAGACTGTTTTAGATGCCCTCCAGCGCAATGAAACTCCTTCGCTACTTTTCCCCACCGGAGGATTTATCGGCACACATAACCCTGACGGCTTTTGTCCGCAGTGATAAATCATACATTCAAAAGGCGCATTACCTTATAAAATAATAGTGCGCCTGCACATTTATAGAAAAGTTAATGACAATTTAAGCAGCCCTCTGGTACCATTAGTACTGCATTGAATGGGAGCGCAATGAAATTATTGATTATTGATGATAATCGCGCTTTGACACGTAGTTTGAAAGAGCATCTGCGGAAAGATTTTGTAATCGACACCGCATCCACCGCCGAAGAAGGTTTACACCAGGCAACTATTTCAAATTGCGACGCGATTTTATTAGACCTCGGCCTACCCGACAAGCTCGGTAGTGAGGTATGTAAACAGATCCGTGACGCGGGAATCAAAACTCCCATTATTATTCTTACTGGCGTAAATACGGTACAAAGCCGCGTTGAGTTGCTCAACATTGGTGCCGATGACTACTTGGCGAAACCTTTTGCTTTGGCCGAGCTCCGAGCTCGCCTTCGCGCCGTTATGCGCCGGCTTCCAAATACCTATGACAACACGGTTTTGAAGGTCGGCGACCTGACTATTGACATTGACCGCCGCCGGGTTGAACGTGCCGGCAAAGAAGTCACGCTTCGTCGCAAAGAATTTGATATTTTGGAATATTTGGCGCGCAATAGTGGTCGTGCCGTTACTCGCGCTATGATATTTGACCATGTATGGGAATCAGGCAAGGACGGCTGGCATAACACCGTCGACGTGCACATCAAGCACTTGCGTGATAAGATCGACCGCCCATTTGACGTGCCGCTCATCAAGACGGCCTATGGAATCGGTTATGTCCTAGACGACATAATGAATTAACAAACCATAAGGAGGAGGGCAATTATGGACAAGATTATAACGACCATCCTAACTGATGAGCAAGCACGCACCAAACGTGCGGTGGAAGAGTTGTTTATTAAGAGCATCACCGTGGGACAATGGTGGTTGTAACCAACGCGCGCAACCAGAGATAGAAGAAACCTTAAGAGACTAGGAAGAGAATATGCTAGGGCGACGACAGTAGCCGCCCTAGCTTGTATAAATTATGTTACGAAAACTATTCATGATTGCCCGCTTAACGGATGAAGATCTTAGGCGACGTAAACTCGTACTCCATGTGCTTCTTCTTACGACCTTTGGCATCTTATTACTCTCTACACTTCTCGTCGCGCTCAGCTTTAATGTCAAAGAGTATTACTTTTTGCGCCTCGCTCTTGCCGGGGGCGCCGCCACAATACTTGGCACTTTATATATTATTTCGCGCACGCAACATTATTATCTAGCAGCCTGCGGGCTACTTTTTATTTATGGACTGCTTGCCACTGGTATGGCGGTACTCTGGAGCATCAGTTTGCCCATGAGTATTCTTCTTTACGCCGTTATTATCGTTTTGGCCGGTATGCTACTTGGTGCGAAACATTCACTCTACGCCGCAATTGTAAGCGTGCTCACGCTCTTTATTATTCAGCTCGCTACGGCGCACGGTGGCATCCACCCGGATGTTAGCTGGCGCCAAGAGCCATCCCGCCTGAGGGATCTTATTGGTTACACGCTTATTTTTACCATGCTTGGTACCACATCATGGCTGTTTAATAAGCAGACCGATCTAGCCCTGCACCAGGCATTGCGCGCCGAGGCCGCTCTTGAACGCCAGAAAAAACTGCTTGAGACCAAAGTTGAAGCCCGTACGCGTGCACTTCAGGCCGCGCAAATGGAAAAAATGCAGCAATTGTACCAATTCGCGCAGCTTGGCCAGTTCAGCACCAGCCTTATGCACGATCTTGCGAATCATATTACGACGCTTAGCCTCGATATCGAAGGCATAGAAGCGGGCAATCAGTCACGACTCTTAGGACGTGCAAAACGACAAATCGAATACATCGACAACATGGTTCACTGGGCCTACAACCACCTCAACGGCAAGGTTGAGGAAGCAAAATTCGATGTTCCCCGCGAAGTACAGGAGGTCATCAAGATTTTGCGCCACAAAGCACAGCTTGCCCATGTACAGGTGACGCGTATTTTACCGCAAGGCAAACAATCCATCACGCTGTATGGCGACTCCAATCGGTTTCGACAGATCATGGCGAACCTTATTTCAAATGCCATAGACGCCTACGACAGCACAGCCACTGATTCACG
>JGI24742J22300_10000045_pt1 | contig 18052 bp, 16 predicted proteins | sample KBSMiscanthusM1_FD_22300 | JGI IMG/M metagenome (IMG submission 22300)
TGGTCGGAAAGTCGGTTCGAGGAACTCAGGCGAAGTGCAGCCGGGGATTGGTCCAGCGAGACCCTAGGCTCGCTGGCCGATCCACCGCGCGGAAACGGTTCCGAGAACTGACTTTCCGGCCAGGACGAAGATCCACTATTGTCGCCAAAGCCAAACCCATACCCGTTATCAGCCGCAACAAATTCCGCGTCAATCTCGCTCAAGAACCGTGACGGCGGGTTGTGTTGCACGCCGCCATACAACATCCGGCTGCTGGCGTACAACATATACAATTCTTCGCGGGCGCGCGTCATGCCGACGTAACAGAGGCGACGCTCTTCTTCCATCTCGGCTTGGTCGTACAGCGCGCGGGAATGCGGGAAAATCGTTTCCTCGAGGCCGGTCATGAACACCACCGGAAATTCCAAACCTTTTGCGGCATGGAGTGTCATGAGCGTTACGGCGTTGCCATCAAAATCAGCCTGGTCGACATCGCTCACCAGCGAAATTTCTTCTAAAAATCCAGCTAGGCCCATTTCCTGATAGCTTTGTGCGACACTCATGAGCTCTTTGACGTTTTCCTGGCGAGATTCGCCTTGCGGCGTGCCGTCGGACAAGAATTGCAGGTATTCGATACGGCGAATCAAAGAGTCAATCAGCGCTGCCGGCGGCACCTCTTCGGCGATTTCGCGAAGCGCGGTGATCATGTCACCCAGCTCACTAAGGCCTTTTTTGGCTTTGCCCGTCACCATACCACACGTTGCGGCCTCGGTGAGCGCCTGCAGCAAGGTGTAGCCCTGCCCTTGTTGCCAGGCAAAGAACTTTTCGATCGACTTTGCGCCGATACCACGCGTCGGCACGTTCACAATGCGCTCAAAACTGACGCGGTCTTCGGGCTGAAAAATAAGCCGCAAATACGCCACGATATCTTTGATTTCCTTGCGGTCATAAAAGCGTTGACCACCCACGATGCGGTACGGAACGTTATAATGCATAAACATTTCTTCGACCGAGCGGCTTTGCGCGTTGGTGCGGTACAGCACGGCAAAATGGTTGTAGCGGCGATATCCGGCATCAACCGCATTACGTATCCGCCGCACGATCGCCTCGCCCTCGGCGCGCTCATTGGCGACTTGCAACATTTGCACCGGCAAGCCGCTGCCCGCGTCGGTCCAGAGTTGCTTGTCTGAGCGCTGCTCATTTTTGGTGATAATCGCGTGTGCCGCGTCCAAAATATGCTTGGTGCTGCGGTAGTTTTGCTCAAGCTTGATGATCGTACAGTTCTTGTAATCACGCTCAAAGTTCAGGATGTTACGGAAATCCGCACCGCGCCAACTATAAATACTTTGCCAGTCATCACCGACGACCGCAATGTTCTTAGCCTCGTTCGTCAGCAGCTTTACCAGATGGTACTGCGCCGCATTAGTGTCCTGATACTCGTCGATCATGATGTAGCGGAATTGGTTCTGCCACTTTTTACGCAGCTCGGTTTGCGACTGCAGCATGCGCACGGTACGGTTGATGAGGTCGTCAAAATCGAGCGCCGACGCTTCTTTCAGGATGCTTTCGTACAGCGGGTACACTTGGGCAGCGGCGCGAGCGGCCGGGCTGCTGGCTTCGCTGGCATATTCGCTTGGCGGAATCATTTCGTTTTTGGCGCTGCTGATCAACCCCGCCAGTACTCGTGCCGGAAAAGCTTTTTCATCGATGCGTAGTTCTTTGCTCGCCCGTTTGATGGCGCTTTGGCGGTCGGATTCATCAAAAATAACAAAACTTCGGGGAATGCCGACATGCTCGCCGTCTTGGCGGAGTAATCGCACGCAGATCGAGTGGAACGTGCCCATGTAGGGCATAAACCCGCGGTTAGCGGCGTTGTCGCCCACCAGCGCCGCCACGCGTTCGCGCATTTCTTTGGCGGCTTTGTTGGTAAAAGTCACCGCCAGGATGTTGTACGGCGTGGCTTTGTGCGAAGCGATCAGATAGGCAATGCGGTGGGTCAAAGTTTTGGTTTTGCCCGAACCGGCGCCGGCCTGAATCAACAGCGGCCCTTCGGTCGTTTCTACGGCACGTCGTTGCTCCGGATTTAATCCGGTTAAAAGGTCTTCTAACACGTTACATATTGTAGCAAATAGTGGTAGCGCTTACTGCTGTAATTTCGGCTTATGGCTGATAGGTATTAATGAAGTGCGTGTGCGGCAAGCCAGGTATGGTGAGCGCGCCGGCATCGAGCAAAACATCGAGACAAACGACAATCACGACCAGCAAAATAATGGCGCAAATAGCGATGGCGTGGCCCATGTGCGCCGTTTCGGCACTCGCAGGAGGCAACGCATCATACGTTATGTCTTTGAGGTCGTGGAGCACGCGGGTCTCCAGGTCATCCTCATGAAGCAATACATCAACATCTTGGGATGCTTTTTCTTTGGAAGTCGGCGGAGTTTGGTCCGTTGGGGTTGTCGTCGATGTTTCGGTAGACTCCGGCGTAGTAGCCTCGTCATTCGACGGCACAGTATCTTCGGAGGTATCCGCGTCGGATGCACCGACTTCGGATGACGCTGCATCCGCTTCGGCCGCCGAGGATGACTCATCCGTCGGCGTTGTTTTATCCGAAGGAAGCATCGGCGCCGTGGTGGTTTCTATGGTCGTGCCGGCGGCAGCTACGGTTACGGTAACGGGTTCGTCGGCGGTTTTGGGCGGCTCTGTTTGTTGCTCCTGTTTTTTGCTTTCAGCCTGCATCGCATCAACTACCGGTTTTGGCTGTGGTTTTTCGGCGGGTTGCGCCGACGGGAGTTCCGGTGCGGTTTTGACGGTAGCAGCGCTGGTGTCGTCGCGCTGGTCTTTGGTTACCATTGGGTCTTGAATCATCGGGCGATGCGTAACGATAATCGGGCGGCTACTGGTGTTCGGTCGGGACGAACCCGGACGGGTCACATCAAATACTTTGGGTTGCGATGGTTGGTTGATGGTTTCGTTTTTTTGTGTCATGATATTTTAGTTTCTTACGTTGTTTCCTGATGTTGTAACCGGTATGTAGCGTCTACGATGTCGGCGAATTTATAGGGGTTGAGGCTTGCGCCACCGACCAGCAAGCCATTCACGCCGCGCAAGGACAAAATGCCGCCAACGAATTCCGGCTCAACGCTCGCACCATACAGCACGCGGATAAAACTGCTGGTTTTCACCCCATACAATTCTTCTACCTGATGACGGATAAAATCGATGGCCTCTTGGATTTGTTGTGGTTTTGCCGGATCGCCGGCGCCGATAGCCCACACGGGTTCGTAAGCGATGACGATGGTTTGTACTTCATCGGAGGTAAGGTTGCTCAACGCCGTGGTCACTTGGTCGTGCAGCACTTGCTTGGTTTCGCCGAGCTTGCGTTCTTCGCGCGTTTCGCCCACACATAAAATGGGCGTGATGTCGTTGCGTACGGCCGCCTGTACTTTGTCGCGGACAATCTCGAGAGTTTCCCCGAAGTATCTGCGCCGCTCGGAGTGGCCGACAATCACATAATGTACCAGGTCGCGTAACATGGTGAACGAAACTTCACCGGTATATGCCCCTTCGTCTTGGTAAAAGGCGTTTTGCGCGGCAAGGCGAAACTTGCGTCGGTCGATCTGTAAGCTGAGCGGTTGCAAGGTAAGCATGGGCGGCGCCAACACTACTTCGATGTCGCGGTGAATCCGCACGCGCTCCTGCAAGCGGTGCACCAGCAAACTCGCCTGCGAGGCGTTCAAATGCATTTTCCAGTTGCCGGCAATCAGGAATTTCTTCATAACGGTTATGCTTATTGTAGCACCTTTTGCTACGTTTTGTTCTCCAGTGCCTCGACGCCAGGCAATTTCCGGCCGGCCATCAGTTCTAAGCTAGCGCCGCCGCCGGTTGAAACATGGTTAAATGCCTGCACCAAACCGCGCGACTCAACATACGCCACCGTATCGCCGCCACCCACCAGGCTGAACGGCTTGTGGCCCCAATCACCCAACATGGCCTCGACGATCAGTTCTGTGCCATGCGCGAACGGCCCGACCGGGCCATTGATCGCCGGTGTTTCGGTAACGCCCATGGTGCCGTTCCACACCACGGTGTTTGCCAGCTGCAACGCGCCGGCCACAAAGGCACCGGAAAACGGTCCGATGTCTAAAATCATCTCTTTTTTGCGGATGGTGCGCGTGCGTTCGGGGGCGCGCTTCGGGTAATTCTCGATGTCGGCGATCACATGCGCGTCCCAGTCAACGATGCGCGTCGTTGCTGTTTTGTCCAGCCCGGTTGCTACCACGCCGTCCTGCGGCAAGTAAAACACGAACCGATCTTTTTGCGACTTCTTTTTAGCGCGCTGCATGATGTCGCGCGCTAACCCGAGGTCTGCTTGCTCGACCAAACTTTTGCCAACATCAACACCGTTGGCATCCAAAAATGTATTGGCCATAGCGCCGCCAACCACCAGCACGTCGGCAATATCGATAAAACGGTTGAGCACGTCGATCTTGTCGGATATTTTCGCCCCACCAATCACCGCCACTAATGGCCGCTGCGGATTTTCCATGACTTCGGTGATCGTATCGACTTCTTTTTCGAGCAGCAGTCCGGCGACGCTCGGCAGATATTTCGTAACCCCGGCTGTGCTGGCATGTGCACGGTGCACCACACCGAAACCGTCCTGCACGAACACATCGGCAAGGCCGGCCAATTGCCTGGCAAAGGCTGGATCATTTTTTTCTTCTTCAGGATGGAAGCGCACGTTTTCAAGCAACAACACCTGCTTTGGCTTGAGGCGCTGTACCGCCTGCTCTACCTCAGGTCCTACGCAGTCGTCAACAAATTGCACAGTTTGGCCGAGGAGTTTTTCGAGCCGTTTTGCCACCGGCCGTAAACTGAACTTGCTATTCGGCTTGCCATCGGGCCGCCCCAAATGCGAGCAAATGACCAGCGAGACGCCTTGGTTGAGCAACGCCCGCACCGTCGGCAGTGATTGCTGCAAGCGGTAATCATCGGTGATATGTCCATTCGTGTCCAGCGGTACATTGTAATCGGCGCGCAAAAGCACCCGCTTGCCCCGTAGCTTTACATCGCGAATCGTTTTCTTCGTAAACATGCCACACCCCTTATGTTTACTTCATTATAGAGATTTTTCTATTCTAATGCACGGACTTTGCTGGCAATAATGAGCGTGACCAAAAACAAGGCGAGCATCCCCTCACATCATGTCTGTGCTCAAACACTGCGGATAAAATACCGCAAGACTAGCACGCGTTGACATGATGTGAGGGGATGCTCGCCAAAAACACACTACTGCTTCGGCACGTTTGCCATGGCTTCGGTATAGCTATGCTGGGCCGCCTCGAGCTGGGCTTGCAAGGCAGTGACGCGGGCGGCTTCGAGCGTCACTTTTTTGTGCTGCCAGGTGTACACCGCACCGACTACCACGATGAATAGTACGGAGAACAGATACGCGCCGACGTATTTGTGCGCATGCCGTGCATGGAAATGGTCGCCCATGCGGAGTTCAGGATCTTCGTCGGTGTGATTGGTTTTGTTTGTCATCATTATGCCTTTATTTGCAGGGTATCAATGGTAGTTTTAAGGGCGGGGAGGTACTGCGTGAAGTCATCGATAACCCCTTTAGCGTCGGTGTTGACCTCATATACTCGGGCATAGAGCACCACAGCGTGCCCATGAGCAACTACGACATAAAAGACATCTTTATAACTACCCGGGACATCCTGCAGGAAGTAATACCCGTCGTTACCGCCAATGGGTTGTACCGCGGTTTGGTCGCCCTCAGACGGTCGTGGCAGACTGCCTTTGTAGATTTGCTCGAACCAGGTTTTTGCGCTCAAATTTTTGTTGTTTTTAAATACTTTGATGCTCGCTTTGAAATGTGACGCATCACTGTTATAGACCTTGGGAACGATGGTGCTCACCGCTTCACATTCGGTCGTGCCGCTTGCCGTTCCCGTACAGCCATCAAGGAGTTTGGGCGCAGTGGCTTTCGTCCAGTCGTCGGGTAACCTAAGCGTCACTTTGCCTTGCAGCAGTGAAACAGACTTGGCCGCAGCTATTTGGTTCGCCTGGTTTTGCACTTGGGTTTTTTGCTGCAGTGCGGTGATTTCGGCTTGCAACGCGCTGGCTTGCGCTTGGGCATGTACGACTGTTTTGTGTTGCCAGACATAGGTACCGTATCCGGCAATTGCCACAATGAACAGCGCAGCCAACCCGCCGAAAAAGTGCGCCACAGTATGCCGCGCCGGCGGTGGGGTAAAAGCTGGATGATCAGGCAATGTGCGAGCCATAAGGCCCTCCTTTATATCAACACTACTTCAAGCATAACCAACAATGCCCTGCCGGCGCAACCGGCTTGTTAGAGTTTTTTGTACGCAAAACGGAATCGCTGCAACACCGTTATAAACGACAGGATAATGAGCACCACAAACACGCACGACATAACATTTTGACCAAATAGCAGCACTCGCGGGAAGATCGCATACAACAAAAGGCCGATAAAAATCGTAATGAACCGTTCCGTCCGCTCCATAATCCCTACACTGGCAACCAGATTGCCTTTGGCGGCCAGCTCCGTACGCGAACGGATATAGCTGATGAGATATGTGAGCATGAGCAGCGGTAAAATAATACGCCAGCTGGTGATTCCGGCGAACCCGAACGCGGCGATAATCGTAAAGTCGGCAACGCGGTCGATGGTAGAATCCAGCAACCCGCCAAAAGCCGAAACCCGGTTCGACATGCGCGCCACCAACCCGTCAAGCATATCGAGGGCATTCAAAATAATTGCAACGAGCGCCCACCAGTACAAACCATGCACCAAAAGTACAAAAAACAAGACCGGGGTTAGTAGCCCGAACAAGGTGATCGTGTTAGGGTTCACATGGCGCAATAATCGGCCGATGGGTTGCAGGGCTTTTTCGGCATGAGGCTTGAGTGCGGTCAACATAGCTCCTCCGATTATACAGCATGACAGTGGAAGCCGGGACTTTGGACTAAGCCTTCCCGAAACATGAGTTTTACAGTAGAAGCGTGGTGGATTTTCTGCATACAGCCTCCCGGGAACATGAGTTTGCGATGTCGGATATACGTAGCGAATACTTTTTTGGACAGAACCTCTCAGGAACCCGAGTTTGCGATGTCGAATATAAAAGTCAAAACGTGGTGCATTTTCCTCGGACACCAGAGGCTCATGTTCCTGAGAGGTTCTGTCCAAAAAAGTCCAACTAGTCAAGATATGGTTTCCCTGTCGGCGTGGGCGCGGTACACTACACATATGAACATCGTCAAAACCAATTCCAGCGAGGCGGCCATCCGACGCCTCACCAATATTCTTAACGCTGCAATCTACCTGCACAAACACATCGTATGGTTCGTTTCGGGTGGCTCGGCAGTCGAGATCGCCGTTGCAGTACAAAAACAGCTCAAAAGTACCGATGGGTTGCTCATTTTACAAGCCGATGAGCGCTTCGGTCCTGTAGATCACCCTAATAGTAACTGGCTCAAACTGAAGCAAGCCGGGTTCGACCCCAAAAAGGGAGCAAATTCACCGATACTCAATGGCAAGGACTTGCGGCACACGGCTGCAGAATACAACCTGATGGTGGAGTCTGCCTTGGCCAAATCGAACTTTACCGTCGCGTTGCTTGGCATCGGCCCGGATGGCCACACCGCCGGTATCATGCCCCGCAGCCAGGCGGTCGTCTCATCCGATTATGTGTATGGCTATGAGTGGGCGGATTTTATGCGCATCACCATTACGCCCCAAGTTTTCCCCCGTATTCACACCGCCATCGTCTATGCCATGGGGGACGCTAAAAAAGCGGCGCTCGAAAAGCTCACCCAAGACAATATTGCTATAAGTAGTGAGCCCGCACAGGTTCTCAAGCGCGTCGAGGACGTATGGGTATATAATGACCAGATCGGTGAACCAGAACACCCTGCTGGTTATGTGGAGGAGCGTGTATGAAAGTAGGTTTTATTGGCTTAGGCAAAATGGGGTCACAAATGGTAACGCGGCTGTTGAAGGCCGGCCACGAGGTAGCAGTTACCGACCTTAACCAGGGCGCGATCGACATCGTAGCCGCCTTGGGCGCCGTGCCAGCCGAAAACCGCGAGGCGCTCATCGCACAATTACCGACGCCGGCAGTAGTATGGCTGATGATTCCGGCAGAATACGTAGACCAAGAGCTTGACGCATTGCTGGCTATTTTGCCGCAGGGAAGCGTCGTTGTAGATGGTGGGAACTCCTACTTTCGCAGTACGCGGGCCCGTGCGGAACGCTGCAAAAAAGCAAATATCGAACTGGTCGACGTCGGCACAAGTGGCGGCATCCTGGGCCTCGAACACGGCTTTTCGATGATGGTCGGGGGCGACCCGCGCGCCTTTGCTGTCGTCGAACCGCTCATCGCCTCGCTGGCCCAGCCCGATGGCTACCGCTACTTCGGGCCGCACGGCGCCGGCCATTACATCAAAATGATCCATAACGCCATCGAATACGGCATGATGGAAGCCTACGCCGAGGGCTGGCGCCTCTTGAAAGACGGACAGGATTACCGCAATCTCGACCTCGCCGCCATTGCCGATGTCTGGCAACACGGCAGCATCATCGAATCCGGACTCAACGACCTCACCCACAAAATTTTTGCCGCCAATCCGACGCTCGACGGAGTGGAAGGCTTTGTAGCCGAATCAGGCGAAGCGCGTTGGACGCTCGAAACCGCCAAAGCACAAAACATACAGTTGCCGGCTGTTCAAACCGCGCTCGATGTCCGGCTTGCCAGCAGCCAAGGCCAAATAAACTTCGCAACCAAAGTACTCGCAGCCATGCGCAATGCGTTCGGCGGCCACAAACTTAACAAATAAGGACAAGGATGCCCATGGAAAACCCCGAAAAACCCGCCCACACGCCGACGCTCGAACCCACGACACTGGTTATTTTCGGTATCACGGGTGACCTTGCACAGCGCAAGTTACTGCCCGCGCTCTATCATTTGTCCGAGCAAAACCTGCTGCCGTCACTTTTTACAATCATCGGTGTTACACGCCGCGGCATCACCATGAAAGAACTGCTGGAGCGCATCGAAAAAGCCGTCACCGCCAGTGGCAAAAAACCCTCAGCCGCTACGCTCGAAAAGCTCAGTAAGCACATCGAAATCATGAAACTCGACCTCCTCGACCAGGCCGAATATAGCCGCTTGCGCGACCGGCTCGATACTATCGAAGACGAGCATGGCACGTGCATCAACCGGCTGTTTTATTTGGCGATTCCCGGGCAAAACTTCGAATCGGTTATCGACCATTTGGGCGCCGGACGGCTAAACGAGAGCTGTCAGCATGGCAGCGGTGCGCGGCTTTTGATCGAGAAGCCGTTCGGTTACGATCTGGCCTCGGCACAAGAGCTCATTCACGCCCTCAACAAACATTTTAACGAGGAGCAGATCTACCGTATCGACCATTACTTGGCCAAAGAAACCGCCCAGAATATTTTGAGTTTCCGGTTTAAGAACCCAATTTTCAGGCGCATGTGGGACGGTAAATCGATCACCTCGATCACCATTACCGCCGACGAAAAAATCGACATCGAAGGACGTGCCAATTTTTACGAGCAAACCGGCGCGCTACGCGACTTTATCCAAAGCCACTTGCTACAACTTTTGGCGCTCACCACTATGGATGAGCCGTCGTCGTTTTCGTCTGATCCGATTCACCGCCAAAAACTCGCGCTGCTGCATGACATTATTCCGATTCCTGCCGATGCCGTCGACACCCACGCGGTCCGGGGCCAATACGAAGGCTACCGCGATGAGGTTGAGAACCCGCACTCGACCACTGAAACCTATGCGGCGATCCGTTTGCAGATCGACAGCGAGCGCTGGCGCAATGTGCCGGTGGTGCTCCGAACGGGCAAGGCTTTGGCGGCGAAAGTGGCGGAAATCAGCATCGTGTTTGCCGATGCCGAGCGACACCAGCACGTCAACACGTTGACTATCCGCATTCAGCCCGACGAAGGGATCTCGTTGCAATTATTCGCCAAAAAGCCCGGGTTTTCAGATCAGCTCGAGCCCGTCGAGATGTCGTTCGATTACGACCGCTCGTTTGCAGGCGACAACAACCAGCCCGATGCCTACGAGCGTGTCCTTGTCGATGCACTTCGCGGTGATAAAACGCTCTTTGCCACGAGTGACGAAGTGGTGGCCAGCTGGCGCATCATCGAAAATGTTATTCACGAATGGGCCAAAGACGGCGAAGGCTTACACCACTACAAACGCGGCAGCGATGGGCCGGCTGCGGGCGAAGCACTGCTGCGAGCCGCGCAAAAACCCGCCCACCACGAATAATGCGCATACCTTTTCAGGCGTTTTGTTTTTCGAGCAAGGCGTGCACGTCGGCAATCGCCTGTTCTGGATTCGTTACCAAGATCGTTTGTATGCCGATGCTCGTTGCAGGGTCAAGAAACCGCTGTTGATCATCCAAAAATACTACTTCTTCGGGTTTGATGCCGGGCAATTCTTTGAGCGCCAAATGGTAAATATCCAGCTCCGGCTTGCCGTAGCCCGTTTGGTACGACAGGATGGTGAAGTCGAACGCGTCATACCCGCCACCTTCGTGCACAATGGTGCCGGTGGGCGGCACAACATTGGAAAGCAAGCCGACTTTATACCCCTTGCCTTTTAGCTCATGGACGAGCGCAACCATCCGCGGATCGGGTTTCATAAACTCAAAATCGCTCCAGATCTGCCGCTTTTCCACGGAAATCGGTTGGCCGTAGCCCGCTTCGATGCGGCTCCACAGCCCGTCCTCGTCAATCCGACCGCTCATAAAATCATCCCAACCGAGACCTAGTAGCTCGAAAGCCCGCTCCTGTGACACACCTAAAAATGCGCCTAAACGCTGCGGCAACTCCGGCCCTTTGCCACCCGTACTCATCACACCACCGTAATCGAAAAGAAAAGCTTTAATCATTGGTCTATTCTAACAGATCCGGCCCGGATACAAATTTTTTCCACATTATTTTCGGGGTGGCAAGGGCACAAGTACCGAGGTGCGCTTGGCATATTCCTGGTACGCAGCGTTGCCTTCGTAGTGCTTTTCGAGTGGTGGAATGCCCGAAACCTTGGTAATGAGTACAGTGATTACCAGCGCGCCAAGCACACCCCACCACTGCTTATAAGCCATTGCTACGATTGCCGCGCCCCACCAAGCCGTTACTTCACCGAAATAATTGGGGTGGCGGCTATATTTCCAGAGGCCACGTTGCATAATCTCGCCTTTTTTACGCGTCTTCAAAAATTGCTGGAGCTGGTAATCACCTAACGATTCGCACACGATACCCGCCGCCCACACCACAAAGCCGGCAATTGCTACCACCGTGAGGTTAGTGCCGCGGTGCATCACGGCGATCACGGGCAAACTTATCAGCGACAATAATATTCCCTGCACCAAAAAGATGCGCACATAAGCCTGCAGCCAAAAACGTTTGCCCCACTTTTCGCGGTATGCCTGGTAGCGGTAGTCTTCGGGTTTGCGCACATTGCGTTTAGTAATGTGAAAGCAAAGCCGCACGCCCCAAACCGTTACAAACAGCGCCGCTAACACCGCAGCCATATGATGATTGCCCGCGGCAACGAGCGCGGTCCAGGCGACGGCCACAAACCCAAGTCCCCATGCGCTATCCACGGCATCGGCCCGCTGTAGCGCCCGCGCGAGCCCAAACCATGCGGTCATATACAACAGCACCACAATCGCTACGATGCCAAAAAGATGCATAAGCGTCATGCTTGTAGCATAGCAAACCCCGGGTTTCATGTATGTACTGTCTATTTAAAGTTGACGACTTTTGCGGCAACTTTGTCGGCGACAGGAGAAACTTTATTGACGTAATCCGTATACGTTTTGAAGTCTTGAAAAGCGAAATCATACACCAGTTGCACTACCACGCGACCCTGACGGAAGCCGATCGCCAACTGTTTATCGTCGTCATTCGTTCTGTAGACAGCGGATTCGTCGCCGAGACCGGTGCCCTTTTTGACAGTGTCATTGCTATCGCCAAGGGTAACATGTTTGAAACCTTCCGAGGCAGCTTGGGTGTTTTCGTAGGAAGTAGTGGTGATGCGCAATGTGTGGTTCTGGATGCCGATCAGCGTTTTTTCGCCCGGATAGTTACTGGTACGAATACATTGCGAACGAATAAAGTTGCTCTTGGTTTTGTATTTGCTTACTGGCGAGAAATCCGCAACACCGGTAGCAGACGGCCACATCGCCTGTACGAGCGGGCTGGCATCCACGCCGGTAAGGTTCTTCATGTCGTCATTGTCGACCAGATCGCAGGCTTTCGCGAACGACTGTGTAAAGGTTGGTGAGTTGTAAGTGACGGTGCTGGGGCCTTTTGGATGCTTTGTAAGATCATCAAAATTGGCCATAATTGTTTTAAGTATGGTGTCATTTTTACTGGCAAAGTCGTCGGGAATTGAGAGCGTAATCGTAGTACCATTTTTGCGTAACACGTACTCGTTGTTCTTATCGTCGCCGATGGAGTTGACGCGGCTGTACATCTGGAAGCCGCCCGTGTCGGCTTGTTTTGTGTAGTGCAAAGCATTAATGTTATCCACTACCGCACCATCAGTGGCAGTAAACGGCTGGTTAACACCTATATCAATGGTCTTGCCCGTTTTACCGGTTACGATGCCATACACGCAGCCCATACCATCCTCGCCGGAGGGCAAGCGGTTCGGATCGGGTACAAACGGAGCCTTACCCGATTCGTCGAGATAGTTTTGGAGGAACGGATACCCGAAGTCGTTGACATACATCTGTAGGCCCATCGTTTTCAAGTTATCTTGTGTAAGCAACGAACAGGCGGGGATAACAAAGGTACCACTCTGCATCTCCTGAGGTTTATCGCTCGCCGTGATCTTGATCGCCATCGGGTCGCCGACGTTGGCCGAAAGTTTCGCACGGTCATATCCCGGGCGGTCGTAATACAGCGACGTATCTTTGCTTGAGCCGCTAGAATGGGAACCCTTGTTCTTAAAAACTACTACAAGAATAACCGCGAGCACTACCAACACCAGCACTGCCGCAATGATCATCATCAGTTTTTTTCTCGAGCCGCCGCCGGTTGCAGGAGGTGGCGCCTGTGGGCTTGCCGGTTGCTGGCCGACAGGGTTTGAACTCGTTGGATCCATATTCTAACTCCTTATGTCTATCCAATAGAGTAGCACAATTATGCGGCGCGTGTCGCTGGTATCGATACTCCGGCGCACGCTTATAGCATCCGGCTTACACGAGTTAAAAATAGCAAACGGTATTATCCGTAAATGTCTTTGACGGGCCGCCTGAGGCGGATGTCGTTGACGGTGTAGGTCTTGTCTTCGCTGTGATACAAAAAGGTGATGTCGTGGATCGCTTCAAAATAATCGCCCTCTTCCTGGGTTTTGTAATCCAACCGGCTTTCAAAATATTGCTTGGTCAGCTTGGAGCCGCTGTAGACTAGGAATTCCCGCTCCTGCCCGGCGCGGAGTGTGGCGTCGATCTCACGCTTTACACCGAACATATAAATTTTGTCGATCAGTACCTCTGCCGGCCAGGTGTTTACGATACGGCAATACACTTCCATACGGTTACCGTTTATGTGCGTATTGGAATGCTTGAGGTACACGACCGGAAATGTACTCGGATTATTTTTTTGGATGCGCGACTGCGGTGCCGCCGGTCTTTCGCCGGGCTGGGGTGTGGGCTGGTTTTGGTCGGGAGCAGTGTGATAATAATCGTCATCGGCAAATACGGGTTTACCCTTGAAGATTCGTTTCATTCCTTCGAAAAATGTCGGCATACCAGCAGTATAGCGAGCCGGCCCGTAAATACCAACGCATTGTTCCCGGAGCTTCAGGTAAGCCACAGACAATCGGCATAATAAATAGTAAAAGACTAGGCACAAGCATATTGCTGTGATACGATCGTTGTATAAATAAATTGGGTTTATAGCATGGCAAGATTACCACAACCTGGCGGCGATGATGGCACCTGGGGGCAAGTGCTCAACGACTTTCTCGATGTCGCTCACAATACCGACGGAACCATCAAACCGGCCTCATTCACGGACAACACGATCCCGGGGTCAAAAATACAAAATAGCAGCATCACGAACACGCAGTTGCAAACCGGCAGCGGTTCAGATGGGCAAGTACTCACCAAAGCTTCGGCAAGTAGCGGCGGTTTTGCCTGGACTTCGGTAGCCGGCTCACCAGACGCGACTACGATCGCCAAAGGCCTCGTACAACTTGCCGGCGACTTGGGCGGCACGGGCACGACGGCGGCAGCCCCGGTTATTTCTGACGGTGCAATTACCAACGCCAAAGTTTCCGCCAGTGCGGCTATCGCCAAGAGCAAACTGGCTGCATTGAATATCGGCGACGCCGACGTGACTGCTATTTCGGAAAGCAAGGTCACTAACCTGACTACCGACCTGGCCGGCAAAGTGCCGACTACGCGGCTCATCACTGCTGGTACCGGCCTCACCGGCGGCGGTGATTTGTCTGCCGACCGCACCCTCACCGTAAGTTATGGCACGACTGCCGGTACTGCGGCACAGGGTAACGACTCACGCATCACGGGCGCCGAACAAACTACCAACAAAGGTGTCGCCAACGGGTACGCCAGCCTTAACAGCTCCACGCGCGTGCCGACGGCACAACTTGGCTCGGGTACCGCCGACAGCACCACATACCTGCGTGGCGATGGCACATGGGCGACCACACCTACCGCTCCAGTCACCAGCGTAGCCGGTAAAACTGGCGTGGTCACACTTGTCGAATCCGACATTACGAACCTCACCACCGACTTGGCCGCTCGTACTACTGTTGCAAACGGTGGTGGCGAAACCTACTTCGATGCAGGTAACTCCGGCACAGCTAAAACACTCGACCTTGCTAACGGCAACGTCCAAAAGCTGACCCTTACCGGAAACTGCACCATCACCCTCACCAGCCCAGCCACCGGCGCATACCGCTCGCTCTTGATATATGTATTCCAGGACGGCACTGGCTCACGCACGATCACCTGGCCCGCTTCAGTCAAATGGGGCACGGCGGGCGCACCGACACTCACTACCACTGCAAGTAAAATGGACAAGATTTTGCTCGACACGGTAGACGGCGGCACAACCTGGTACGGGACCACTGGCCCCGGAGGCTTCTAGCAATGCTCGGCTCAGCGCGTAGCGCATTTGTAAAAGCCACAGCGAGTGTTTTGCCTGCTGTTTACGCATCTTACAATTTTGATGAAGGTAGCGGAACAACCAGTGCCGACCACTCCGGTAACGGCCGTAACCTAACTATGAACTCGGTTACTTTTACTACTGGCCACACTAACACTGGTGCTACCGGTTCTGGCGTCATAACGGCAGCGTCCGCATCAATGCCCGGCCCCACCACAACCGTAACTATGATGGGCTGGATTAAGCCATTAGTTCTATCGGCAGGTGCAGACCGTATTGCGTTCGGTATTTTTGACAGTGGTGGAGCTACTGAAGTCGCCATCTTTACCGAACGCACTAGCGGTGGCATTGGTAATCCCGATGTCCTAAAAGGCATGGTTCGCATTGGCGGCTCTCTTAAGGCCATCGACGGCTCAGCGCTGACAACTGGCGCGTGGGTACATGTTGCCGTTACCTACGATGGCACAACGCTGCGTTTGTACCTTAATGGATCGCAGATTCAATCTAGTGCGCAGACGGGCACCCTTACGCCGGGTGACTTTTTTACCGTAGCCGGCAATGGCCCCGGCAATAGCTTCGGCAGTGATGTAGTTGTCGATGACGTTCGTATTTTTAGTACGGCATTAGATGCTTCTCAAATTACGTTTGCAATGAATACTCCTGTTGCCTAGTAATGTAACCTACTGAGATAAGGAGCGCCGTAAAAGCGCTCCTTATCTTTTGTTCCTATTATTTTAATTTTGTACCGTCACTTTTACGATTGATGTCGAGTTTGCATCCTTATTACCCTGCGAATCCCGTGCCGACAAATTAAGCGTATATAAGCCGTTCGGAACTTGTGTCGTGTCCCAGGTGTAACTCATTGCGGTCGTACTATTTGGTACCGCAAATTGGTATTGGCTGCCCACGGTTTGCCCGTTGCTATTAAAGATGTAGAACGATCGACTGTATGTCGATGCACTGTACACCGTGCCAGTGACATTTACGGTGCCGCTCACCGTGCTGTTATTAGCCGGATTGGTAATAGCAACCAAGGGAGCTGTTGCCACGATGACCGTAATAGTGTTGGATGCGTCACTTTCCAGCCCGCTGTAGCCGACAGCTTTGACGTAATAGCTGTAATTGCCGCTCGCTGGGCTGTCTGTATAGCTCGTGTTACTCGTGTTGCCAATCAGCGCACCATTACGATATACGTTGTACGAGGCAGCACCTGCCGGAGCGTTCCACGAAAGATTTGCTTGCGTCGCAGGCGAGGTAGCGCTCAAGTTAGTTGGTGCAGCCGGTATGCCAGTCACCGGATATTCCGTCAGAGTACCATTGCTGTCGATGCGGCCGATTTTGTTGGAGCATGCCTCGGTAAACCACACACTATTATTCGGCCCATTGGCAATATCTTGCGGACATGAGCCAGTGGCTAGCTGTGTAGTTGTACTAACGGCCGTATTACGCTTGAAGAACACGACGGTATTATTATCCCGGCCAGTGTACCAGAAGTCGTAAGTCGGACTCATTTCAATACTAGTTGGGTAGCTATTAGAAGGAATATTGAATGGCGTATGTGTGTCACCATTGATAAACATAGCCCAAAGCAGACTTGAAGCCGGCTGATTGTTATAGGAGCTGACAGTCGTAAACCAAACTCTGTCATTTGCCTCGCCAGTAATATCGGTAGGAATCACACCCCTAAAAAGTGGGAAAGTCGTAATGACACCGTTATAAATGCGAGCAACGGCAGTTGTGGAATACGGCGGCGCGATAGTAAACCAAACCGAGTTATCAGACGTACCCTTTACGCCAGCAACCGGCGCATTACTGTAACCGCTCGGTAAATCATATCTTGTAGCTACGCCATTTGTAGTGATTTTACCAATGTTGCCAGTAGCGGCATACCACAATGCACCATCAATGGATTTAGTGATACTTGTGGGCTTCACCTCGTCATTATTCGCATTCCTGGGCGCATCATATTCGGTGATTGTGCCGTCAGTTCCGATGCGGCCGATCTTACTCACGTTCGTTTCGGTGAACCACAACGCATTATCGGGCCCGGCGGTGATGCCGTAGGGGCCGGCATTCGCCGTTGGAATCGGATATTCAGTCACCACCCCGCCAGTAGTAATGCGCCCGATCCTATTGGCGTCGAGTTCGGTAAACCACATCGCGCCGTCCGGACCGGCGGTGATGTTCCAAGGCTTTGTGTTCGGCGCATCAGCGTGTACCGGTGTCGGCAACGACGGCACGATCACCAGCCCTAAGATAATTGACAACACTCCCGCGGCATGCGTAAAACGCCTGCGCAATCCTTTGAATATATTGCCCATATGATTCCCTCCCCTTAGTTATATGTACATTATACCAATCGGGCCATGCAGTCGTTCGATGGCTTTTGTCTTAACCTTTACCACACACTGCAGCAAAAGCGCCTGGAAGCGGGCGTTTTGCTGTAAAAATCACGCTGCGATCCTGCCACATTGACAAGATTTCATATTTTTTAACAGCGGTAAAATGCACTTATGCTAAAAAAGTATTTTTGTAATTGTTTTTTTCACAAATAAAGCTAAAATTAAGATTAATATAGCATAACCATCATCGGAGCAATATGATCAGCCCTCTACAGCGACTCAGTTCATCAAAGAAACGAAATATCCTTGTTAGCGGTATTGCCGTAATCGTCGTGGCAGTCATAGGATATGCCCTTATCAGCTCGCACGCCGCGGGCTTTTTTGCATCGGTTGATTCCACCAACGCGACATTGAGCGGAAATGCAACGCTTGCGAGCGATGCGTCACTGCCAAGTGGTAAAGCGATCCAGTTCGGTTCTAGCGACACTGGCAGCACCGGCCCCGGCACTTG
>JGI24742J22300_10000046_pt1 | contig 17962 bp, 15 predicted proteins | sample KBSMiscanthusM1_FD_22300 | JGI IMG/M metagenome (IMG submission 22300)
CGCGAAACCAAGCTTGGCCCGGAAATCGTTACCCGCGACATTCCAAACGTTTCCGAAGACGCTTTGCGCCATCTGGACGACGACGGAATCGTACGCATCGGTGCCGAAGTGCACCCTGGCGACATCCTGGTCGGTAAAATTACCCCTAAGGGTGAACAGGAACTCAGCTCGGAAGAGCGCCTGCTTCGCGCAATCTTCGGCGAAAAAGCCAAAGAAGTCCGCGACACCAGCCAGCGCATGAGCAACGGCAAGCATGGTAAAGTCGTTGGCGTGAAAATCTTCAGCCGCGAAAACGGCCACGAATTGAAAGCCGGCGTGTTGATGCAGATCCAGGTGTTCGTTGCCCAAATGCGTAAAATCGCAGTCGGTGACAAACTTGGTGGTCGCCACGGTAACAAGGGTGTTATCGCCCGCATTCTGCCCGTCGAAGATATGCCATTCATGGCTGACGGTACTCCGGTAGACATCGTTTTGAACCCGCTCGGTGTGCCATCTCGTATGAACATCGGCCAGTTGTTTGAAACACACCTTGGTATGGCGGCCCGCGCACTTGGTTACCAGGTGGCCAGCCCGTCATTCAATGGTGTGCCTGCCGAAAAGATCCAGGAACTTTTGAAAGAAGCCGGCTTGCCGGAAGACGGTAAGCAGCAGTTGTACGACGGCCGCACCGGCGAAGATTTCAAAGAACGCACCACTGTCGGTTTGATGCACATGATTAAGCTGAACCACATGGTTGCCGACAAGATCCACGCCCGCTCGACCGGTCCATACACGATGGTCACCCAGCAGCCACTTGGTGGTAAGGCGCAAAACGGTGGTCAGCGCTTCGGTGAAATGGAGGTGTGGGCACTTGAGGCATATGGTGCAGCTGCAACTTTGCAGGAAATGCTTACCATTAAGTCAGACGACGTGTACGGCCGCTCAAAGGCCTACGAGTCAATCATCAAGCGCACGGTTATTACCGGTCCGAAAGTTCCGGAAAGCTTTAACGTGCTGGTGAAAGAGTTGCAAGGTTTGGCGCTAAAGGTCGACCTCGTACACTCCGACAAAGTTGTTGACGCCGAGCAAGTGCTTGCCAACCAAATCCGCGACGAAGCCAACCACCAGGCCGAAGTAGCCGTTCCGGCTCCGCTCGCCTCAGATGTAGATGTGACCGAAGAAGGCGCTGTTGACGAATTTATGGTAATCGATGAAATGGGCCAAGAGGTTGCCACAACCAGCATGCCTACCACAAGCGATGCCGATGATGACGACGTAACATTCGTCGCCGATGAAGATGAAAATGAACAGGAGGTAGCGTAATGCGTCGATATTCTTACGGCACCAATATTGCCGATTTTGACGCGGTCCGGCTGGCCGTTGCGAGCGCAGCCGACATTCTGGATTGGAGTTACGGTGAGGTAACCAAACCAGAAACCATTAACTACCGCACCCAGAAACCAGAACGCGATGGGTTGTTCTGCGAACGTATCTTTGGCCCGGCCAAAGACATTAACCCGCACGACGCAAAATATAAAGGCGTCCGCTCCCGCGAAGCTGCCGTCGACAAAAACGGCGAGCTCGTTACCAAGAGCATTGTCCGCCGTGAACGCATGGGCCACATCAGCCTGGCAGTACCGGTGGCACACATCTGGTTCCTCCGTGGTACGCCGTCGGCTATGGGCTTGTTGCTCGGCACGACCGTCAAGAACCTGGAGCGCGTGGCTTACTTTGCAAGCTATATCGTGAAAGGTGTTAACACCGAGAAACGCGACAAGATGCGCGCCGACAAAGAAGCCGAATTTGCAGCTGCAAAAGAAGCGATCAAGATTCGTTACGAAAACGAAGCCAAGAAAGACGATGCAAACGTCAAAGCTTTGGCTGAAATGCAAACCAAAGAACTCGAAGAAGTCGACAAAGACTGGGAAACGCTCAAGACACAACTCGACAGTCTCGAAAAAATGCGCCTTATGGGCGAAGTCGAGTACCGCAACCTGCCACCAGAGCTCCGCGAGCTCATCCGGGTTGGCATGGGTGGTGCTGCGCTCAAAGAACTTCTCGACGAGATCGATCTCAAGCAGCTTATTGCTGATTTGACTGCCGAGGCCGAAGAAGCCAAGGGCCAGCGTAAGAAGAAGCTCATGAAGCGCCTTCGTTTGCTCGAAAGTATGGATCGCGCCGGCATTTTGCCAAGCTCGACCTGCTTGAGCGTATTGCCCGTGATTCCTCCGGACCTACGCCCGATGGTACAGCTGACCGGTGGACGTTTTGCGACATCCGATTTGAACGACTTGTACCGTCGTGTCATCAACCGTAACAACCGTTTGAAGAAATTGATCGAGCTCAACGCGCCGGAAGTTATCCGTCGCAACGAGCAGCGCATGCTCCAAGAGGCTGTTGACGCGTTGATCGACAACAACTCAGCCCGTTCCGGTCGCGCCGTCGCTGCAACCGGCCAACGCCGCCGTCTGAAGTCTTTGAGCGATATGCTCAAAGGTAAGCAAGGTCGGTTCCGCCAGAACTTGCTCGGTAAGCGTGTGGACTACTCCGGCCGTTCAGTAATTGTTGCCGGTCCGGAACTCAAGATCAACCAGTGTGGTCTGCCAAAGATGATGGCGCTCGAACTCTTCAAACCATTTGTGATTGGTGAGTTGATTGCCCGCGAGCAAGCGCACAACATTCGTTCTGCAACCCGCATGATCGAAACCGGCGAAACTGCCGTATGGGACGCGCTTGACGAAGTCATCAAGGGCAAATACGTGCTTTTGAACCGCGCGCCGTCGCTGCACCGTCTGTCAATCCAGGCCTTCCAGCCTGTTTTGATCGAAGGCCGTGCTATCCAGTTGCACCCGCTCGTTTGTAAAGGCTTCAACGCCGACTTCGATGGTGACCAGATGGCTGTTCACTTGCCGCTTTCCGACGAAGCGCAAGCTGAAGCCAAAAACATTATGGCTGCCAACATGAACCTACTGAAACCGGCCGACGGTACGCCGATCTTGCACATTGAGCAGGACATGGTGCTCGGTTGCTACTACTTGACGTACGACCGCCCGAGCGTTGACCAAACCGTGAAGCCATACATAAGCCTCGAAGAAGCCTTGATGGCCTTCGATAACGGTGTCATCAAGTTGCAGTCGAATGTTCGCTTGCCATTCCGCGGCGAAACTCGCACTACAACCCTAGGACGGGTGCTCTTTAACGAAGTGTTCCCCGAAGACTTCGCTTTCCAGAATGAGCCGATGACCAAGAAGAAACTGCAAAAAGTCATGGCTGCTATTTACAAGCAGTACGGCCAAGCGAAGACCGCCGAGATCGCCGACGAACTCAAAGACCTCGGCTTCCACTACGCGACGCTCTCCGGTATCTCGATGGGTATGGGTGACTTCACCAAAATTAACGGCATGCCAGATATGCTTACCGAAGGTGAATCACGCGCCGCTGCGATTTCCGACCAGTACGAGCAAGGCTTCATCACCGAAGACGAGCGCTACCGTTTGACGGTTGAAAACTGGACCAAGATCGACACCCGCGTGCAAGAAGCTTTGGCACAACAAATGGTTGGCCAGGAAAGCTCCATGGCTATCGCGATCACCTCCGGTGCCCGTGGTAACATTTCGCAGATGAAGATGTGTGTGGGTATGCTTGGTGTCTTCTCGGACGCTTCAGGTAACGCCATCGAGCTGCCAATTAAGTCCGGCTACATCGAAGGTTTGAACCCGCTCGAGTACTTTACCGGTACCCGTGGTACCCGTAAGGCCTTGATCGACATTGCCCTCAAGACCGCTGACGCCGGTTACTTGACCCGCCGTTTGGTCGACGTTGCGCAAGACGTCTTTACGATTGCCGACGAAGACGAAGACGCCATGGACCCAGGTTTTGCAATGCTCCGCGCCGACGCCGAAGAAATCGGTGTCAGCTACGCATCACGCCTTGAAGGCCGTTTTGCTGCCGAAGACGTTGCCAACTACATCAAGTACGGCGAACTCTTCACCAAAGAAGTCGCTACCGCTGTTGAAGCTGACGACAAACTTGACGGCGTCAAGATCATGTCGGTCCTGAGCTGTACACCGGTACGTGGCGTTCCCCGTAAATCATACGGCGTTGACCCGGCAACCGGCTTGCTCGTTGCCGACCACCAACCGATCGGTGTTATCGCCGCTCAGTCAATCGGTGAGCCTGGTACGCAGCTGTCGCTCGACTCCAAGCACCGTTCCGGTGCCGTGGTTGCCGACGACACCGCCCAAGGTTTGAGTCGTGTTGAAGAGTTGTTCGAAATCCGTACGCCAAAAGGTCAGGCATATCTTACTGATATCGCTGGAACCGCCAAAGTTTGGGAAGAAGGCGACCGCTACATCATTCAGGTTACCGCCAAAGACAAAGAGTCGGTTACCTTTGAGCTCGGTGAGCGCACTGCGCAAATCGCTAGCGGCACGGATGTTGCTATCGGTGACGTACTTGCTTCACTCGATGACGGCAAAGAGCCGATTGTCGCCCCGATGGCCGGCAAGATTGAGGTTTCTGAAACCGAAATCTTCATCCACCCAGCCGCCCAGAGCGTTGTTCGCTACGAAATCCCCGGCTTCAAGCAATTGCAAGTCAAGGATGGCGATCAAGTTGTGGCCGGTCAACGGTTGACTAACGGTTCTATCAACCTGCCGGAGCTGATGCGCCTGCAAGGTGTTGAGCCAACGCAGCGCTACATCATGAACGAAATCCTCAAGATTTTTGCAGGCCAGGGACAAAACGTTTCCGACAAGCACCTTGAGATCATCGTGCACCAGATGTTTAGCCGCGTGCAGATCGAAGAAGCTGGCGACAGCGAATTCGTAACCGGCGACGTGGTAAGCAAGCTCGCCGTGGTTGAAGCCAACGAAGCACTCGTTGCTGAAGGCAAGCAGCCTGTTAAGTACAACCAGCTGATCCTCGGTATTACCAAGGCCAGCCTGTCGACGGACTCGTTCCTGAGCGCCGCATCGTTCCAGGACACCACCCGTGTCTTGATCGCTGCCGCAACCAGTGGCCGCGTCGACAAACTGTACGGCTTGAAGGAAAACGTTATCTTGGGCCGCAAGATCCCTGTGGGAACCGGCTACCGCAAAGATGATGAGGAAGAACTTCAAGAAGAGGCAGGTATTCTCTCTGAGGATTCCGAAGACCTTGCCCCTGTAGCGTAATAAGCTACACGACAAATAAAGACGCCTGGGAATTACCCTGGGCGTCTTTTAGTTTATATGATCTAATGAGCGTTGATGGTTCACACCTGAAGCCGCCTGCAATAAGCCTGGCCGCTATTGAAATTAAGGTACTTTCATGGTATAATCACACTTTATGTCAAATCCAGAATTCGATCCCTATACTGTTTCTATCGAAGGATATAATCCCGATAATCCTTTTGCGGTCGCAGGAGAACTTAATCAGCGCATAAGCCAAGAGGCGGGCAATAATGAGTTGCGTGACATAGTAGTGGTCGCACACGCTGCTCATCTTGCTGTATGGAACCGTGCAGCCGAGGCGGTAAAGCAATATGGCGCGCCGATCCGAACTGATGAATACATCAGGGTGCGTCCGAAACCTTTTGTCCAAGTGGAGCCATTCACTACCGGCCTGGTTGAGCTACGCGGTATGACGGGCGAGGTCAGTCCCGTGATTCCGGCAATTCGCATTACTTCTCCGTATAGCGTCATGCCTTATAAGCTCGAGGACGTGCCAGAGCATACATACAACGTTTCCGGCGAGGTTATGCGTTTCGGGGTCTTTATGGCGCGGCCGGCTATTGGTGAATGCGCGCCTACCGAAATCAAAGTTACCGAAACCCGATTGCCGCAGTCATTGCGGTGGTGGACTCGGGGGGCGCTCGAATCTATGTCCAAGTTGAAGAAACCCGCCATGGAAGCATTTGCAAGTTATGCGGATTATCCAGGCCAGGTTGATACGCTTGAGGTCTCGAACGCCTTCACCGGCAACATTGACCGTCCCGAGATGCCGCGTATGCGCGGAGATCTGACTGATCATATACAGGTCGAAGCAGTCGCCCGTAAGCACCTTGCGCGCTATAATCACATGAACGTCCTCTACAATTACATTGGCGCCATGGCCGCACCGCTTCGTGACGACCCCCGCTTCAGCCGGTAATTGGCTATTGAAAAAACCAGCCATATCTGTTATTCTTGACAGGTATATAAATCCGAGCCGGGATCAAAAAAGTGTCGCATTGTTGGCGCAAACGACACTTTCCCATGGCGGAAGACGAAGGAGATAGCATGCCAACAATCAACCAATTGGTGCGTAAACCACGTGCCAAGGCGACAACCAAGTCGAAGTCGCCAGCCCTCCAGAAGGTTGTCAACAACCTCAAGAACAAAAACTACGAGAAGGCAGCGCCATTTAAGCGCGGCGTTTGTGTGAAGGTTACGACCAAAACACCAAAGAAACCGAACTCCGCTATGCGTAAAGTTGCCCGCGTTCGCTTGGGCAACGGCTATGAAGTGTGGGCTTACATCGGTGGCGAAGGCCACAACTTGCAGGAGCACGCCGTAGTACTCGTACGCGGTGGCCGTGTACCCGACCTTCCAGGTGTCCGCTACCACATTGTTCGTGGCACCCTCGACCTTCAGGGCGTACAGAACCGCAAGCAAGGCCGTTCTAAGTACGGTGCGAAGAAGGAGAGCAAGTAATGCCACGTAAAGTTACCAAAGCGTTAGTTCGCGACATCCAACCCGACCGCATCTACAACAGCGTACAAGTCCAGCGCCTTATCAACCGCGTTATGCGCGACGGTAAAAAGCAGATCGCTGAGCGCCTCGTATACAACGGCATGCAAAAAGCAGCCGACAAATTGAAAATTGAAAACCCAATTGAAGTTTTTGAACAGGCTTTCAAAAACGTCCAGCCGCACCTCGAGACCCGCTCTCGCCGTGTCGGTGGCGCTAACTACCAGATTCCTTTCGAAGTTAAGGGCCAACGCCAGAACCACCTCACAACCATGTGGTTCGTACAAGCGGCCCGTGCCCGCAAAGGTATGAGCATGGCCGACCGTATCGCGCTCGAACTCGTCGACGCTTACAACAGCCAAGGTGCAGCCGTTAAAAAGAAAGAAGACACGCACAAGATGGCAGACGCCAACCGTGCCTTCGCTCACTTCGCCAGAGGTTAAGCAAAAATTGTTAAGTAAAAGAGCCATGGATTAATTCCACGGCTCTTTTTGTAAGGACAAGAAATGGGTCGAAGAAGATCACCACGAGCAGTCGCAATTTGGAGTAAAGTTGCATATGAACAGCCCTTGGATAAAGCTACCGATCCCCCCGCATTCATTACACAACCCCAAACTGCGAGAACAACGCAAGCAGTTGCCGAAACTAGTGTTAGACAACATTTTTCGCATGCAGGCTTAACGCCGTTTTACGTTTACGATGAAATAACCCGCGAATATGTACCGGATGCTGTGCGAATCGCTGAAGATAGTCACCAAGACACATATCCGCATGCAATTTTCCCAAATGTCACTATTCTTGCAGAAGCTTCGAAAAGAAGAGCGGAAGTTGCAACTTTTTCTGTACACGAAGCCGACAAAATGCAGGTTGGTGTCATGATCCTCGCAAGAGAACGTCAATTTATTGATTATAAAGTCGCTGATCTGTGTGAAAAAAACGCAGCTCGAAATTTTTTGGATGGCAAAGGAAGTTATCCCGGAATCGGTATTACAAGCACATGGCTAACAATACGCGATAACCGCCGCCGCGTATTACAACAGCTGACAGGCGGCTTACTTTTGGCTAATAAAGGTGCGGTTGTCGGTGAGCCTGACTTACCGGATGCTGGCAGTTCGCAAGTGCTTCCTTCGCAGGCCGATACCCAGTTCTGGTATTACCCCGATCACGATATAGAGGGCAAATCACCTTTCATGTACGCAAGACATGAGGACACGGGAGCAACCGTGTTTGGTTTCATGGCCTCGAATGTATCTGAGGCAGAGCGGACATTAAGCGCGGAAGGTGATTACGGTGCTTTGCCGGTAAGTAGTATTGTCATGAGCTATATAAAGCCAGAACATAACGCTGAGTTTGAACGTTTCGCTGGCGAGACCATCGCACGTACGTTATTACTGCCGGATATTTTGCCCGCAACGCAACCCTTCAGTGAACAGCTAGCATAACAGCGGTATTTCTGATAAAATAAAAGTAAGTGCCGTTCTTTTAGTTTGTCTAAAAATAAGGCAATGCGAGAGAATAGCTAAATTGTATAAAGAAAGGTAACCATAACGACTACCATGGCAGGAACCAAATATAAACTACAAGATCTACGAAACATCGGTATTATCGCGCATATTGACGCCGGTAAAACCACTACCACCGAAGGTATTCTGTACCGGACGGGGCTGAAGCACAAAATCGGTGCTGTCCACGAAGGTGAGACAACAACCGACTGGATGGCTCAAGAACGCGAACGCGGTATCACCATCGTGTCGGCAGCCGTAACTTGCTACTGGAAGGGCAAGCAGATCAACATCATCGACACCCCCGGCCACATCGACTTTACCGTGGAAGTGGAGCGCAGCCTGCGCGTACTCGATGGTGCTGTTGTGGTATTCGACGGTAAGATGGGCGTGGAAAGCCAGTCCGAAACCGTTTGGCGCCAAGCAGACAAATACGGCGTGCCACGTATCTGTTTCATCAACAAGATCAACCAAACCGGTGGCGACTTCTACAAGTCACTCGAATCGATCCACAACCGCCTCAACAAGCGCGCGTTCCCAATCCACCTGCCTATTGGGTTCGAGCAGAGCATCAACGGTGTTGTCGACCTGGTTACCATGAAGGCTTACACCTACAGCACCTTTACCGACCACGAATTGGTTGAGGGCGAGATTCCTGCCGACATGCTCGACAAGGCCAAGAAATACCGCAGCCTGCTGATCGAAAACGCGGTTGCCGAAGACGAAGCATTACTCGAGAAATTCTTTGAAGTCGGTGAAGACGGACTTACTGAGGACGAAATCAAGCAGGCCGTCCGTGCCGCTATTTTGTCTGGTAGCTTCTTTGCCGTAACCGGTGGTGACGGCCGTGGTGTGATCGTTGAGAAGCTGCTCGACCTCGTGGTTGAGTTGCTCCCAAGCCCAGAAGACCGTGGTTCAACCTGGGGTACCCACCCGAAGACCGGCGACGAAATTGAGCGCAAATCGTCCGAAACCGAGCCATTCTCAGGTCTGGCCTTCAAAATTGCAACCGACCCATTTGTCGGTAAGCTCGCATACTTCCGCGTCTACTCGGGTAAACTGCAAGCCGGTTCGTACATCCTCAACAGCTCGACCGGCGAAAAAGAACGTGTCGGCCGTATCGTTCGTATGCAAGCCGACAAACGTGAAGACGTAACCGAAGTCGCCGCTGGTGACATCGCTGCGATCGTCGGCCTTAAGGGCACGACTACCGGTAACACCTTGTGTGACACCAACAACCCGATCGTGCTTGAGTCGATCGACTTCCCGGAACCACCCGTTTCGATTGCCATCGAGCCGAAGACCAAGTCCGACCAGGAAAAAATGAGTATCGCCCTCCAACGCTTAGCCGAAGAAGACCCGACCTTCCGCGTTAAAGTTGACGACGAAACCGGCCAGACCATCATCAGTGGTATGGGTGAATTGCACCTTGAAATTCTTGTCGACCGCATGAAGCGCGAATTCAACGTCGAGGCCAACATCGGCCAGCCACAGGTTGCTTACCGCGAAACCATCCGCAAAGACGCGGTTGAAATCCAAGGTAAGTTCGTCCGCCAATCCGGTGGTCGTGGGCAATACGGTGACGTATGGCTGCGCCTTTCACAGAACGAAAAGGGCGCCGGCTTTGAATTCATCAACTCGATCAAGGGTGGTGTTGTTCCTGGTGAGTACATCAAACCAGTCCAGCAGGGTATCGAAGAAGCCATGAATAACGGTGTGATCGCCGGCTATCCGGTCGTTGACATCAAGGTCGAACTGTACGACGGTAGCTACCACGAAGTTGACTCGAGTGAGATGGCCTTTAAGATTGCCGGTTCGATGGCACTCCAAGATGGTGTCAAGAAAGCCAACCCGGTACTCCTTGAGCCAATCATGAAGGTCGTTGTCGTAACTCCGGAAGAGTTCATGGGTGACGTTATTGGCGACCTCAACAGTAAGCGTGGCCGCATCGAATCAATGGAAGACCTGCCTGCCGGTATCAAGGAAATTACTGCCTTTGTACCACTTGGTGAAATGTTTGGCTACACGACCAACCTGCGTTCAATGACGCAAGGCCGCGCCAGCTCAAGCATGGAGCTCGACCACTACGCCGACGTTCCAGGTCACGTAACTGACGCCATCATCGCAAAGCACGCCAAATAAGCTAACGTAAATAGGAAGCGTCATGTCAAAAGCACACAGTTTCACTATCACCGAAACAACTACCGGCGACATGGCGCGTGCTTTTATGCGATTTCAGTTTCGGCAGCCACTCGTGATCGTAACATATGCACTGATGTTGCTGCTGAGCGTGTACATCGGCTACTCGTTCCGAAATATCTGGTACGGCGTGGCTTACGCGGTTATGGCGTTCGGTCTTTTGCCATGGTCGCGGTACCGCAACCTGCAGAAGCGTTTTAAAGCTTCGTTTCCCGTCGGATCAACTATTACGGCCACGCTCAAAAGTAAGGAACTAGCACTCGAGTTGCCGCAGGCATCATCCAAAATTTCGTATGATGTTTTCCGTGACATTATCGAGCAAGGCGAATATCTGGTGTTGCGTCAGCGGGTCAGCAAACTTTGCGTCGTATTACCCCGCGCATTGTTTCCCGATGAGGTGCTCGACGAGCTAAAAGCCCACATTACAAGCCCGCGATAATCGCAGGTTATCGGCTCCATATAAAAACCACCGCTAAAAAGGGTGGTTTTTATATGTTTGAACAGATATCATATGATGATGGAAGATATGACCCAAATTACAAAACTCCGCCAAGAAATCGACACTATCGATGAGCAACTCGTCGCCCTCTTAAACAGACGCGCTCGACTGTCGCTACAAGTCCGCATCGCCAAAGGAAGTTCGGGCGTCTACCGACCGGAGCGTGAAGCCGAGGTGATTCAAAATGTGACCAATGCAAGCGAAGGACCGCTGTCTGAAGAGGCTATCGCTACACTGTTCCACACTATTATTTATGTATGCCGTTCCATCCAGGATGCCGACATGCCCGATGTATCTATGGGCCAAGCGATCGTCGTTGACGAAGACGATTAACAGTTATCTGCCCGCTACCGGCGTTCACACGCGGCGCGTTCTACCGGCAAACACCGTTGTACCCATGATGAACGTTTGCCCGTTCAAGGTAAGTTTTCTGGTTAGGGTTGTCGGCGCGACTTCTTGAGTGGCAAGGGTCGCGCGGCCAAGCGCAGGTACATCACGCGCCGCAGTCGCAAACTCCATGCGGGTGCTGTCGCTACTGTTGCCGCCACTTACCACATGCACGGCAACGCCCTCAAAAGGTGCTTCCCATAATTCTCGCGCAAGATCTTTTCGAAGACCGGCACCAGCGACGCCCGCAGCCGGCTCTTCTGCTACGCCCAAAACCATGGCGCGTTCCATGTCGCGACCAACTTCGGCCTTGGTAACGGTTACAAAACGCATACGTCCTTTATCGCGTAACTGTTGGGCGAGCAACAGGTTGCCGATGTTCGGCACCTCTACGGCAGTACCGTCGGCAGAGCCATCGAATTCACTATCAGCGTGATCACTTGCGAACAGATTGGTCATGTCCATATTGCCGGCATCGAGTCGCGCCAGCCCACGTTGCGTCGCGTCGCAACCTTCCATCTGGCAAGCGACAATGTGCGACTCCGGATGCACCACGCCAAGCTCTACCAGTGTATCGAGCGCGACAGCCATGCCATTAGCCAAACCATTACCACCGGAACCGGCATAGAAAACGACTGGCTTTTCGCACAAGTCTACGCCCGCCGAGCGCAACTGCATCAAGCTGCTCAACAATACATTTGCTTGTCCGGCCATGACGTGCTCGTTGGCGTAAGGGGGAATGAGCGCCGCGGGCCTTTCGGAGGTTGCAACGAACTGTTCGGCTGCACGCTGCGCTTCGTCAAGTCTTGTAAGCTCATTACCGAAGGCGTCTCTTTGGTTGACATGTGCGCCGAGTTTATCCAGTTTACGGGTTTTATCGGCACTTGCCGTGATTTTGCAGAACGCTTCCATGTTCGCCGGTATGTGCCATTCCGCAAGCGATACGCCGTCGGGTCGTTCTATAAAGCCGAGCGCGATGCTGTCATTGAGCCAATTCACGAATTTTGTGACACCCGCGGCGTGATTGCCGGCGCTGTACGCGGCGAACACGCGCGTCCTCGGGTTGGCCTTGAAGGCGTTCCAGCAGGCCCAAAAGGCGCCTTGCTCTTTAAACGAACCGGTTTCGCGCACGGTTTCGTTTTTTTCAAAAACGCGCGCTGTCTCGCCCCCGACGTCATACCGCTCGGTAAGCGGTGTGGTCGGCAACGCGTCACGGAAGGCGGATTCGCGCACAAGCATCGCGGGATCGCACACGCCCTCGCGCAACAGCGGTCGTACATTGTATAGATTGTCCATGCTGGCACGCACTTGCTCATACAAGAAGGTCGCGCCATTATATTGCTCTGGTGTTGTGGCCGGCAAGGGCCGCTCTGCTACTGCTGTCATATACTCCTCGATATTTTCTTACAAAACAAAAATCCCCGGTGTTGCCGGGGACGTTTGGTTACTTATTTTAGTATGCCAAAAATCACCCGGCGTGGGGGATAATAATGGCCATAATTTCGTGGTTTTGTACCAACATGATTGCAAGTATGCGCGGACTATGGCAAAAAAGCAAATTTTACTTTACACCTCCGGTAGTTTTCGGTACAATACTTTGGTCACTGGTGTGAGTGTATTGCTCATGAGCCAAACAGTACTAATTAAAAGGAGTCATCTTAATGGCAGATACATTTGACCGTAGCAAGCCACACGTTAACGTTGGTACCATGGGCCACGTTGACCACGGTAAAACTACTCTGACAGCAGCAATCACTACTGTCCTCTCAAAGCGCCTTCCAAGCGCAACTAACAAGGCCGTAGCTTACGACCAAATTGACAATGCTCCGGAAGAGCGCCAGCGTGGTATTACCATTGCTACCGCCCACACCGAGTATGAAAGCGAAAACCGCCACTACGCGCACGTCGACATGCCTGGTCACGCCGACTACGTTAAGAACATGATCACGGGTGCTGCACAGATCGATGGTGCTATCCTCGTTGTTTCTGCCGCCGACGGTCCTATGCCACAAACCCGCGAGCACGTTTTGCTTGCAAAACAGGTTGGTGTGCCAAAGATCCTCGTATTCCTCAACAAGATGGACCTCGCCGACGCCGAACTCGTTGACTTGGTTGAAGAAGAAGTTCGCGAACTTTTGGAAAAGAACGGCTTCGACCGCGACTGCCCGATTATTCGCGGTTCTGCTACCAAGGCTCTCGATGGCGACAGCGCCAGCGAAGACGCTATCATGGAACTCGTTAAAGCTTTGGACGACTACATTCCGCAGCCAGAACGTGACCTCGACAAGCCATTCCTGATGCCTATCGAAGACGTATTCTCGATCAAGGGTCGTGGTACGGTTGCAACCGGTCGTGTTGAACAAGGTATCGTAAAGATCAACGACGAAGTTGAAATCGTTGGTATCCGCGACACCAAGAAATCAGTTGTAACTGGTATCGAAGCATTCAAGAAACAACTTGACCAAGGTCAAGCTGGTGACAACGCCGGTGTATTGCTCCGCGGTATTGAACGCGACGACATCGAACGCGGTCAGGTCCTCGCCAAGCCAGGTACGGTTACGCCACACACTGAGTTCGAGTCAGAAGTTTACATTCTGAACAAGGACGAAGGTGGCCGCCACACACCATTCTTCAAGGGCTACAAGCCACAATTCTACTTCCGCACGACTGACGTCACCGGTGAAGTTGAATTGCCAGCCGACAAAGAAATGGTCATGCCAGGCGACACGGTAACCTTCAAGGTTAAGTTGCTTGCTCCAATCGCCATGGACGACGGTCTCCGCTTCGCTATCCGCGAAGGTGGCCGCACCGTTGGTGCTGGTGTTGTTACCAAGATCATCAAATAGTTGATCTATACACACCTCGTAAATGCCCGGGCAAACGCTCGGGCATTTACTTTTGTAATATGGATGGTATAGTTATATCACTATGACAGAATTTGGGAATGACGTGACTCCTGAAATACTCTTAGGCGCACGTGCGTACGGAGATCACTTCGCAGAGCTTATGCAACGCATATATGACGCGCGACAAACCTATGCCAATACTTGTCTCGGCAGTATCGTGTGTGATCTGAAAAAGAATCTTTTGAATCCGCAATTAAATGATTCGTTGGATGTTGCAGTGGAAGTAGCTAAGCTTAGAGGAACACCACCCACCTGCGGATTGATAGCCTGTGGAAGCGTTATCGAGACCGGGCCAGAGAGCGTGTATGTCCAGCCGTGCGGCGAATATGCCGATGGGGTGTATACTAGTAACCTTGAACAAGGGCCAGAACGTCCGCCTGTCGCGTCTCCACTTGCAGCCGGCTTGCCAGAAGAGGCGTAACAGGGTATACTACCTCAGTATTTATTAATTATGCTGAGAATTCGGTCGTGAAATACCGACAGAGGTTACGGCATCGCACAAAGGGAGTTATTCTACATGGTAGAACCAAAGAAAGACCAAAAACAACGTATTCGTATTCGCCTGAAGGCTTACGATCACAAAGTTATCGACCAGGCTGCAAAGCAAATCGTTGATACTGCACTGCGCACCGGTGCAACTATTGCCGGCCCAATCCCACTGCCGACCGACCGCAGCGTATTTACTGTGGTCAAAAGTCCACACGTATTCAAAAAGGGACGCGAACAATTTGAAATGCGCATCCACAAGCGCCTCATCGACGTTACTGACCCAACGCCAAAAACCATTGACAGCCTGACTAATCTCAGTCTGCCAGCCGGATGTGACGTCGAAATCAAAATGTAACCTCACGTAGCCGAGAAGGTAGGAGTCGCCTGATAACAGGCGACCTCATTATGTCAGAACTACTTCGATGCAACTTCACATTGCCTGCCGACTTTAGCGCACCACTTGATCAGCATGCGTTTGGCTTAGCTAGAGACGAAATAAATCGTCTACTACTATTTAACGAGTATCCTGAAAGACTTCAAATTGAATTCTGCAAGATGGATGCAGATGAAGCGCACAACAAAAAATCTATACTGCGCATGCCACAGGGTATTGAGCCTTCCTTTGACTGCGCCAGAGCAGAGGACGAGACTTACCGGATCGACGCCACTCTTCCGTTCTCCACAAAAATGAAGCGATTTATTGGTGCCTGTTCACTTGGTCTTACGGTAGAATTTCCTAATAAGAATAGGTCTACGATGGGCAGATTGTGCATCGATCGCCTTGAACGCATATTTGCACTTGCTGAGAGCGAGTCAAAATATCCCATCAGTCGACCACAAATGACTGCAGCAGCAACGCTTCGGGACTTCAATGATTCTATGGTGAGTTTTCGCAACAATATCGTACAACTTAAAGGTTATACCTACAGATGGTTACGCACGCCACCGTTAGAATAGAAGATTGTCAATTCATTGTGGCGGTCAATTTAGCAGATGCGGCACTATGGCCCGCTCGCACAGCATAACTCAGGTTTTGTGTACAAAAGTATTCGTATGCAGCTGCAGCCTGAAAAACATCGCCGCAGCCGACAGAGTCAATTATTTGGTCGGGCTCTAGTGGTGTGGTGGGAATATATAATTTTTGTCCACGCTCGCAAATAGTTGCGCCAGTTTCACCTTGTGTAACAATGATCTTTGTAGTGGACCGGCTCGTCCATACAATTGCGTCGTGCATGGCGGTCGCAATATCCTCTTCAGAATATATGGCCAGTGCAAATAAGGGCAAAATTTCGGGAGCTTCGACAAAAACCCGCGGATGCACCAATCCTTTCGCATCAATTTGGCGGAGACTCCCTTGGGGACAGAGCACACGAAGCGCGTCGGACTTAGTGTATTGCAATACCTGCTTCAAAAAATCAGGTGAATAGTTTGGCAGTAATGTCGCTACAAAGACAATATCTGCTTTTTGAAGTACTTCAATCGCATCTGAGTCGAGTACAGGCTCGGGTGAAAACTCAGCATTAAAACAACGCCAAATACGAGGAATGACCCTTGTATCGTTTTCGTAGCGGAGTGTTTTGGGTTGAGTGGGGACTTTTGGCAGTAGTTGTATGCCCTCGGGCAGGTACTGTAGCAAATCTGCGCCGTACTCGGTCACCACATATGGACGTATACCGTATTGTTGGTGCAGATATTGCGCAATGTAGAGTGCGGACGAACCCCAGTTTGCATAGCTGTTACTTTCGGTCGAATTGCGATCGATGCAAACATGGCCAATAACAACAACGCACGGTAGCTCAGTATCCATATATATGCTAGCAGTATACAGGATTTGAACGACACGCACGACTTGCGGCCGCGCACATATTGACCTACAATGCCTGCATATGTCAAAACAAAAATCAAAAAAACATGCGAGCTCACGCACCAAAACTAGAGCCACAACACAAGAATACGACGGCGTATTCCTCTTAAAAATCGTACTGTATCTGATACTCGGCTCGCTGTGGCTCAAACTATCGAGTGGCAATAATACTATGCCGATCCCTGTCGGACTCATTATAGGAATCTTGTTTGCATTCCATGACCATTTCCAAATCGACCGCAAAATCGAATATGCCGTCCTGCTGGTTGCCATGCTGATTGGCTATTTTGCGCCGTTCGGCTTATATATCAGCTTTTAGAAGCTTGCAAACTCGCCCGAAAGATCGTGCGTGGTAATGTAGAATAGACAACGGATTGACAGGAGTAGCGGATAGGTGCTACACTGTTCAGGTATAAACAATTCCTGTACTTGGTGATTTGGGAAGGTCCGATCAAAACAGATCAGAAACCGCTCGGAGCCGAGCATTTTTGTGTCAGTCGGCAGAAAAATGAACGGCAACAGGTAAGAAGTGGCGGCGGCCAAGCGCTCGCACGGAGATACTATGAAAGCATTAATCACTCGAAAGGTTGGCATGACCAGTACCATCGCTGAAGACGGTACCGTTCAGGCTATTACCTTGCTTTCCGCTAGTCCCTGTGTCATTACACAGGTCAAAACAGACGAGAATGACGGCTACACCGCTATTCAGATCGGTTTTGAGGAAGCAAAACAACAAAACGTTGCCAAAGCACAGCAAGGCCACTTTAAGGCAGCCGGCGTTCTCCCGAAGATTATTCGTGAGTTCCGCGTTTCCGAAATCACAGAAGACCTCAAGGTTGGTGAAAAAATCAATCCCGAGGTCTTTTCAGTTGGCGACGAAATCGACGTAACCGGTACAAGCAAGGGTAAGGGTTGGGCTGGTACTATCAAGCGCCACAACTTCCACCGCGGTCGCAAGACGCACGGTGGCCGCAGTTACCGCCGCCCTGGTTCGATCGGCTCGATGTACCCACAGCACATTTTCAAAGGTAAGAAAATGGCTGGTCAAATGGGTTACGAACAAGTTACGGTCAAGAACCTCAAAGTTGCACTTGTGGACACAGAACTCGGCGTTATCGGCGTTACCGGTGCCGTCCCTGGTCCGCGCAAAGGCATCGTTGTTATCAAGGAGGCTAAATAATGGCTGTTTCTACCTACACCAAGAGCGGTACGAAAGCGGCAACGGCTGCAAAGCTCGACAAATCAGTCTTTGAGGTTATGCCTGAAAACCACGACCTTCTAAAGCTCGCATACGTTGCATACCTTGCAAACGGCCGCGAGAACCTCGCAGTTACCAAGACTCGTGGTTTGGTACGCGGTGGTGGCCGCAAGCCATGGCGCCAAAAGGGTACCGGCCGCGCACGTTTCGGTTCGACCCGTAACCCGAT
>JGI24742J22300_10000048_pt1 | contig 17825 bp, 25 predicted proteins | sample KBSMiscanthusM1_FD_22300 | JGI IMG/M metagenome (IMG submission 22300)
CGCACGATCCGTGAAGCTTGGGAATTGTCACGCCGCCGCCTTAATATTATTGAGTTGCGCCGCTCCGGAATCGGGTCTTTGGCGATTTTGCCGTTTGCCCAGGACGATGTGTTCCCGGCGCACTTGCAGCGTCGCGCCATAGAACAGGCATTTGCCGCCGATGCTATGCCTGGCGGCGAAAATCTCGCGCCGCTTACTTGGGCAACGCCCATTTCGTTGCAAGGCAAAGACGATGAGCCAATCCGCGGCGGACGCGACGCCGGTCACAACGACGACCAGAATAATCCGGCGCGGGCTGTCGGCGCAGTATTCCAAGTATTACGACCGGGAAAAACGCTCAAGCGCATCGGCTTCCGCCAACCAAAACCCCGATCATAAATAGATTGAGATGAACCCCGGCACGAGCTCCCGGGAACTGAGCTCTAGCTCTTCGACATTAATTATGAATGTGAACCGCAGCATAAGGCCTCTGCGGAACCCGAGTTTGCGGTGCGTCTCAAAATGTCTAGTTTGCGTGCAAGCAGAATTGGATAAAGGGTATTTGGAACATGAGCCTCTGGCGTCCCAGGAGAAAGTTTTGGGCTTTACTTATTTATCTCAGACATCGCAAACTCGGGTTCCAAATACCCTTTATCCAATTCTGCTCCCCCCAGTTTCTATTTAAGTTCTTGTTTGGCGACGTTCCAGAGTGAGGGGTCGTGCAGCGTGTTCATGCGGTAGTACCAATATTCTGCTCCCCAGAGGTCGATCGTACGCATGCCGGTGGCTTTACCAAAGTCGATGGTTTGTTTGAGCCGGTTAGCGTCCATAGATTTGTTTTGTTCGGCGAGGCTCGTTTGGTCGATGGACTGCCCGTTTGGCGGCCACGCTTCGCCTTGCAGCTCGTGTAAAACCGTGTCTTTGCTGGTGGTGAGTTTTTGCGCGCCAGCCAAAAAGCCGTAATACCACGCCGGGAACGGATACTCAAAATAGCGCCGCGTGACGTTGGCATCCCAGCTGCGGCGGTACACCGAAATACCAAACAGGTCAGGCGTCGGTTTACCCAATGGCAGGCCGCCGTAATTGTTGCTGCGCGAAATAATCACCGGGTGTTTGGGGTCGGCTTTTTTCACCATATTGAATTCGCTTATTAATCGCTCCCGGCTGTAATCGGTGCACTCGCCAAAGGTGTTAAAGTATTCGTTTTCGAGTTGGTAGCTTTCGAGGCTTGGGCGGTTTTTGTAACGGTCGATCACCGCCTTCATATAGGTTTCGAGTTGTGGTTGCCAGACGTTTTTCGGCTCGTTCGCAACCCATGCTGGTGGGTGGCACTCGGGCCAGCGTGGTTGGCGGAGGCCAATACTCAGACTGACTTTAGCTCCCGCAGATTCGGCCTTATTAAACTGCCAATCGAGCTGTGAAAAGTCGTAACTTCCCTTGTCGTCCTCGATGTCGCTCCAGTAACTCACCAGCCGCAAATGTTTAACGTGGAGTTCATCCAAAATCGCATCCATGGTTTTTACCGGGTCAAGGCCCAAACTTTTGGCGTAATCCGGAATAAATGTCACACCCATAGCGAGCGGTTTGTGCACTTCGCTCGCAATATACCAACGCGCGATGCCATACATCGTGCCGACGCATAAAATCATAAAAATAACAGTGCAAACGACGACCTTATGCCAAATATTTCGCTGCCAATACCGTACAAACTGGTACCATACCCTGGAAGGCAAACGCTGGGGTTTGCCTTTATTTTTTGACGAAAAAAGTGGAAAGTGATGCGACATATGAGTAGACTAAGAACGATGCAGCGATGTCCTACGGTCAGTTTAGTTATACCAGTTTACAACGAAGAAAGCCAACTTGCGGCATGCCTTGAAAGCATTGCCCGCCAGACGGTGGCACCGCTGGAAGTGATCGTTGTTAATAACAATTCTACCGACCAAACGGTTGCGATCGCGAAACGCTACCCATTTGTAACTCTGTTGCACGAAACGCGCCAAGGTGTGGTGTTTGCTCGCGACACCGGTTTTAACGCGGCGCGCGGTGACATTATTGGCCGCACCGACGCCGACGGCCGCTTGGCCGAAGACTGGGTTGAAACCGTGCAACAGATTTTTATGGAGCAATCGATCGATGCAGTTTCGGGCTCGGTGGGTTACCGCGACGTGGGGCTGAAACGCGCCTTTGATGCGATCGATAGCCGCATCCGCCGTTATCTGGCCGCCCGCACCGGCGCCTGGGACGAACTCTTTTTATATGGGGTGAATATGGCGATCCGGCGCTCGTCGTGGCGCAAAGTCCGCATGGAAGTCTGTCACCACCGCCACATGCACGAAGACATGGATTTGGCGGCACATATGTCGCTGATCGGCCAGACGGTGCAATTTGACGCTTCCCTGTACGCTACTATTTCGCCGCGCCAGGCATCGGCTGGACCCCGCGAATTTTACCGCTATGTGTGGTCGAGCCCGCGCGTGTATACGCGCCACGGCTTGCGCTCGCATCGGCATATGTATTTGGTGGCGGCGTTTGTGTCGCTGTTGTATGTAGGGATAAATCTGATGTACCGGGGCTATAATCCGCGGACGCAGCGCTTTTCACTCAGCCAATTGTGGCGCGCCGAGGTTGCCAAACGTGCGAGCCCGGTTTCTGACGCGCTGTAAATTGCTTTTTGATTGATAAACCGCAGCACAGGCCCTCTGCGGAACCTGAGTTCTGGTTCTTCGACATTAATTATGAACGTGAAACCACGGTATAGGGCCTCCCAGGAACCCGAGCCTCTGGTGTCCCAGGAGAAACTATTTGAGCATATCTGGTTTTATCTCAGACATCGCAAACTCGGGTTCCTGGGAGGCCCTATACCGTGGTGTCACGACCACTTATACTTATGCGTTGTTCGAAACGTAGCCGCCGCCATCGGTAGACGTCGGCTGACACGCTTGCCACAAGCCTTTGTGTGCAGTCTGTGCCGCAGATTGGTCGTTGGCGAAATCGGCGGATTTGGTGAATGGGAAATATGGGTAATAAAAGCCGTAGCCTTCGCGGATGATGGCTTCATTTACATTGGTGTCGTCGGGCAAATATACGTACCGTAATAAGCGGTTATAACGGTCGCGGTTCGTACTTTTAGGGTCGGCTTCGAGCCGCACGCGGTTGCTGCCAATGAGTGCTTTGGTGTGCGCCGCCGCCGCTTCGCCATAACATTGCACGGGCGTATTCGGCTTGTGTGTTTCAGGCGTATCTACACCTATGAACCGTACTTTTTCGACGACGCCGTCCATGTTGACGGCAATGGTGTCGCCGTCAACGAAGTGGTTGACTGCATACGTGCCGCTCGCCACAACCGGTTTGGCATTGCCGGCTTTTTGCCACCACCCAAAATGCTGTCCAAGTGCTGCGATGCCAGCCACGATAAGCGTGCACAAAACAGTGGTCAATTTTTTGCGGACCCACCCCGGCAATCGAATGCGGCTCATACTAAGTTGTGCGCAACAAGCAATTGCTGCAACGAATTGCCGGTAACATCTTGGCCGTTAACTATGAGCACTGGCTCTTCGCTATGCGGTGGTTCAAAAACACCGGTAATCCGTTCAAACATGGTGTCAAGCGTTTCGTCTTTGGGTGCAAAGTGGGCGCGATCTTCGTGGAGGGCGCGTTGTTTGGCAAGATCGCGGGCGGTTTGCAGCCACAACACCACGGCTTCGGCCCCGGTGCGCCCGCAAATAGCGTATTTTTCGACCCGATGTTGGTATCGGTTCAGGTTGGCGTCGTAAATGACGCTCACCCCGCTTTTGAGGAGCATTTCAGTCACAAAATCGAGTGTTCGATACAGTGCGGCATGTTCTTCCTCGCTAAAAGTCGGATGGGCGAACATTGCAAAGCGGAAATCGTCGGATGACAAACGCACGGCTCCGGTAAGCTCGCTCAAAATATGCGCCGTAGTGGTTTTGCCAGCGCCCGGATAGCCGAGCATAAGATATAGCTTTGCAGACATGATCCTAGCCTACACCGCACTGCCCAAAAAACGCAAGCAGTAAATGTTAGAGGTTACGCAAGGCAAGCTGCGCCATGCAAAACGTAGTGATTGCCGGGCCTGAAAACGGTACCTCGGCGGCTTGCTGACCACTTAAAATGCGCTCGATTTTCGGGATAGGCATGGTGACGACTTGCAGATGGGTTTCGGTACCTTCACCCTTGGCGCGTAATTCGGCGAGCTCCTCGTCGGTTGCGAGCACGGCCCCGGGCGCCAAATATTCATAACTCTCTTCGTCGCTCAATTGTGGATAAGGGTGGAAGGACGGCCGGTTGATGGCCGTGCCTTGCCGAAGTGGAATGAGCGCGTCATAGGCTTTGATGCCGGCTTCTTCGACAAGCTCACGATGCGCTTCGGCGGCTAAGCTTGTCGTAATACCGTCGGCAAATCCGCCGGGGAATCCCAGGAATTTCTGCACGACGACACCTTTGGTGGTGGCGAGCGGCCGTTGTTCTTCGACGAATACGAACTCCTCGCCCGCCGTATACGGTGCGACATGGACACATGGACCTACGACGAGCCCATGGTACATGTACCGTTTGTTTGGCTGGCCTACCGGTGAAACGCCGACGTGGTGCACGCCGACGTGGTCGCTCCCAAGCGCATTCAAATTCGCGCCGGGCCGCTGGACAATGCGGCTCTGCGGATCGGCAATAAGTTCTGGCGGTTTACGTCTCATGTTATATCCTATGTGAATGTGGTTTTGTGGTGATAACGCGGAGCGGCGCTCCGGGTTTGATGGTAACCGGGCCTTCTGCTACGACGAACGATTCCCCGTCGGCTTGGCCGTATAGAACCCCCTCTTCGATGTCGGTAATCTCCCAGCTGCGCGCCCCGTGCTGCAAATTGTAAGCTTCGGTGGGCAATGTTTTGGTGGCAAGCCGCAAACCGTTTGTAATGATATTTGCCGAACGCCAGGCGCCTTTCGCCTGCGTTTGCGCGGTGCTGATGGCTACTTGTTGGTGTTCCAGCGAATTGTGCGAGGTTTCGTACCCCGCCATCCGCGGCCCATTGCGCACCAATAGCTCCAAAACCTGTTCGGCTGCACCGTGACGTTTTGGATCATCGGTGTCATGCAGCGTGAAGGTGGGCGAAACCCAACCTGCTTGCAATACCACTGCCGGCTCAAGCGCGCGTTGCGCGACCTTGCCGAACACACGATGTTTACTAATTAAATCACGAAAGCCAATTTTTGCGATGTCAATGGCAGCGGCTCCGCTCCCGCTCGCACCGATGCCGAAATATGACAACACATTGCGTGTACGTTCACCTTCGGGCACCTGGAACGTAACCTGCATCGGATAAATAGTGGCGATGCGGGCCTGGGGGCTCGCCAGTACATCCCGCGGCTGCTGTAACAACTGTTTTGCGTTGAGACCGAAAGCATTGTCGCATTTGTTGCCGTTTGCGCAGTACAGCGTCAATGTTCGGCGCGCCTCATCCGGTGTTTCCGGTGATTGCAGCAACTCATTCCACAAGTGCGCTTGGCCGTCGCCGCCTTTTACGAGTACCAGTGTTTTTTGACCGAGTCGTGGTGCCAGCTCGTCGAGGAACTTTTCGTGTGTGTCGGTGGCACGGGCTTCACTTTCAAAGATTTCGACCGTCACGCCGAAACAATCCTCGACACCTTTTATCTGTTCGTGGACGCCGGCGGCGTTGTGCGCCTCGGGATTTACATAGGCCACAACATCGGTTACGCCAAAGCGCGACTCTAAACTCGTGGCCGACATATTAAAAATCGATTCCCTTATTTGCCAGGAATTTGTCGTCGAAGTGATGCTTTATTTTGGTCATATCGGTAGCAATATCGACGAGCGGCAGCAGCTTTTCCGGGAAATCGCGGCCGGTCATGCAAAGGCTGGTGTTCGGCGCGCGGCTTTTAATGAGCGTTCGCAATTGTTGTTCGGTGAGCAGCCCGTCGTGTACGGCATTGTTGATCTCGTCGCATATGACCAGCTCGTAATTGCCGCTTTTGGCAGCACCGAGTGCTTCGTTGTAGGTTTCAAGCGCGGCTTGTTTGTGCTGCTCGGGCGTGACGAACTCGGCGCTCAGGTCGCCGGCGTTGTAGAACCCCTTGCCGCCCTTGTAAAAATAGAGCTGGTCTTTAAAAAGCGGCAGGATGTCGCGGATGAAGACATGTTCGCCGACGCCCCAATACTTGATAAATTGGATGAAAGCCACATTCCAGCGGTTGCCGAGTGCCCGGGCGAGCAGTCCGATGCCGGCACTGGTTTTGCCTTTTCCTTCGCCGGTGTATACGATAACGACCGAATCTTTGGTCTGATAATCCTCAAAAGCCATGGTAACTCATTATACCCCACAATCCGGTGCGGAGTGCAAGCCGAGCGCCCTTATTCGGGGTACTCAGGTGCCATAAAAGTAACCGGTTCAATCGGTGGCCTGCGGCGTCCGTCTGGTGGTATGAGGGTGATAGTGACGGGCGTGTCGTCTTCGGGTTCGGGTGTGGCGTCCGCCTCGGCTTCCGTAGCTTCTTTGGTGACTTCCGGGAGTGGCTCAGGTACGGCCTGCGGTGTTACCGGTTCGGGCGTCTTTGTTGTGGCACCTGCTGTGACGGCGGTGACGGGCTCTGATTCGGCCGTGGCTGCAGGAATGGTTACGGGTGCAGCTACCGGTGTGTCAGCATGCGTGACCGCTTCCCTTGCTTTGTCTGCCGCAGCAACCTGGGCATGCAATATGAGGGTGTCAAACCAGGTGCGTTGCCGGTCGATCCGATTGCCATACTGTTCGGCGCGGTCAAACCGTTTGCCTATTGCCTCAAGCAGTGTCTCGTTCGGTTCGACATATTGCTCATCCCCATTTTTTACTACTTCGCCGAAAAGTGCGAGTGCTTTTCCTGATTCCGTGCTCGTGTCGGCGGTCGTAGCCGCTGCTACCAGCGCGTCGTTGGTCGGATGCACGTCAAGAATATGCCGCATGGTTTCCGGATGCTCAATGACAGTTCTCATGAACTCCTCGAATCGCCCCTGCGCCGCTGGCGGCATATCGGCGTCGTATTGTACCTCCGGTGGTTTATGGCTCATGACAAATCCCTCCTCCTGGTTTCAATATAGTCCAAGGAGGCTCGGCTGTACAGAGAAATATCCTGGCGGCTATCCCTCATGTCATGTCAACGCGTGCTAGTCTTGCGGTATTTTATCCGCAGTGTTTGAGCACGGACATGATGTGAGGGATAGCCACCAATATCGGCGCTAGACGAGCTTTTTGTCGCGGAGCGTGGCATCGATTTTCGGGCGGTCAAAACCAACGATGATCGTCCCGTCGATGTCGATCACCGGAATGCCCATCTGGTTTGATTTTTCAACTGCCTCTTGTCCGAATTCCGGATGTTGTTCGACATTCCGTTCGTCAAATTTTACGCCCAATTTGTCTAAATATTCTTTTGCAGCATGGCAAAACGCACACCAGTCAGCACTATAAATAATTACTTTCGAATCCATATATTAAGTATAGCACAGGCTTAGCAATGGAGCACGGGCGCGAGCCGGTCTTCTGGCCCGCCAGGCGCGTGGTCGGCGTTGAATGGGTCACCGGTAACAAACAGATGTTCGCGCGGAATGTCTTGAACAACCTGGTCGCTATATTCGCCGCTTTCGATTGCAATGCGGAATCCATGTCCAGGGAGCTTGCACATAACCGCTACTTCGGTTCCGGCCGGCAATATCATATCTTGTCCATCAAACATATTGCGGGTATGTTGTAGTTGATTATCGGGTGCAATAATGACTGCTGGAACATTGGGCGTTGAATCTGCTGTAGCGGCAAAGGTAAAGAATTCCCAAGCAGCACAGCATGCTGCGATGCCGACGCCCGCAAGGACGCGCGCTTTTCGGGTGCGGAATATAGGCCGAAAAGCCAAAGGGATTTCAGGATTATCGGATGTGGGTTGTTGTTCGGGTTGGTAGCGGTTATTGTCGTCTGTTTCAAAACTCATAGTATTTCCTTCGTTTAGCTTGCGGAATAGTTATTGTTGTTGGCCGCAAACTGCCAGTTTGCCCACCCATTCGGCGGTAGGAGTTTGCGGATTTGTCTCTAGCTGGACGTCCTTGGGCGACACTTCATATATCGGTGCTATTTGGTGTATGGTGCGCACCTGGGTGTCATGTGCTTCTACGAGTCCGCTATCGGGCGTGCGGCAATAGGCAGTTAATTCGGTACCTGGCCCAAGCGTGACCGGGTAACTGCCGTTAATATTAGATTGTGTAGCTGAAATTGGTGCATTACCGACGACGACTGATTCTGTTGGCGATGCGGAGGCGGCAGCCAAGGCAAGGTCGACTACTACAAAACCCATTAATCCGAAGCCTATGCCGACTTCAGCCCAAGCGCCTCGTCTCGAAGCGCGCGATTCAGAATCATTTGATTTACTCATCGTGTTACCTCAGTTAGGTAAGCATATTATAGGACTTTCTTGTAGAATTGCAACATTTGCTCTCTATGGTGTCGGCGAGGTTGTGTTGTATTGAACCGGCTGGCTACAGTCGTGTAGCTTTGTGGTCCAATCGGCAGTTCGGTCGACCGGGCTGGCCGGGAGTAAAAATTCGGGATTAACACCGTACGTCGTGCCTTGTTCGGTGGCGCCCACGACTTCGGTAGCGCTGAGTTGGCATGTCACATCGAAGGCGGTGTGCTCGGCAAGTGTCACCGCGTGACCCGTAAATGGTACTTTCTCGATCGCCGCTGCCCCGCCAGTCTTTATAAAGGTTGGCACGTCATCAAGTGCACCGACGTTGAGGGCAAAAACATCGAATATTCCTAAGAGTATAGCCCCACCAAGCGCTGCGCTGCGCATGAGACGGCTTGGGCGGGTGTCGGGAGTGGCACCACCGGTATTTTCAGGATTACTCATGGCGTTTCCGTTACGTCCAACTATATGACGATCCACGGAAAATACCAACCGGCGCCACCGGTACGCCCGTTATTTTATTGGCCGCAAGTAGCGAGGTCGTTTACCCACGCGTTGGGGGCAGCGTTCGGCTCGCCTGCTTGGAGCATGTTGGGGTCGATGGTGTAGAGCGTGTAAATCGACGCGTCGGATTCGCTCACCACAACGGTACCGTTGTCGCGGCGACACTCGGCGGTGAGCTTGGTTCCGGATTCCAGCATAGCGGGTGTCGACTGATTTACGAATTGCTCCATAGCGGGAGCGTCTTGTCGGACAATGGTTTCAACCTTGTGGCCCGGTATAGTGAGCATACTGGCGGTAAGTCCGCTGGCGGCTGCTACAATGGCCACCCGGCCGGTTGTTTTAGATGTTGCAATACGGTGTAATAATGACTCACGGCCTGAGTTGGCCGTTTCACCGCTACCTGTAGAACTATTTGGATTACTCACTTCAAAACCTCACCGAAACGTAATAACTATATTATAGTATATTTTCGGTAAAATTTCAAGAGCTTTAGCAAAATGGCAGACCATTGAAAGGGTCGTTTGGTTGGCCCATGCCAGTGCCGGGGTACAAATTGGTGTCTGCCTGTAATTGTGCGCGCCCTGCTTCGCCGGCTTGGCCGTTATATAGTCCCTCGTCAATAATGAACCGGTACGTTCCATAGTCGTTACGGGCATTCAGGTAACAATATGCCTCCACTTTGGTGCCGCTGGCGATTTCGATCGGCTTTTCAGGGCTGATGGTGATGTGTGCAAAAGACGAGCCGGCATCAGGAACGATGGTCGCCGGAACTTTCGGCGCCGGTTTATGCTCAAGGTGTAATGCCAAGAAGAAGCTACCCGTTGCCAAACCCACCAAGCCCAAGGTAGTTAACCTTTGCACGCGGGGCGAAACGCCGCGAAAGAACATCGCATCAAAACGCCCGGATGTATCGCCGGACTCGTCTGCGCTATAATTCGGATCATCACCGTCCCTGAATTCGTCGGGATCACTTCCATCGTCATATGGCTCTTCCGGTGTGCGTGCCATGGTGCTCCTTTTCGTAGCCCCACCTTGCCACGGCTTTCACACTTTGTCAAATCCGGCACTTTTACGGGTAAGTCGGACATTATAGTAAACTCCCGTTGCAGAAGTCACCTCTGTTTGCTATAGTATAAGAAATGAAGAAAGCCGCCGCTCATCCGACGCACACTACTCCTCATGCTCAAGCTCCGTTCACGATCGGTGCACTTGGGTTGCAGTTTTTGGACACTACCTGGCGTATCGCCGTGCCGGTAGTTTTGTTCGCGGTGCTCGGTATCATCGGCGACCGCCATGTTGGCAGTAAGCCGTGGCTGACGCTGCTCGGCATGGTGCTCGGCTTCGTAATCGCCGGCTTTTTGCTTAAATTACAGATCAAATCAGTTATGAAGGATGAAAAATAATGTTCACGACGTTTGCGAGCAGCTCACCCGACATCAGCATTGCACCTGAAACCCTGTTTCACATCGGGCCATTACTGGTCACGAACTCCCAGCTGCTTGGCGCGGTGGGCATTTTGGTGCTTCTGGTTGTTTTTGGTGTGGCCGCTTTCCAGATCAAACGGAACAAGCACGGCCGGTTCGCCCACGCTGTTTTATGGTTATTTGAAAGCTTGTATGACACCACTGTCGAAGTAATCGGCAACAAACGTGTGGCACGCAAAGTGTTGCCACTGGCTGCAACCCTCATGTTCTTCTTTTTGATTAACAACTGGCTCGGGCTTTTGCCGGTGGTCGGCTCGATCACCTACCACGGTCACGAACTACTGCGGGGCGCGGCCGCCGATATGAATACTACGTTTGCCCTCGCGATCGTTTCGATGACCACTGCGCAGATCTGGGCTATCAAGCGCCGGGGCTTTTTCGGCAACATGACCCGCTACTTCTCGAACCCGCTCAAAGACCCACTTCACGCCGTTGTTGGCATCCTGGAATTTATCGCCGAGTTTACCCGTACGATCGCCCTGGGGCTTCGTATTTTCGGAAACGTGTTCGGTGGTGAGGTTCTGCTCGCCGTCATCGCGTTTCTTACCAGTTATGCTGCACCGCTGGCTTTGCCGGTCTTTTACGGGCTTGAACTGTTCGTCGGCGCCGTGCAGGCATACGTTTTCTTCATGTTGACCATCGCTTTTATTTCGTTAGGTTTGCCGGATGGCGAGGAGGCGCACCAAGAGCGTGCCGCCGAAACCGCCGCAGAGAAGGCCTAGCCTACACCGGAGTTATGGTATAAATAAATGGTAATTAAAGGAGTAATAAAATAATGGACATTTCCCCACTCGCATTTGGTCTGACCTATGCAATCGGTGCCGGTTTTTGTGGTATCGGTCTTGGTTTGGTTGGTTTGGGTGCTATGCAGGCTTCAGGCCGCAACCCCGAAGCTATCGGCAAAATCCGCACCCTGATGATCTTGGCTATGGCCTTCATCGACGCCCTCGCCATCATCGGTTTGGTCGTTGCACTTATTATTAAATTCTTGAAGTAAGGTTTGAGGCCGCATGCTGCACACTGCTGTAATGTTTGCGAGTTCCAGTGAGCCGGGCTTATTCGAAGCCCTCGGCGTAAACTGGAAACTGCTGGTTGAACAAGGGATCGCCTTCCTGATTTTGGTCTGGGCGCTCGCTAAGTTCGTGTATCCGACACTCATCAAGTCGATTGATGACCGCCGGAACGCTATTGAAGCCGGTCTGAAAGAGGCCAAGCAGTCCCAGGAAGCGCTCGAAAAAGCTGAAGCCAAAGTGGCTGAGCTGCTCGAACAAGCCCGCGCCGACGCCGACGAAGTACTCGCCCGCTCCCACAAAGAAGCCGCGGTGATGGTCGCCGACGCCGAAACCAAAGCCAAGGCCCGCGCCGAGCAAATCGTTGTCGACGCGCGCAGCCAGTTGGCTGTCGAGGTTTCAAAAGCCCGCCAGGAACTCAAGAACGAAACAATCAAATTGGTCGCCGCTGCCACCGAGCACGTCATTGGCGAGAAGCTCGACGAGCGGAAAGATGCCAGCCTGATCAAAGCAGGTCTGGAAAAGGAGCGTAAGTAACGATGAACAGTAAAGTCTCGCGTCGCGTTTTGGCCCGCGTCATTGCGGAAAAATTAGTCGCTGACCCCGCAAAGTCCAGCCACTGGATTAAGGCCGCCGCCGCGTATTTGCTCCAGCACGGCATGGCCGAGGACGCAGACTTGCTAATGAACGACGTTGCCCGGGAATTGTTCGCCCAAGACGGCCGGCTCATGGTCCATGTTGCCAGCGCCCGTCCCTTGAGCGAATCAATCCGGGCTGAATTACAAACGTATCTGAAAAGCGCGACTGACGCCAAACACGTCGAGCTGAGCGAATCGGTCGACCCTGAACTGCTCGGCGGCCTGGTCGCCACCACGCCGGAGGGCGAGCTCGATTTGTCGGTTAAAAAACGCTTGCAGAAGCTTGCATCGATTACAGCATCATAGGAGATAACAATATATATGAATGATCTAAAAGTACAAGAATTATCCCAGGAGCTCCAGACCGCCATCGAGTCTCTGCGGGCGAGCAAAGGTTTGGAAGAAACCGGCATCGTGACGCGCGTCGGTGACGGCGTGGCCTGGATTTACGGCCTTCGCAGCTGTGGCTACAACGAAGTTATCGAAATCGAGTCGGTTACCGGCGGCGCGGTTACCGCATTTGCCCTGAACTTGCTCGAAGACGAAATCGGTGCGGTGGTTTTGGGTGATGACGCCCAGATCGTAGCCGGCGCCCGCGTCAGCCTGACCGGCGACGCATTGCAGGTACCGATCGGCCCTGAACTTGTCGGCCGTGTGGTTGACCCGCTGGGCCGCCCACTTGACGGCAAAGGTCCGATCAAAGCCAAGCAAACGGGTCTGATCGAGCGCGCCGCACCAGGCGTCATGGCTCGTAAATCAGTCCACGAACCACTAATGACCGGCCTTATGGCAATCGACACCATGATCCCCATCGGCCGTGGCCAGCGTGAGCTTATCATCGGCGACCGCCAAACCGGTAAGACCGCGATCGCCGTCGACACCATGATCAACCAGGCCAAGCAAAAAACCGGCGTTATCAACGTATATGTTGCCGTCGGCCAGAAATCCTCGAAGGTGGCTGCTTTGGTGGAGCGCTTGAAACGCGAAGGTGTGATGGAACAAACCATCATCGTTGCCACCAGCCCTGCCGACCCGGCTCCACTGCTCTACCTGGCGCCATACGCCGGTACTGCCATGGCTGAATACTTCCGCGACAACAAGCAACACGCGCTGATCATTTACGATGACCTTAGTAAGCACGCTGTTGCCTACCGCCAGATGAGTTTGCTCCTTCGCCGTCCACCAGGACGCGAGGCTTACCCTGGTGATGTGTTCTACTTGCACTCGCGTTTGCTTGAGCGCTCGGCAAAACTTTCCGACGACCTCGGCGCCGGTTCACTCACCGCCTTGCCTATCATCGAAACCCAGGCCGGTGACATCTCGGCTTACATCCCAACCAACGTGATTTCAATCACCGACGGTCAGATCTTCCTCGAGACGAACTTGTTCTATCAAGGTATCCGTCCGGCTATTTCGGTCGGTTTGAGTGTGTCACGTGTGGGTAGCTCGGCGCAGACCAAAGCCGTTAAGAGCGTTGCCGGGTCACTGAAGCTCGACCTTGCACAGTTCCGCGAACTCGCTTCGTTTGCGCAGTTTAGCTCTGATCTTGACGAGCAAACCAAGCAGCGCATCGAACGCGGCCAGCACTTGACCGAACTGCTCAAACAGCGTCAATACAGCCCGCTGAGCATTGCCGACCAAGTGGTGACGTTGATGGCTGCCACCGAAGGCGCGTTCGACAAAGTTCCAACTGAAAAAATGAAGGAAGCGCAAGCCGCCCTCATCTCGGCCATTGAAAGCGAACACCACGACATCATCAAAGAGTTAAACACCGGTGCAAAACCAACCGACGAACTGAAAAACACCGTTTTGAAGGTCGCCGAAAAGATCGCGCACTCATTTGCGGCCGCTACGCCACGCGCCCACCAACCAAAAGCGGAGACTAAGGGGTAGTCCATGCCTGAGGCAACCTACGAAGTAACCGGTGTTGACTGTGGTCATTGCGGCAGCGAGATTGTCGAGTGGGTCAGCGGAATTGAGGGTGTGCAAACGGCAAGTGTTGATCGCACCGTGACTCCGGCCCGGCTTTTTGTAGCAAGTGCTACAGAAATCGATCGCTCCTTACTTACTGCTGCACTCCAAGAAGCAGGCGGCCCTAGTAAATTTGTGCTCGGGGAGGCAGTGTAATGGCTAATACCCGCGAGCAACATATTGCAACGTCTGATATACCCCGCGTGCTCGATTCTTTGCATACGGTGTCCGACGAAGATCTTATCGACGCATGGCTGGGTGGTGCAGAAAAAGTTGGCGGCGACTTTGGCGGCGAACGCGATATAGCGCAAGCTGTTATCAAGGAACTCATGCATGGCGTTATGCCTACCAGTGAGTTTAGGGATGAACCCGAGCAGCCTGCTGATCCCGAAGCGGTTGCTCACTTACGCGCCGTCAGCCGGGAACTTGGTGTTCGCATAGTTTGGGGTAATATGCCAGAGGTTACTCCGGCAACGCAAGCTGTTCAAGTTCATATTGCTCAAGCGGAAGGAACGGCATAGTTTATGGCTTCACGACAACAAATTAAACGACGCATCGGCTCGGTCAAAAGCACCAAGCAGATTACGCGCGCCATGCAAATGGTAGCAGCGAGCAAACTGCGTCGGGCTCAAGAAGCCGTGGTCAAGCCCCGCGAATACGCACGCTTGGCTCGTGAAATCCTGACACGCCTGCGAAAAATGGCCGCTGATGACAGCGAATTCCACCTGTTTACCCCGCGTCCCGTCAAACGGCGCTTGTTGCTGGTGATCGCCAGTGATCGCACGCTTGCCGGTGCATATAACGGCAACGTGATTCGCCGGATGATCCGCGAATTGCAGAACGACCGCGCCAAAGGTATTCAGACGTCTGTTATCTGCGTGGGTCGCCAGGTTGCGAATGCAGCAAGCCGTATCAGTGGCGTAGAAATCGAAGCCGTGTACCAAGACTTGCCCGACAATCCGAACGCCGACATGCTCCGCCCTGTTTTAAATACTGCGGTTGCGCTGTTTGTTGACAACAAAGTGGATGCCGTCGACATGATTTTCACCCAGTTTAATTCAACGGTGAGCCAAGCGATTACCGTCCAAAAGCTCTTGCCTGCGGGTTTTGACGAAGCCGAACTTTCCGACGACGCGGCGCACGCCGAGGTCGAACCATCAGCCGAAGAATTGCTCCGTTCGGCAACCTTGCGTTTGCTGGAGGCGCAGATTTACCAGGCGCTGCTGGACGCGTTCGCTTCGGAACACTCAATGCGCATGTTGGCCATGAAGAACGCTACCGACAACGCCAGCGACATCATAGACGACCTGACGCTCGAGTATAACAACGCCCGACAGGCGGCAATTACTCAGGAGCTGGCTGAAATTACCGGTGGCGCGGAGGCGATGAAATAATGGGTGAATCAGAATATATAATGGTAGAGAAGCCGGGATTCGTGGGCATGCCTCCTGATCAAGTTCCACCTGCGTACAGAAATGCCGGCAAGTCTCATAACGTGCTCGCTCCCCCAATGTATGGTCCGACGGCATCATCATGGCTTGGTAATATAATTGGCGCAAAATCGGTCTTTGAGCAAAACGCAGCCGATGTGGCGCGCCTTGGTGCCCTTGCAGCACAAGCTACGGAAATTGCGTCTGGTGATCACGCCACACCACCCGTACAACCGGAAACCGTTATTGCGCAAGGCCAGAATGCCGCAGCGGAGGGAACGAAATAATGGGACTAACAGGACGCGGACCGGCGCAAAATAATAACTTGCGGCGCAAGCAAGCAAGCTATTATGAGCGGCGCTCGGGTAGACGCGCTGCCCAAGAGCCACCTGTCTCTGCAACTTTTGGTGCGCGCGGCTCTAACCACGAAACGACCAGCTTAGGGCCCGACAAAACCACTTGGCTCGGCGGGCTCGCGACCGGTACTACGCCAGTTATGGAGCTTGCCGCCGGCCCCGACGAAGTTGATCAGGCTTTAGCAGCGGCTGATGAACGTCTGCTGGCTGCCATCCATAAGGCTTTTGATAGACGGACTGCTTTGCTTGCAATCGCAAAAGCGGCGCAAACTAAATTGACCAGTGAGGGCGAAGTGAACGTACGCTTAGCAGAAGCGGGACGTCACCTGGAGGCATTTTTAGAAGCCGAACAAGACGACCCTGATCGTGTTGCAGCATTCCGTGCAAAGGTAGACGCCCGACTCGCAGCAGTAGAAGCTGCCGAACCCCACACGCCCGACGAGCTGGCAACACTCGCAGACCTTACGGCTCAGCGAGAGGAAATAGACGAGGCTTTTGGTGCTGCACTGCCGGTGGGTGAGGCGATTCGAGCAGCAACGCGTGGGCCGGGATTTCCACCTGATGTAGCGTCCCTCATACTGCAGGATGAGCGGGAAATCGAAGACCTAAGAGAGCTTACTCCCCCGTCACCCTACGTGCTTCCACAGGAGGGGCCACCTACTCCCGCAGAAATAGCAGACCAAGTACTCAACCATGTACAACAGAGAGAACAAGGAGAACAATAATGGCAACACAAACTAAGGACAAACCAAACACGAACACCGGACAAGTCGTCCAGGTCGTTGGTGTGGTTGTTGACGTCGAATTCGACGGCAAACACTTGCCTCCTATCAACTACGCCCTGCAAGCGACGCTGAATGGCAAGAAATTATTACTCGAGGTCGCACAGCACCTTTCCGAAAACACCGTACGCACCGTTGCGCTTTCCAGCACCGACGGCCTGACCCGCGGCGACACAGTCATCAACACCGGCGCGCCGATTTCGGTACCGGTCGGTGAAAAAACTTTGGGCCGCATGTTCAACGTGATTGGTGAGCCGATCGATGGCGTCGAAGGCGATAACGATTTCAAAATCACTGCCCCGATCCACAAAGCGCCACCTACCCTTGAAGAGCAAGCCGGTGCTGTCGAAGTGCTCGAAACCGGTATCAAGGTTATCGACCTGATCTGCCCGATCGTTAAGGGTGGTAAGGCTGGCCTGTTCGCCGGTGCCGGCGTCGGTAAGACCGTGTTGATCCAGGAACTTATCAACAACATTGCCAAATTCCACAGCGGTTACTCGGTATTTGCGGGCGTCGGTGAACGAACCCGTGAGGGCAACGACCTGTACGAGGAAATGAAAGAAGCCGGCGTGCTGAAAAACACCAGCCTGGTGTTCGGCCAAATGAACGAACCGCCCGGAGCCCGTCTCCGTGTGGGTCTTTCGGGTCTGACGATCGCCGAAGGTTTCCGTGACCAAGGTAAGGACATGCTGTTGTTCATTGACAACATCTTCCGCTTTACGCAGGCCGGTTCCGAAGTGTCCGCCCTGCTTGGCCGTTTGCCATCAGCAGTTGGGTACCAACCGAACCTGCAACAAGAAATGGGTATGCTCCAAGAGCGCATTACCTCGACCAAGAACGGTTCTATTACTTCGGTGCAGGCCGTGTACGTCCCTGCCGACGACTTTACCGACCCCGCTCCGGCCACGACGTTTGCCCACCTTGACGCGACGATCGCTATGAGCCGCGCCTTGACCGAAATCGGTATTTACCCCGCTGTTGACGCGCTCGACTCGAGCTCAACCGTGCTCGACCCGGAGATTGTCGGCGAAGAACACTACAATGTCGCCCGCGAAGTGCAGCGTATCTTGCAGCGCTACAAAGACCTGCAGGACATCATCGCCATCCTGGGTATGGAAGAACTTTCCGAAGAAGACAAAAAGATTGTGGCTCGCGCCCGCCGCGTTCAGCGCTTTTTGAGCCAGCCATTCTTCGTGGCCGAGAAATTCACCG
>JGI24742J22300_10000051_pt1 | contig 17243 bp, 20 predicted proteins | sample KBSMiscanthusM1_FD_22300 | JGI IMG/M metagenome (IMG submission 22300)
GAACTTAACGAAGCATATGTTTCGCGGCAGGTAATTGCTGCGGCAGCGGCGTCGGTGGCGATTCGGGGCGGCGGCATGCAAGGCTCCGGCGAAGTCGTTTCGGTGCGCGGGCGTAACATGGTGCTCACCGCGGGCCATGTGGGCAAACTCACTGCTGGTGCGCACTGTAACGGAGCAAAGGTCGATGCCATGCTTGCCGGCCGGGTGCAAAGTTTAGAGGTAAAGGGCAGCGCCGGAGTGTATGAGGGCGAACATCTTACGGCGCGTGATATTGCCTTACTTGGCGTGGATCAGCATTCGTTCGCGGATGCATCGGCGATTCCGCTCGCCAGCAAGCCGCCCGTTAAAGGCGAAAATGTATACATTGTGAGCTGGCAGCCAGAAGGTCCAGGCTCGGTATCGGGATCACAGCGCAATCCGGTGCTCGGACCAATCGTCCAGCCAGCGATCATCGGCGCGACCTATCAAGGAAAAATCGGTAGCGATGTGGCAGTCTTCACGCCAAACGGTAGCAGCTACGATGCAGTGGATGGTAGAAAAATTCCAAATGACACGACATTTAAGGATGGCGGCAGTGGCTCGGCAGTGGTAAATGGTGCAGGCGAAGTGGTTGCCGAGGCGGCAAAAAGTACTACGGATAGCTTGGCGGGGAATCCAGACCTACAAGCCGAATTGTTCCACTTGACTGGCGATGCGTTCGATAGCACCTATGGGGTCGCGCTAGGCACCGTGGTGTCCCGAGATACCGTTGCCGAAATAGCAGCAAAACCGCTCGTGCCTGCAAGCGAGTGTCCGCTGCCGTAACAGGTAAGTGTATCGCGGTGCTTAAGTTTAGTGCTGTGGTGCTTGCGGTGGTTCGGCAACGGGTTGGCGCTCGCTCACCCATTCAAAGTTCTGCTCAAAATCTTCGAGGCTGCGGTAGGTCATGATGGGTGTGTCGTCCCAGTTTTCGCGGATAAATAGGGGAACGTAGACCACGACTTGCTTGCGCGAATCGTGATCCTGGGCGAGGCCGATTAGCAAGTAGAGGAGTTCGTTGCGCAATTTGTGTCGATAAACGCCAGCTTTCATACGAGCAATTGTATCAAACCGTCGGTTATTGGCAAACCGGGGCAAATTTGCTACAATTTCCTCTGTTCACCGATGTGGACGCGCCGTGTCGCGACGTACGCTGGCTACGCGTGCACAAAAGTCCAAAAATATTGGGGATTGGCCAAGTGGTAAGGCACCGGGTTCTGGTCCCGTGATCGGGGGTTCGAATCCCTCATCCCCAGCCAAATTAGCCAACAGAGGTAAAGATGCACTTGTTAGTGCATCTTTTTTGTTCCTTGCAAATCTCACCTCTGTTAATTTGGGTTCGAATCCCTCATCCCGCTTACTCCAAAACGTCGATTATAAACTTACCCTAAGATTACCTGTAACTGTATAATGACAGCCATGTGGTTTGTCCTCTCTATTCTTGCTCTATTCATGCTTTCGAGTAGGCGAACCGCCGAGAAGAAAGCAGCAAGCAATGTGGACAGTATGGCAATGACATGGCTCCAGCAGGCTGTGGCGCTTCCATTGATTATCGCATCTTTGTTTTTTGCAAAATTTTATGTACCAAGTGAGCTCCCGGCCTTCTTTTGGCAACTATTAGCTGCCTATGTTGCATTGCAAGCTATCTATCTTTATTGCTACTACCGCGCCATTGCAATTGCCGATATCAGCTTCGTTGCGCCACTCATGACGCTATTTTCAGCAGGAAACATGATTGGTGCATATTTTATATTAGAGCAAGTACCTTCGGTATCTGGCGTGATTGGTGCTGTGTTAATAATTTCGGGAGCCTGGATTATTGCTCGTGCCAAAAAGCACAGTGACAACGCATCAGCAATAGCCCATAGAACCGCGCTAATACTGGTAGTAATTGCTATCGCTGTCTGTAGCGTCTTTTCAAGCCTAGAAGTAAAGATGCTACAGATGAGCAATCCAACAAGCTACAACTTTTACACGTCGCTACTGACCGTGCCATTTGTGATTTTAGTGACGTTATTACTATTGAAGAGCCGTAGAAAAAACAGCAAGGTCTATTTTAAATCTGTGGGCGCAAGCATCAAAACGAGCATTTGGCCATTAGCTATCGTAGGAGTTACTTATACTATCAATATGCTCGCAACTTATCAGGCAAAAGTGACTGCGCCTAACCAGGCTTATGTCGGTGTAATTAAAGCGGCGTCAGTAATACCGGTAGCTATCCTAGGGGTGGTGCTGTTTAAAGAAAAAATCTCCTCAAAGCAGTGGCTAGGTATTGGTTGTATGCTAGTGGGCTTAGTGCTCATTGCTGTCAATTTAGGATATCGATAACAGTGATGTTTTGGCTACGCACGCGAAGCAGTATGCATCTAGCTGTTATCCAAGGTAAAACCGGCGCGTCTCAATTGGTCGCCAAGATTATTGGTGAGCGGCCCATGCTTAGCGGCTGGGATTATTTGTGCCTTAACGAGTTTACTGAAACTATTGAGAAACGACTTGCCGGGCTCACCAATATCTTCACCTTGGGATTCGCGGTGCATAAATTCACCGGTCTGCCGCATTATTTGTTCTTTGACAAATATATTGCTACCAAATATTTGTGATTCGAGTTCAGGATACGAGACGAGTGTAGCTGACAGCAATGTGAGGGCAGGGATAACGTGAATACTCGGATGCCGGTCCTTCATATCACCAAACTGATCAATTTCTTTAGCTTTTTTCGAAGGAGTACGCACGACTACTGCATAAGGGTCTTTCTTGCGCGTACCATCTTCTTCCCTTTTAATGAGGTAGGAATGATGGCTGGCTTTGCTGGCATCCCTGGCATATTCCTCCCGGAGTGAAGCAGGCAGAGGAAGGAGTTTCGGATCTTTTGTTCTCACGAGCGCGCCATCAACGAGCGTACAGGAAATAGCCCATCGCCTATTGGGCGCCCAGTTTTTGGATTCGACTAGGTTTGCTGCAAGGCTTCCGACGCCACGATAAATCTCATTGATACCTTTACGACTTAGAGGGTCGGCAATCAAACGCTGCCGAAAGCCTCGCTCAAAAGCTACCATACGACAAACCCTGAAAAACGATAGGCCATTCCTGACTTCTTCCGTCTGCTCGCTTAGCTCATGAAATGTTTCAAAAGCGGAATCAACTAATTGAAAGTCACGAGTACAAAGTCCCACTTCAAGCGTGTTACAGGTTGCAGCGTATCTATGGTTGAGTTTATTGCGGTACTCGTGCCGCGCGATTAATTCGCCATTTCTAATGAGTAGCTCAGGATCCATTTCCTCGGCAAGTGGCAACGCCGGCAAACCTTGCCACGGCTCGGTCAATATATCGCTCATAGGCTACTAATAATATGTGTTTTGCTCATGCCAGTCAAAGTCTTTGTACATTGGGCATGGAGTTTTATCTCAAAGGTTCTCACTAGGCTCTTGACTGTGTTGCTTATACGAGTTGCCCTCCGATAAGCTAGAGCATTGCCACATTGGCTCAGTAATGAATACCTGGTCGTCATAAGTGAAGCCAAGTTGTTCGAATCCCTTATGCCCTCATTTGCTTTTCGCGTGGGATCACTATTGATACGGTATATTTCTGTAATATACTAAGAATATGAAAATATTGCCTCAGCCAATCGCTTTTCAACGGCAAAGGTGACGTTTTCAAGAACGCCGAAAAACATGCCGTTACTATTCAAGAAGCCGAGGAAGTCTTCTTAAATGAGCCATTTGTCGTAGCTGGCGACATCAAGCATTCAGAAGAAAGAAGGGAATATCTATGGGCAACTTGAAAAAACTTGCCGTCTTCATTACTTGCCGCATCAAAGAACTGGCTAATGAAAAGGACGTTCCATACCAGTCGCTCATGAAAGTCTATCTAAGCGACCAGGTTAAGTGTGAGCTTAAAGTAGTGCACAAATAGCCACAGAAGTATTTTATTGTTCGGTATGCCCGGCTTAGCGAACAACGAGGATTTGCCCATGCCGTGTTTGCGCATGCCCTTAACAATGCCTTAGAAAGTGTTGCGGCAATCACCGAAGTACGGACACGGCGTTCGAATAAACCCTAACAGACACCTCGTTATCATTTTTCGTCGAACAGCTTTTGTCGGACGAAACACGAGGGCTGCAGCTGCTTAACACGACACCCTCTATTGACATATACGAAGAGAGATTGTATAATGATATAAGTTTATGACACAAGAATTGTACAATTCATCTGGCCAGGGCCCACTTTCCTATCAGTTTGAGGTCATTACAACCGATCTGCCTAATGCCCCACTGTCACCAGCCACTTATCTCATTGCAGATAATTCGCCAAAGGCCTTATGCACGACACTTCAGGCTTCATACAAATATACTAATGCCCTAGAATTACGTAAGGGAGAATTGCACTCAGCCTTCTGGGAAGCCAATGGGCGTTCCGAAGCATTGATTTCTGAATGGAGTAGCCAAAGTACTTCACCCGAGCTCTTAGAAGATTGGAATAGCGTGGCTCGTGAAGCTGTAAAAAATCCCGCAACTCATATACCCTCAGGACTTCTTGAGGATATATTCCAGGATCCAGTTGAGACACCTGAAATCCAAGATGCAATCTATGAAGAAGAATTCCGTCGATTTGAACACGATGAGGCCGTTACTAATTTGCATTGTGAGAGATCGGCCCGTGAAGTAGTGCTTACAGAACGCGACAGGCTAAACAAGAGACTTCGCATTGCAAGTATCGCTACAGGAGTGACAGGGGGTATAGTTACTGCCGGAGGACTGGTAGAAGTTATATCAAGTCAGCCAAGTCAAGATCAGCTCATGAACGAAACCGCAGCCGAGACACGCTTACATGAGCAGGTAGCGGATGTAGGAGCCGTCATCGAAGTAAGTGGATTGGCTCTGGCGTTAGCCGCAGCAGCAGTGTACGGGTGCAGAAACCGTTATGCTCGCCATGTTGCGCGAAAACTTGTATCATGAGCCGAGTATATCAAATTCCAATGGGTTCAGAGGTTTCGCCGTACTCGCATGTTGACATCGACAAACGGATGCTTTATATTAGTGAATGATCATTCACTAACTAATAGGAGAAGCAGTATGGCAACAGTAACTTCTAAAGACGGTACAAAAATTGGTTTTGATAAGGTTGGCTCAGGCCCGGCTGTTATCTTAGTAAACGGTGCGATGTCATATCGCTGGGCCGTTGATCCCACACTTGCAAACTTAGCTGAGCTTATGAGCAAGGACTTCACGGTATATAATTTCGACCGCCGTGGCCGTGGCGAAAGCACCGATAATAGCGATGTGGATACATTTACTAAAGAACGCGAAATTGAAGATGTTCAGGCGCTCATTGAAGACGCGGGTGGCGAAGCAATGTTGGTTGGTTTTTCCTCGGGAAGTGCAGTAGCGCTTGAAACCGCGGCGGTCACCCCCGGTGTGCATAAAGTTGCTACGTATGAAATCCCATTTATTGTTGACGACGGCCGTGAACCAATTGAGGATTACGCCGGACAGACCACCAAACTTGTGCGGGAGAATAAAATTGAAGAACTGCTAGAGTGGTGGCTGACTACAGTGGTAGGTATGCCAGCTGAATTTGTAGACGGAATGAAGCAAAACCCTGACTTCTGGGGCTCTATGAAAGCAATTGCGCCAACGCTTACACATGATGCTGCTTTCATGACGGAGTTCATGAAGGGTCGGCCACTACCAGCTGGTTATTGGTCCAAGGTCGCAGTGCCGGTGTTGGCAATCGACGGTGGTGCCAGTGAGGCCTGGATGCATAACGCCTCTGACGCTCTCGCTGAGCAATTGCATGACGCTACTCGTGCGACACTCGACGGCCAAACTCACTCAGTGGATGCCAACGTACTTGCACCAGTCATAATCGACTTTTTCAAGAAATAACAAAAGAGCAGGAATACTTACCTCTGTTCGTAGGAGATTAGTTACAATGTCACTCAAAAATCCCGACCGAAAGGTCACAGAATACATTGAGAATTCTGAGGACTTTGCCAAGCCGATCCTCAATCACCTCAGGGAGCAGATACATAAAAATTGCCCCGGTGTCGTCGAATCTATCAAATGGGGAGTTCCTCATTTTGATTACAAAAAAGATTACCTGTGCGTCCTGTCTTCGGCTAAGAATCACTGCTCGCTCACTTTCATCAAGTCTGAGTTTATGAGCGATCGCCGCTTTGCTGGCGGCAAAAAAGTCAAGTCAAATGAACGATTTATGGGTAGGATTAAAAGCCTCGCCGAGCTACCTTCAGACGAAGAACTTGCAGCTTTCATCAAAGAAGCGATGGGCTTGAATGACAGAGGTGTAAAACTGGATAAGACGGCCAAAGCCAAGCCTAGCAGCAAACCAGTAGAGACGCCTGAGTACTTTACTGAAGCACTGTCGGCAAACCCCGCGGCAAAGGAAGTATTTGAAAATCAGTCGGCGTCTTTCCGCAAGAACTATATCGTCTGGTTTGAAAGTGCCAAGACGGATGCGACGCGCCAGCAACGAATAGATGAAGCTCTGGAATGGATTGCCGAAGGCAAAGGCCGATTCTGGAAATATCAAAAGTAATTTCTAAACTGCAAGTGAACAATATGGATCATGTGGGCATTCGCTCTTTCTGGATATGAGATATACTCATAGGCATGAATGACTATGATCAAATTAGAAATGCCATTGCGCGCAATAACCAACTGCTGGATGATCGGCACTACGAGGAATGCGCCAATACATTTACCGAAGATGGCGCAATCGGCCCTCATAAAGGACGCGGGGCAATTCTTGATTTCATGACTAGCCAAGGCCTTGGTGCAAATCCAGACTTACAACGACGCACATCGTAACGAATATCGTGGTTACAATTACCGGCGAAGAAGCTGTCGCAACCAGCGACCTGTTGCTCTATGACAAAATAGGTGATGAGCCATGGAAGCTCACCGCAATTGGTCGGTACACGGATCGTCTAGCAAAGCAGACAAATGATGCTTGGTTATTTACCCACCGTCAGCTAAAGCTCGTCGAGTAATGCCTTCGCCGGCGATCTGACAATCTAAAGAACTTTCAGCTGGTAGGACTATCCTTAAAACACGCCCCCTCCGGCGCCAATTTCCTGGCCGGTGATCCACCGAGCTTCAGAGCTAGCCAAGAAAGCCACCACATCAGCGATATCCTCAGGTTCGCCAACACGCTTAAACGGCGAAGCGCCCGCCGCAACCTTACGATCACGTTCGGGCAAAAGATCGGTATCCGTATAGCCGGGCAAAACGGCATTGACAGTAATGTTACGCTTTCCCACTTCCTGCGCTGCGGTACGCACAAATTGGTCGAGCGCACCTTTGCTGCCCAGATATAACGCATTACCGGGAATCAGCATTTTAACCCCTCCCGTGGTAATAACAATGATGCGGCCACCGTCCCTCAGTCGTTTAACCGCTTGCTGCATGATAAAAAATACACCTTTGGTGTTAGTGGCAAACACTCCGTCAAAATCTTCTTCGGTAAATTCACCCATTGACTTGATTACCGCCGTGCCGGCATTGGCAACGACAATATCTATTTGTCCAAACGCCTTTTCCGTTTCGTCATACAAGCGGGCGATTTCAGTTGGTCGAGAAACATCCGCTCTTATGGCAATAGCACTACCCCCAGCCGAGGTAATATCCGAAACGGTATTCTGAGCAGCTTCTTCATTATGAAGATAGTTGACAACCACATGAGCGCCGTCACGCGCTAATCTTTCGGCTATACCACGGCCGATACCGCGCGAGCCCCCTGTTATAAGCGCGGTCTTACCCTTAAAATCGTATGTCATATTTTGCTCCTTTCGTTACACCATGTAATGTATTAATGTTACATAGTGTAACGAAATTACGCAAATACGATATAATAAGCCTATGGACACACGCATTAAAACCGGTCGGCCACGTAGTCATACCTTACGCTTAAAAATATTATCTACCGCCCGTGATTTAGCCATCCAAAAAGGCTATCGTCAGGTGTCACTACAAAAGATCGCAGCCGCGGCGAACGTCAGCCGCCCTACAATATACCGATGGTGGCCTGATAAAATTGCACTCTTCATGGATATTATAAAAGCTGAATTTGAAACTCGGCGGAGGCATATTGACGTCAATGCTCCAGGTAGCTTTAGGCACTATCTAGCCGCTACCTGCGATATCGGCAGCGGACCTTTCGGCAGTCTCTGTATAGATATTCTGGTTGATGTGAGCGATCATGCGAAGGAGCACAAAGAGTCGTATCAGTCATACATTGTGGCTAGTCGTGAGCGCATACAAGAATTGCTTAAAGTCTTTGCAAATCAACAAAATAGTCGGTTCGCCGCACCCCTCGACATCGTGACCGACATGGTAATTGGTATTATGTGGTACCGTTTGATTCACAAGAATCTGCCGCTCAACAGCTCGGTCGCCGAAGATATATATAAGACAACGCAACTACTACTCGTAAAATAGCCTCGCAAGCAAAAGTTTGGAATCCATCCGCCATCCAGCCATGAACTACTACGCCCGTGACAGTGAACTGAAGACCGATACCATCCAGGTATAATCCTTAACGCGCAACATCAGCACGTCGGCAGGTTTACACCTAAAAGAGTTCGAAGTTCGAACTCTTTTATCTATCGCCCCTCGTGATAGGTACTAATTACCGGTATGCCCGGTAGTGCCTTTGATATCGCTCTCGCCATTACCTTCGCCGGCCGGGCTACCGGTCGTTCCGGTGATTCTTTCTATTCCCCTAAAGTTACCGGTGTGACCGACAGTACCGCCTCCCTCGTCATCGTTTTGTGCCTCAATTACCGTATGTGTAATTCCTGCATCGCCCGTAGTATATCCGCCGCCATCAGTGTGTTCTACATGACTATGTTAGCATGGCCGCGCCTAAATCCGTTTGAATTTCCCCAAGCCGGTAATGGTCATCGATACGTAGTTGATCTGCATACAAAGTTTCTGCCATAGGAACCCTTTCTTTTAAACTGTTTTTCTAGTAAAGCACATAATGTAAGGCCTCGGCATATTCCTACAGCCGCTACTGTTCGCTCAAAACTAATCGTGCCAGTGTAATTTGCCAGATCATAATGGCGGCAATGGCTACACGATTCATCGCACCGATGATGTCCCCTGGACCGACATTGCCATTGGCCGACGCGCCAGAACCCATAAAGAGTACCAATCCTATAAGTGGAATGACTGTAATTGCGATGAGCGCGCCACGCTTCGCCTTCCATGCGGTATTTTTGCGCATGATATTAAGGTTGATAAGCAGTGCCGCGATCGGTGCGCCCCAAATCTCGAGCCCAGCACCAACCGCGTGGATCGAGCCACTCGTAGTCATCTGGCTTTGGGGTGTGTTGAGCGGATCAGACACGCCAAGTCCGCCCAAGATTCCACCAAGGCTGGCAATAAGCAATACAATTAACCCGGCTTTGCCATAGCGACTTTTTACCTGGTTTTTAACAGTAAAAAAGAGTGCCAGATGGGTGAGGCCGAGCAAACAATACGCAATTTGCCCGAGCCACCCCCAGGCGCCGCGCGAGTAAATACTGAGCGTTTGCCACGATGGTGTGACCTCAGGTTTGATGATATGTAATGCGAGCAGCAATACAACGTAGGTGATACACGCTGCAATGGTGACTTTTGCCGCCGCTACTGGTGGTTTTTTCATATGACATCCTTTCTAATGATGCATTTAATGATATGCCGCCGCCATGGTTATTTAACCAATCGGTTAATGATAATTAACCATATGTAATGCTTGAAAACTTGCAAAAATCCGCAGGCAAAGAGTAATCAGCTGAACTGCTGCAGGTACGCAATCCTTGAATTTTAAGCGCATTCCTATAGAATAACCTTCATGAAAACTGCAGGGCATGAAGGTGATGGCGAAAGGCGCAAGATACGGAGCCGAATCGGCGACGCGCTGGTATGGTTTTGTACAGGTTATACGCGGGCAGGAGTGGACGAGGGTGTCTTCTGGATGGACACCTACAAATATCTTGCCATCGATGGAGAATTTGCTGATAACAAGTGGATCAAAGCCAGGGAAGCCGCATTACTGGCAGAGTCAGGCGAGCCATTTCCTGACCAAAAACGAAAAGCGTATTCCCGCGCACGCTTAGAAGATTTTTGTCGCCACCAGGGTGTTATGCCGGATGGACGAGTAGTGGCTCGTCTGCCGATTTTTGGTACCGATCGCGAGCAGCTCGCCGGGTTAGGCATTTTGGCGGACAATTTCGAACGCAATACCAAGCCACGAGAGGACCGCGACGAAAATTTTACGGTTATTCTGCCAGAAGGATGGTCATTTGACACGTTCAATACTGATCCTATGTTACAAAATGAACGGTGGGCCGGCGTGTTTGATGCATCGGGCAAGACGGTGGCACACGTTCTTTATGAACATTGGCAAAATGAGGCGGGCGCCAGCGGTTTTCGCAGTTTCACTTCTGTCGCCGCTGAGCAGCAGCACACTTAAGCCTACTATGCTATAATCTTGTCATTATGTCAGTTCCACATGGTGAAGGTGTAGCGCAGCAACCAGAGGTTGACGCCGCACTACACATTCCAGATCCAAAATTTCATTTAATCGAGCCCACGGCCGCACCCGAAGCAATGCTCGATCGGGTGCGTGTCAATACCGAAGCGCGATGCCTGGAAGCGGCTACATCGGTTGGCACGGTCGCGGTTGAGCTGTATTGGAGTCCAGAGGCAAATGCAGCGCAAGAAACGCGCGGTGATTTCTTTTCGCCGCTTCCGCCTGAGCTCGATCCAAATGCAGCTACAAACCCGCTACCCACGCAGAAATATCCGTACACCATACTGCCGGACGGTAGCCTATACCAAGTCGTGGTACGCGCACCGGCAGAGGTGACTACCGCTGAATGGTCCGAGCCACGGCAAAAACCAATAACACATCCCGGTAAATTTACGTTGTTGGACGGCATGGATTTGGCGACATTCCGTCGTATGTTCCCCGGTGTCGAAGTTGACCTTCCGGCGGGCCGGTACAACATCACGGCTACCGAGCAGAGCAAACCGACACTTACTGTTGCCGCGCGCGTTGAAAATGGCGAGCCGTTAGCACGGCAACAAGAGATCGCTGGCAGCACCCCTCACTATCGTGAAATTCTTGCTGGCGACTTTTTACGTTCCGGTTTACGTCCGGATACGACAGTTGCAATTATTGACAGTCGTACGACGATGTACAGGGGCAAAGATACGGCCGACAACCAACGCCTGGTATTTAAGGCGCACGACGGTTTTCAGCGAACGGACGAAGGTGCTGCCGAGCACAGTGGCTTGGTGGAATTAATCGTCATGCAGGGCGAAGCCGTCCAATATTCTGACTTTACTTTTACGCCATTTCGCCCTTTGCCCTTTGGCCAGTCATCGTCGAGCAGTACCCTAAAAAATCAATTTAGGCCATCGTTAAGGCGTGATAATTTCCCTGGTACAAAGCCTACATTCGACGGTCTGAGTGGTGGCGAAACACGCTACCGCCCGCCGGAAACCGTCAAAGTACATGTAGGTCGTATTCGTGAACTTCGTGCCATCGCGGCATTTCGGTTTGCCTTGACCGGTATGCCAGGACAACTCTCTTAGGAAGTGCCACATCGGCTCTTGCTCTAAATCCCCTGGTCAAGCTTCAAGTCACCATCTCGCTTGTAGTAAGCTGTAATGACGCCGCTTGGCGATACCATAGAGTAGGTGAGCTTGAAAGCAGCCGGAATAGTTCCTTCTTCAAATAGCCGTTTGCCTTTGCCGAGAGTAACGGGGAATAGCTTGAGCCAAAACTCGTCCACTAGGTCATTTTGCATCAGGGCTTGGACCAATTTACCGCTGCCGTGTACCTGCAACGTCGGCCCGTCCGATTCCTTCAGCCGTTTGATTTGACCGATAACGTCATCACCGCTAATCTTAACGGTCTTCTCCCAGTTCGTGTCGATATCCTGGCTTGAGACAACGTACTTCGTGGCGTTATTAATGCCACGACCGGTCGCGCCATCGTCTTTATGATTCGGCCAATACGCCTTAAGCATGCCGTAGGTTTTTCCGCCGAACAGTATGTCGAACGGTTCATCTCCGCTTTCTTTTTCCATTTCTGCCCCGAGCGCTTCGTCAAAGTAAGGCATAGACCAGCCGCCAAATTCAAAGTTATTGGAAGGGTCTTCGTCCTTGCCGCCGGGTGCCTGCATAACGCCGTCCATTGATAGGAATGTCAGTACAACTAATTTTCTCATAATCATATTCTCCTTATAGTATGTTTGGAAACTTGGGTAGCTGAGGCTACTTAACGTTCGAACCGATATGCTAAATGCGTTACTCCTTTCTCATCATGCACGCTTATTTTTTCCAGCGGCAGACATTCACCAAGTGCTCCGAAAAGATTCGTACCACCACCAAGCAATAGGGGTAGGACGTGGATGTACATCTCATCGACGAGGCCCGCCTTGATGTACTGCTGAATGGTGTTGGCGCCCCCGTTGATAAGCACGTCTTTATCGCCGGCTGCGGCTCGAGCAAGTCTCAGCGCCTCTTCAATTCCTTCTGTCACAAAAGTAAATACCTTTGCAGCCTCCTTGGGCTCATGGCCTTGTCTGGTCAGGACAAAGCAAGGCACATCGTCGCCCAGCGGACCGGTGCCATGCCACCACGGTAAACTTTCGTAGTACATGACGCTTCCCATGATGATGGCGCCGGTATCACCTTCGACATTTTTTCCAAAGTCATGGGGCTCTGGCTGGTCATACCATGCGTGCAACCGCAGGCCATTGTCGCCCAGCGGGTTATCAGGAGCTGGATTCGGCCCCGCGATGAACCCGTCCAGTGACATACTCATTTGTACGATTAGCCTATGCATAGTTCCTCCGTTAGTGAATGTAAGTTCACTAATCACTATACATTCCGCAGCTTCAAACGTCAACACATTCCAATCCACTGCGTGTGATATGTGATATATGAGATAATTAAAAGTACATTGATCATAATAATTTGCTAGTCAAAGGAGAAGGCAATGCGCAAGCTCATTGTTTCTACACTCGTTACTCTTGATAATGTCATCGAAGATCCAGGTGGCATGACGAACTTTACCTATGGCGGCTGGGCTAACGCTTACTTTAACGAGGAAGCCGTGCAGCGTTCGCTGCAAAAGTTACAGGAAAGTGATTATTTTTTGTGTGGTCGTAAGACGTACGAAATGTTTTCGAAAGTATGGCCTAAGTCCTCAGGCGCATACGCAGATCAACTAAACAGCATACCAAAGCTGGTTGCTTCAAACAGTCTTGCTGGCCCGCTTGAGTGGAACGCACAACTACTAGAGGGTGATGCTATGGAAGCATTACGAAAAATTAAACAGGAATCCGGCAAGGACATCCTCATGTATGGAAGCGCCCGCCTCTTGGCCTCGTTACTCGCAAATAACTTGGTAGACCAACTCGATCTAATGCTTTGTCCTGTCACACTTGGCGCCGGCCAAAAATTGTTCGAAGATAAAACGCAGTTTGAAAAATTTAAGCCGATCGCTCAAACCGGTCTCAAAAGCGGGATGACTATTTTGAGTTACCAGCCACTGTAGCAGGTTACCGCTGGCCCTAATACCTGGTCATCCATCCTTTACTGTTATTTTTACGCCTTTTTGAAATGGTAGGTAAAGTGCGTAACGTTTGCCTCGTCGTGAACTTCGAGTTTATCGACTTCCATGAACCGGCCAAGCTCGCCAAACATTGACGTTCCGCCCCCAAGTAAAATGGGTATGACATCAAGCTTGAGCTCATCTAACAACTGCGCCTGTATGTACTGTTGGATCGCATGGGCGCCGCCACCTACCCAAACATCTTTATCGCCTGCCACTGCCCGTGCTTTTTCAAGCGCACTTTCGATACCGTCGGTGACAAAGGTAAAGGCTGCCGGCGCATTTTCGGGTACTTTATCCTCGTGAGTAAGTACGAAACAGGGGATAGCATCGCCAAGGGGGCCGGTACCACCCCAGTGGGGGATGGCTTCGTAATACATGTGGTAGCCGATGATAGCCGCACCGGTATTTTCCTTGATCCCTGGCAACAGAATATTTTCCTGGTTGGGGTTGTCAAATATCCAATCGTGCAGCTTGAGGCCATTCGTGCCGAGCGGATTATCCTGGCTGGCATCTGGTCCGGCAACGAAACCATCAACCGACATACTCATACGTGCTTTTACCTTGCTCATGATATCCTCCTTTAGTAAACGTTTGTTCACTAACTACTATAGCAAGCTGCGCGCATGCGTCAAGCTGTAGAAGACGCTTTAGCTTGCTTTTCTTGAAGCAAGCGTGGCAATAACGGCGCCAATAATTACGACAACCACATAAGCTACCAGCACCGCGGAAAGCTATGCGAAAGCCAGCTCAATAGGCCAAGATCATTGTGGTGAATCGCGATCCTAACCGCACCTTGTCCACCAAGTACTACGAGCGCTACAGCCAACATGGTCCTATAGAGCAATGGAAATTCTACGCCGCGATCAAGCCGGTAAGCGCTGGAAGCAGCACTGGGCGCAGATGCATGAGGAGTGGTTTAAGCTCGAGGTTTTGCAAAGTTACGCCGGCGAAGACGACAGACCGTCGCTACGCGCCTATCTGGCAGGCAATCCTACACGAGGCCGTGCCCTACTTGAGCAAGAAGCCCAAACCAGCGCCTGGCGTGATGCATGCCAGCAAAAACAGTGCGAGGGGGTAACGCTGCGGCGGATCCGCATCCTCGAAACTCCTTACACGCCCTACACAAAATGGGAGCTCGAGCACTACAGGCTTATCAATAAACCCGGCGGCGAGCAGATCTTCTTCATTGATAAAGACAAGACGGAGGATTTGGACTTGCCGGCAGGCGACTTAATGATATTCGATAACCGGAACGTGGTCGTCAATGCTTACGACGGAGCCATGCGCATGGAACAACAAGCTTTTTACACCGAAGAGGACGACATCACGGGCTTTTTAGCACTTAAAGATTATCTACTGAGGATAGCCAAACCGCTGTAGGCTGGCTCGTGCAGCAAAGGTATTCATGGTGAACATTTCGAGCGCTGAAAAAAGGAACGGATTGCCCGGGAACTTTTTCGTAAAATGGTAAGTGTCGTATTAATATAGTTTCATAAGCTAAACCAGTATGGAGGATTTATGGTATCAGTTATTTTAGGACTTCTCGCAATTATCGGTGGTGGCGCCTTGTTACCGGTTAGCAAACATTCGCACACGCTGGCGCTGGTTATTGGAGTGGCGGCTGTGGTGTTTGCAATTCTCGGATTCATGATGTCGCGTAAAGCTGCAGCGTCCGACAAAGACCGCACGAACAAAAAAGAAGGTATGTGGCTCAGTATTGCCGGCGGAATCCTCACACTTGTCGTCGGGGGAATCGCATTTTTAGTAAAGTAAATATGACGATGATTGTAGCGCTGACGATTAACGGGCAGTTTGGGCGAAGCGTTTACGTTTTATAGCCATCCAGTCGGCTGATTGGCGCACCAGTTTGGTCTGGTCGTCGGGGTTTTCAAGCAAAAGTTTAAGCGCTTCCTCGGCATAAACGCCGTCTTGTGAGCCGTCGGCCAACACAATCGCACTGGTTACGAGCCGGCTTTTGACGAACTCGCCGGCTTGATATGGTGTTGAAAAACTATGCACGTCGCAGCCCGCTGCCTTTGCAACCGGCGCAAGATAGGTCTCAGCGTCGTGGCCGATCGTAACTACGACATCTAATTTGTCAGCGTCGCAGTAAGCGCCGACTTCGCGGTGCGCTTCAGGGCTGTAATCGCCCAGCTGGTTCATGCTGCCTAAAATGGCGATGCGTTGCGGAGCGGTGGCGGCATACAAAACGTCGAGTGCCGCCTCGACCGCGGGAGGGCTGGCGTTGTAGCTGTCATCGATAAGGATGCTGTTTTTGATGCCGCGTAATAACTGCATTCGCCCGGCAAATGGTTTGATGCGAGCCAAGCCTTGCGTAATATCGTCGGCGCTCAGGCCGGCCATATGTGCCGTCGCGGCCGCAGCCAAGGTAATTTTGATGCCTTGCTTACCGATGATCGGTGACTTGGCTGCAATAGTCTTACCGCCCCGCAGGGCGATGGTGAGTTCGCCGTGCTCAAGCTCGCGGTGCTTCCAGGCAAGGGCGTGGTAATCGGCCTGCTTGTCAACGCTGTAACTTAAGAACTCGCGGTTCTTGAGTGCTTCATTGGGCGCATCATCGATGTTAATGAGCACTTGTTTGGAGTAATCGCAGACGCTCAGCTCTTCGCGAATGACGGCGTCCATTGTGCCGAAATATTCCATGTGTTCGGGTACGAGCGCGGTCACTATCGCGATGTCGGGCTGCAGATAATCAAAAAATGCCATCTGGCCCGGGCCGTCAGTGCCCAACTCCACGATTACGTATTCATAGGGATACGCGCTGTGGATAATCTTGCGGTTAGCCCGAAAAATCTTTACCCAGGCCGGCAGGTTGAATAGGCCGGGCAAGCTGTGTCCGAAGAACACGAGTGGTATGGTCGCGCGGTCGTTGTAATTGCCTTTTTGGTATTGCACCGCGTGATTTGCGGAAAGGGTTTCGGCGATGGCGAGTTTGGTAGACGTTTTTCCGATACCGCCGGCGACAGCGACAACTTTGAACTGATGGCGCGCCCGCAGCTGCCGTACCTGCGCTTCCAGAATGCGGCAGATAAGCGCTTTACCGATACGTTTCAGACTAAGCTGGATCGACTGCATTGCTTTTCCCTTCCATGGCGAGCGCTACGACGCGATCGATCACCTCGCCAAGTGGTAAACCGGCGGCGGCCATCATGCGCGGGTAGCGACTGTACGAGGTCAGGCCCGGCAGGGTGTTCACTTCGTTGAGTACCACGGTTCCGTCTTCTTTGAGAAACAGGTCGACACGGGCCAGGCCTTTGCACCCTAATGCAGTATAAATGGCTTTTGCCGTTTTTTGTACCAGGTTTCGAGCCTCGGCTGAGATGTTGGCCGGCACGGTGATGGTGGAATTTTCGGAGCCGCTTTCGGGCTTTTCTTCCTGGTGAATACGGAAAAACCCGTGGGACAGCGAAATTTTATCCGGCTCACCGGCGAACAAATCGGTGCCGTTGCCGAGTATCGCGCAGCCTACTTCGCTGGCGACCACGGCTGCTTCGATCAGCACTTTTGTGTCGTATTGGCGGGCGGTTGTAATTGCAGCTGCGAGTTCTTCTTTTTGGCTCACTTTACTGA
>JGI24742J22300_10000062_pt1 | contig 15707 bp, 14 predicted proteins | sample KBSMiscanthusM1_FD_22300 | JGI IMG/M metagenome (IMG submission 22300)
TACGTGCAACCACAAAGGTCCAGAACGCGACGATCCAGGTCCGCATGCCGTAAAGCTCAAAGCAATGCGCGCCATATCCGAAAATGTATCCAAGCGCCGCGCGGTTGCGGAACACGGGACGGAAATCGAGTGGGTGGCCGGGCGATGGCTTCGGATTGAAAGGCGCGAGCAGGAAGCAAACGATCACCATCGCAAGCGGCGCAACTCCGGTGACGAAAAAAGCGGTCCGCCAGCCATAGAAATCTGCAACAAGCTGCGAAACAAGAAACGACAAGCCCACACCTACCGAAAAACTTGAGGTGTAGAGAGTAACGCTGCGGGACGTATCGCCCGATGGCAGCCTGTCGGTCAGGGCCTTGAGGCCCGGCATATAGGCTCCGCCGAAGCCAGCGCCCGCCACCGCCCATATCAGGGATGCCGACAAGAGGCCGTCAGCGAAAAATCCGAATGCAATGGTCGCCAGGCCGCTGACGGCAGAGCCAGCCAGCAGAATGCCGCGCGCGTCGAAACGATCCGTGAGTGCGGTCAGAACCGGGACCGCGAGCATGTATCCAAATGCGTATGCGCTGGCCATCAAGCCAGCCTGTCCCGCACTCAGGTGCCACAGCGGCATCAGGTGCTGCGCCATGATTGCTGGGACCACAACATGTGGCAGCAGGTTGCAAACCTGAGCGAGGCACATGGCGGTCACTAGCGTTCGCCCGTGCAACGTCATTTGGCTTTAAAGGCGCGCGCCGGTAACAGGAGATTTGCGCCACAGCCACCCGCTGACGATCACCGCAGCCGCTGCGCCGATGGCTTGCGCTGCCAAGAACGCGGGAACATCGGCAGGCGCTATGCCTGCGAACGTGTTGGACAGCGAGCGCGCTACCGTGACAGCCGGATTGGCGAATGAGGTTGAGGCCGTGAACCAATAGGCGGCGGTGATATAGAGGCCCACCGCATAAGGAACGGACGCAGGCGCGCTGGCGAGGCCTCCAAAGATTGTAAGGAGCAGACCGAATGTCGCCACCGCTTCGGAAAGCCATTGACCCGGTCCGGTCCGGACCGTCTGCGAAAGCTGCAGCGGCGATAAATCAAACATCAGGTGAGCCACCCAAACACCAACAACGCCACCGGCTACCTGTGCGGCGATATAGAGAACGGCATCGGTCCAAGCCAGATCGCGGCGGATAGCAAATGCTGCGCTGACAACGGGATTGAAATGCGCACCGGACAGCGGTGCAAAAATCAGGATCAGGACCGTAAGGACCGCGCCGGTAGCGATGGTGTTGCACAAGAGCGCGAGCGCAATATTTCCACCCGCCAGCCGCTGCGCCATGATTCCTGAGCCGACCACTGCAGCAAGCAGCAGTCCCGTTCCAAGCGCCTCCGCAATTGCGCGACGTCGAAGGTCGCCAATCACTGTGCATCCGCCTTAGCAGTGGCACCCTGGCTGCGGCCAATCTCCCGCAGCCGGTTTTGCAGTGTCAATTTATCCAGCGACGCGATAGGCAACGAGGTGAACAGACCGATCCGCTGGTTCAGCATCCGGTAGGCATCCGAGAATGCCTGCCCGATTTGAGCCTCGGTGCCGGTGGCTTCGGCAGGATCAGAAATCCCCCAATGCGCCGTAATAGGCTTGCCCGGCCAAACCGGACAGGCTTCGCCCGCGGCGTTATCACAAACGGTAAAAACGAAATCGAGCGCCGGAGCGCCCGGCTTCGCAAATTCATTCCACGACTTTGAGCGGAAGCCGGACGTGTCGAAGCCCAAGCCCCGCAGCAGCGTCAGTGTACGCGGGTTCACTCGGCCCTTCGGCTGACTTCCCGCACTCCACGCGCGAAACCTGCCGCTGCCGATCTTATTCAGGATCGCCTCGGCGATGATCGAGCGCGCCGAATTACCCGTGCAAAGAAACAGAACGTTGTAGGGCCGGTCAGCCACAGCACGCGCTCCTCTTGGCCATTGCCTTTTCAGGTTCGGATTTCGATGACGTAGTGCAGCCACATCCGGTAGCGCCTTCCGCTTTCGCCTTTTCGTCGTCGGCACAGCATGCATCTGCAGTAGCAGTAGCGGGACCGCCGCAGCAGCCGGAATCCGTTTCGCTGCGCGCTCCAAAATTTGTCGTGCAGACACCGGTTTCCGGCAGCACTAACTGCACGTCGTCCGCCGCCTTGAGATCGCCAGCGAGATAGGCCGCGACAGACCGCACTTGCTCATAGCCGGTGGCCATCAAGAAGGTCGGCGCTCGTCCATAACTTTTGACACCCACCGCAAAATAACCGGGTTCAGGATGAGCAAGCTGACGGTAACCGTGTGGCGGGACGCTGCCGCAGGAGTGCAAATTTGGATCAATGGCGGGACCGAGCGCCTTCGGGCATTCAAGCCATGGGTCCAAATCGAGACGCAATTCCCGCGTCATGTCGAGATCGGGCCGTTGGCCGGTGGCAACAATGATCCGGTCAAATGGGCCTAAGTCTGCGCCGCCGCGTGTGGTCAATCCCGACACGATGACAGCGTTATTTTTAACGGTCACGGCGTCCGCTGAAAAGCCGGTGACGACATTGAGCCGATTGCTTTGCGAAAGCGATTTGAGATCGCTGCCAAGTTTTCCACGCGCAGCAAGGCGATCAGCAGCGCCACCACCGAATACGCGCGTCAGGTCAGTTGCGCGCACCGCCCATGTCAGTTCAATCTGCCTGTCGGCTTCGGCAAGTCGCGCCAGATCGAGCAGAACGTTTGCTGCCGAATGACCGCCGCCAATCACCAGAATGCGTTTGGCTGTGTAGGTGGCGCGGTCGGTGCCGAGAACGTCAGGAATGCCGTATGCGTTGAAATCGGTAGCCTCGGCCTCCCCTATTGCTGGCAGGCCGGACGCGCCAAGTGGGTTTGCGTTCTGCCACGTGCCGGACGCATCAATGATCGCGCGGGCTTGATCCACCCGTACCGCACCATTCTGGACGACCAGCGAAAAGGGACGATCCTCACGGCCCGTCGTCACGACTTTGCCGATGCCTTGCCGCGAGATCGCGTTGACGCTTGTTTTGGTTTCAATGACCGACCGCAATTCCGGTGTTTCGGCCAGCGGGCGCAGATAGGCTTCATAGAGATCGCCACCGGTAGGCAGTCCGTCGCCACGCGGTTCCTGCCAACCGTGCCGTTTCAGAATTGCCCTGGCCGCATGATCGATATTGAGGCTCCAAGGCGAAAAGAGCCGCACGTGGCTCCAGTCGCGCACGTTCGCAGCCACCGTGTCACCGGATTCATACAGCCGCACCGGAATGTTGCGCGCGATCAGATGCGCGGTGGCCGCGAGGCCCACGGGGCCTGCACCAATCACAGCAACCGGCAAGCCGGTTTTCATACGCGCTCCTTCACTCGTTTTTTGGCGGTAACTGGTTCGCNGCTTGGCGTCGTGCATTTCGCCGCAGCGCCTTGGCAGCAATTCTCGGTGAGGTAGGCGAGCAGCCCGTTCATTGCGTCGTAACGCGCCGCGTAGATCATGGAACGGCCTTCACGCCGCACGGTGACCAATCCGGCTTCACGGAGCCGGTCGAAATGGAAGGTGAGAGTGTTTGGCGGCAGACCGAGCGCTGCCGCTACTTCGCCGGCGGGCATTCCGTCCGGTCCTGCCTGCACCAACAGGCGAAAAGTATCGAGCCGATTTTCCTGCGCGAGCGCGGCCAGTCCGGCCAAGGCTTGAGGCTTTTTCATATTTCAGTATTTATCGAAATATCGGCCTCCTGGCAAATTCATTTCCATGATTGTTGAAATAAAAGAGCGTGATGAATGCACTCTGCAGCTGCCAATTTGTGGACAAACTTGAAGTAAGTTGTGTGGGAATTCGGTTCGCAAATTTCATGTTCGCTTTCGCGGTCGACCCAAAGCCGAAATTATGCTGCACAACCACCTGTGGGAGTGCTCCCTTTCAGTCTGCTCGCTTGCCACGTACGATGCCCTATCTTGACTGTCGGGGGCGACGATGAGGCGGCGCGAGTTCATTCGTCTGTTGGCAGGCGCAGGGGTGGCGTGGCCGATCGCAAGCCAGGCGCAGCAACCCGCTGGGCCCGTCATCGGCTATTTGAGCGGGCGTTCACCCGAAGACACGGTCGACGAACTGGCGGCATTCCAAAAAGGACTGAGCGAGGGCGGTTTTGTCAGCGGCGGCAACGTCACCATCGAATATCGATGGGCCCGCGGTGATTACAGCCGTCTGGCAGTTCTTGCGGCCGAACTCGTGCAACGGCGCGTAACCGTCGTGGCGGCGACCGGCGGANAGAACTCAGCCCGCGCCGCGATGCAGGCGACGGCGACCATTCCCGTGGTATTCGCCCTGGGCGCGGACCCGGTCGAGCTCGGTCTTGTGCAAAGCTTGAACCGGCCAGGCGGCAATGCCACGGGGACGACCATCCTGCTCGGGGATATGGATCAGAAGCGGTTTGGCATTCTGCAGAGGACGATTCCCGGCATCGTTCGCTTTGGTGCACTCGTCAATCCGAATTATCCGCCTTCGGCGGACCAAATTCGCGATCTCGAAAAAGCCGCAACGGACCTTGGCCGACAGGTTTTTGTCGCCAAAGCAAGCAACGATGCGGAGCTGGATGCAGCTTTTGCTGCGCTCTTGCACGAACAAGTTGGCGCACTCCTGGTTGCATCCGATCCATATTTCGATACGCGCCGCAGTCGGATTATTGCTTTTGTGGCACAAAACCGTTTGCCCGCCATTTATCAGTTTCGCGCCTATGCAGTCGAAGGGGGGCTGATCAGTTATGGGCCGAGTATCACCGATGCGTATCGGCAGGTCGGCCTGTACGTCGCACGTGTGTTGAAAGGCGAGAGGCCAGCCGATCTTCCCATTCTGCGGCCGACGAAATTTGATTTCGTCGTCAACCTCAAAACTGCGAAGTCGCTTGGGCTTACGATACCGCCGACCTTGGTGGCTCAAGCCGATGAAGTGATCGAATGAATGCGCCACTGTCCGCTATTGGCCCATAGCGGATTGCGTCGCGAAGTGGATAGACTGTCTAACTGCCTACCTGAGGCCGGTAAGTCCGGGGGACTTACGTGCAAGAGATTACGAACTGGCTTGGGCAACTTGGTCTCGGGCAATACGCGCAGCGTTTTGCTGAAAATGAAATTGACACCTCTGTACTGCCCCACCTGACCGACCAGGACCTCAAGGACATTGGTATCCCGCTCGGGCATCGGCGGAAAATCCTCGCAGCCATCAGAGAGCCTGCGGCTGCGGCGTTGTCGGCCCCTGAACCTTCTACTCAACTGGAGTCGAAGATCGGAGAGCGCCGGCAGGTCACCGTCATGTTCGTGGACCTAGTCGGCTCGACGGAACTCGCTGAGCGATTGGACCCGGAGGATTTGCGAGATCTCATTTCCACTTATCAGAAATGCGTCACTGACACGGTGCAGCGTTTCGACGGGTTCGTGGCGAAATATATGGGCGACGGCGTGCTTGCCTGTTTCGGCTATCCGCAGGCGCATGAGGATGATGCGGAGCGCGCGGTACAGGCTGGCCTGGAGTTGATCGCAGGGGTTGCTGCGCTCAAGACGCCGGTCCTCCTTGAAAGCCGCGTGGGTATTGCGACTGGGATCGTTGTTGTTGGCGATCTGATCGGGTCTGGCGCAGCGCAGGAACGTAGCATCGTCGGCGAAACGCCGAATTTGGCGGCACGGTTGCAAGGCGTCGCGGCGCCGAACATGGTCGTCATCGCCGAAGATACTCGCAGGCTGCTCGGAAATCTGTTCGAGTTGCAGGACATTGGGGTCAAAAACCTCAAAGGCATTGCCGCGCCGGTGCGCGTGTGGGCTCCACTGCGGCCAAGTTCGGTGGAAAGCCGCTTCGAGGCGCTGCATGAGGGAGCGCTGACTGCCCTGATCGGGCGAGAAGAAGAACTTGAACTGCTACTTCGGCGCTGGTCGCGGGCCAAGACCGGTGAAGGTCAGGTGGTGCTGCTTTCCGGCGAAGCGGGCATAGGCAAATCGCGGCTCACGGTCGCGCTGCCGGAGGAACTCGCTCGCGACCCACACGTGCGCCTCCGCTATTTCTGTTCGCCGCAGCATACCGACAGCGCCTTCCATCCGGTGATTGCGCAATTCGAGCGAGCGGCGGGTTTTGAACGGCAAGACGCGCCCAACACCAAGCTGGACAAACTGGCATCGATTCTGGGTTCCTCAGTGGATCAAGCTACCGACATTCAGTTATTGGCAGAACTGCTTTCGATCCCAAGAGATAACCGGCATACCTCGCTCGACTGGAGTCCCCAGCAAAAGAAGGAGAAGACCCTTGCAGCACTGATCCGACAGCTCACCTTGCTCTCGCGCCAGCGACCCGTGCTGGTGGTGTTTGAGGACGTCCACTGGATCGATCCCAGCTCGCGTGAGCTCTTGGATATAATGGTGGAGAATGTGGCGTGGCTGCCGGTGTTGCTGCTCGTCACCTTCCGTCCCGAGTTCGCCTCCCCATGGGCGGGCCATGCACATGTCACAACGCTGACACTCACGCGTCTCACTCGGCGCGAGGGTACGGCCTTGGTCGAACAACTGGCCGGAAAAAACGCACTTCCAGAAAGAATCACAGCGGAGATTGTGGAGAGTACCGACGGAATCCCTCTCTTCGTGGAAGAGCTGACAAAGGCGGTATTGGAGGCTGATGCTCACGGGGACGGAGCGACGAAGACAGTTTCAAACGAGCCGCGTCCGGCATTGGCAGTTCCTGCAACCCTTCATGCCTCACTCTTGGCCCGGCTGGACCGGCTGGGGGAAGCGACGAAGGAGGTTGCGCAAATCGCGGCGGCGATAGGACGGGAGTTCTCCTACGAACTGCTGACTTTGGTTGTTCAAAAGAGCGAGGAAGAAGTGGCAAGCTCGCTTGTGCGACTGACTGATGCCGGGCTTGTATTTTGTCGAGGGACGCCACCGCGAGCGACCTTTCTTTTCAAGCATGCGTTGGTGCGAGATGCGGCCTACGGCACATTGTTGCGTGGATCGCGACAGGCGCTGCACGCGCGCATTGCAGGAACACTCGAGGAGCGGTGGCCCGAGATTGTCGATGCCCAGCCGGAGTTGCTTGCTCATCATTTTACAGAAGCTGTTTCAAATGAGCGCGCTCTGCAGTACTGGCAACGGGCCGGTGAACGCGCGCTGCGTAATGCAGCTTATCAAGAGTCAATTGCACATCTCGAAAAGGCACTGGCGGTGGCTGAGAAGCTGGCTGAGAGTCCGACGCTGCGCGTGCTGAGATTGCGGCTTCGTATCGGTCAAGGGCAGGCGCTCATTCATACAAAGGGGTACGCCGCGCCTGAAACAACCGCCGCATTCTCACGGGCCCGCGATCTGGCCGTTGAAGTTGAGGACGTGACCGAAGGCTTCCCTGCTTATTACGGCTTGTGGGCGGGCAGTTGGGTTCGTGGGGAGCTCGCGCAGGCTCGCGAAAGCGCCGAGGCTTTCGTCAATGGTACCACGAATCGGCCGAAGTCGGCGGAAGCCGGGGTCGCCCAACGACTACTTGGTTCAACATCCTGGCTGCAGGGCGACTTCTCGTCTGCTCGCACATACCTGGAAAAATCGCTCGCCATCTACGACAGTGAGCGCGACCACGATCTTGCATTCCGCTTTGCCCAGGATACCGGCGTTTCTGCGCTGATTGTTCTCGCATTGACGCTGTGGCCGCTCGGCGAAACCGATCGAGCCGGTCAGTGCGCCGAGCAAGCTGTCGTGCGAGCCGTTGAAAGCAATCAGGTCGCAACACTCGCTTTCGCGCATGGCTACAAAACGCTGTTCGAGATGATGCGTCGGGATATCTCCCATGCGGGTAAGCATGCAGAGACGCTGCTGGCTCTGGCAAACGAGCACGCGATGCCGCAGTGGTTTGCGATCGGCACGTTTGCGGAAGGTTGGGCGCGATGGCATGCCGGCGATCGCAAAGCCGGCGAGAAATTCATGGCCGATGGAATGGCGCTCTACAATGAACAGCGCATCCGATTTCCAGCGCCGCTTTGCGCCGTCTTGTTCGCAGCAACCGAAGCTCATTCGGGACGCATGGACGCGGCATTCGCGACCTTGGATAACACGCTCGCCGAGGTCGAACGGAGCGGTCAGCATCACTTCACTGCGGAAGTGTATCGGCAGCTGGGTGAGCTACTGATTTGCGAGCAGCCCCTTGCCGGGCGAGGAGAGGAAGCACTCAAACGCGCCATTGAAATTGCGCGCAGCCAGGATGCCCGAACGTTTGAGCTGCGTGCCTCCACCAGTCTCGCTCGCCTCTGGCACGATCAAGGAAGGCCCGCTCAAGCCCGCGACCTCCTTGCACCGATCTACAACCGCTTCACCGAAGGACACGAGACGGCAGATCTAAAACAGGCGAAGGCCTTTCTCGATGGGTCGGCTTGAAGTGATAGAGTGAGCCCGGCGAGATAATTGACCGGCACACAGTCCAAAGTCGCTTCGCCCCTGACTGCCGATGGAGAAGACCCATGAAGTACGAGGCGATCAACTTCGGCAAGAAGTTCAATTTGTTCGACGAACAGTGGCAGCCGAAAGTCATAGCCGAAATGAATGACTACCAGTTCAAAATCGTGAAGCTACAGGGAGGTTTCATTTGGCATGATCATAAGAATACAGATGAGACATTCATTGTTTTGGAGGGTACCCTGCGGATCGATTTTCGTGATGGCGCGGTGCAAGTATCCACAGGCGAAATGTTTGTCGTCGCGAAGGGCATCGAACACAAGACGNATGCCGAGCACGAGGTCAAACTATTGCTAATTGAGCCACGCGGCGTCCTCAATACCGGTGATAAGGGAGGCGACCGCACAGCTCAGAATGATGTTTGGATTTAAGGGATACCGATCTCATGCCCATCTACCAACTTGAAGATGTTCCCGAGGAATTTGTCACGCCAAAGCATTCCACTGCCTACGGCCGTTTGATTACTGGCACGCAGGTCGAAGTCGGATTGCTACGATACAAGGCTGGTGAAGGAGCGAAGCAACACGCCCATCCTCATGAGCAGGTTCTCCTCGTTTTGAGCGGAAAATGCCGTCTCACCCTTGACGGCAAACCGACGATCATTGGCAGCGGGGTGGCAGCACTTATTCCCCCCAATACTCCGCACGCGCTGGAAGTGTTGGAAGATGCTGAAGTCGTCAGTTGTAAGGGTGTGATAGGCGGCGTTGGTCATAGAATCTAAGTGAACAAAGCCGTCAACAGAGGCTTTCTTTGCGGTCGCCTTCCGTTTCTGGCTCTTAGCTGACATTTCGTTTCACTGCATCTGTCCGCTTTCGGGGGCAAAGCAGACATGACTTTTTGCGGACGTCCGCTTTCGCGGTCGCTATTGGGGGCAAAGCGGACGTGCCCTTTTGCACTGCATATGTCCGCTAATGACCCAAAGCAGACATTCAACTCGCATGGTCGATCATGGCGCCTTTGCTCCAGGCAACCCGCACCGTTCCAATCGTGTTCACGCTCGTCGACGCAGGTCGATTATGCAATTCTGGAGATGGAGCGTGAGCCCGGGCGTGCGTCGTTACACTGAGGGAACCCCGCCTGGTAGAATTTTCAATTGGGTAACGGCAAAAATATCATCGTCAACTGTTCGAGACTAATGTCGAACCCTGCGGCACCTGGGTGACCACCTCCGCCATAGAGTTTGGCGAATTCCCCACAATGGATGTCACCCGGCCGTTCCCGCGATCGGACGGATACAGTCACATCGCCGTCCTTTCCTGCGCACCATATCGCAACCATCTTGTAGGCGTCAGCACCGGCACGCTTATAAACTACCTCGGCCAGGTTACTCGCCATGAAGTGTGGCGCGTTTACCAGTGCAACTTGATGGGCGACATTCGCTCCGTTGCGTGTCCAATTGACTACACATTCAACGCAGTTCGCGGCGACCTTATCAAGCTGCTGCTTCTGGTAGGCGACAATCGGCATTCCTTTGAGGATTGCGTCCTGGGGTTCGTCACAGAATTTGGCCCACGAATCAAAACTGAATGGCATCGTATCCAAATACAAATGGAGTGCTTCGATCACATCGGCGTATTTTTTGTATGCGTCACGTCTCTTGTGCCACCAAAGGTCGCGCCACCCTAGATAGTTGATGAATTCGGGTCGAGAAATCTCGCGGTTTATTGTCTGGAAGGGTTGAAAAAAATGATCCCATGCCAGCTGGCAGCCAGCCCTATCCATGTCGAAATCGACCGAGACATTCCCAAGGTCCTCGATCTCCCGCTTAACGGCCCAAACGCTCGACCCGTGCTGTTCATCGATTTTGCGTTCCTCCATCAATTCTTTTCGCGCAGTGTCGTGGTGATCAAGGATGGTTAGCTTTCTGAAGAGCTTGGCTAATCGACGAACTTGGGCGGTATTGAACGAAAAATCTAGCACATAGAGCTCGGACAGCGGATGCTCCGCTGATTTGGCCACGTCATCAACGAATGAATCCTGTTCTGTGCCGTACGACACAGGGATGTAGCTGGCCTGGGCGCCGAACTTCTTCCAGGCGACAAGAGCGGCGCCAAAGCCGTCCATGCAGTCTTTGTGATACACAACAACGCTGCTCATCGTCTGCACGCGACTTTTCAATAGTGCTCGCCCCTCGAGAGGTCCTATCGCGGCGGCTTTAATTTTGCGAGCCGTCAGGCTCTTCTAGCGGTCGCGCGGATATTCGATCAGCTGCCGGAAGTCGGGCAAAACGAGGCCGAGGCTGCTGTTCAGAAAATTGCAGGCCGTTCGCAAGCTTCGCTCGATCGAGGTTACAAACAAACTTCTGCTCGAACAAGATGTGAACTTCTATTCCCGCACCATCATATGGTGCAAGCATCGTGTGCGTTGCGGCGCCACCAGTCGAGCAGCCCACAAAGTTCGAATTGGTTTAACCGCAAGACTGCCAAGGTGCTTGGCGTCACCGTGCCGCCCACACTCCTCGCCAGCGCCGACGAAGTGACCGAATAAAGCGACGTGTAATGTCCGCTATTGGCCCAAAGCAGACATGAGCTAGTGCACTGCACATGTCCGCTTTCGGGAGCAAAGCGGACATGACCGTTTGCGGAAAATTCGCTTTCGCGACAGCTTTTGATGCGTTGCGTCGCTTGCTGCATCGCAAAAAGTCCAAATCAAAATCTATTTTCGGCGCTGACGGTTTGCGAATATGCTGAGGCCATAAGAAAAAACGCCCGGGAGGTAATCATGCCGCAACCACGCAAATTGCGTCTGCCAACGCCGCCGATTGGCCAACGCCGCTGCCCGGCATGCGGGCTGCCGATGTTTCTTGTTTGCATTGAGCCGACTGACGACGCCGGTGAAGACGAGCGCACATTTGAATGCAGCAAATGCGCTTACGCTGAAACGTTGATCGTTAAGTTCCGCTAGCAGGCAGCTGCAGGGGCTCTTAATGGCTATCTACAAGCTAATCGCCAACGGTTCGTTCGGGCCGGACGAAATCGAGGCCATGAGCGCCGCTTATGAGAACGCACTGGTAAATCTCGGCATCGTCAATCGCGACGACCCAATAACTGAGCTAATTGCCAAAGCGATCGTCAATGTCGTGGCGACGGGTGAACGCGATCCCCAATTAATCGAGCAACGTGCGATCAATGCGCTGGGCGTTCGTAGGACTGATGCCGCGTAGTTGTCGGGGCCTGATCAATTCGGTATGTGGCCGGGAAACCCTCGGGCGAAACCGCTGAACGCCCGGGGGTTTTTTGTTCGACCGTCCGTTCGGATGAGCACACAACAGTTTGGCTTCGCGGTTTGCTCGTCGAGATTTTTAGTGGGCCGCGCCCTTTGCTGCCAAGGGCGCGGCCCGACCCCGTCTACCCCGGTCGCATCGTCTCAATGAGATTTGGTAATTCCATGTTCGGATTGCGAAGTGCTTCGCAATTTTTAACCTGCTTAATGTCAAATTTTATATCGGGACCCCAGTGGAAGAGGAAAAAATTGGATTCGCGGCTGCCGAGGCCCATTCCTCGCGTATGTCCGTAAAGGAGACCGTTGCCAAGCCACGAGCAGCGGTCTCCTTTTTTCCCAGGAGGACGAAACGTCAAGAAAAGGACCAAGGTGTTGCCCAAGCCTTGGCCCCCGGACCACGCATTGCGAAAGGTCGAGGAGCTTTGCGCAATCCTAAGGCTTAACGTAACGATCGCGCTTTCTGTTTCAGCCGGGACTTTCTTCTTATTTGAGTTGCGTCGCCCGGTACCGCTCGATCTCTTTCAGCAGCATGGGCCCGATGCCTTGAATCAACCGAATGCGATCCGGGGTCATGGACAAGAGCTGCTCGGGCGTATCAATCCCGGCTTTGATAAGTACGCCTGTTGTCCGAGGACTGAGCCCACATTCTGCAAACGGCAGTGTCCGGTAGGTTTGGCGGTTAGCCGCTTTACATCGGGGCGGCAGCCTATTCGCAACGAGGGTTCCGTGAGACCGCGGCGCAGTCCAGCGGCTGTTTGTTCACGCCCGATGAGGTGGAAAGTTCCGGCACAAACAAGTTACCGCGCGGGGCTTGGAGACTGCGGTAGATTCCAAGGCGATGGTCCGGATCGCGCGCAGTATTGGTCTGTACAATTCAGCCTATCGCTTGGCTTGGCAGCACATTTCAGAACAGCAGAAGCGCGAGCGGTCGGATGTAGCTCAGCGCCTTCATGAGTCCATCGAGCGCCAGCTCAAAGAGGGAGCAAGCTTAGATGTTCTCATTGCCTCCGAAGCGCTTAGTGAGTTGACGAAATAACACATGCTCGCTCGGTCATTGTCCGCGAGGGGCGCTTGAAGCCAAGACGGGACCTAATGAAATCAGCCGTGACTAAACGTTCCATCCAGCTTGATGGACGCAGAACAAGCGTTAGCCTTGAAGATGCTTTCTGGACTGCACTCAAAGAAATCGCTCATTTCCAGGGCGTGACGGTGCCGAGTTTAGTCGCTGCAATCGAAGCCACGCGCAAACAGAGCAGTCTATCGTCGGCGATCCGCGTTTTTGTACTTGACCATCTTCAAAGCAAAGATAAGTCGGTGGGTCCGCGACACTCCACCCGCGCCATTGTCAGCAGTGATGAAAGCCGGTCAACTCGGGCTTGGAGCGGGTTTGCAAAGCGCGGCTAATTGCAATTAAATTTACCTGGAAACGCTGCGGCTAAGACCGTTCCCAACTCCCAAGTATGCTACGATATTTAAAATATGAGCGCTTCAGGTGACGATCCTGTCGTTGAACCGAACCCGGCCGGAAAATCCGACGACTTGACGGGCCGCGCACTCCGTCTGCGGATTCGTCAACAGGAGCTGCTTGCCGAGCTCGGCGTCCTCGCCCTTCAGGGGGCGAGCCTTGTTGAAATGCTTAATCACACAGCCCGGATAACCGCCGAGGGACTGGAAGCGGAATACTGCAAAGTCATGGAATTCCTTCCGGCAGAGAACCGACTCGTTGTTCGCGCCGGTGTCGGCTGGGAAAAAGGAGTTGTCGGTCATGCCACTGTCGGGGCGGATCTGGCATCGCCGGCAGGCTATGCGTTGCGCACGGGTAAACCTGTGATTTCCAACCATCTCGAAAACGAGCAGCGGTTTCGGACCCCTGAATTACTTATCGAGCACGGCATTCGCCGCGCGATGAACGTTATCTTGCAAGGCGATGGCTCGCCGTTTGGCGTACTTGAAGTCGACAGCCGGTCCGAAGGTGAATTCGGCGAGCGCGACATCGCATTCCTGCAAGGTGCTGCCAACATCCTCGGCATGGCGATCGAGCAGCAGCAATATCAGCGAAAGCTGCAAGCCGCGCTCGACCGTCATCAAATATTGCTCAAGGAGGTCAATCACCGCGTCAAAAACAGCCTGCAGGTGGTCTCTGGCATGCTTCAATTACAGGCGAGTGGCGCTGGCGATCCGGTCTTGAGCGATCGGCTACACGAGGCATCCACTCGTATTTCAGCAGTTGGACGCGCCTATGAGCGTCTCGCTTACAACGCGGACTACGAGAATATTGGCCTTGTCTCCTATCTGCGGGAGGTCGTCTCCGACCTGGGGACGGCAGTCGCTCCGTGCGAAGTTCAACTGGAGGCGCCGGAAGAAATTGAATTTGCGGCGGATCGCGCAATTCTAGTGGCTCTTATTATCAATGAACTGGTTTTGAACGCCGGGAAATATGCTTATCCGGATTCCGGCGGATCGATTTGGGTACGGCTCGTTCGAACGGACAATGATCATGTTTTAGTGTCGGTCCGCGATGAAGGGGTTGGATTGCCCGCTGGATACGACCCGACGACGAGTAAGCGGCTCGGCTCCCGCTTAACTCACGCGCTTGCCAAGCAGCTGGGAGCGGAATTGACGCGACCATTCACCGCCGTTGGCACCAATTTTACGTTGCTCTTTCCACTGGTTCGTGTGAGTGCCAACTAGAAACCAGCGACAAATATCCGCTATTGGAGTCTGTGTCAGAAAGGCGCGTGCCTTATAAAATCTCGTATAACGCCGATAGGTATTGGATGATTTCTCGTTTTTTTACTTCGCGGCCTTTTTGGCTCTGAATCATTTTGACTGACTTGTTGATTGGCTGCACCGAACAAATGCAGTTCCACATCAAGCGCCGATATCGTCCACGGTATCTGTGCTTGCGATGTCTTCTTACTTATTTGAAGTCGGGTCTTTTTAAAAATTTGCTCCAAATCGAGACCTCGCTGGCGCATCGTTGCGACCAGAGTCTCCGTATAGAGGCTATGGTTTTCAGAGCTATCGATGGAAACCATGCCCGGCGCTGCGGCGAAAGCTACAAGCGTTCCCGAGATCAAATCTTGCGCTGCAAGGCCTTTTGTCACAGGCTTGCTGCTTGCCAGGCCAAATTGATGGTCCCGTGACGCATCGAGTATGATGATGCGCGCGGCGAGCGGCGTCTTCGCCAATTCGTTGATAAAATCTCTTAATCGAAAAGCCTCTCTCGCTACGTCGCTCTCTTCATTGATAGTGGCGTCGACGGGAACCAGAAAGTTCTCACCGTTAGTCTGCGTGGCATAGCCGGAATAATAGAAAATTGCGACAGCGTCGGGCCCGCCGGCCGAAACCTTATCGAGAAAGTCACGCATGCTCGGCCCGATATTCGCCTTGCCAATGTCGTGCAGTTCAGTCACCTCGTAGCCAGCTGCGAGCAAAGTTTCCGCGACGATAGATGCGTCTGTAATCGGGGTCTTCAGCGCTGCAACGCTTTTGTAGGCGGCATTGCCAATGACAAGCGCATTGCCTGTGATCCTTGGTTGCTTGATCGATGTCGACTTGTTGCCGGTTCCGATTTTTGTGCGCAGCCGCTGGATCGCATCCATCACGTCGGTCTGTTGATTAAGTACTGCATCACCGAGTTTTTGGGTCCAGTCCATCCTGGCGTTCATCATTGAAAGCACGTCGGGTCTAGTGGCCAGCGATTTTACGCTGTCATCCCACGACTGCTTTTCCATCTCTGCCTTCAGTTGATCGCCTCTAAGTCCCTTATTCTCTTTCACCCAACGATCGGCCATCACGACATCCAGTGGATAGGTCGAAGCCATCAAGACCGAAGACAGTACGTTGTCGGGATACAACGCAATATTCGCAACAAGGGCATCGAGTTGTGCGGGTTTGAGCAGTTGCTCTTTTTGTACTGCGGGGGGCGGCGGTTGGTTTTGCGCTAAAACCGCCATGGGGGTCAGCACAAGGACGAAAAATAGCGGCCACACCCGAACTACAAGACGATGCAAAGGCAT